>Ga0208492_1001141_pt1 | contig 17859 bp, 11 predicted proteins | sample Subbioar_CSW14AB_FD_184820 | JGI IMG/M metagenome (GOLD analysis project Ga0208492, IMG submission 184820) | Serpentinite rock and fluid subsurface biosphere microbial communities from McLaughlin Reserve, California, USA - CR12Mar_CSW14AB (SPAdes) | ecosystem: Environmental > Terrestrial > Deep... | reverse complement strand
CGCTCGCCTGGCTGCGCATCAGGCCACAGGACGTGAAGCCCTGGCCCGTCGAGGCGGAGACCGCGCCCGAGCGGGCGCGCCGCCGCCTCATCAACGAAGCCCTCGCCCCCGCCATCGCCACGCGCGACTGGAACCAGCGCCTCGCCGCCCTCGCCGCGCCCGATGCGCCTGCGGACCTGGTCACCACCGCGCTGGCCAACCTCTCCCTCGTCGAAGCCGAGGATGAAAGCGAGGAAGCCCTCGCGGCCGCCCTCCTGCTCCGCGAGACACTCGAAACACCGAACCGCACCGCCGCGCTGGTGACGCCCGAAGCCTCGCTCGCCCGCCGCACGGCCGCGATCCTCGAGCGCTGGGGCATCGACATCTCGCCCTCCGCTGGCGTGCCCCTCACCCGCACCCCGCCGGGCAGCCTGCTGCTCCTGCTCTCGCGCTGGGTCGCCAAGCCGGCCGATGCTGTCCTGCTGCTCTCCGTCCTGAAACACGAATGCGTCGCCCTCGGCCGCGAGCCCGACGATCTCCGCCGCATCGTCAGCGATCTCGAACGCTCCACCCTGCGCGATCCGCCGCGGTCGCCGACGCTGGAGGCGCTGGCGGCGCGGCTGCTGAAGCTGGAATGGCCGCTGCGTCCGTTGCCGGAAGCCTCGGCGCTCGTCACGGAACTGGACGTGGCGCACTATGCCGCAAAGCCTGCTTTCGCGGACGCGCAGATCGATGGCGCGGCTGCGGCGCAGGCGATAGCGCGCCTTGCCGAAACGCTTTGCGCCACGCCTGCGATCGGCGGCGCGCGCATCTGGTCGGGCAAGGCGGGGGCGCAGGCGGCGCAGTTCATCGACCAGCTCTCGCAACTCTCCGCCTCCATGGGCCGCATGGATGCGGATGCCTTCCCGGATTTTGCCGAAGCGGTGATGCAGCGCATGAATGCCGCGCCCGATGCGCCCGAGCATCCGCGCATCGCCATCTTCGGTCCGCTCGAAGCGCGCCTGCAGCGCCGTGACCGCATGATCCTCGCCAGCCTGAACGAAGGCTCGTGGCCCAAGCCCGCTTCCGCCGACGCCTTCCTCAACCGCAAGCTGCGCAAGCGTCTCGGCCTGCCCGATCCCGACGAACGTGTTGGCCTCTCCGCACACGACTTCGCGCAGATGGCCAACGCCCCGGAAGTGATCCTGCTGCGCGCGCGCCGTGTGGACGACAAGCCGGCTGTTGCCTCCCGCTGGCTCTGGCGCCTGCGGACGCTGGCTGCCGGTGGCGTTGGCGGACGCGAGGCGGCAGACGCACTGTTCAAGCCCGCTCCCGGCGCCGATCCGCTGGTCTGGGCCCGCAGCCTGCGCCATGTCGACAAGACAACGCCGGCCAGACCGCCCGCGCCGACCCCGCCTACCGACACGCGCCAGCTCGACAAGTTCTCGCCCAGCCGCGTCGTCAGCCTCGTGCGCGACCCCTATGCGGACTATGCCAAGCGTATCCTGCACCTCGAACCCTTGCGCGCCGTCGGCGCCGAGGTCGATGTGCGCGAGCGTGGCACCGCCGTTCACAAAGCCCTCGACAAGTTCGAGAAGCCTGACAACGAAATCGCGCTCGACGATCTCATCAAGGCCGAGCTGCTGGCCGCCGGCGCCGCTGAAGAACTCGTCGAGCTCGAAATGCCGCTCTGGCAGCGCGCGGGCGCAGCCTACCTCCGCTGGCACGCCGAGCGCGATCCACGCCGCGCCGATGCCGTCACCGAGAAAGAAGGCAAGGTCGAGTTTTCAACGTCCATCGGCACGGTGACGCTGAAAGCCAAGGCCGACCGCATCGAGCTGATGAAGGACGGCACGCTCGCCATCATCGACTTCAAGACCGGACAGGCGAAAAGCGTGAAAGCCGTCGAATCCGGCCTTGAATCCCAGTTGCCGCTGGAAGCCGCCATCGCCGAACTCGCCATGTTCGACCGCATCGGCAAGGCGAAGACATCCGAGCTGATCTATTTTCGCATGTCGATGAGCCCCGACGTTATGAAGGAGGAGAACGGCCAGCCGCTCGCCTTCAAGACCGGCTCGACCATGGATGTGGCGCACGATGCCTTCACTGGCCTGCAGGCGCTGATCGAACAATACGCCGATCCGACCCAGGCCTACTATTCCAAGCCGCGCGTTGAATTCACCTGGTCGGTTTCCGACTATGATCGTCTCGCCCGCCGCGCCGAATGGTCGGCTGACGAGGGAGGCGAGGAATGAGCACGCTCATCTCCAGCTGGCCCGAATACGCCGACGCCACGCGCGGACAGGCCGACGCCGCCCTGCCCGGCGCCTCTGCCTGGGTCGAGGCCAATGCCGGCTCCGGCAAGACGAAAGTCCTGATCGACCGCGTCGCCCGCCTGCTGCTGCAGCGTGTCGAACCGGACTCGATCCTCTGCGTCACCTACACCAAGGCCGCCGCCAGCGAGATGCAGTCCCGCCTGTTCGACCGTCTCGGCGGCTGGTGCGTCATGGATGCGGAACAGCTGACGCAGAAGCTGTCCGAACTCGAAGGCCGCGCCATCGCCGACTACACCGATGAAGACATCGGCCGCGCCCGCGAGCTGTTCGCCAAGGCGCTTGAGACGCCGGGCGGCCTGCGCATCGAGACGATCCACGCGTTTGCAGGTCGCGTCCTGCGCCGCTTCCCGCTGGAAGCCGATGTCGCCCCCGGCTTCACCGAGCTGGACGACGACGCCACGGCCGACATCTGGGACCAGGCGTTTCGCGCCATGGGCCGCCGCGTCGTCAAGGGCGATGCTGCCCTGATGGACGCCGCGCGCACGGCGGCCGAAGGCGGCGGCGGTCGCGGCCTTGCCATCGTGCGCGATCTCCTGCCCCGCCGCGCCGCCATCGCCCGCTACATCGCTGCCGCCGGCGACATCGACCGCGCGGTCGAGCGCCTGCGCAAGGATCTAGGCGCCAGCAACGAAGACGCCGAGACGCTGCTCGCCACCGCCATGGGGGCCAGCCTGCCCCGCGCCGCGCTGGCCTCGCTCGCCGCATCCCTGCCGCGCGCCAAGCCGACGGACGCCAAGCTGGCCGATGCGCTCGCCTTCATCCTGTCGGACGCCCACGCATCAGCGCGCTTCGACGCCTGGACCGGCATCGTCTTCACGCAGAAGGGCGAACTCCGCAAAGCCAATCCCTATACCGCCGAAGCCGCAAAGCTTGCGCCTGCCGTCGTGGACCTGTTCCAGACCAAGGACATTCCGGAAGGCTCCGAAGTCACCCGCATCCAGCAGGTCGCCGCCGCCATCAATGCGCGCCGCCTGTTCGAACGCTCCGCCGCCGTGCTGCGCCTCGCCGACGTACTGTTCGCCGATTTCGCGGATCGGAAGCGCGCCCGCGCCGGCCTCGACTTCGACGATCTCATCGGCGTCACCTCCAACCTGCTCACCCGCCAGCACGCTGCCGAATGGGTGTTGTGGAAGCTCGACGGCGGCATCGCCCACATCCTGCTCGATGAAGCGCAGGACACCAGCCCGGCCCAGTGGGCCATCCTCCGCGCCCTCACCGAAGACATCTTCGCCGGTTCAGGCGCCGAGCGCGAGGAAGCCCGCACGCTCTTTGTTGTCGGTGACCAGAAGCAGTCGATCTACTCCTTCCAGGGCGCCGACCCGGAATACTTTCTCGGGCAGAAGCAGTCCTTCATCGCGCGCGCTGAAGCCGCCGAACTCACCTACAAGCTGCCCGACCTCGCCATGTCTTTCCGCTCCGCGCCCGAAGTGCTGAGCTATGTCGATGAAGTGTTCGACACCGACGTCTTCCTGCCCGACGCGCCTTTCACCATGCTGCCGCCGGACGCCGCCAACCGGATGCGCCACACGCCCTTCCGGCGCGAGCATGCGGGCTCCGTCGAGCTCTGGCCGCTCGAACCGAAGGCAGACGTGCAGCCCGCCATGCCATGGGATGCGCCACAGGCGATGGAACTCGAAGGCAGCGCCAAGGCCCGCCTTGCTGCGCGCATCGCAGCGTTCATCAAATCCGAGATCGCCTCTGGCGCCGCTGTCTGGGACAAGGAAACCGGCAAGCATCGCGCCGCGCGGCCCGGCGACTTCCTCATCCTCGTGCGCGGCCGCACCGGCGGACTGTTCGATGGCATCCTGCAGGCGTTGAAGCGCGAGCAGATCCCCGTCGCCGGGGCCGACCGCATCCAGCTGCTCGACAGCCTTGCCGTGCAGGACCTGCTCAATCTCATCCGCTTCGCGCTGTGCCCGGAAGACGACCTGACGCTGGCCGAAATCCTCAAAGGGCCTTTTGGCGTCTACGCCACGAAGAGCGGCATCGACTGGCTCAATGACGACGATCTCTTCGCCATCGCGCAGCCGCGCGAGAAGGCCTCGCTGTGGACGGCGCTGCTTGGCGCGAAGGCCGAACGCTACGCCCCCGTCCGCGCCTTCCTTGCCGATGTGCTCGCGCGCGCCCACACGCCGCCCTATGAATTCCTCACCCATGCGCTCGAACGCGGCCACGCCCTGCCGAAGCCCGGCTGGGAACTGATCCTCGCGCGCTTCGGCGGACCCGCGCGCGAACCCGTCACGGCCCTCATCGACCGCGCCGCCGCGTTCGACGCCGAACAGCCGCCGAGCCTGCAGCTGTTCCTTGACGCTGTTGAACGTCGTGGCGGGGAGGTGAAGCGCGAACTCTCCGGCCCGCAGGACGAAGTGCGCGTGATGACGGTTCATGGCGCCAAGGGTCTCGAAGCGCCCATTGTCATCCTGCCGGACACATGCTCGGCCCATCGCGCGCCCGATGGCCTGTTCATGACCGAAGCCGGCGCACCGATCTGGCCCGGCGCCAAGGGTAATGACACGCAGCTCTCGGCCGAGCTGCGCGCCGAACAGGATGCCCGCGCCCTGCGCGAACATCGTCGCCTGCTCTATGTCGCCCTCACGCGCGCACAGGATCGCCTCATCGTCTGCGGCGCCTTCACCGGCGGCGCCAAGAGCGCGGGCTTCGCGGAGACATCCTGGTATCGCGTCTGCCAGGGCGCGATGCTCCGCCTCATCGAGCAAGGCCGCGCCGTGGAGATCAGCGATGGCGACCACAAGCTCTTCCGCATCGGCGCCGCGCCTGGCCATCTGCCGCGCGAAGCCGCCCGCGCTGACGCACCGCTCGCCACGCCCGCCTGGCTCACGCGCCCCGCGCCGCAGGAGACCGCCGCTCGCGTCCTCTCCCCCTCGCGCCTCACCTCCAGCGCAGAGCCGCCGGTGATCTCGCCGTTCGGCGAAGGCCGCGCCGAGCGCCTGCGCCGTGGCTCGCTGATCCATCTCCTGTTCGAGGTGCTGCCGAACCTGCCGGTCAAATCGCGCCGCAAGGCCGCCGAGGAGTTCCTGAAGCGCCAGGCCGACCTCACGCCCGAGCAACGCCGCGAGATGCTCGAATCGACCCTCGGCGTTCTGGAGCACAAACAGTTCGCCGCCGTCTTCGCCCCCGGCGGCCGCGCCGAGGCGCCAATTATTGGAAAGATTGGCATCGGCCAGCTGGGCTCCGCCACCATCAATGGCCGCATCGACCGTCTGGTCATTACCGACGCGGAAATCCTGGTCGTCGATTACAAGACGGATCGTCCCGCCCCCGCCACGGTGGCGGGCGTTGGGGAAGCCTATATCGCCCAGATGGCCGCCTACCGGGCCGTGTTGTCACAGCGCTGGCCGAATCGTCCCATCCGGTGCCTGCTGGTCTGGACAGATGGCCCCCAGCTCATGGAAATACCCCCCGCCGCCCTCGATGCGGCCCTTTCACGCGTCCTCCTGTGAACCGTGCGTTTAGCGGTACTCTGTTGGAATACCGGTGAGTCGGCCTTACCTGAGGTCCACTGAATTCAAAGGGAATGTCCCATGTCCGTCGCCTCCATCACCGATGACAGCTTCGATGCTGAAGTCCTCGCCGCCAAAACCCCGGTTGTCGTGGATTTCTGGGCGGAATGGTGCGGCCCGTGCAAACAGGTCTCCCCGCACTTTGAAGCCCTCGCCGAGGAACTCGGCGACAAGATCAAGGTCGTGAAGCTCAACATCGACGACAACCCGATGACCGCCGGCCGTTTCGGCGTCCGCGGCCTGCCCACTTTCATGATCTTCCAGGACGGCAAGGTCACCGCCAGCCACCTCGGCGCGATGAACAAGTCCCGCCTTGTCGAGTGGCTGAAGGAATCCGCCCCGTCCGTGGCGGCCTGATCCGCACCGCCGGGCTCCTGCCCGGCAGTCGCTGCGCGGCGGCGAATCCCCAACACCCGAAACCCGCGCGGCCTCGCTGCGCGGGTCTTTCGTTTGTTCCAACCGCAACCTAGTCTCGGGCTGTTGGGAAACGCGCCATGCGCATCATTGCTTCAACCCTCGCCCTCGTCCTCATCGGCGTCGTCGCGCCCGCGGCTTCTGCGTGCCGCATCGGACCAATTCCGGTTGCAGTGACCGTCTGGGAACAGGCGCCAACGCCGGACCAGTTGCGTCCGGGAGAAGTGGCGCTGGAGGTTGCGGTTCCCACCGGCACCAGCCTGTCCGAACGACGAGAGCCGGATGAGATCATCATCACCACATGCAATCCGGATCAACGGACGCTGTTGCAGGTCGTTCGCGTGCTCTCTGGCGATGCACATGGCGCTGAGTTCGTCGTCGTGCCCGGCTGGTTCATCATGATGCCGGTCCCGATCGATCCGGCGACGGGCAAGCCAGTTGCCCCGGTCGAGCTCCAACGCTTCTTCGTCGTCGGCTCGCTCCACGCGCAGAACAAATACGTCGTCGTTGGTGATGACCCAGCTGCAGGGACGGCCGGGCGCGCATTGCCGGCGCTCGATACGCGCTAGCCATCGGAGCAGACAGGCGCCTACCCAAAAAACGCGTCTTGCCCTCCGCTCGCGTCCGGTGTTTCTGCATTGCAGCACACTGACACCGGGACGACACCATGAGCACGCGCACCCCTCGCCAGTTCTTCAAGCCGCTGGCCATCGGCGCGCCGGAGCCGGCTCGCGAGCTGCCGGTGCGCCTTGAGCGCATGATCCATTTCGTCCCCGGCCATAACGAGAAAGTCCGTTCCAAGACTCCGGACATGGCCGCAAAGGTCGACGTCATTCTGGCGAACCTCGAGGACGCCATTCCCTCCGACGCCAAGGACGCCGCCCGCGCCGGCGCCATCGAGATGTCGAAGATGCTCGACTGGAAAGCCTCGGGCACGGGTCTCTGGACGCGCGTGAACCCGCTCAACTCGCCCTGGTTCCTCGACGACGTCACCGACATCGTCACCAAGGCCGGCAACGTGTTTGACGTGATCATGCTGCCGAAGGTCGAAGGCCCGTGGGACATCCACTATGCCGACCAGCTGGTCGCCCAGCTCGAAGCGAAGGCCGGCGTCACGCGCCCCATCCTCTTCCACGCCATCCTTGAAACCGGACAGGGCGTCGCACTCGTCGAGGAGATCTGTCTCGCCTCCCCGCGCATGCAGGGCATCTCGCTCGGACCGGCAGACCTCGCCGCCAACCGCGCGATGAAGACCACGCGCGTCGGCGGCGGCCATCCGATGTACAAGGTGATCGAGGATCCGGTTGAAGGCCGCGATCGCGTCGCCGCGCAGCAGGACCCGTGGCACTACACGCTCGGCAAGATGGTGGATGCGTGCGTGCAGGCCGGCATCAAGCCGTTCTACGGCCCCTTCGGCGACATCGCCGACCTCGCCGCGTGCGAGCAGCAGTTCAAGAACGCCTTCCTCATGGGCTGCGCCGGCGCCTGGTCGCTGCATCCCGGTCAGATCGACATCGCCAAGCGCGTCTTCTCACCGCAAGTTGATGAAGTGAAGTTCGCATTGCGAATTCTCGAAGCCATGCCCGACGGCACCGGCGTCGTCATGCTCGACGGCAAGATGCAGGACGACGCCACGTGGAAACAGGCGAAAGTCATCGTCGATCTTGCGAAACAGGTCGCCGCGAAGGACCCGGAGATGGCGAAGGCTTACGGGCTCTAACACCGTTGCCTGTTGCGCGAAAATTGCGCTAGCAATTCTCTCCAGCAGCCGGATCAACCGGCGCGGTTCGGGAGGGGACAATCGTGAAACGACTTTCGTTGCTCGCCGTTGCCACGGCGATTGGTGGCGTGTGCGCCGCGCCGGCCGCTGCGCAGGGAACCCCCGCGCCAGCTCCGCCGCCGCCCGCGCCTGCGCCCGCTCCGGCTGTCGTGCCGGACCTGCCGTCGGAAAGCGGTTTCTATTTCGGCGGCGGCATCAATCTCTATTTCCTCGACCGCGACTACGCGGCCCAGGGTCTGCCGATCTTCTTCGAGGACCAACCCTCGCCCGGCGCCTTCATGGCGCGCGTCGGTTACGCCTTCAACCAGAACATTGCCGTTGAAGTAGAAGCCGGCATCGGCGGCGCACGCTCGGAGTTCACCACCTCGGGCGGCCCGGCGGATGGCGAGATCGGCGTCGAGACGCCGCTCGGCGCGCATCTCGTGCTCTCGCTGCCCATGTCGGGCGGCGGCTATGTGATGGGCAAGGCAGGCTATGTGCAGGCCAAGGTCTCGCGCGAATATCTCGGCTTCAGCCCGCCGGACCTCGACATCAACGGCCCGTCCTTCGGCGTCGGCGCCGGCTTCCGCGCAGGGTCGTGGGACTACCGCATGGAATACAGTGTGATGTCCGGCGGCGACTCCGGCGACGGCGGCGTCCTCGGCATGTTCATCTTCAATCGCTTCTAGGGGCTGGACCACAGACACAAGCAAGCGGGCGGCTGTGTGAACAGCCGCCCGTTTCATTTGTCAGTGTCACACGCAATCCCCGTCCCGCGCTCGTGGTTCGACGGACGGCCTTCGGCCTGCTCACCATGAGCGCTCAGGTAACAAGCGCCGTCGTTGCGAGAGAAGCTCATGGTGAGCAGCGCGAAGCGCGCCCGTCGAACCACGAGCTTCGGGCTCACCGGCCCCGCAACAGCCCTACGGCTCCTCCAGCCCGCTCACATCGCGCGAGGCATCCACGCGTACGCGCCAGATGTCGCCGGTCTCGCGACGCCCTTCGATACGCAGGCACGCATAGGGACGTGATGACTGGTTGTCGGCATCCCGGCTGTCGATCGGCCAGCGCTTGTCCGCGCCTTTCTTCAGGCCCCAGCACGCCTCGGCTGCATAGTGGTCAACGTCTGTCACGCGCGTGTCCCTGAACAGCGCAAAGGGCCGTTTCGCCGACGTCTTCAACGCCGCCAGCGCCGATCCATCGCCCGCGTGAAGCCGTTCGGCCACGTAGCGATTGTTGAGCTGCCCCGCCAGCATGTCCGGCGTCTCGCTCTGCATCGCCTGTTCGAACAGCTGTGCCAGCGCAACGACGCCGTCATGATGATCCCACGCGCCATCGACACGCGCGAGGCTCGCACCCTTCGCGCCCGGCAGCCGTCGCTTCAGCCCTGAAGGCTTCAGCTGCGATCCCGTCATGAACATCAGGTACGGCCCCTCGCCCGTCGTGCATCCCAGCGTCCGCCCGTTGAGGCTGATGCCCGGCGCGCGCAGCTGTGCGTTGAGCTGGATCTCTTCCGTCACCGCGCAGTCGGCCACGCGGCCGGTGAAGACGCCGCGCCACGCACCTGGCATCGGCGCCGTGCCATCGATGAACCCGCCGATCGCCCTGGCATTGAGCCCGTAGATCGCATCCGCATCGGCATAGACGCGCTCGTTCGAATACAATCCCTCGACCTTCACGCACTTGCCCATCCACGCCGCCGGATCGCTGGCGATGGCCGACAGGGACACAGCCTCCGAATTGTCCGCCATGCACACGGCCGAGCGCGCAAAATTCTGCGCGTGCGCCTCGCCGGTCAGCGGCAACAGCAGGACAGTTAGGGCAAGCAGGTATCGCTTCATGCCCAACGGCTAGCACGCGAAACGGCGCCCGTCAGGTCGCTTCAGGTCAGGTCCAGCTCTCGAAGCGGAACCAGCCATTCACCGGCCAGTCGAACAGGCAGGTCTCCTCGCGCGTGCCCATGCCGATATTGTGCGCGATCACCGGCTGCCCGCCGCGCACCTTGCGCGTCACCACGCCGATATGCGGCAGGCCACCACCCGTCAGCCGCCAGCTGACAATGTCGCCCGCGCGATAGTCGGCCGCGACCTTGCTGATCGTCCGCGAAGCGCCCTTGCGTTTGAAGAGTGTTTCGAGGTTGGGCACGCGGCGATGGTCGATGTTCCGGTCGGTCTTGGTGAGGCCCCACATCTTCGGATAGGCGCTGAAATTGGCCGCCATGTCCTCGTGCACTTCCACCTGCAGGTCGACGCCTGCGCTGCGGAAGGCGCGGATCACCGTGTCGGTGCACACGCCGCGATCATCGGGCACGTCGCCCATCGGATAGGCGAGCTTCACATAAGCCGGATCGTAGACCTCCGATTTGGTCGCCCGCAGCTCGGCCCCCGCCGCCACCTTGATCGCGAACGGCGCATCCGCCGCCACCGGCGCAGGCTGCGCCATCGCCCGGAACGACACCAGGCTCGCGCCCAGTCCCAGCAACACCAGCCTGCGATCGACAGACATGAATAGACCCCCTGATACGGTCGGTGTCAGGGGGCCTCATGATTGCGGCAGTCAGGCGACCGAAACCCGGCGGGCTGCGGTCACACCTGCATCAGAGCTTGGTCGGCAGTTTGACGATGCCCAGGTGCGTCAGCACGATCAGGACGCCACCCGCCACCGTGATCAGCATGCCCGGCGAAATGCCGAAGCCGACGAACTCGAGCAGGCCCATGCGCCCGCCTGCGCCGAACGCCGTGCCCATCTCCCGGATGTCTTTCAGCATCTCCGGCGCAAGCAGGCCGGCGAGAACCGGAAGCAGGATCGGGCCGCCGATTGCAACCGCCGCCGTTATGAGGCGGAACTGTCCCGCCAGCTTGTGGCCGGTCAGTTCGAAGAAGATCAGCGCGCCCGCCACGACCGGCACGGCGAACAGCAGCGCAATGAACAGCCCGCTGATGCCAATCCCGCCATACGGTCCACTCATGTCGCCCAGGGCGCCGAGCGTGCCGAAATAGCCCGCGATCAGGGAGCCGAGAATGATGACCGCCGCCCAGATCACATAGGGCCTCGCGAGGATCATCGCCGCATAGTCACCGCCCGCGCCAGCCGCTGCGTCCGAAGACGCGCCGCCGCCCGTCGGCAGGCTGAAGCCTGTCTTCACGGCGTAGATGTTCTTCGCCGCGGCGCCATCGACTTCGAAGTCGACCGTATCGTTCGGCTTCAATGGCGCCGGAGACTTGTTGTCGGCAGCCGCGAAGTTGTAGCGGTTGCCGTCGTCGCCCGTGATGGCGCCCGTGCCGCTCGCCGGGTCAAACCCGAGAACCTTGCCTTTCATGTCGTGCTCCAGCCCCTGTTGGAAACCCACATTGATTCAAGTTTTTACCAAAAAATGAGACTCGTGGCAAACAAACAGGGACCGCAACACACGCATCGCGCGAGGTGTGCTCACTCACGCAGCGCCCTGCGACAGCGTACTGGCCGCAGCATTTAACGCGGCCTCAACACTTTTTCCGGCCCGCCCGACACCGCGCGTTAAGCTTGATCGTGCATAAACGGCCCAAGCAGAAATTCGACTAATTGGTGGGTCCGCGTCATGTTCCAGATCATCGGAGTGGTGGTCGTCTTCGCGATGGTGTTCGGCGGCTTCATGCTCGCCGGCGGCCATTTCGACGTGATCATCAAGGCAGCGCCCTTCGAGATGATGATGATCGGCGGCGCCGCGATCGGCGCCTTCCTGATCGGGAACTCCTTCAAGACCGTGCTGGCCGCAGGCGGCGGCTTCGGCAAGATCATGGGCGGTCCGAAGTGGAAGGCCAAGGATTACACTGACCTCTTGTCTCTATTGTTCGTGCTGACAAAGACAATGAAGACAAAGGGCGTGGTCGCCATCGAGGCCCACATCGAGAACCCGAAAGAGTCCACGATCTTCCAGAACTATCCGAAGATCCTGAAGGACCACTTCGCCACCGACCTCATCTGCGACACGCTGCGGATGATGACGATGAACCTCGAGGATCCGCACCAGGTCGAGGAAGTCATCGATAAGCAGATCGAGAAGCACCACCACGAGGCCCACAAGCCCGCCCACGCGCTGCAGGGCATGGCGGACGCCCTCCCCGCGCTCGGCATCGTCGCGGCCGTGCTCGGCATCATCAAGACCATGGGCGCCATCTCGCAGCCGCCGGAATATCTCGGCAAGCTGATCGGCTCGGCGCTCGTCGGTACGTTCCTCGGCGTGTTCCTCGCCTATGGCTTCGTCGGCCCGTTCGCTGCGCGCCTCGGCCAGGTCATCGATGAGGAAGGCCAGTTCTACAAGATCATCAAGGACGTGCTCGTCGCCCACCTGCACGGCAACGCCGCCCAGGTGTCCGTCGAGATCGGCCGCGGCCAGATCCCGTCCGAAAGCCAACCTTCCTTCGCCGAACTCGAAGAAGCCCTCGGCGCGGTCACCGTCTAACTGCCCTCCCCAAAGACGACCTAGAGACGATCAGAAACGACGACGGCCCGGGCTCCGACCCCGGGCCGTTTTCGTTCAGGGCGCCTTCGGCACGACCCGCGCCTCCTGCGCGTTCCCGTCGGTCAGGTAGCGGTTCGCTGCCGCCACCACATCGGCCACGCTCACCGCCCGCACGCTCGCCTCAACGGCCGCCAGCTTGCCGCGCTCCAGCATCTCCGGCCGGCCCTGCGCCTGCGCGATCAGGCTCAGCCAGTAACCGTTGGACGTTGCATTCTGCGGCAGCAGCTCCAGCGAGGGCGTGATCGCCCGGCTGAACTCGTCCTCGCTCACCCGGCCGGCGCGCAGGTCCGCCGCGATCGTGCGCATCGCGGCAATCGCCTCGTCCACATCCTCCGGCTTCACCTCGGCCCCGGCATTCACATAGCCATAACCCCGATAGAGCGAGGACACCGTCGCCCCCGCCACCGGCGAATAGCTCGTGCCCAGCGTCTCGCGCAGCTCCTCCGTCACCTTCAGCCGCATGATCGCCGCCAGCACCGCCAGCACGCGCACCGCCTGCGGGTCCTTGTCGGCATCGATGTCGGTCACCGGCCAGAACACCCACGCCAGCGCCTGGCTCGCTTCACCTGCGTGATTGAACACCAGCGGCGTGCGCTCCATGCGGAAACCGACCGGTCGATCAAGCTGGAACTGCACCGGCGCCTCCGCCCGCTTTGGCAGCGCGCCAAACGTCTTCGCCACGAGACGTATCACCGTCGCCTCGTCCACATCGCCCACAACCGCGATCTCGATCGGCCCCGTCTGCAACGCTGACGTCAGCCAGTGCCGCAGTTCGACAAATGAGCGCTGCCACGCGCCATCGTCCGGATCGCTGCCAAAGCGCCTGTCGCCGCCCACCATCGCCCGCACGCCCTTGGCGTTCCACACCGCCTGCGCGTTCGCATCCAGCCGCGGCCAGCCCAGCACGATGCCCTGCCGCCAGCGCCGCTCCGCTTCCTGCCGATAGCCGGGATGCATCACATAGGCGGCGGCCACCTGCAGCTGCAGCTCGAGGTCCGCCGGGGTGGTCGCATACGTGCCGCCGAAATACGTGCCGGAAAGCCCGAACCGCGCCGAGACCACACGCCCCTGCAGGATCGACCGCAGGTCATCGATCGAATGCTTCTCCAGCCCCCCGCCCGGAAACGCATTCATCAGCTGCGCCAGCCCGAACGGCGTCTCCGGCAGGTCGATCAGCCCCTGCCCCACCCGCAGCGACACCTGCACCGCGTTCTTCGAGAAATCCGTCCGCTTGATGTTGAGCCGCACATTGTTGTCGAAGGTGATGAGGCGCGTGTCGATGTCCGCGAGCCGCGTGTCGGTCACCACCTTCCCGGCCTTGCCGAAATCCGTGTAGGCGAACACCAGCCGCTCGCGCGCTTCCCGCGGCGCCACAGGCACAGCCGTGCTCTCGCGCCACGCGTCCATCACTGCTTCTGCCAGGCCCGGCGTGTCCACCGTCGTCGCCACAAAGAACAGCGGATGGCCCGCCGCCATGTGCTTGCGGAACTCTGCATCCACCACCGCCGGCGTCACGCCCTTCGCCCACGTCTCGAACCGCTTGAGCCCGGAGGATGGCGTTGCAAACACCGTGTCGTTCTGGATCGAGGACAGCAGCGCATTCATCAGCGCGCCCGTCTGCCGCGTGCCCTCGCGCTCGGCCTGGTTTGTCTGGCTCGTGCGCAGCGCCTCGACCTGCGCGCGGATTTCTTCCTGCGTGAAGCCATGCTCCAGCGCCCGCCGCCATTCCTGCTCCAGCGCCTGCAGCCCGTCCTTCCAGCCCTCCGGCGTCACGGTCACGGACCCGCCAGCAACCTCGGCCATCTCCATCATGTCGCCGGTGGAGAGCCCCGCGCTGCGAAAGGGCGGCTCCTCCCAGTTCGCCATTGGCGCCAGCCGCCGGCCGAGCGCGCCGATCCCGAACATCAGGAGGTTATCCAGGCGCCGCTGCGCGCCCGTGTCTTTCTGTTTGCGATAGGGCGACAGCGAATAGACGGAGATCGAATCCCCGCCGTCCTTGTGCACGAACACCGACGCTTCCATGCCTCGCTCGCCCAGCGTGTAGGACCTGTCCGGCTCCGCGCCTGCTTCGCCCCGCCCGGCCCAGTCGGCGAACTTCGCGCGCACCTTTGCTTCCATGACGTCGACATCGAAATCGCCCACCATCACCAGCGTCGCCCGCTCCGGCCGGTAATAGCGATCGTACAGGCTCACGAGCTGCTCGCGCCGCGCCGTCTCCAGCACCTCGGCCTTGCCGATCGGCATGCGCTCAACCGCCCGCGCGCCCGGCAGCAAGAACTGCATCTCCTGCTCATTCCGCCGCCGCTGGAAATTGTCGCCACGCCGCCACTCCGACAGCACCACGCCCCGCTCGCGATCGATCGCCCCCGCATCGAATGTCAGCTCACTCGCCGCCTCGCGCAGCAGGAACAGGCTTTCCTCCACCAGCGCCTCCGACGCGTTGGGCAGCTCCAGCGAGTAGGTCGTGAAATCCTGCCCCGTCGACGCATTGGTATCCGCCCCGAAGGCGAGCCCCAGCCGCTCGAGTATTTTCACCATCTCGCCCTCGGGCACGTTGCGCGACCCGTTGAACGCCATGTGCTCGATAAAGTGCGCCAGCCCCTGCTCGTCGTCGGCCTCGTAGAGCGAGCCGAACTCGATCGACAGCCGGATCGACACCGCCCCCGGCGGCAGTGCATTGTGCATCAGCGCATACCGCATCCCGTTCGGCAGGCTCCCGAACCGCACCGCCGGATCCGGGGCAATATCGCTGCCCTGATGCGCCCACGGCTTAGCGACCTGCGCAAACGCCGGCCCCACGCCCAGCGCCACCACCGCAAACAGCAGGGCCAGCAGCCGCATCATCCCCCCGGTCATTCGATCCATGGGAGAGTATGGGGTCCGCTTTGGGAGAAAGTCGATTGCGCTGAATCACTTGGACCGCCGGGCTCCCGCCCGGCAGTTCGACGCAGAGTGTCGAAGCCTTATTGGAGTCACTCTCGGGTAAGCGAAGCGCATCCCGAGAGTCTCGGTTGTCGCCAGTGGGGGACAGTCAGCGATCCCATCGGACCAGCAGCCGGGATTCCCGGGACAAGCCCGGGAATGACCCCATCTGTGCTACTCCACCCTTTCCTCATTCAACCGCAGGGCAGCCCCGCACAGGTAAACCGATCCCGCCACATAAACGCGATCCGCTGTCTCGCGCGCCAGAAGTACGGCCTCGGCCAGGTCCGTCGCCACCTCGGCCCGGCCGCCCAGCGTCGCAATGATCCCCGCCACATGCCGCGGATCGGCGCCCGGACCGCCCTCCTGCCCACCACTGTCCGGCAGCGGGCACGTCACGAACAGGTCCGTCACCGGCGCCAGTTCGGCCAGCACGCCTTCGATGTCCTTCACGGCCTGCATGGCAAACACCATGGCCACACGCTCGCCTTCGCCGCGGCTCGCGCGGATCGCACCCGCCAGCGTCGCCGCCCCGCCCGGATTGTGCGCGGCGTCCACCCACACCGCGCTCTCGCCCGTGAGCGGCCCTGGCTTCAGCTTCTGCAGCCGCGCCGGCCATGTGCATTCGCGCAGGCCCGCAGACATCGCCGCCGTCGAAATCGTCCCGCTGGCGATCTGCTCGATCGCCGCGCACGCCGCACCGGCATTCTGCGCCTGGTGCCCGCCACGCAGGCCCAGCCACGGCGCCCGCACCTGCAGCTTCGCGCCCTTGTAGACGAACGCATCGCCATCCCAGCCCGCATGCCAGTCCTCGCCCGCGCACAGCATCGGCGCCGCAATCGCCCGCGCTTCCTCGCGCAGCACGCCCAGCGCAATCGCCGGCTGCTCCGCGATGATCGCCGGAACGCCCTCGCGGAAAATCCCGGCCTTCAGCCGCGCGATCGCGGCTACGCCCGAGACGTTGAACAACGTTTCATGGTCGCGGCTGATCGGCGTCACCACGCAGGCCGCCGGCCGCTTCATCACATTGGTCGCGTCCGTCGCCCCGCCTGCGCCGACCTCGATAATGGAGATGTCCGCACGCTCCTGCGCGAACAGGCAGAACGCCGCCGCCGTCAGCGCCTCGAAATAGGTGAGGTTCTCGGTCCGGCGCCACACATCGGCCAGCACGTCGGCCAGCGCCTCATCGCTCACCAGCTGGCCCGCCACGCGGACACGCTCGTTCACGCGCGTCAGGTGCGGCGAGGTGAACACGTGCACCTTCAGTCCGGCCGCCTCCGCCATCGCGCGGATGAACGCCCCGGTCGATCCCTTGCCGTTGGTCCCTGTGATATGCACGGCCGGCGCGATCCGGTCTTGCGGATCGCCCAGTTCCACCAGCGCCTTGCGGATATGCGCCGTTCCCCACGCCGGCGACACCCGCCCAGCGCCATTGTGCCGGAATCTGTCCAGTTCGGCTGAAACGATGGCGGCGTCGCCCAAGTCATACCCTCTTCGCAACCCACCCAGACGGCTACTTAGGGATGCTTCGTGCGAAGGCAAACCCACTTCCCGGCGAGGGAGAGTCATCGGCGCAATATCCACACATGCGCGACCCGGGGCCGCGACCCCGGACGCCCTGCACGGACGATTCGCCGGACCTGACCACGATCACCTAAACGTTTTCATACCTCCCCCGGCGGCGCCCACTGGCACAGGCGCGCGCCTTGCGATCCGTTTGCACCCGCCTGCGTAATGAAGCCTGCGGCACGACCCGGATCAACGGAACAGAAGGACGTCGACGATGAGCGGCATTTCCACCGGCTGGCGCCACACCCTCGCAGCTTTCGCTGTAACGCTCGCGCTCGGCGGCTGCGCCAGCCAGCCAACGCCAGCAACGCCTGCCATCTACACCGCCACCGGTCCGCACGAGGTCGGCGTCCTCACGCTCAGCCTCAGCGACCGCAAGGTCGAGGTCTATTATCCCGCGGCCGCCGGCGCCGCCAAAGGCCGGACCAACGATGTCTACCTGCAGACCGAACCCGTCCCGCCCATGCTCGCAGGCATGCTCAAGAAGATTCCGGACACTGTCGACCTGAAGGTCACCATCCCCGCCTTCCGCGATGCGCCCGCAGCGAAGGGCGCAGCCTACCCGCTGGTGATCGTCTCACACGGCGCCGGCGGCTGGCGCAGCGGCCATGGCAATCTCCTCTCCGGCATCGCCTCATGGGGCTTCGTCGTCGCCTCCGTCGATTTCACCGAATACGGCTTTGCCTCCTTCGCCTCGCCCTCGCGCGACATGGCCGGCCGTCGCGCTGCCAGCGCTACCGCGCTCGAAGCCGCGCTCGACCTGATGGCCGGCTCAAACACCCAAGGCCCGCTCGCCGGCCTGATCGACATGAACACCATCGCGGCCATCGGCCACTCCGCCGGCGGCGGCACGATGTTCGCCGCCATCGACAATCCGCG
>Ga0208492_1001140_pt1 | contig 17859 bp, 17 predicted proteins | sample Subbioar_CSW14AB_FD_184820 | JGI IMG/M metagenome (GOLD analysis project Ga0208492, IMG submission 184820) | Serpentinite rock and fluid subsurface biosphere microbial communities from McLaughlin Reserve, California, USA - CR12Mar_CSW14AB (SPAdes) | ecosystem: Environmental > Terrestrial > Deep... | reverse complement strand
CACCCGCATCATGAAGGAAGCGGACGAGATCATCTCGAAGCGCCTGACGGGCGCGCTGCGGGGCTGATCGCCGACCGGTTCCGATTGCGGTCCGCCTGGTTTCTGCTTGTGGTCAAGGTGCGCGCGTCCAAGCTCAGGCGGCGCGCCTTGGCGCACTGGTAGCTTGCGCCGGGACGCCGAGAGACTTGATGCAATTGCGTGGGCCGTGGTGGACAGACTGTGAACGATGGGCAGACGCAGATCACAGGCGCGGACGTGCTTGTTTTCCAGATGGGAAAGGTCGCTTCAAAATCCGTGCAGCACTCGCTGTTGGCCGGCGGGGTGAAGGTGTTTCACACGCATCGCCAGCCACAGGCTGTGAGCTGGCTGGTCGAACGCCGGGCGGAGGGCGGCTCGCCTATCATCATCACCGGGTTCCGTGACCTGCTCGGGCGCAATATCTCGGACTTCTTTTTCAACATCAGCAATCCGGCGACCAAAAGCTGGTTTGTCGGCGACGCCGCGTTCGTCCAGACCCTGACCGTCGATCAACTCATCGCCGAATTCGATGCGCGTCACCGCCGCAACTACCGAACGGCGATGAGAGGGTGGTTGATGCGCTTCACCGAAGCGACCGGCGTTGATCTTTTTTCGGAGCCCTTTCCCCACGAACAGGGGTTCCAGGTTCGTGCTTCAACTCCGTGCGTGGCGATCTATCGTGTCGAGAATCTGAATGAGGCATTCGAACCGATGTGCCGGCGCCTCGGCTTGCCAGACGGACCGCTGATCCGACGCAACGATGCTGCTTCGCATGGATATGCGGATCGCTATCGGGCCTTCATCGACGCCTATCGGCCCGACGACGATACAGTCGCGATGATCTATGACAGCCCCCTGATGCGGCACTTCTATTCCGGCGCAGAAATCGACCGGTTCATTGCGGTCTGGCGCAAGGCCTGACGCGCGGCGTTGTTTGCCTGGACCATGAAAAAGGGCGGAACGCTGTGCGTCCCGCCCTTTGCCTGTCTTGTCGTGTGAGCCGGCTTACTCGGCTTTGACTTCCGGCAGGCTGCCTTCGGCGGGCAGCGACTTCTTGGTGAGGAAGACGGCGACGTTGCGCTTGTCTTCGTCCGACATGCCCGAGACGGCGCCGGCCATCATCGGCACGGGGTTGGTCAGGGCGTCGATGATCTTCTGGTTGTCGAGGAGGGCCAGCTTGTCCTGCGTCGGCGCCTGCGGGATCGCGCCCGTGTGGCACATCTTGCAGCGCTGATCGAAGATGGCGCCGCCTTCCGCGGGGCCGGCGAAGGCCGGGGCGGCGAGGGCCGCGATACCCAGGATGGCGGCAGCAGCAGTCAGTCTCATGTATACCCTCCAGTTGACGCAGGGAGGGCTTGTAACGGTCCTTACCTGAACACGCCATGACCGAGCGCAGTTATTGCTGAATAGAGGCGTTTCAGCCGCAGATACGGGTGGAATCGCCTAATACGGCCAAGAGTGCTATGAGCCCGGCTCGATCAGGCGGCCGGGCGACCGCTGGCAGCAATGCTGGAGGAAAGTCCGGGCTCCACGTAGGCAAGGCGGCGGATAACGTCCGCCCGGAGTAATCCGAGGGATAGCGCCACAGAAAGCAAACCGCCTCGGGCTTGCCCGAGGTAAGGGTGAAAGGGTGCGGTAAGAGCGCACCGCGTCCCTGGTGACAGGGATGGCAAGGCAAGCCCCGCCTGGAGCAAGACCGAATAGGGATGGGCGTCGGGAAACCGACAGGCGCGCCTTCGCGCTCCATCCGGGTTGGTCGCGCGAGGCGGTCCGCAAGGGCCGTCCCAGAGGAATGGTCGCCTAAGGGTCGCAAGACCCGGGACAGAACCCGGCTTACAGGCCGCCTGATCGACGTTTACCCAATTGCTGTGGACAGAGGCCGCAAGGTTGCCAACAGGGCCTAAGCCCCGGTGTTTGCGGGACTAACCAGTACGCCCTTCACGCGTCGTAAACCACTTATCCACAGACGGGACGATATAGCTCACTGATCTACCGGTTTTGTTCCGTGCGCGGACGGTCAAATGGTTAACGGCGACCTAACGTCCCGTTGTTTCCCATATGTCCCCATGGTATCCCCTGACCTTCCACGGAAAGGGCTGCCGTGGCGGGGTTTTTTGGGTCCTCCATCCCATTCCGGGCCGGGGTTTAGCGGGCAATCAGGAGTATGTTCCTCTCCAACTTCGAGAGCGGCGTTGACGCCAAGAAACGGGTCTCGATCCCGGCGCCTTTCCGCAAGGTGCTTGGGGGCGCGGACAGCGTGTTCCTGTGGCCGTCACTCGACAAGCCGTGCATCGAAGGGGCGGGCGAACTTCTCATGCACCAGTTCGAGGACTCGATGGCCGATCTCGACCTGATGGACCCCCGCCGGATTGCCCTCGCGAACTACATCATGGGCGAGGCCAGGCAGGCCAAGCTGGATGAAGGCGGGCGCATCGTGCTGGACGCGGAACTGCTGGTTACGGCCGGTGTGTCGGACAAGGCGAAATTCGTCGGTCTCGGCGACCGGTTCCAGATATGGGAACCAGCGGCCTACGAGGCCGAGAAGGCGCAGATGCGCGCGCTCGCGAAAGACAGCCTCGGCCTGCTCAAAGCCAAGCCGCGCCGCACAGGCCAGGCGGCTGCCGAATGAGCGAGGGTCCGATCTCCCCCCACGCCGGCACGCACGTTCCGGTCCTCGCCGAGGAGGTGATCCACGCGCTCGCGCCGGTGGATGGCGCGCTGATGGTGGACGGCACCTATGGCGGCGGCGGCTATGCGCGCGCAGCGCTGGCGGTGGCGAATATCCAGCTGATCGCGATCGACCGCGACCCGGAGGCGATGGAGCGCGCCTGGGCGCATGCGGGCCGCGATCCACGGCTCATTCCGGCGCCGGGACGGTTTGGTGAGCTTGAGGCGATCCTGCGCGCGATGGGCCGCGACACGGTCGATGGCGTGATGCTCGACCTGGGCGTGTCGTCCTTCCAGATCGACGAGGCGGGCCGGGGCTTTTCCTTCATGCGCGATGGTCCGCTCGACATGCGGATGGAGCGCAAGGGGCCGAGCGCGGCCGATGCGGTGAACCATCTCACCGAGGGCGAACTCGCGGACATCTTCCACATCCTCGGCGAGGAACATGGCGCGCGTCGTGTCGCGCGCGAAATCGTTCACCGTCGCCGCTCGCAGCCGTTCACGACGACGCTGGACCTTGCCGACGTGATCGAGAAATCGCTGGGCGGGCGGCGGGGCAAGCCGACACATCCGGCGACGCGCTCGTTCCAGGCGCTGCGCATGTGGGTGAACGACGAGAGCGGGGAACTCGTGCGCGCGCTGGCCGCGGCCGAGCGTGTGCTGAAACCCGGCGGACGGCTGGTGATCGTAACCTTCCATTCAATCGAGGACCGCATCGTCAAACTCTTCCTGCGGACCCGATCCGGCAACGATCCCCATGTCTCGCGCCACCTGCCGCGCGCGCCCAAAGGGAAGCCGTCCACGTTCGAAGTCCTGCAGCGCAAGGCGATAGAACCAGGCGAGGAAGAACTCGCGGCGAACCCGCGGGCGCGCTCGGCAAGACTGCGGTGGGCGCTCCGGACGGAGGCGCCGGCCTGGGATGCGCCACCCGATGAAGGGTTCCGCCTGCCGGGTCTCAAACAACTCGAAGGAGTCGTGTGATGAAACGTCTGGCGATTGTGGGCGCCTTGGTGGTCGCCGCGCTGGCGGTGGCGGTCTATCGCGCCAAGCTCGGCGCGGAAGAAACGCAGGGCCGCATCGACGAACTCAAGGCGCAGGTCGCCGAGGAAGAAAAGTCGATCGCCGGGCTTCGTGCGGATGAAGCCGTGCTGACGCGGCCCGAGCGCATCGGCGTGATCGCGCAGCAGCAGCTCGGCCTGCAGCCGGCCAGCCCGGGTCAGTACACCGCCAGCGAGGCGCTGAAGCAGAAGCTGGGCGAAGAGAAGGTGACGCTGCCGGTCCCGGCCGACACCGCGCAGGCTCAGACGCAAGCCCAGTTGCCGGGAATTCAGGCGCCGGGAGCCAAGCCGCAGCAGCAATGAGATCCTACGCCGCGCCATACGAGGACGTCTGGGGTCCGCGCCGGGGTCGCATTGTTGCGGCAGCCCTTGCGCTGGTCTTTGTCGTGATCGTGGGTCGCGCGGCTTACGTCTCGTTCAACGGGCCGGATCGCTCGGCCGTGCCGGTGGCGAAGGCGGAAGTGGCGCGCCGGGCGGACATCGTCGACCGCAAGGGCGAGCTCTTGGCGACGACCATCACGGGCAAGTCGCTGGCTGTCGATCCGAGCGCGGTCTGGGAGTCGCGCGATGTCGTGGCGGCTATCCGCTCGGTGTTCCCGGAGCTGGGCGAGGATGCGCTGACGGCGATGATGGCGGATCGCAAGCGCCAGTTTGTCTGGGTGAAGCGCGGGCTCACCGACGATCAGGCGAAGGCGCTGAAGGCCACGGGCGTTGAAGGCCTGATGTTCGTCGAGGAGCCGCAGCGCGTCTATCCCAACGGTCGGCTGGCGGGGCACTTCCTCGGCTATACCGGTGTCGATGGCGAGGGGCTGGAAGGCATCGAACGGATTTACGATGCGCGGCTGAAGCTGGGCGGGTCGGCGCTGAAGCTGTCGCTGGACGCCAGCGTGCAGTTTGTCCTGGAAGAAGAACTCGACCGCGCCTTTGCCGATTTCGACATGAAGGGCGCCGCCGGCATCGTGGTGGACGCCAACACGGGCGAAGTACGCGCGATCGCGTCCTGGCCATTCATGGATCCCCGCCAGCGTGGCGACCAGTCGGATGAAGCGAAGACGAACCGCGCGCTCAATTCGCGCATGGAGCTGGGCTCGATATACAAGCCGCTGACGGTCGCCGCGGCGCTGGAAGCTGGCGTGCTGCAGCCAACGGACAGGTTCGACGTCTCGAAGCCGATCAAGATCGGTGCGGTGACGGTGAAGGATGCGCACCCGCTGGAGCACGCGTCCTCCGTTTCAGTGACGGACATCCTCGCCTATTCCTCCAATATTGGCTCGGCGGAAATCGCACAGCGGATGGGGCCGCAAACGCAGCGCGTCTTCCTCGGCAAGGTTGGGCTGCTGACCGGGTTGAAACAGGACGGGCCGCAATGGGCGACGCCGCTTCTCCCAGCGCGCTGGGACCAGACGGCGCTGGCGACGGTCGCCTACGGCCACGGCATTTCGGTCTCGCCCATGGCGTTCGCGATGACCTACCTGCCGTTCGCCAATGGCGGCGAGTATGTGACGCCGACCTTCGTCGAGCCACTCAACGCGGAGACCGTCAAGCGTACGCGTGTCATGTCGGCGCAGACTGCGGCGAGCGTGCTCGGCATGCTGCGCACCACCGTGACGACGGGCTCGGGCAAGAATGCCGACGCGAAGGGCTATGAAGTGGCCGGCAAGACAGGCACGGCGGAGAAACCGGGACCAAACGGTTACGATGCCGACAGGAATATCACGTCATTCGCCGCCATCTTCCCGGCTTCCCGCCCTCAATATGTCGTGCTTGTTGTTCTCGATGAGGCTCAGCCCAGAACGGGCGTCAACCGTACGGCCGCGTTCACGTCGGCAACGATCGCCGGAAAGGTGATTGCACGCGCGGCGCCCCTGCTGGACGTGCGGCCTGTGCTCGAAGTGGCGGCGACGAAGTCGGTGGTGGAAGCGCAATGAAACTCGACAGCCTCATTCCGGGCGCCCCCGCCATCGAGATCACCGGCATCACGGCGGACAGCCGGAAGGTGAAGCCCGGCTATCTGTTCGCCGCGCTGCAGGGCGTGGCGAAAGACGGTCGCGAATATATCGACGGCGCGATCAAGTCCGGAGCTGTCGCGATCCTCACTGATGCGCGGCCGGGCGAGTGGAGCATGCCGGCCATCCGCGCCGAGGAGCCGCGCCTGACGCTGGCCAACGCGGCGGCGGCGTTCTTCCCGCAGCAGCCGGGCGTGGTCGCGGCGGTGACGGGCACCAACGGGAAAAGCTCGACGGTCGATTTCCTGCGCCAGATCTGGAGCAGCATGGGGCGCAAGGCGGCGTCGATGGGCACGCTGGGCGCGATCGGGCCTTCGGGGTCGGTGGACCTCGGGCACACGACGCCCGATCCGGTGGCGATCCATGCGACGCTGAGCCAGCTGGCCGGCGAGGGCGTGACGCATGCGGCGATGGAAGCATCGTCTCACGGCCTGTCGCAATATCGCCTGCATGGCGTGAAGCTGGCGGCGGGCGCCTTCACCAACCTCACGCAGGACCATCTCGACTACCACAAGGATTTCGACAACTACCGCCGCGCCAAGATGAAGCTGTTCTCCGACCTGCTGCCCAAGGGCGCGCCGGCGGTGATCAATGCCGACAGCCCCGAGCTCGAAGCGTTCGAGGCGGTGGCGCAGACCGCGGGACTTCGCACGTTCACGGTCGGCTGGCGCGGGCGCGACCTGCGCATCTCGGAGGCGCTGCCGCGCGGGACGGGGCAGGACCTTGTGATCCAGTGGGGCGGGGGCGCGGAGAACGAGCGCAAGGTGCACCTGCCGCTGATCGGCGAATTCCAGGCGCTGAACGCGCTGTGCGCGGCGGGTATCGCCATGGCGCTGGGCGATGACGTCCACAAGGTGCTCGACGGGCTCACCACGCTGAAGGGCGTGCATGGGCGGCTCGAGCTGGTCGGGCAGACGGCTGCGAAGGCGCCGGTGTTTGTCGACTACGCACACACGCCGGACGGGCTCAACGTCCTGTTGCGCGCTGCGCGGCCGCATGTGCGCGGCAAGCTGATCGTGGTGTTCGGGTGTGGTGGTGATCGTGATGCCACCAAGCGTCCTATCATGGGTGATGTGGCGCGGCGGTTGTCGGATGAAGTGATCATCACCGACGACAATCCGCGATCGGAAGATCCGGGCCTGATCCGCGCGGCGATCCGCAAGGGCGCGCCGGATGCCAGCGAGATCGGCGATCGTGGTGCGGCAATCCTGGAGGGCGTGCGCCGTCTGAAGCCGGGCGATGCGCTGCTGATCGCGGGCAAGGGACATGAGACGGGGCAGATCGTGAAAGGTGTCACGATCCCGTTCTCGGATTTCGACGTTGCGAGGGCTGCTCTCGACGAGGTGGGAGGCACGCATGGTTGAGGCGCTCTCTCCGCTATGGACGTCGGACGAAGCCGCCGCCGCGACGGGCGGCAAGGCGCTCGGGACGTGGGCCGTGAACGGCGTGTCGATCGACACGCGCAGCCTGCAACCCGGAAACCTGTTCGTGGCTCTGAAGGATGTGCGCGACGGACATGAGTTCGTCGGCAATGCGTTCGCGGCGGGCGCGGAAGCGGCGTTCGTTTCGCGCGATGTGCTGGGCGGGCATCCCGGCCTGCTGGTGGACGATGTGCTGCCGGCGTTGGAACGGCTGGGCGCCGCGGCGCGAGCGCGTAGCGGGGCGACGTGTGCGGCGGTGACGGGCTCGGTCGGCAAGACCAGCGTCAAGGAAATGCTGGCGCGCATCTTCCGCGCGGCGGGGCATGCGCACTGGTCGGACAAGTCGTTCAACAATCACTGGGGCGTGCCGCTGACGCTGGCCCGCATGCCGCGCGAGACGCAGCGGGCGATCTTCGAGATCGGCATGAACACGCCGGGCGAGATCGCGCCGCGCTCCCACATGGTGAAGCCGCATATCGCGATGATCACGCGGATCGCCCCGGCGCATCTCGAGGGCATGGGCTCGGTCGAGGGCGTGGCCGACGAGAAATCGCAGATCTTCGCGGGGCTGCTGCCGGGCGGAGCGGCGATCCTGCCGGCGAAGGACAAGTTCCTGGAACGCCTGCGCGCGGCGGCGCTGCAGCTGCAGCCATCCGCTGAGGTGTTCACCTTCGGCGGCGCGGCGGGCAGGCTCAGCGCAACGCCGGTGACCTATCAGACCGATGGCCGCTATTCGACGATCAGCATCGACGTGCTGGGCGATGTCGTGATGGTGAAGCTCGATGCAGTGGGCGAGCACTGGGCGGGCAATGCGGCGCTCGCGCTGCTGGCCGCGACGCTGGCGGGCGTCGCGCCGAAAGCGGCGGCGGAGGCGCTGTCGGGCTATGCGCCGCCGGCGGGGCGTGGTGTCGCACAGACGCTGAAACTGCCGCGCGGCGGCGAGGCAATGCTGGTCGATGATGCATACAACGCCAACCCGGAATCCATGCGCGCGGCCATCGAGGGCTTCGCGGCGCGGCCGGGTCGCAAACTGATCGCGCTGGGCGAGATGCGGGAACTCGGACCGGATTCCGCAGCGCTTCACGCGGGTCTTTCGGACGTGATCGTCGCTGCGAATGTTGCGGCGGCGGTTCTGTCCGGGGGTGAGATGAGTCATCTCGCCGCGGCGCTGAAGGCGCGTGCGCCGCAGATGCGAGTCGAACATGTCACAGGTCCGGCCGAAGCGGCCGAGCAGGTGAAAAGCTGGTTAGAACCCGGGGACGCTGTCTTGATCAAAGGCTCGAATGCATCCGGCATGGCGCGTGTTGGAACGGCGCTCAGACAGATGAGCGAAAGCGCCGCCGCCAGTTCGCAGAAAGCGTCAGGGGCGTAGCATGCTGTACCATCTCCTCTCGCCCTATACGGGCGAACTGAACCTGTTCAGTTTCATCACCTTCCGGGTGGCGCTCGCGCTTGCGACCGGTCTCATCCTCACCATGCTGTTCGGGCACCCGATGATCCTCTGGCTGCGCAAGCGGCAGGGCAAGGGACAGCCGATCCGCACCGACGGGCCGGAAAGCCACCTCGCCAAGAAGGGTACGCCCACCATGGGCGGCTTCCTGATCCTGTTTGGCATCCTCGCCGGCACGCTGCTGTGGGCGGACCTGACCAACCAGTACATCTGGATCGTGCTGTTCGTGACGATCGGCTTCTGCTTCGTCGGTTTCATCGACGACTACCAGAAAGTGACCAAGCGCGGCACGGCGGGTCTCTCCGGCAAGGTGCGCCTGCTGATGGAGTTCGCGATTGCTGGCGCTGCGGTGTTCTGGATTTCCACCTATGCACAGTCGACTACGGATGCGGCGCTGGCGGCGGGCACGCTGAAGGTTGCCCCGCAGGACGGGTTCGCGACGGGCCTCGCGCTGCCCTTCTTCAAGGACTTCATGTTCGATCTCACCATCTACGGCTTCATCGCCTTCGGGGCGTTCGTGATCGTGGGTGCGGGTAACGCAGTGAACTTCACCGACGGTCTTGATGGCCTGGCCATCGGCCCGGTGATGATCGCGGGCGCGACGTTCGGCTTCATCGCCTACGCCACGGGCACGCCACGCTTTGCCGACTACCTGTTGCTGTCGCCAACGCCGGGCACGGCGGAGCTGGCGGTGGTGATGGGCGCGCTGGTGGGCGGGGGGCTTGGTTTCCTCTGGTACAATGCGCCGCCTGCGAAGGTGTTCATGGGCGACACCGGATCGCTGGCGCTCGGCGGGTGCCTTGGCGCGATGGCGGTGTGCACGAAGCACGAGCTGGTGCTGGCGATCGTCGGCGGCCTGTTCCTGTTCGAGGCGCTGTCAGTGATCATCCAGGTCCTCTACTTCAAGGCGACCGGAAAGCGCTTCTTCAAGATGGCGCCGGTGCACCACCATTTCGAGAAGCTCGGCTGGTCAGAGCCGACCGTCGTGATCCGCTTCTGGATTATCGCCTTCCTGCTGGCCCTCGTCGGCCTTGCCACGCTGCGGTTGAGGTAGGGCACAGGTGATCCCCGTTCGCTCATTCGAGGGAAAGGACGTCGCGGTCTTCGGCCTGGGCCGGAGCGGCATCGCGACGTGCAAGGCCCTCATGGCCGGCGGGGCGCGCGTGTGTGCGTGGGACGACAATGAGAACGCGCGCAAGGCGGCGGAAGAGGCCGGCGTGCCGCTGGTTGATCTCAACCGGCGTGATTGGCAGATGTTTGCAGCCCTCGTCCTGTCGCCGGGTATCCCCTTCCGCTTCCCGGAGCCGCATCGCTTCGTTCGCACGGCGCAGCTGGTCGGCGTGCCGGTGATCGGCGACATGGAGCTGTTCGCCCGCGCCGTGAACGAGTTCCGCTCGGTCGACCGTCCGCGCATCGTCGGCATCACGGGCACCAACGGGAAGTCCACCACCACGGCGCTGGTCGGCCATATCCTGAAGGTCAATGGCAAGGACGTGCGCGTCGGCGGCAATATCGGCGTCGGCGTGCTCGATCTCGAGAAGCTGCACTCCGAAGCGATCTATGTGCTGGAGCTGTCGAGCTACCAGCTCGACCTCGCCGAGAGCCTGCGCTGCGACGTTGCCGTGATGCTGAACATCTCGCCGGACCATCTCTCGCGCCATGGCGGCATGGACGGCTATGTCAGCGCCAAGCGCCGCATCTTCCGCAACCAGGGCACGGGCGATTTCGCCATCATCGGCGTCGATGATGTGCGCTCGGGCGTGATGGCGACGCAGCTGACCGGCGAGGCGGTGCGCCAGGTGATCCCGATCTCGGCGGAGTATGGCCTTGGCCGGGGCGTCGCCGTGCTCGATGGCATGCTGCAGGATTCCATCGCCGGCCGCGCCGAACAGCCGGTGGATGTCTCCGGCGCCAAGGCGCTGCCGGGCCGTCACAACCACCAGAATGTCGCCGCCGCGTACGCCGCCTGCCGCGCGCTGGGGCTGGAGCCGGGCGACATCATCGCGGCCATCGAGACCTTCCCGGGCCTGCCGCATCGTCTCGAGACGATCGGCTATCTCGAAGGCGTGCGCTTCATCAACGACTCGAAGGCCACCAACGCGCAGGCGGCCGAGCAGGCGATCCGCGCCTTCCCGAATGCGTGGTGGATTGTCGGCGGCCGTCCGAAGGAAGAGGGGATCGACGATCTCGCGCCGCTGTTCGGCCAGATCAAGAAAGCCTACCTGATCGGCGAGAGCACCGAGGCGTTCGCGCGCGTGCTCACCGGCAAGCTCGACCATGCAAAGTGCCGCACGCTCGACGTGGCGGTGTCGCAGGCGTTCGAGGACGCGAAAGCTTCCGGCGTGCAGGACCCGGTGATCCTGTTCTCGCCAGCCTGCGCCAGCTTCGACCAGTTCCGCGACTTCGAGCAGCGCGGTCTCGCCTTCCGCCAGGAGGCCGTCAATCTCGTGAAGCGGCGGCCGGCGAGCCAGCCGGCGTAGGCAGACCATGCAGATCTTCCGCCGGTCTGACACATCTCCCCTCGCAGAATGGTGGCGCACGGTCGACAAGGGACTGATCGCGGCGGCGCTGATGTTGCTGGGCGCGGGGATGATGCTGTCGCTGGCGGCGGGGCCTGCTGCAGCAAGCAAGCTGAAGCTCGATGATCCGTTCTACTTCGTCTACCGGCAGGCGGCGTTTGCGATCGCGGCGGTGGGCGTGTTGCTGGGATCGTCGTTGCTGTCGCCGGCGTGGGCGCGGCGGCTGTCGCTGGGCCTGTTTGTGGTGTGCTTCTTCCTGATGGCGGGGTTGCTCGTGTTTGGGCACGAAGCCAAGGGCGCGACGCGCTGGATCAGGATGTGGGGCACGACGTTCCAGCCCTCCGAGATCATCAAGCCGGCCATCGTCGTGCTGACGGCGTGGCTATTGGCGCAGCGCGATCGCTTTCCAGCGGGGCCGTGGGCGCCGATTGCGTTTGCCTTCTATGCGGTGACGGTCGGCCTGTTGCTGTTGCAGCCGGATGTGGGGCAGTCGGCGCTGCTGACGGTGGCTTTCGTAATCGTGTTCTTCGTCGCGGGCCTGCCCTGGTTGTGGGCCACGGGGTTCGCTGTTGGTGGCGCCGGGCTGGGTGCGGGGCTCTATTACCTGCTGCCTCACGTGCGCAAGCGCGTGGATGCCTTCCTGTTTCCGAGCGAGAACGACACCTTCCAGATCGACCGCGCCCGCGCCGCCATCGAGCGTGGTGGCCTGTTCGGCGTCGGCCCCGGCGAGGGCACGGTGAAACGGTCGCTGCCGGATGCGCATACGGATTTTGTGTTCTCTGTTGCGGGCGAGGAGTTCGGGCTTCTGCTGCTGGTCCTGATGGCGATCCTGTTTGCGGTCATCGCCATCAAGGGCATCATGGACGCTTCGAAGCAGGTCGACGTCTACCAGCGGGCGGCGGGCGTCGGGCTCTATGCGATCTTCGGCCTGCAGGCGGCGGTGAATATGTCCGTCAACCTCTCGCTCATTCCGCCCAAGGGGATGACGTTGCCACTCGTCTCCTCCGGCGGATCGTCTCTTCTGGGCAGTGCGCTTACGCTCGGTCTTGCACTGGCGCTGACGCGCAAGCAGCCTGAATCCACCCTCTATCACCTGAGGCATACATGACCGTCCCCTCGACGAAGCCACTGGTTGTTGTCGCCGCGGGCGGCACGGGCGGGCACATGTTCCCGGCCCAGGCGTTCGCCGACGAGATGCACGCGCGTGGCTGGACCGTGGCGCTGGTGACGGACGAGCGCGGCAAAAAGTACGCGACGAACTTTCCGGCCGACTGGCGGCTCGAAGTCGAGGCGGCGACCTTCGGATCGAAGATGCCGCACAAGCTGCTGGCGAGCGCGCTGAAACTGCGTGCGGGCACGGCGGAGGCGAAGCGCAATTTCGAGAAGACCAAACCGAAAGTGGTCGCGGGCTTTGGCGGCTATCCCAGCTATCCCTCGCTGTCGGCGGCGCGCGCGATGGGCGTGCCCATCGTGATCCATGAGCAGAATTCGGTGCTGGGCCGCGTGAACCGGCTGTTTGCCAAGGCGGCGAAGTTCGTTGCCTGCGGTTTCGACCGGCTGGATCGCCTGCCGCCGGGCGCTGAGGGAACGAAGCGCGTGGTCGGCAATCCGGTGCGCAATGCGATCAAGGCGGTGCGCGAGAAACCCTATCCCGAACTCGACGATGCCGGCCCTATCAACATCCTGATCACCGGCGGTAGCCAGGGCGCGCGCCTGTTCGGCGAAGTGATCCCGAAAGCGATCATCGGCCTCCCGGCAGACCAGCGGGCGCGCGTGCATGTGGTGCAGCAGGCGCGGGAAGAACAGCTGGAGGCGGTGCGGTCCGTTTACAAGGACGCGCGCGTTTCGGCGACTGTGGAAGCCTTCTTCTCCGACATGCACGAGCGTCTCGCCGCCGCGCACCTGATCATTGCCCGTGCGGGCGCCTCGACCGTGACAGAACTCGCGATCGCCGGCCGGCCGTCCATCCTCATCCCGCTCGGTATCGCGATGGACGACCACCAGACCGCCAACGCCGAAGGCATGGTGACGGGTGCGGCAGCCGATGTAGTTCCCGAGCCGGTGTTCACCGTGGAGACCTTCGGCCCGCTACTGCTGGAGCGGATTTCCAACGCAGGCGTCCTGCGCGCGCGGGCCAAGGCGGCGTGGCAGCTGGGCAAGCCGAACGCCGCGAAAGAGCTGGCGGATCTGGCCGAGCAGGCGGCGGGGGTGAAGGCGGGATGATCGGGAGAGGTACAAAAGCGATCGGGTGTTCGTTTCTGGTCCTTTTGATCTCTATCCCGTTTCTGCATCTCGTTTCCGAAGTGCTGTTTTCAATGAAACAGTCGGCCATCGAGAAGGCTGTCGCATCGGCACATACGCAGGCAGACTTTGTTCACGCGGCGGAGTCGCACGGCATGACGTGTGACGCCATGACCGGTGTATCGGGGCGAGTGATCTGCGTGTGGTGGGATTTCCCGGTCTATGATCTGGTCGCCTGGGTGGAATTTGTTGGCGAGGGTGTGCAGGCGGTCGGTTATTTTGTCGACGGCGCCAAGTCTCGGGACTATCTGGTACGCAAGGTGCTGTCGGGGCCGTGACCCGTGTCACCGATGAGGAACATGATGCGTAGAACAATTCCCTTCGACGTCGGCGCCGTCCACTTCGTGGGCATTGGCGGTATTGGCATGTCCGGCATTGCCGAGGTGATGCTGAACCTCGGCTATCAGGTGTCGGGTTCCGACATGAAGGCGAGTGCGAATACCGAGCGGCTGGCCAAGCGCGGCGCCAAGATCATGATCGGGCACAAGGCCGAGAACATCGAGGGCGCGGGCGCGCTGGTGATCTCGACGGCGATCAAGGGCGGCAACCCGGAAGTGGACGCGGCGCGGGCGCGGGCCATTCCTGTGGTGCGCCGGGCGGACATGCTGGCGGAACTGATCCGTCTGAAATGGACAGTCGCCATCGCCGGCACGCACGGCAAGACGACGACGACGTCGATGGTCGCGGCGCTGTTGGATGGCGTCGGCCTCGACCCCACCGTGATCAATGGCGGCGTTATCAACGCCTACGCCTCGAACGCGAAACTCGGTCAGGGCGAGTGGATGGTGGTGGAGGCCGACGAGAGCGATGGCACCTTCACCAAGCTGCGCCCGACGGTGAGCATCGTCACCAATATCGATCCCGAGCACATGGATCACTACGGCTCCATGGAAGCACTGCGCAAAGGCTTCGACACGTTTGTCGAGAACCTGCCTTTCTATGGCTTCGCGGTTCTCTGCGCCGACCATCCTGAAGTGCAGGCGCTGGCTTCGCGCATTCCCGATCGCCGCCGCATCACCTATGGCTTCAATCCGCAGGCCGATCTCTGGGCGGTGAATGTGCAGTCGGAGGCCAGCGGCTCGACTTTCGATCTCGTTATCCGTTCGCGCGGCGAGACCGACCAGACGCGCTGGGTTGGCCTCAAGCTGCCGATGGCCGGGCGCCACAACGTGCAGAACTCGCTGGCGGCGATTGCGGTTGCGCGCGAGCTGGGCGGCACGGAAGAGAATATCCGTGCGGCGCTGTCGAAGTTCGGCGGCGTGAAGCGGCGGTTCACGCCAGTGGGCGACTGGAACGGTGTGCGCATCATCGATGACTATGGCCATCACCCGGTGGAGATCGCCGCCGTGCTGAAGGCCGCACGCGATGTGCAGGGTCGCGACAAGCGCGTGATCGCGGTTGTTCAACCGCACCGCTACACGCGCCTGCGTGACCTGTTCGATCAGTTCGCGACCTGCTTCAACGATGCGGACGAAGTGCTGATCGCGCCGGTCTATGCGGCGGGCGAGCAACCGATCGAGGGTGTGTCGTCTGCTGAACTCGTGAAGGCGCTGATCAATCACGGCCATCGTTCCGCGCGCGCAATCGACGGGCTGCCGAGCCTTGCTGCGGAAATCCGCAAATCTATCAGCAGCAAGGACGAAATGGTCGTCTGCCTCGGCGCGGGCGACATCACTTCCTACGCGAATTCGCTGGCCGAAGACCTCAAGCGCGGCTGACGACGCGGCCGAAGCGCACATGAGCGCCGGGGTTGACGGGGTGGCCTCTGGCGGGCCACGTAACCGCCTTCGCCGGACGGTTAACAATCCCTTGCGGATCGTTCCCTTCCTACAGTTAGGCATCCAGTAACCTTGCGAAGGCTTCTGGATGGCTCGCGTGGCGCGGTGCGCCTCGATTGCAGAAGCGAACGCATGAAGAAGACGCATTCCCTCATCGCTGCCTGCGCCGGCCTCGTGGTCGCGCTGACCGGCGGCCTCGTCGTGGCGAACTTCCGCACGGCTGAGGCCACGTCCTCGGGCAAGCATTTCGCGCGGCCTGTGCGCGAGCTCGATACCAGGATTCCCGCGGCGACCGACCTCACGCGCTATGGCGTGCTGGGCGATGAGAAGGCGCTGCGCCTCATGCAGAACTCCGCGCCGGCCTGCCAGGCTGCGCTCAAGGCGGCGGGCGTGACGTTCACGCAGGTTCCCGCCGTGCAGGAAGGCGAGTGTGGTTATCGCGAGGCGCTCGAGGTGAAATCCTCGCTCGCCGATTTCGTGCCGAACCCCGGCGCGCCCGAGCACATGCCGATGACCTGCGATCTCGCGGCCCGCCTCCATCTGTGGGAGCGCCATGTGGTGATCCCGGCGGCGGAAAAATTCCTCGGCTCGCCCGTCAAGGACGTGAAGCTGTTCGGCACTTTCCAGTGCCGCACCGTGGCTGGCATGGAGCGCCTTTCCGAGCATTCCTTCGCCAAGGCGGCCGATGTGGCGGCGTTCATCCTGGCCGATGGCCGCGAGATCAGCGTCCTCAAGGACTACTACTCCAAGGGGCCGAAAGGCGAATTCCTGCGGGAAGTCCGCGAGCGCGCCTGTGATATCTTCGATGTGACGCTTGGTCCGGACTACAATGAGGACCACGCCAACCACCTGCACCTCGATGTGGGTGGGGATCACGCCTGCCGCTAGTCCTGAGGCCCGCGTCGCGCTAAGTGCGAGGCCATGAGCGGATTTCTCGATCGTCTTCCAGCCGTGCGCGGCAAGCTTCTCGCCAACGAGCAGCTTGCGCCTTTCACATGGTTCCGAGTCGGCGGAGCGGCCGATGCGCTGTTCCTGCCGAAGGACGAGGATGATCTCGCGGAGTTTCTCGCGAAGCTCGATCCCCTTATCCCGGTGACGGTGCTCGGCGCGGCGTCGAACGTGATCGTGCGCGATGGCGGGATTGCGGGCGTTGTCGTGCGGCTGGGGCCGAGCTTCGGCAAGGTCAGCACGAACGGGCTGCGCGTTACGGCGGGGGCGGCGGCGCTGGACGGACGGGTTTCGGTGGCGGCGGCGAATGCCGGGATTGCGGGGATGGAGTTCTTCTCCGGCGTTCCCGGCACGATCGGCGGCGCGCTGCGCATGAATGCCGGTTGCTATGGCCGCGAGACGAAGGACGTGCTGGTCGAGGCGCGGGCGCTCAAGCGCAATGGCGAGCGCGTGGTGCTGAAGAATGCCGATTTCCATTTCAGCTATCGCCACACCGAAGCGGACGAGGACCTGATCTTTGTCGAGGCCGTGTTCGAGGGGATGAAGGATGATCCTGTCGCCATCCTCGAACGGATCGAGGCGCTGAAGACGCGGCGCGAGACGTCTCAGCCGATCCGCGAGAAGACGGGCGGCTCGACATTCGCGAACCCTGATCCGCCGGGAACGCCGAACCAGCGCTCGTCGTGGAAGCTGGTGGACGAAGCCGGCATGCGCGGCGCGCGGCGGGGCGGGGCGCAGGTGAGCGAGCTGCACTGCAACTTCCTGCTCAACACCGGCGAGGCGACGGCGGCCGACATCGAAGGCCTGGGCGAGGATGTGCGCGCGGCGGTGCTCGCTAAATCGGGCGTCGAGCTGCGCTGGGAGATCAAGCGCATCGGGCGGCCTGCGATCGATGCGACGGTCGAAGGCTATCTCGCGAAGGACGCGTGATGCGGATTGCGGTGGTTGCTCTGGGTCTCGGGCTTGCTGCGTGCCAGCCTGAGTCGAAGATGACAGAGCTGGGCGGGGTTGATCTCGCCAAGCCGCTGCGGGCGCTGGGCACCGAGCCGTTCTGGGGCGTTGAGGTCTCGCTGGATGAGATCGTTTTCACTGGCGTGGACCGCGCTGATTTCCGGGTGGCAGGTCCGGTCCTGAGGCTTGCGGGCGCCGGCGCCGTGTTCACTGCCGAAGACGCAAGCGGCGCTGAACTCACGCTGACGCTGAAGCCGGACAAATGCTCGGACGGGATGAGCGACTGGGTCTATCCGCTGTCGGCAGAAGTGAAGTTCGGCGGCGAGACGCTGTCGGGCTGCGCGGCGAGCCAGACGATGCTGAGCGAGCGGCCGAAGCCATGAAGGCGCGATCTCAGGCGCGGAGCGTCTGAGGTACGGGGGGCGGGTTTTCAAACATTGAGGCGGGTGTGGGCGGGGCGCGTGCTTGCGCGATGAACGCGAGCCGGCGGCTGCCCCCTCCGTCATGCGCAAGCGCATGCCACCTCCCCCGCGCTTTGCGCGGAGGAGGAAAGGCGCCGGCCTTGCGGCGAGCGCAGGTGCTTTCCTCCTCCAGCCGAAGGCTGGGGGAGGTGGCGTGCGAAGCATGACGGAGGGGGCAGCCGCTGGTGTCCGTGGTGAGCGTGATGCCTGCGGCACGCGCGATGCGATGGATGTGGCGGAAGATGTACTTGTCTGGGTTCAGCCGGAACTGCGCCATCGCA
>Ga0208492_1001139_pt1 | contig 17864 bp, 17 predicted proteins | sample Subbioar_CSW14AB_FD_184820 | JGI IMG/M metagenome (GOLD analysis project Ga0208492, IMG submission 184820) | Serpentinite rock and fluid subsurface biosphere microbial communities from McLaughlin Reserve, California, USA - CR12Mar_CSW14AB (SPAdes) | ecosystem: Environmental > Terrestrial > Deep... | reverse complement strand
CGCACACCCCCACGCCACCCCCCACGTGACCACCGCGCCCGCGAGGGTGCAGAGGGTGAGCTTGACGATGAGCCTGCTTCGGACGCCGCGTTTCACGTTGCCCAGCGTACCACGGCGACAAAGGCCAAGACGATTTGGTCGGCTCCGCCCAGGTGTCGGTAGGACGCAACTCGCGCCCTGTCACAACTTGACCGACACCAGTAAGGCCGAGGGATTCCCACGTGCCACGACCGTGCTCTGACGGTCGTGCGTTCGCCGCAGGAGGACACGACCGTCCGAGCACGGTCGTGGCACGCGTCGATTCAAGACCAGAAGCAGAGGCGGGGCTGGCGCAGGGTGTGGGGTTCGTGGGGTTGACCGCATCAACTGAATCCCCCGACCCCACACCCACGGGGTCCTCTCATCAACGATGGAAGGCACGTGCGCGAATGCGCGAGCGTTGATGAGGGGAGCTTGTGGGTGTGGGGTCGGCGAGTGTTGTTGATGCCGCGAGCGTGCGAACCCCACACCCTGCGCCAGCCCCGCCTGCTTTTCCTCTTCTGCTTCCGCTGCTGCAGGTGGGCCAGTACCGCACGGGTTTGCTCCGACCCCGCCCGCCATTGCTGCAAACCCTCAAGGGAAAACTCCCAACCCTGGACGGAAAACTCCAAACCGTCGAGCGAAAACCTCCAACCCCTCAGGGAAAACTCCAAACCCTCGAGGGAAAACTTCAATCTCTCGGGGGTTTGCTCCTCCCGCGGGGGCGTTATCCGGGCCCGGCGGCACGCCGCGAAAGAAAGTGGCGATTTTCTGAGACGTGCCCCTCAAGCGACCCCTGGCGATGCCCGACGTTACAGCAGGCACACGCGGGCCAGCCGGAACGCCCGGCACAGGAACGCGGGCGCCTGGCGCGGGATGTCCCCTCGCCGTTGGAACACCACCGCCGCCGCGATTACACCCGCGGCCGCCAGGAGCCTCTGCCATGAAGATTCTGCCTGATACCACCGTTGAAGTCATCGAGTTCTGCGAGCAGCACGAGCCGGTCTGGGCCGTTTCGCCACCGGCCGTGGGGCTGACCGCTCCCCAGCTCGCTCTTTTGAACGAGGTCACCTCCGAGGCCCGCGCGTCGTACCAGGCGGCGCTGGCGGCGCGACAAGCGAGCAAGTCGGCGACGACGACGCTCCGCGGCAATATGGTCGAGCTGCGATCGGTGGTCTCTGACCTCATCCGACAGATCAAGGCGTACGCGGAGCTGCAGGAGAAGCCCTCGACTGTTTACGCGGCTGCCGACCTGCCGATGCCCCAGCCCCCCTCCCCCGCGGAAGCACCCGGCAAACCCACCGACTTTTCCATCACCCTCAACAGCGACGGCTCGGTGACGCTCAGCTGGACGGCGACCGACGCGTCGGCGAGCAGCGGCGCGTTCTTCACCGTCGCCCGCAAGCTGCCCGGGCAGACTTCCTTCAGTGGCATCGGCGGCGCGCCCGGCGCGACCACCGAGAACCGCCGCCCCAGCTTCACTGATACGACCGTGCCCACCAGCGCCGCGGGGCAGGGCGCCCAGTACATCGTCCAGGGTTTCAGGGGCACCCGCATGGGCCTGCCCAGCGACGCGCAGACCGTGCAGTTCGGCGTCGACAGCGGCGGCGGGCTCAACGCGTCGCTGAAGATGGCGGCGTGAGTCAACCACAAAGACACAGAGACACAGAGAAGAACATCAGAACGAGAGAGGGGCCCGGATCAGGCAGTGATCCGGGCCCTTTTGCATTCACATCCGAAATCCCAAATCCGAAATCCGAAATTTCTTCCTGCCTTCCTTTGTGTCTCTGTGCCTCTGTGGTTCAATTCCTCTTCCCCACCTACAGTCGCAAGCTGCGGTCACAGCACTGACCCCCACCAGGGGCGCTTCTTCACGCGCTCGATAGGGGTTTGCATGTTCGACCGCCTCACCGACACCTTCAACGGCCTGTTCCGCAAGCTTTCGGGCAACGCGAATATCAGCGAGTCCAACGTGCAGGAGGCGATGGCGGATGTCCGCACGGCCCTGCTCGAGGCGGACGTGCACCTGGACGTGGTGAACAAGTTCACTGATGAGGTGCTGAAGGAGTCCGTCGGGCGCGAGGTGACGAAGAGCTTAAAACCCGGGCAGGAGATGATCGGGATTGTGCACGACAAGCTGGTGGAGCTCTTGGGGGGAAGCCCCGAGGACTCGGCCAAGCTGGCGGAGTTTTTGCAGGGGGCGGCGGAGTCGGCCCAGAAGGGGCTGCCGCCCAAGCCGGTGCAGCTCGCGGTGGAGCCGGCGATTTTGAAGGTGAGCCCGGGGCCGACGGTGGTGATGATGTGCGGGCTGCAGGGGTCGGGGAAAACGACCAGCTGCGGCAAGCTGGCGGGGTACCTGAAGAAGCGCGGGCGGAGCGTGATGCTCGCGGCGGCGGACCTCCAGCGGCCCGCGGCCGTGGACCAGCTGCAGACCATCGCGAATCAGGCGCAGAACGACCTGCCCGGCGGGGCGCGGGTCACGTTCTACAGCGAGCCCGACAAGGTCGCGGCGTACGGCAAGGCCGTGGGCGTGGCGGTGCAGGTGTGCCAGCGGGCCCTCGAGGCGGCACGCAAGGCGGGCGTGGACGTGCTGATCCTGGACACCGCGGGGCGGCTGCACATCAACGACGAGCTGATGGGCGAGCTCACGCAGATCAAGAACCTCTTGCAGCCGCACCACATCTTCCTGGTCGTTGACGCGATGACGGGGCAGGACGCGGTGAACTCCGCGAAGGCGTTCAACCAGCGGCTGCACGTGGACGGGATCGTGCTGACGAAGTTCGATAGCGACACGCGGGGCGGGGCCGCGCTGAGCGTCAAGCAGGTGACGGGGGCGCCCATCAAGTTCGTGGGCGTGGGCGAGAAGCTCGACGCTCTCGAGGAGTTCCACGCCGAGCGCGTGGCGGGGCGCATCCTGGGCATGGGCGACGTCGTGAGCCTCGTCGAGCGGGCCCAGGAGCAGGTGAGCCAGGAGGAAGCCGAGGCCCTGCAGGACAAGATGGCCAAGGGCGAGATGACGATGGACGACTTCCTGTCGCAGCTTAAGACACTGCGGCGGATGGGGCCCATGAAGCAGCTGCTGGGCCTGCTGCCGGGCGTCGGGAGCATGATGAAGGACGTCCACATCGAGGACAAGCAGCTCGACAAGGTCGAGGCGATGATCTCGTCGATGACGAAGAAGGAGCGGGCGGCGCCGTCGCTGATCAATAACCCGCGCCGCCGCCGGATCAGCATCGGCAGCGGCACGCAGCCCGACGAGGTGGGCGCGATGGTCAAGCAGTTCGACATGGTGAGCAAGCTGACCAAGAGCATGGCGACGATGTCCGCCGCGGAACGCGTGAAGGCGGTGAAGGGCATGGGCAAGGACGGCATGTCGCAGCTGCCGGGCATGGCGGGGCTGCCGGGGATGCGGAACAAGGGGAGCTCCGCGGCCCCGAGCATCAAGGACAAGTTCAAGAAGCGGAAGAAGTAAGGGCGGGAAGGGCGGAAGAGGGCGCGGCGTTTGCCCAAGGACATTCCTATGAGCCTCGGTAACTTCCTGTGGGACTTCTACCAGCAGCAGCAGATCAACGAGACTGCGACGCGGGTGGCGCGGACGCGGGCCGACGCCGAGGAGGGCGACGAGGAGCTCGAGCGGAAGCTGGAGCGGATGCAGCTCGTCAACATGGCGATGTGGTCCTTGTGCAAGGACAAGCTGGGCCTCACCGACGAGGATCTCGCGGAGAAGATCCGGCAGGTGGACATGCTCGACGGGCTGCTGGATGGACGCGTGAGCCACCAGGGGAAGAGCTGCCCGCGGTGCAGGCGGATCATGTCGGTCCGGCACAAGAAGTGCCTGTACTGCGGCGAGGTGGACCTCAAGGCGGGCGTGTTCTAGGCGACCTGAGGGGCCGGTTGTGGTAGCCTCCGGGCATGTCGCAGTTCGCTGACCCCAACGCTACCTCCCGCAAGATGGCCGCGCTCCACCAGGACGCGCAGAAGATGAAACGGCGCGTGAGCGCGATCGAGGCGACGATGCGCCTCGCGGCCCTGAACCGCCCGCCCGTGTTCCCCATCGAGTTCCGCTCCCAGTTCGGTGAGGACGCCCTGCTCTGGGAGCTCTTCGCGGGGCAGGTCGACGGGTTCTTCATCGAGGTGGGCGCCTTCGACGGGTATGACTGCTCGGTCTCGTACGCCTTCGAGGCGATGGGGTGGAAGGGCCTCCTCGTGGAGGCGATCCCCGAGCGGTTCGAGCAGTGCAGGGCCCGCCGGCCCCACAGCCGCTGCGTCCACGCGGCCCTGTCGTGCCGTGGGTCCTCCGGCACCACGACCTTCACGGTCACCGACGACGCCTTCGGGGGCATGCTCTCCTTCATGGACCCCCACAGCGAGCACGCCCGCACCGCGGTGGCCAAGTCGCGCCGCGAGGTCACGGTCCCCCTCACCACCATGGACGACATCCTCAAGGACCACCAGGGCGAGATCGACTTCGCCGTGATCGACGTGGAGGGGTCCGAGCTCATGCTGCTGGACGGGTTCAACGTCGAGAAGTACCGCCCCAAGGTTCTCCTGATCGAGGATAACACTCAGGGCCGGGACGCCGACCTCACGCGGTACCTGGAACGCAGCGGGTACCAGCAGCTTGGGATGCTCGAGGTAAATCGGGTGTGCATCCGGCAGGATCTGGCCCATTGGAAGTCGCGGCTGTTCTGAGCCCGGACCACCGGGGAAGGGGCCCGCAAAACCCTTGCCCATCCGCAATCCCCCGGTATGCTGCACCCACGCGGCCAAGGCCCGCGCAAAGGGGTGTCATGATCCAGCTTGCGCTCGTCGTCCCATTCGTTGTCACGGCCGCAACCCTCGCACAGCCCCTTAAGGTGATCGACCAGCCCCCGCTGCGGTCCCTCGAAGGCCAGCACACCCCCGGGCCTAGGCCCAGCAGGGGCACGCTCGCGCTCGTCGACCCGGCCTCGCTCGCCAGAGAGTTCAAGGCCGCGCCCCTGGAGCGACTCGGCGACGACCTCACCACCTACGGCCTGCCCATCGACCTGCCCCACCCCGAGGGCGGCACGGTGACGTGCTTCGTCGCCCGTTCGCCGGTGATGGAGGATGGGCTGGCCGCGAAGTTCCCCGACTTCCACACGCTCATCGTGCAGACCGCCGACCGCGCCGCGGGCGGGCGCCTCGAGCTGACACCCCGCGGCCTCACGGGCATGCTCCGTGCCTCGCGCCCAACAGGCGCGGGCGACTCGTGGATGATCGACCTCTGGCAGTCGGCGGACCCGACGCTGTCGATCGCGTACTGGCTGCGTGACCTGCCCAACTCGGTGGACTGGACCTGCGGCACCGCGCCCGACGTGGTGGTCCCCGCTGACTCCCAGCCCTATGCGCCGCGCGTTTTCACGACTACTCGCACCTACCGCCTGGCGGTGGCCTGCACCGGCGAGTACGCCGTGCATCACAGCACGCTCCAGAACAACGCGCCCAACGTGGCCGACCCGCTCGCCGCCATCGTGACGGTGGTGAGCCGGGCGAACGTCGTGTACGAGAACGACCTGGGCGTTCACTTCAACCTGGTTGCGAACAACGATCTGCTGATCTTCGTGGACCCGCTCACCGATCCCTACGACGCGACGTGCTCGGGCGGGGGCGGCGCTGACTGCTCCGCGAACCTGCTGGCTCCCAACGGCAACACGCTCGACAGCGTCATCGGGAGTGCCAACTACGACGTCGGCCACCTGCTCACCCGCATCTACGGCGGCGTCGCGATGTTGCGTTCGGTCTGCACGGGAAGCAAAGGCCGCGCGATCTCCGGGATTCCCCGCGGCGGCGACATCGACCCCCTCTCCGCCCTCGTCCCCATCCACGAACTCGGCCACCAGTTCGGCGCGAACCACACCTTCAGCGGCGTCCGCGGCCGCTGCGAGGGCAACGTCTCACTCGCCACCGCCTACGAAGCGGGCTCGGGCTCGTCGCCGATGGCCTACGCCGGCGGCTGCCCGGTCGGGGATGCACCGCCCAGCGACAACGTTGCGACCTTCGCCGACCCGTGGTTCCACAGCGCCAGCCTCATAGAGATGAACAGCTTTCTCGGGTCCGGCGGCGGCTCGGTCTGCGCGGTTGTCGCCGACTCCAGCAACAACCACCCCGTCATCAGCGCGGGCACCACCACCGCGATCCCCCCGGGCACACCCTTCGCGCTCACCGTCCAGGCGACTGACCAGGACAACGACCCGCTCACGTACTCCTGGGAGCAGTACGACAGCGGCGTCGCCCGCGCCCTCGTCGGCGGCACGGACAACGGCGCAGGCGCGCTGTTCCGGGTGTTCCCGCCCGTGACGAGCCCAACCCGCACGTTCCCCCAATGGAGCGACATCCTCTCGGGCGTCTCGACCCCGGGCGAGATGCTACCCACGACGGTCGACGTAACCCGCCGGTTCCGCGTCGTCGTTCGTGATAACCGCCTCGGCGCGGGCGGCGTTGCGACCTCGTCCAACCGCCAGGTCCAGATCCGTGGCAGCGGCCCCTTCGCCATCACCGGGCCCACTGAGGGAGCGATGCGTCGCCCCGGAAGCACCAGCCTCACCTGGACCACCGGCGGAAGCGAAGCCTTCACGAACCCCGTGACGACCGTCGCGGCTCAACTCTCTCTGGATGATGGCCAGACCTTCCCCATCGCGCTCGGGAACCTCGCCAACGACGGCAGCGCCACCGTGAGCCTCCCGGCGGTGACGCAGACGGCGACTGCCCGCCTCAAGCTGTCGCCCACCAACGGCATCTTCTTCGCCGTGTCGCGCCCGTTCCTGCTCCGCCCGCCCTGTAGCTCGGACTTCAACCAAGACGGCGACTTCGGGACGGACAGCGACATCGAGGCGTTCTTCGCATGCTTGGCGGGCAGCTGCTGCCCCACCTGCGACCCCCACGGCCAGGACTTCAACGCCGACGGCGACTACGGCACCGATCAGGACATCGAGGCGTTCTTCCGCGTTCTGGCGGGCGGCAGCTGCTGAGGTGCGACCGAGAGGCGGATCCTTACCACTCGCCGTCGAGGATCTTCTCGACCGCAACCGCGACACCGTCTTCGCGGTTGGTGGCGGTATGACGTTTCGCGTGGCGCCGGACGACATCCACGGCGTTGCCCATCGCGACGCCTAGGGCCGCGTGCTTGATCATCGACTCGTCGTTGACCTCATCACCGATCGCGGCGATGCGGTCGGGGCGGAGGTTCAGCTGCCGCGCGACCATGCTGACGGCTGACCACTTATTCGCCCCGATGTCGAACAGCTCCAGCACGTGCAGTGTTTCCCCGCCCGCGCGGCTGGCGTGCTCTGGGGCGACCACGGCCGAGAAGCTGTGCATGCAGGCGCGGTCGCCGCAGATGCCCGCGAGATCGTGCTTGATCTCCAGCATGCGACCGCTGAGGCCGCAGGCGCCGACGCGCACCGTGTGCTCGGGGTGCTCGTCGTTCTCGAGGTGGTCCACCTTCCGCACCCGCACGTTCATCGCGCCAAACCACCACTCCGTGACCGGGTCCAGCGGCAGGCGGTTGGCCCCTTGCACGACGAGGTAGTCGTACCCCGCGGCCGTGGGGTCCTTGAGGACAAGCGCGGGATGGCTGTGCTCGATCAGGCGTGTGACGGTCTCGCCGACTAACCCTTGGTTGATCGCGAAGCGGTGGATGGTCTCGCCGCCCACCGGGTTGGCGATGATCGCTCCACCTGCGACCACGACCGGATCGACCTGCGCGATCTGCTCAAGCACGTGGCGGCACTCGACCAGGCCGCGTCCGGTGCAGATCGCGATGCGGAGACCCGCCTCGCGCGCGGCGTGCAGAGCACGCTTGCTGCGCTCCGACACCTTGCCGGAAGGGTCGAGCAGGGTTCCATCGAGATCGATCGCGAGGAGGTCGTACTTCACCGGCGATCATACGTGCCACCGAGATGTCTTCATCCCGGTGTCTGCCGGGGTGCCGCTCGAATCAACTCATGTGGGCTCGGGCCGCACGCCTAGCGTGATGGCGTTCTTGCCCTGCCGCTTGCTCTGGAGGGCCCGTTCGTCGGCGCTCTTGACCAGCTCGTCCACCGTCATCCCGTCCCACGGGAAGGTCGCGAGACCGCCCGAGACTGTGAGCGAGCCCTGAGCCAGGCCGACCATCTTGGGGAACTTGTGCTGCTGGACGTGCTGCTGGAAGCGCTGGGCGATGTCGAAGACCGACTGCGGGTGGCGGCTGCCCTCCTGGCGCGGGCCCTCGGGCTCGTAGAAGATCACGGCGAACTCGTCGCCGCCGATGCGGCACACGCGGTCCGTCGGGCGGATGGTGCTGCGCATCAACTTCACTGTCTCGCGGAGGATCTCGTCGCCGGCGTCGTGGCCGTAGCGGTCGTTGTACGTCTTGAAGTCGTCGATGTCGAAGACCATCACGGTGACGTTGCGGCGGGCCGCGCGGGCCTGCTCAAGCGCCGACGCGAGGAAGCGGTCGAAGTACCGCCGGTTGTACGCACCGGTGAGCGGGTCGGTGAACGCCGCGGCCTTCAGCTGATTCTGCTGATCTCGCAGCCGCAGCCACGCCCCCAGCCACCGTGCCTGCAGTGCGACCAGGGCTTCGTCCATACACGCTGTGCGGATCGCGCCGAGCACCTGGCCATCGAGCGCCACGGCGTGGCCCTGCGGAGGGACCCCGCCGGCAACCGGCAGGAACTCGGCCGTGTCGTCGCCCAGGCGTTCGCGGAGCATGGTGATGGCCGAGGGCATGATGTCCTTGCCGCGGATCATCTGCTGCACGAGTTCGAGGTCGCCACCGGTAGTGATGTCGCCGCCCATAGACGCCGGCGCGGTGTTCGAACTCGGCGATGCACTGAGAGGCGTGACCGCCTCTGTCATGTTGAGACGTGGAACTTCCATCGCGGGGCGCGACGCGGGCGGCTTGGCACTGCCGTTCATCCCGACGTGGGTCCCGTTCTGAGCACCGTTCGAACTTGCGTGCTGAGCGGGCGTCACCCGCTCGCCCCGCACGAGCTTGCGGACATCTTCGCCGGACAACTCGGGGGATACCGCTCCATCAAACCCTGAGACACTTCCATCCGTCGCCGACGCGAGCACCACCACCTTGGGCTCAGCGCTCCGCAGCCCACCCACAAACTCGGCCACGCTCTGCGGATTCCCCAGCGACTGCACCGCTTCGGGCGCTACGACCACAACCGTCCGGGGCGAACCCAACTCATCCCACGCGCAGGCCAACTCCGCGACAGCCTCGAGCGGCGTCCGGACCCGAACCAGCTCGATCTCCGGGTCCAGCCGCAGGGCCGCGTCCAGGCCGGTGCGACCTACGAGAACCACCCGCACACTCTGGCCGCTGTCGATGCTCACGCCACGCTCCATGCCGCCCTCCGGGCGTCGCCACGCACTGCCTCATCCATGGCATACGCCCAAGGGGGCGCGGCGGCCTCCAACCGCCGGGTCAATTGTGCCCTTTTTTAGGCTCAATGGCGAGGAGCATTGCCAACTCTTCGTCGGTCAGGAGGTGCGAAGACCGCGCAGGCGGCGTCTCCTCGCCTAAACCATGCTCCGGGGAGGAGTTATAGGACTGTTCCGGCGGGTCACACCGCACTCCCGGGGCCTGAACTGCGGGAATTCCCGGGCCGTCCCCCGCCAGCTTGAGGTTTGGGCGAGTCGGCTTGGCGAGCTTCACGTTGTGGGTAGAGAATGCGTTGGCGGTGATCGGGTGAGGCTCGGGAACTGGGTTGCTCTCGCTGAACCAGCCCTTGGGCTGTGAACGCCAACTCGAACGCTCCTCCGCGGTCACCGCCCGGATCCGCTCCGTCGGGCGTGACTCGTACGCCCACAGCACCGCCTCGGGGGCGTACCGCTCGGCGACATCCAGCAGTTCGCCGAGGCTCGCGAGGGTGGACGGCTCGACCGCGAGCAGGACCCGGGCGGGCTCCCGGAGACCCCCACGGCCTCCGCTCGCCCCACCCAGGCCACGCCCTTTGCACAGCTCGGCCATGGCCGCGTACTGGTTGTCGACATGAACGCCCACGCAGCCGGACCCGGCGAGGGCCTCATCCAGGCGCGCTGGCGCGGCGAGCCCGCGCCCGCACCACACCACGCACCGAGCCTTGCGTCCCTGAGCCTCCATGCATCGCAGTGTAACCACTTGCCGCAGCGGCACCAAGGCCTACTTGGCCACCTGGGCACGGGAAATGAAGTCATCCGCCCTCAGCACCGTCACGCTGGTCATGTTCACCAGGGTTTCGGCCTGCACGACGGGCTCGATCTCAGGGCCTGGTCGGGGGGGCAGAGCCGCGGACGTGCGATGGTGCTTGATGAACAGCATCTGGTCCTGCACGACCCCGATGACCTTGTCCATCTCCTCCTCGGCCTCTTCCATCTGCCGGGTGACGACCTTCAGCCGCTCTTTGAAGTCATTCAGGTTGCGGCGGCTCTCCTGCCGCAGCGTCTCATCGTCGTAGTCCTCGAGCTCTCCCCCCCACTGCTCGAAAAACTCGGACGCAGTGGTCTCGACGAGGCGACGCCGCCGCTGGGCCGAGTGGTAGCGGGACTCGCACGTGGCGAGAGCGCGCCGGACGGTGTCGTACGCCTCCTGCGGCGGGGTTCCGGTCCAGGCGCGGCGGCGTACAACCTTGAGGGTGCTGACGATCTGGTCGGTTGCGACGGTGTGCGCATCCCGCGCGGAGACGACCTGCCGCACGAGAACTTCCATCTTGTTGTGCGTGAACGCGTCGAAGCGCGCAGGGTCCCGGTCGGTGACGCAGCCGGGCTGAATACTACAGGCCGAAAGAATGATCGCGAGCAAGGCTGCGGAGCGCATGTCCTAGCTTACCACGGCCTTTGGCTGCCCGATCCGCAGCATCCCTTCCAGCACCGCCCCGCGCTCCACCACGATGGTCGGGGCGTCGAAGTCGCCCTTCACCCGTGCGGTCTTGCCCAGGTAGATGTTGCCCAGGCTGACGACCCGGCCTTCGACCGCGCCGAGGATGTCGATGCCGTCGCACGCCTCGATCTGGCGCGTGACCGCTCGGCCCTTCTTCTCGATGAGGATCTTGCCGCAGGTGGTGAGCTTGCCCGCGAAGCCCTCGCGGACGCGGAGGTCGTCGAGGATCAGGCCGCGGTGGCACAGCGGGCATGAGGCAGATCGTGCCGCCATGGGCACGTACACCTCACCCTTGCAGTGGTAGCACCGGACCGGGCGGCCCGGGGTCGATTCCTTCGGGGGCATCTCCAACCCCTTTCAGACTTCAGCCACGCTGGCTATCCAGCGCGGGACGTGGGCACGGCCGCGGCCAGCCAGTCCCCCGTCTGCGGCGCGCCATTGGACTCCATCCAATCGGCGTTCCGAGGCTTGCGTGTAATGATCGGCTTGGGCTCGGACACCTTCTCATTGATCGTCGCGGCCGGGCGGTTGGCCAGGGCCTCGGGGCCCACGATGCACCGCCCGACAAAGGTCGCGCCCTCCGCCACGGCCAAGGCCGCGGCGGTGACGTCGCCCTGAACATTCGCCTTGCTGGTCAGCTGGAGGCAGTCGCGGGCGATGATGTCGCCGTGGTGTGTGCCGTCGATGACAATCGTGCTCGCCTCGATCGAGCAGTTGCTCTGGGCGCTGGCGCCGATGTGTACCTCGCCGGCCTTCACGGCCCCTTCGAAGGCCCCCAGCACCTTCAGCACGCTCTCCACCACCAGCTCGCCCTTGAAACGGGCATCGGGTCCGATGACGGTTACCAGTTCACGGGCGGTCTCGCGCGGGTCCATGCAAAAACTCCTCGGGCGGCCGGTCCATGGCAGCCCGAGGAGTTATCGGTTACGGGTCCAGAGTTTCTTGAAGGACTACTTGCCCTTGTACGTGACCCCAAGCTCGTCGAACAGGAAGGAGTACATGTCCACGACTTGCTCGATCCGCTGGCTGAGCGAGCTGCCCATGCCGTGCCCGCTGTTGGCGCTGGTCCGCAGCAGGGCCGTGGCCCCCACCGACTGGAGCAGGGCGGTCATCTTTCGGCTCTGCATGGGGTCCACGCGCGGGTCGTTGGCCCCGGTCAGGAAGAGCACCGCCGGGTACTTCACGCCCTCCTTGACATGGTGGTAGGGCGAGTAGGCGTGCAGGGCCTTGAACTGCTCGGGATTCTTGACGGTCCCGAACTCCGGGATGTTGTACTCCCCGTTGGCCGAGAGCTCGACCCGCAGCATGTCGTAGATCCCAACGCTCGCGATCACGCACTTCGCGGCCTCCGGGTGCTGGGTAAAGGTCGCCCCCATGAGGAGGCCGCCGTTGCTCCCGCCCATGATCGCCAGGCGTTCATGGCTCGTGTACTTGGCCTCCACCATGTGCTTGCACGCGGCGTAGAAGTCATCGAACACGTTTTGCTTGTTGGTGAGGTTGCCCTGGTGGTGCCACTCCTCGCCGAACTCGCCCCCGCCGCGGATGTTGGCTTCGGCCCAGACGAAGCCGGCATCGAGCAGCACGCGGACTTCGGGGCGGTAACGCGGGGCGATGTTGACGCCGTACCCGCCGTAGGCGGTGATGTAGCAGGGGTGGGTGCCGTCCTGCTTGAGGCCCTTCTTGCGGAGGATGTTGACGGGCACCTTCGTGCCGTCCTTGCTCGTGGCCATCTCGCGGATGACCTCGACGTCGTCCCACTTGACCTTCGGCTCCTGCGAAAGGGCGGTCATGCGGACGGTCTTCTTCGTCGCGGGGTCGTAGGTGAACCAGCCGGTGGGGTTGGTGTAGCTCACGGTACTGAACAGGATCGAGTCGCCCGCGCCGTGCATCGCGACGATGGCGCCCACGTCACCGATCTCGTACTGCTCGGGCCTGCCGATCTCCTTCCCGCTGTGGTCGAATACCCGCACCTCGGAGGGGCCGCCCTTCTGGTACGTCACGTACAGGCACTTGGGCGTGGCGACCAGGTTCCCGGTGTGCTCGCCGAACTCAGAGACCAGCGTGTCCTTCCCCTCGGGGATCAGGACCGTCGCGTCGGCAACCTTCGGGGACTTGCTGCCGTCGTTGGGGATCTCGAGCTTCAGGAGCTTGCCGCGCCCCGCGTCCTTCCGCGAGACCATCAGAACCGTCGTGCTGTCCGCGCTGTCGCTGTGGCCAAACTCGGCCTGCACGACGCGGTCGGTGTACACATCCAGCTGGTGCCACTTGCCGTCGAGCGTCCGCACGTAGTGCTGGAACTCCCCGCCGTCGCCCTTCTGCATGTTCACGAGCGCGACGCCCGCGTCATTCGTGAAAATCGTCACTTCCGCGATCTTGGGGAAGTCCTTGCCGGCCTCGTAGCGGTCCTGCTCGGTGGGCGTGCCCAGCGCGTGGTAGTACACCTGCATGTAGAACGCGTGGTCCGCCGCGGGCCGCTCGTCACCCCGCGGGTACCGCGTGTAGTAGAAGCCCTTGCCGTCCGGCGCCCAGGCGACGCACCCGCCGCCGGTGCCGAACTGCACGTGGGGCACCACCTCGAACACCTGCTTGCCGGTGGCCGCGTCGTAGACGTGGATATCGCCCGACTCGCTCCCCCCCTCGCTGAGCGACACCGCGACCAGCTTCCCGTCCGGGCTGGGCACAAACCAGTCGATGGCCGTCGTGCCGTCGGTGTTCAGCGTGTTGGGGTCTACAAGCACCTTCGCGGCGTCCGGATGGTGCGGCGAGTCCATCACCACAAGAAAGGGCTGCTGCTTCGGCGGCTGCCGCTTCATCGCAAACAGCTTGCCGCCATGGAAGCTCAGGTCGGAGTAAGACTCACTCGTCGCGCCCAAAATTTCTGTCACCCGCGCCCGCAGAGCCTCGGTGTTCGGCAGCGCGTCCAGGATCGACCGCGTGTACTCGTTCTGCGCGTCGGACCACGCCTTCACCTCGGGGTCGTTCCAGTCCTCCAGCCAGCGGTACGCATCCACAACCTTCGTCCCGTGGAACGTGTCGGTCACGGGGTGGCTCGGGCTCTCCGGCGGCTTGGCCACCTGGGCCATCAGCGGGGCCGCGAGCACGCACGAGGAAATCAGCAGCGCAGGTAGACGCATCGGTCAGTTCTCCAGATCGCGGCCCCCAACCCACGGCCGCGAAACAAAGGATAGTGGGCGTCATCCCGGCGCGATGTACCCTGCCGCGAGCTCCCGTCCCTCGGCCTCGACCCGCACCCTGCGCAGCGTTCCGCGCCAGCGATCCATCACGACGATGTAGAAGATGTACGCGCCGAGCCACCCGAACGACGTGAATGGCAAACAGCCGACCGTGAGCACCGCGGACGCCACCACGATGAGCGGGATCAGCCAGGACGACATGCCGCACAGCGCCGCCAGCGGGTGCTCGGGCAGCTTGCGGGCGAGCGTACTGAGCCACACCATACCGATGGAAATGCTGAGGACCCAGATGGCCCCGAAGCCGAGCGTAAAGAAGCAGCCTCGTGCGGGAATCAGGGTTGTCGCCAGCCCCGTCGCCGACGGAGACTGCCCCGCCCACGACGTGTACGCGAGCACCTCCGTCACGTTCGCGGCCACCGTCAGCCACCGCGCCCATCCCCTCGAGCGGGACATAGCGACAAGCGGGTGCGCGGTCGTCAGCAGCACCCAGCCATACGTCGACGCCCCCACCGCAATCAGCCCCAGGATCATCACGGCGCCCTTGGCGAACTCCGGCGCTGCGATCGAAAGTGCGAACCCCACACCGAAGACCAGGCCCCGTGCGACCAAGCTCCACAACACCAACCGCCCACCCAGATGCAGCGCCCTCAGGTAGTCCACCCCCGCGAATCGCAGGTGCCTGCCCATCAGCGAGTGCATGACCGGCATGCCGCACTCGGGGCACTGGCCGTCCGCCTCCAGACCCTGCAGCGAGTAGGCGCATTGCAGGCACGGTTGATCGGTCAGCACCGGCCCGCTCGGCATCGGCAGCGGCTCAGGCTGCGCAAGCCCGAACACCGGCACCCCATCAGGCTCCAGTGACGCCCGAACCGGCGCGCCGCACCCCGGGCACACCTTCCGATAGCTCACGCCGTCGAGGCTGAACCCGCAGTGCTTGCAGTGCCGCGGGCTGTCAGCGTCCATCGCCGTCCCCGCTGGCGGTCAGCCTCAGTGGCCGTGCCCGCCGCCCTTGCCCGCCCGAACGTCATCAATCGCCCGCAGGATCCCCTCGGGTGTGACGTCCTCGTGCAGCTTCTCGTCGATCAGAGCCGCGGGGGCGGTGCCGCAGGAGCCCAGGCACTCGAGCTCGATCAGCGTGAACTCGCCGTCGTCGGTGGTCTCGCCCACGTCGATGCCCAGTTTGGTGCGGATGGCGTCGGTGATCTTCTGCTGACCGCAGAACTCGCACGCGATGGACCGGCAAACCTGGATCAGGTGCCGCCCCTTGGGCTTGAGCCAGTATTCCTCATAAAAGCTGGCGGTGTCGTACACCTGCGCGGGCTCGATCTTGAGGAACTCGCCGATCTCCATCATCGCCTGCGGCGGCACCCAGCCGTACGCGTGCTGCACCGCGTGCAAACACGGCAGCAGGGCCGCGAGGGTCGTCTCGTACCGCGGCAGAACGGTCTTGGTCAGCTCCGCCCGCATCGCCGGCGTCAGGTACGGCTCCGCCCGCCGCTCCACCTGCATCGTGCCCGAGTTCTTGGTGATCCACGCCATAGGCCCGCATGGTAGCGGGGTCCCCTGCCTCGCTCGATGCGCCCCACTCGATGCCTTCCTTTGCCTTGATGCCTCCTGCCTTGCTGCCCCTCTTCCACCCAACCCAAACACCATTGCTAAACAACCGACAACTCGATAGTTTGAAGCCCCCGGGTCCATGCTGGTGGGCCCTTTTCCAACACTTAGTCGAAGGAGCTCATCGTGTCTAAGTCCGGCAAGGTTCCCCCCAAGGCAGCCAAGGTCCTCGGCATCGGGCAGACGGCCAAAAAGCCCACCGGCGTCGCCGGCGTCGCCAAAAAGATCACGGCCGCCGTGAGCAAGGCCAAGGCCCCGACGCCCCCCAAGGCCCCGGCCTTCAAGGCCGCGACGCCCGCCACCAGCGGGAAGATGAAGCCCGGCGCCCCCGTGCTGGGTTAGGCCCGAGGCGCCACGCCTCAGGGTGTCAATGCACAGCGCATGAAGGCCACGATCAAGAAGCTCGGGATGTAAGGGCCCTCGCCCCGACCTGTCAGCCTCATCTGATTCGTCAGCAGCCGATCGCCCCGCGGTCGGCTGTTCTACTTAAGTGGCGCGTGGTCCTTGCCCCGCAGATCCTTGAGCCGCCGCGCCACTGCGCTGACAAGCCGCGCCTCGCGGTCCTTGTCCTCGCCGAACCGGCCGATCTTTGCCGACACCGTGACAAGCCCGCCCTCGCCCCGCTCCACCGACAACTCACCCGGCTCATCGCTCACCGTCCGCAGGCGGTACACCGTGCGGCCGGGCGACCGGCGGGGGGGCCCATCCAGCGCCACTTCCGCCTTTTTGACCGACACCTCCACCGCCGCGTCCACGTCGTCCCAATCCGCCATCAACACCCGCGGCCCGGGCGGCCCGGCCGGGTCCATCCACGCGCACCCGCCCACGCCGAGTGCAAATAGGGTTAGCACCCACCAACCACACCCCAAACAAAAGCATCCACGGGAGTTGCGCATTGCCCTATCATAATGGTCACGCCGGGGGCTGCCCGGGTAACCCGCGCCGGGATCGGCGTCCTCGGAGCTTCTCGTTGGAAGTCAGTATCCGTGTCCCCTCCGGCTCCGAGCGCGTCTCGGTCCTTGGTGCCGCCGAACGCAACCTCAAGATGATCCGCGAAGGCCTCGGCGTTGGTGTCATCGCCCGCGAAGGCAGCGTCCGGATCTCCGGCTCCAAGCAGGCCGTGGTCGCCGCACGGCGTGTGATCGAACGCCTTGCAGAGGCCGCTAGCGGTGAGCCGATGGACCGCCAGCAGGTCTTGGACCTGATCGCCGAGGAATCCGGCGACACCAAGAAAGCCCCCCGCGGCTGGGAAGTCGCGCCCGATGGCGAGACCAACGACGTATACCAGCCCCAGGAATGGGACGGGCGCCTCAATGTCTACTCCGGCGGCAAGGCCCTCAAGCCCCGCACGCCGAACCAGGAACGCTACCTCGAGGCCATCCGGACCAACGACTTGGTTTTCGGCATTGGCCCGGCTGGCACGGGCAAGACCTACCTCGCTGTCGCGGCCGCGGTCCACCTGCTCAAGACCGGCCGCGTCCGCCGCCTGCTGCTCGCCCGCCCCGCCGTCGAGGCCGGTGAGAAGCTTGGCTTTCTGCCCGGGGACTTGCGCGAGAAGGTGAATCCCTACCTCCGCCCCCTCTTCGACGCCCTCAATGACATGATGGATTACTCCACCGTCGCGCGGTTTATGCAGAGCGATGTGGTCGAGGTTGTCCCCCTTGCCTTCATGCGCGGCCGCACCCTTAACAACGCCGTGATCATCCTCGACGAAGCCCAGAACACCACCCGCGGCCAGATGCTCATGTTCCTCACCCGCATGGGGCAGGGCTCCAAGATGATCGTCACCGGCGACGTCACCCAGATCGACCTTCCCGACCCGACCGAGTCCGGCTTGATCGACGCCGCGCGCAAACTCAACCGCACCAAGGGCGTCGGCTTCGTCCAGTTCGAGAAGACCGACGTCGTCCGTCACGACCTCGTGCAGCGCGTCATCGAGGCCTACGGCGAGGAGGGCCTCGCCGACGCCCCCGCCCGAAGCCGCCCCCGTCGCAAGTCCGGGACCGATAACTCAGAAACCCCGCCCGCCGAATAGCCGATCTCACTGATAGACCTTCACCAGCTTCCCCCCACCACCATGCCCAGAGACCCGGACAACACGGCCCCCGCAACGCGCACCGGCGACCTCGCGCGCAGCCTGCGGGCCCGCCGGCCCCACCCCCGCCGGT
>Ga0208492_1001138_pt1 | contig 17867 bp, 15 predicted proteins | sample Subbioar_CSW14AB_FD_184820 | JGI IMG/M metagenome (GOLD analysis project Ga0208492, IMG submission 184820) | Serpentinite rock and fluid subsurface biosphere microbial communities from McLaughlin Reserve, California, USA - CR12Mar_CSW14AB (SPAdes) | ecosystem: Environmental > Terrestrial > Deep... | reverse complement strand
CCGTCCCGGGCCCTGATCCTTCCCATCCGACGCGCGCGAAAGGAGCGGCATGGGCGTCATCACCGACAACCTCGACCTGTGGGGCGAGGCGCTGCTCGGCACGCTGCAGCTGTTCTTCGGCGGCGGTCTCGTCGCGCTGATCTTGGGCACCATCGTGGGCGCGATGCGCGTCTCGCCGGTGCCGATCGCGCGCGCCGTCGGCACGTTCTACGTCAACACCATCCGGAACACGCCGCTCACGCTCGTGTTCTTCGGCTTCGCGTTCGCGCTCCCGCCGCTGATCGAGGTCCGTGCGAGCGGCCCCGCGGCGATGGGCTTCGCGATCGCGGCGCTGGGCGTGTACACCGCGACCTACGTGGCCGAGACGATCCGCTCGGGCATCAACACGGTGCCGGTGGGGCAGGCCGAGGCCGCGCGCGCGATCGGGCTGACCTTCGGCCAGGTCATGAGCCTGGTCGTCCTTCCCCAGGCGTTCCGCTCGGTCATCCCGCCCATGATGAGCGTCTTCATCGCCCTGCTGAAGAACACGACCGTGGCGGCGGGCTTCTCGGTCCTGAACCTCGGATCGATGCGCGACTGGCTCAGCGAGCGCGGCGAGAACCAGCTGCTCGTGATCGTCTGGGTGATGGTGATCTTCGTGGCCCTGGTGATGCTGCTGTCGTGGGCGCAGCGCAACCTCGAGAAGCGTTGGACGGTGGCACGATGAGCGGCAGCGTTCTGTACGACGTCCCGGGCCCCCGGGCGATCATCCGCAACCGGATCATCGGCATCCTCACGATCGTCGTCGTCCTCGGGATCGTCGCCTTCTTCGTGTGGCGCCTGTTCGCCACGGGCCAGTTCGCCGCCTCGAAGTGGGAGGCGTTCAGCTACACGCGCATCTGGGAGCAGATCGCGATCGGCCTGTGGAACACGGTCAGCGCCTTCGCGCTCGCGGCCGTCGGCGCCCTGGCCGTCGGGTTCGTGCTCGCGATCGGCCGCCTGTCCGATCACGCCTGGGTGCGCTGGCCCGTCACGGCCGTGGTCGAGTTCCTCCGCGCCGTGCCCGTCCTGGTCATGATGTTCCTGCTGTACTACGGCCTGCCCGTGATCGGCATCCGGATGCCGAGCTACTGGGTCGTCGTGATCGCGCTCGTCGCGTACAACGGCTCGGTGCTGGCCGAGGTCATCCGCGCCGGCGTCGAGGCGCTGCCGCGCGGTCAGCGCGAGGCCGGCTACGCGATCGGTCTGCGCAAGTCGGGCGTGATGCGCCTGATCCTGCTTCCCCAGGCGGTGCGGGCGATGATGCCCGTCATCCTGTCGCAGCTCGTCGTGACGCTCAAGGACACCGCGCTCGGCTTCATCATCACGTACGAGGAGCTGCTGTTCTTCGCCAAGCGCCTCGGCGCCGCCGCGACGCTCGACTCGCCGATCATCCAGTCCACGATCGTCGTGGGCGCGATCTACATCGGGCTCTGCCTGCTGCTGTCGGGCGCCGCGCGCCTGGTGGAGAAGCGGATGCAGAAGTCGCCGCGCGTGCGCGCCGCGCAGGAGGCCATCGCGCCGCGCCTGCACGAGGGCACCGACACCGAGGTGATCGCGGCGCAGGAGCTGGCGCACCTGGACGACGTGGCGAAGGCCGACGGTCGCTGATCCGGCCCGTGCCGCGCCCCAGGGGCGCGGCACGGGCGGCATCCGGCCGCGGATAGACTCGGTTCTCGTGCCTGACGTTCCCGAGATCACCCCTGAGGCGGTGGAGGCTGCGGTCGCGGACGCGCTGGCGGCGATCGCCGCGGCCCCCGACACCGCGGCCCTGAAGGCCGCCCGATCGGCGCACGCGGGGGAGGGATCCCCGCTGGCCGCGCTCAACGCGCAGATGCGCCACGTCCCCAACGACCGCAAGGCGGAGTTCGGCAAGCTGGTCGGCGGCGCGCGCGGACGCGTCAACCAGGCGCTCGCGGCCCGCGAGGCGGAGCTCGCCGAGGCCGAGACCGCCGCGCGCCTCGAGGCGGAGCGCATCGACATCACGGCGGTCGCCTCGCGCACCCGCGTGGGCGCGCGCCATCCGATGAGCGTGCTGCAGGAGCAGATCAGCGACGTGTTCGTCGGCATGGGGTGGGAGATCGCGGAGGGTCCCGAGCTCGAGCACGAGTGGTTCAACTTCGACGCGCTCAACTTCGACGAGGACCACCCGGCGCGTCAGATGCAGGACACCTTCTTCGTGGATCCGGTGGCGCGCCACCTCGTGATGCGCACGCACACGAGCCCCGTGCAGGTGCGCTCGATGCTCGAGCGCGACCTTCCGATCTACGTGCTGTGCCCGGGCCGGGTGTACCGGACCGACGAGTTCGACGCCACGCATCTGCCGGTGTTCACGCAGGCCGAGGGCCTCGTCGTGGACAAGGGCATCACCATGGCGCACCTGAAGGGCACGCTCGACCACATCGCCAAGGCGCTGTTCGGCGAGGAGGCCAAGACGCGCCTGCGCACCAACTACTTCCCGTTCACGGAGCCGTCGGCCGAGTTCGACCTGTGGCACCCGACCTTCAAGGGCGGCGCGCGCTGGATCGAATGGGGCGGCTGCGGCATGGTCAACCCGAACGTGCTGCGCGCGGCGGGCATCGACCCCGAGGTGTACTCGGGCTTCGCCTTCGGGATCGGTATCGAGCGGGCCCTGATGTTCCGCTCGGACGTGCAGGACATGCGCGACATGGCCGAGGGCGATGTCCGCTTCAGCGAGCAGTTCGGGATGGTGGTGTGATGCGCGTCCCGCTTTCGTGGCTGCGTGAGTACGTGGACGTCCCCGCGGGGGCGAGCCCCGAGGACGTCCTCGCGGCGCTCGTGTCGGTCGGCTTCGAGGAGGAGGAGGTCATCCGCTTCGAGCTGACCGGCCCCGTCGTCGTCGGCCGCGTGGTCTCCTTCGAGGAGGAGCCGCAGAAGAACGGCAAGACCATCCGCTGGTGCCAGGTCGACGTCGGCGAGCCCGAGCCGCGCGGCATCGTGTGCGGTGCGTCGAACTTCTTCGAGGGCGACAAGGTCGTGGTGTCGCTGCCCGGCGCCGTGCTTCCCGGCCCGTTCGCGATCTCGGCGCGCAAGACGTACGGGCACGTCTCTGACGGCATGATCGCGTCGGCGCGCGAGCTGGGCCTCGGCGACGAGCACAACGGCATCCTGCGACTCGCCGAGCTCGGACTCGACCCCGAGCCCGGCACGGACGCGATCGCGCTCCTGGGCCTCGACGACGTCGCGGTCGACGTGAACGTCACCCCCGACCGCGGCTACGCCATGTCGATCCGCGGCATCGCGCGGGAGTACGCCCACGCGACCGGAGCGGACTTCCGCGACCCCGCGCAGCTGGCGTCGATCGGATTCGGCACCGGGTTCCCGGTCGTCGTCGACGACCGGGCGCCGATCCGCGGCCGCAACGGCGTCACGGAGTTCGTGACGCGCGCCGTGCGCGGCGTCGACCCGTCGCGGCCGACCCCGCCGTGGATGGTCGCCCGCCTGACGCTCGCAGGCATCCGCTCGATCTCGCTGCTGGTCGACATCACGAACTACGTGATGCTCGAGCTCGGCGGCCCGATCCACGGCTACGACCTGAACAGGCTCACGGGCGGGATCACCGTGCGTCGCGCGACCGAGGGCGAGACCCTCGAGACGCTCGACGGCCAGGTGCGCAAGCTCTCCACCGAGGACCTCCTGATCACCGACGACTCGGGCCCCATCGGCCTGGCCGGCGTGATGGGCGGCGCCCACACCGAGATCGGCGACGACACGACCGACGTGCTGATCGAGGCGGCGGTGTTCGACACCGTGTCGATCGCGCGCACGGCGCGCCGCCACAAGCTGCCCAGCGAGGCGTCGCGCCGGTTCGAGCGCGGCGTCGACCCGCTGCTGCCGGCCGCGTCGGCGCAGCGCGTGGTCGACCTCATGGTCGAGCTGGGCGGCGGAACGGCCGACGAGCTCGGCAGCGCCCTCGGCGCGACGTACGCGCCCGAGGCGATCGCACTGCCCGCCGGTTTCGTCCAGCGCCTCGTGGGCGTGGACTACACCGCGGCCCGCATCGCCGAGACGCTGACGATGATCGGCTGCGAGGTCGTGGAGACCGCCGACGGATGGAGCGTCACTGCGCCGTCGTGGCGACCGGACCTCACCGACAAGTGGACGCTCGCCGAGGAGGTGGCGCGCATCGACGGGGTCGACAAGATCCCGTCCGTCCTGCCGACCCCGCCGTCCGGCCGCGGCCTCACGCCGGCGCAGCAGGGGCGTCGCCGCGTGGCGAACGCGCTCGCCGCCGCGGGCTTCGTCGAGACCCCGTCGTTCCCCTTCACGACCGAGGAGCACAACGACCTGCACGGCTCGGCGTCGGGCGAGCACCTGCCCAGCGTGCGCCTCGCGAACCCGCTGGACGGCCAGGCGCCGTTCCTGCGTCGCTCGCTGATCCCGGGCCTGCTGCAGACCGCGCACCGCAACGTGGCGCGCGGGCTCACCGACCTGGCGCTGTACGAGATCGGGGCGGTGTTCCTGCCGAAGCCGGGCGTGGAGTACGGCACGCCCAGTGTGCCGCCGCTCGCGGTGCGCCCCGACGCCGAGACGCTCGCGCGCCTGGACGCCTCCATCCCGCCGCAGCCGCGCCACGTGGCGCTGCTGCTGGCCGGCGCGGTCGCGCCCAAGCAGCCGGGTCGCGAGGCCGAGGCCGCGGGCCTCGAGGTGGCGCTCGACGCGGTCCGCGTCATCGCGGCCGCCGCGGGCGTCGAGATCGAGGTCGCGCAGGGCCGTCGCGCGGCGCTGCACCCGGGCCGCACCGGCGTGCTCACGGTCGGCGGCGCCGAGGTCGGCTACGTCGGCGAGCTGCTGCCGCAGGTGGCCGAGGACGCCGACCTGCACGGCCGCGTCACGGTGGCCGAGCTCGACCTCGACGCGCTGCTGACGCTCGCGGGCGAGCGCGTGACGGTCGCCTCGCTGTCGACCTTCCCCGCCGCCACGCAGGACGTGTCGCTCGTGGTCGACGCCGCGCTGCCGGCCGGCGAGCTGCGCCGCACGCTCGTGGAGGGCGCGGGCGAGCTGCTCGAGGGCGTGCGCCTGGTCGACGACTACCGAGGCCAGGGCATCCCGGAGGGCCGCAAGAGCCTGACCTTCGCGCTGCGCTTCCGCGCGCCCGACCGCACCCTCACGGCCGCGGAGGCCACCGAGGCCAAGCTCGCGGGCGTCGCCCTCGCGGCCGAGCGCCACGGCGCCACGCTCCGCGAGTAGGCCCGGCGCCGCGCCGCGCCATCCGCGAGACGGCAACTCCGCGCCGAGACTGCAGTGGATCGCTGCAGTCTCGGCGCGGAGCTGCTTGGTCAGCGCGGAGTTGCGGTCCGGCCGCGGGGAGGATCGATTGCCGCAGGCAGCGTCAGCAACGGTGCCGCCACACGGGGCCGCTCCGGTCGCAAGCCGCTCGCCCGAAGCGCCGCGTCGAGCGCGTCCGGATCGCGAGCCTCGCCCCATCCCCACCGGGCGACGCCGTCGCAGCCGCGACGCAGGATGTCCTCGCGTCGCTTCTCCTCCCGCAGGCGTGCGCGTCCGCTCTCGCCGTCGTACTTGAGATCGCCGTCGGCCTCGCCGATCCGGCGCTGAGCACGCCAGTACATGTCGACGCGGAACACGTCGCCGGCGGAGGTTCGGAACACCACCTGAAGCTCCGGTGCGGGGTACCCGAGCCATTCGACGCCCGCGCGGCTGATCGACTCGAGACTGCTCTCGGCGAGCGGCGTGGCGCGGGTGAGCGGCCATCGCGCGGCGGCGCGTCCGCGCGCGCTCGTCCTCAGCTCGTTGAGCTCGAGCAGGTGACCCGCATCCAGTGCGGGCGTGAGTCGCAGCAGCGCGTCGGCCGTCATCAGGCCGAGCGCGGGATGTCGGTGGCGCGCGATGTCGACCGCCGTGTCGGCGGGCGCGACGAACGCGATCCCGTCCATCCGGACGATCTCGCGCTGGTCGGTCGATACGTGGGTCCGCACCTGGCCGACCAGCCGGGAGGTGCCGTCGGCGCTCAGCACGTGGATCTCCGTCGGCTCGCCGACGATCGGCAGGCCCGTGAGCACGGCCGCCGATTCGAGCGCGAACACGGCACCGGGGCGCAGCAGCGCATGCGCGTGAACCCGGGCCAGGTATCGGTCCCACGGCGGGAGCAGGTCCCAGAGCGCCTTGGGAGCGTAGACGCCCAGCGCCACGCGATGCAGCTCGCCCCGGCGCTCAGCGACGTCGAGGCGGAAGGCGGCGTCTCCAGGCCGCATCAGCGGCACCGGACACGGTCGGATGGTGACAATCTCGGGCAGCGCGATCGACATGACGGCACGCTCCCGCATCCTGCCGTCGCGTGTCGGACGTCAGGATCCGATCGGAGCGGATCCCGACGGATCCGGATCTGTGGACGAACGACCGAGGCGCGCCGGCGACAATGCAACCCCGCGCCGAAACATCAACGCCGCGCCGAGACCGCAGCGCACCACAGCGCTTTCAGCGCGGCGTTGCTGTCTCGCAGCGGCGACCCGCTCAGCGCAGGCCGTGCTCGCCGCGGAGGGGGACGAAGCGGACGGCGCCGAGGTCGTCGAGGTCGTACTCGTCGCCGCGGCGGATGAGGCGGATCAGCTGCTGCCACCCGAGGCCGCGCTCTAGCGGCATCACGATGCGGCCGCCGTCCGCGAGCTGGTCGAGCCATGGGGCGGGGATCTCGGGGCCCGCGGCCGCGGCGAGGATCGCGTCGAACGGCGCGGCGTCCGCCAGCCCCAGCGTCCCGTCGCCGGAGGCGACCCGCACGCGCTCGAATCCCGCCGCGTCGAGCGCGCGCCGCCCGGTCGCGGCCAGCTCCGCCACGTACTCGATCGACCACACCTCGGCGCCCATCGCGGCGTAGACGGCGGCCGCGTACCCCGAGCCGGTGCCGACGTCGAGCACGCGGTCGCCGGGGGAGATCCGCCCGGCCTCGGCCGTCAGCGCGACGATGTACGGCTGCGAGATCGTCTGGCCGTGCTCGATCGGCAGCGGCGAGTCGGAGTACGCGTCGCGCGCGAGGTGCTCCGGCACGAACCGCTCCCGCGGCACGCGGTCCATGGCATCGAGCACCCGGCGGTCGCGGATGCCCCGCGCCTCCAGATGCCACTCGATCATCTCCCGGCGCCGCTGGCGGAGCAGGGCGTCGAGACCGGATCCGGCTGCCTCGCCCATGGCCCCACGGTACGTCGGCCGCGGGCGTTCTGCTACGCTCGCGGCATGTCCGCCGGCGCCCTCGTCCCGATGCTCGCTCCGAGCATCGACGTGCGCCGACGTCCGCGTGGCCGCCGAATCTCGGCGACGCCGCGAAGCTCCCGCGCCTGACGGCCCGGTCGAGCGGCCTGGGATCCAGGTCAGTGGCGTCGCCGTCAACGGCCCTCGCTCACGGACAATAAGGTGGAACCCATGACCCTTTCGGTCGCCGTCTCCGGCGCTTCTGGCTATGCGGGCGGCGAGCTGCTCCGTCTGCTCGCCGACCATCCCGACGTCGAGATCCGCACCGTGACCGCGCACTCCAACGCCGGTCAGCCGCTCATCGAGCATCAGCCTCACCTGCGATCCCTCGCGCACCTGACGCTGCAGGACACGACCCCCGAGATCCTCTCCGGGCACGACGTCGTGTTCCTCGCGCTGCCGCACGGTCAGTCCGGGCAGTACACGGATGCGCTCACCGACGTCTCGCTCGTGATCGACTGCGGCGCGGATCACCGCCTCACGGGGAAGGACGACTGGGACGCCTTCTACGGCGGCGACTTCCACGAGCCGTGGACCTACGGCGTGCCGGAGCTGCCGATCGGCGGCGGCGCGAAGCAGCGCGAGCGCCTCGTCGGCACGAGCCGCATCGCCGCGCCGGGCTGCAACGCCTCGACGGTGGCGCTGAGCCTGGCTCCGGGCGTCGCGGCGGGCGTGATCGCGGCGGACGACATCGTCAGCGTGCTGGCGGTCGGCCCGTCGGGCGCGGGCAAGAGCCTCAAGACCAACCTGCTCGCGAGCGAGATCCTCGGATCCGCGAACCCGTACGCCGTCGGCGGCACGCACCGCCACATCCCCGAGATCGCGCAGTCGCTGCGCGCGGCGGGCGCGATCGGCGACGTCCGGATCTCCTTCACCCCCGTGATCGTGCCGATGGCCCGCGGCATCCTGGCGACCAGCACGGCCCCGATCGCCGAGGGCGTGTCCGCGGCGCAGGTGCGCCAGGCGTGGGAGGCGGCGTACGGCGACGAGACGTTCGTGCAGCTGCTGCCGGAGGGGCGGATGCCGCGCACGGCCGATGTGATCGGCGCCAACACGGCGCTGATGGGCCTCGCGGTCGACGAGGCGGCCGGCCGCGTGGTGGTCGTCACCGCGGTCGACAACCTGACCAAGGGCACGGCGGGCGCCGCAATCCAGTCGATGAACATCGCGCTCGGCCTTCCCGAGGGCCGCGCGCTCAGCGTGAACGGAGTGGCGCCGTGAGTGTGACCGCAGCCAAGGGCTTCGAGGCGGCGGGCGTCGCCGTGGGTCTGAAGTCGACCGGAGCGAAGGACGTCGCCGTGGTCGTGAACCGCGGTCCGCTCAAGACGGGCGCCGCGGTGTTCACCACGAACCGCGCCAAGGCCAACCCGATCCTGTGGTCGCAGCAGGCGATCGCGGACGGCGTGGTCGAGGCCGTGGTGCTGAACTCCGGAGGGGCCAACTGCTTCACGGGCGAGTTCGGCTTCCAGACCACGCACCAGACGGCCGAGAAGGCCGCCGAGCTGCTCGGCGTCAGCGCGGCCGACGTGCTCGTGTGCTCGACCGGCCTGATCGGCTCGGGCGACGACGTCTTCCGCGCCAAGGTGCTCGAGGGCACGACGCAGGGCGTCGCCGCGCTCAGCTCCGCCGGCGGAGATGACGCGGCCGCCGCGATCATGACCACCGACACCGTGCCGAAGACCGCCGTGCGCAGCGCCGACGGCTGGACGATCGGCGGCATGGCCAAGGGCGCGGGCATGCTGGCGCCGGGCCTGGCCACGATGCTCGTGGTCATCACGACCGACGCCGTGCTGGACGCGGCCGCGGCCGACGCGCACCTGCGCGCCGCGACCCGCGTGAGCTTCGACCGCCTCGACTCCGACGGCTGCATGTCGACGAACGACCAGGTCACGCTGCTGGCGAGCGGCGCGAGCGGCGTCGAGCCGGACGAGACCGCGTTCCGGGAGGCGCTGATCGACCTGTGCCGCGAGCTGTCGCAGAAGCTGCAGGACGACGCCGAGGGCGCCAGCCACGCCATCACGATCGAGGTCGTCGGCGCCGCGAGCGAGGACGACGCGGTCGAGGTCGGTCGCTCGGTCGCCCGCAACAACCTGTTCAAGGCGGCGATCTTCGGCAACGACCCGAACTGGGGCCGCGTGCTCGCCGCGATCGGCACCACGCGGGCGGCGTTCGACCCGTACGACGTCGACGTGTCGATGAACGGCGTGCGGGTGTGCACCAAGGGCGGCCCGGATCGCCCGCGCGAGGAGGTCGATCTGACGCCGCGCGCCACCCACGTGCTGATCGACCTGCGAGCCGGGGACGCGGCCGCGACGATCCTCACGAACGACCTGACCCACGACTACGTGCACGAGAACAGCGCCTACTCCTCATGAGCTCCGATCACATCGACATCCAGGACACCAGCCCCGAGGAGGCCGCCGCGAAGGCGGCCACCCTCATCGAGTCGCTGCCGTGGGTGAAGCGCTACCGCGACCAGATCGTCGTCGTGAAGTACGGCGGCAACGCCATGATCAGCGAGGAGCTGCAGGACGCGTTCGCGCAGGACATCGCGTACCTGCGGTACGTGGGCGTGCGTCCCGTCGTCGTCCACGGCGGCGGACCGCAGATCTCGAGCATGCTCGACCGCCTCGCGATCCCGAGCGAGTTCAAGGGCGGCTACCGCGTCACGAGCACGGAGGCGATCAGCGTCGTCCGGATGGTGCTCACGGGCCACATCAACCCGCAGCTCGTCGCGAAGATCAACTCGCATGGGCCGCTGGCCACGGGGCTGAGCGGCGAGGACGCCGGGCTGTTCGGCGGACGCAAGCGCGGCGTGGTCATCGACGGCGTCGAGGAGAGCCTCGGGCGCGTGGGCGACGTGGTGAAGGTCGACCCCTCCGCCGTGCTCGACCACCTCGACGCGGGCCGCATCCCGGTCGTCTCCAGCATCGCGCCGGATCTGGACCACCCCTGCCAGTCGCTCAACGTGAACGCGGATGCCGCGGCCGCGGCGCTCGCGATCGCGCTCAAGGCGCGCAAGCTCGTCGTCCTGACCGACGTCGCCGGCCTGTACGCGGACTGGCCCAACCGCGACTCGCTCGTCTCGCACCTCACCGCGGACGAGCTGCGCGAGATGATGCCGCGCCTGGAGAGCGGCATGATCCCGAAGATGCAGGCGTGCCTCGACGCGGTCGAGGGCGGGGTCGGCGCGGCGGCGATCATCGACGGCCGCGTGCAGCACTCTGTGCTCGTCGAGCTGTTCACGAGCAAGGGGATCGGAACGCAGGTGACCGCATCATGAGCGCACATCAGACCACGGATGCCGCGACCGCGGCCTGGCAGGACGCGGCCGCGCGCGACCTCATGAGCCTGGGCGGTCGTCTCGCCCTCCTCACCCGCGGCGAGGGCTCCCACGTGTGGGACGCCGACGGCACGCGCTACCTCGACTTCCTCGGCGGCATCGCCGTGAACTCGCTCGGGCACGCCCATCCGGTGTTCGTCGAGGCGGTCAGCCGCCAGGCGGCCACGCTGGCGCACGTGTCGAACTACTTCGCGACGCCGCAGCAGCTCGAGCTCGCCGCGCGGCTGAAGGAGCTGGCAGGCACGGGGGAGCGGGGCCGCGTGTTCCTCGCGAACTCGGGCACCGAGGCCAACGAGACCGCGATCAAGCTCGCGCGCCTGCACGCCGCGAAGACCGGCCGCCAGGACGCCGTGATCGCGAGCCTGCACGGAGCGTTCCACGGGCGCTCCACGGGCGCGCTCGCCCTCACCCCCAAGGCCGCGTACCAGGATCCGTTCCGTCCGCTGCTGCCGGGCGTCACCCACATCGAGCCGACGCTCGAGGCGCTCGAGGAGCTGTTCGCGGGCGGCGAGCAGGTCGCGGCCCTCGTGGTGGAGCCCATCCAGGGCGAGGCCGGCGTGCTGCCGCTGCCCGAGGGCTACCTGCGGCGCGCGCGCGAGCTCACGACCGCTCACGGCGCGCTGCTCATCCTCGACGAGGTCCAGACCGGGATGGGGCGCACGGGCCACTGGTTTGCGTTCCAGGCCGAGGGCGTCGCGCCCGACGCCATCACGCTCGCCAAGGGCATCGCGGCGGGCTTCCCGCTCGGCGCCGTCGTGACGTTCGGCGACGCGAGCGACCTGTTCTATCCCGGCACCCACAACTCGACGTTCGGCGGCAACCCGCTCGCCAGCGCGGTCGCGAACGCGGTGATCCAGGAGATCCAGGATCGCGACCTGCTCGCCAACGTGACGGCGCGCGGCGCGCAGCTGCGCGCGGCCGTCGAGGGCATGCCGCTGGTCGCGGGCACGCGCGGCTCCGGCCTGCTCATCGGCATCGCGCTGACCGCGCCCGTCGCCGCCGAGGTGCGCGCGACCGCCCACGCGCGGGGACTGATCGTCAACGCGCCCACCGACGACGCGATCCGCATCGCGCCGGCCTACACGATCGGCGACGCCGAGGTCGCGGAGTTCACGTCGACCTTCGCGGCCGCGCTCGAGGAGGTCGCCTCCCGCCACGCCGCTGCCACGACCGAGGGGAACCCCGCATGACCCGCCACTTCCTGCGCGACGACGACATCACGCCCGCCGAGCAGGCCGAGATCCTGGATCTCGCCGCGACGCTGAAGCAGGACCGCTGGGCCGACAAGAGCCTCGCGGGCCCGCAGACCGTCGCGGTGATCTTCGACAAGTCGTCGACCCGCACGCGCGTGTCGTTCGCGGTCGGGATCGCGGACCTGGGCGGCACGCCGCTGATCATCTCGACCGAAAACAGCCAGCTCGGCGGCAAGGAGACGCCCGCCGACACCGCGCGCGTGCTCGAGCGCCAGGTCGCCGCGATCGTGTGGCGGACGTACGCGCAGGCGGGCCTGGAGGAGATGGCGCAGGGGACGCGCGTCCCGGTCGTGAACGCGCTCAGCGACGACTTCCACCCCTGCCAGCTGCTGGCCGACCTGCTCACCATCCGCGAGCACAAGGGCGACCTCAAGGGCCTCACGCTGTCGTTCTTCGGCGACGGCGCGAGCAACATGGCGCACTCCTACGTGCTCGCGGGCGTCACCGCCGGAATGCACGTGCGCGTCGCCTCGCCCGAGTCCTACGCGCCCCGTGAGGACGTCGTGGCCGACGCCGACCGCATCGCGCTCGAGACCGGGGGCTCGGTGACGCTCTACACCGACCCGCTCGAGGCCGCCGCGGGCGCCGACGTGGTCGTCACCGACACCTGGGTCTCCATGGGCAAGGAGGAGGAGAAGCTCGCGCGCCTGCGCGACCTCGGCGCCTACAAGGTCACGCAGGAGACCATGTCCGTCGCGGATCCGGGCGCGATCTTCATCCACTGCCTTCCCGCCGACCGCGGCTACGAGGTCGACGCCGAGGTGATCGACGGTCCCCAGAGCGTGATCTGGGACGAGGCGGAGAACCGCCTGCACGCGCAGAAGGCGCTGCTGGTGTGGCTGCTGCGGCAGGCCTGACCCGCACCACCCACGGCGGCCTGCGAGGCCGCTTCGACCGAGGCCGCGCGCGGCTGGACGGTCCCGGGCGCGAGCCCGGGATCGACCTCGCGCGCGGCCTCGCCATCGTCGGCATGTTCGCCGCGCACCTGCTCGACACCACGGCGTTCGAATGGACGCATCCGGCGACGTGGACCGACGTCGTCAACGGGCGCTCGTCCATCCTGTTCGCGACGCTGGCAGGGGTGTCGCTCGCGCTGGTGACGGGCGGGGAGCGCCCGTTCGACGGCGCCCGGATGGCGAGCGCCCGCTGCTCGCTCGCCCTCCGCGCCGCCTGCATCTGGCTGCTGGGCGTCCTGCTCGTGATGCTGCAGACCCCCGTGCTCGTGATCCTGCCCGCGTACGGCATCCTGTTCCTCCTGGCGCTCCCGTTCCTGCGGCTGCCGGTCGGGTGGCTGTTCGCGGCGTCCGCCGGCGTGGCCGTGGCCGCGCCGTTCGCCGTCTTCGCGATCGACCAGCTGCCGCTGTGGGACGGCGAGGCGGGGCAGACCGTCGCCCACACGATCGGATGGCACTACCCGTTCGCGCTGTGGCTGGCCTTCGTCCTCGCGGGCATCGGCACGGGCCGGATGGCCTTCGCGCGTCCCGCGACCGCGACGCTCCTGCTCGCGGTCGGCGCGGTGCTGGCGGCCGTGGGCTACGGCATCGTGGGCCGCTGGGCGGAGCTCGCGCCCGCGGACTCGATCTGGGGCGTGGTGCTGTCGAGCACCGCGCACTCGAGCGGCATGGGGGAGGCCGTCGGATCGGGCGGGTTCGCGCTCGGAGCGATCGCGCTGTGCACGCTCCTGTGCGCGACGCCCGCGCGGGCCGTGCTCCTGCCCCTGCGCGCGGTCGGTTCGATGCCGCTCACGGCGTACACGGCGCAGCTCCTGACATGGGCGGTGCTGCAGCCGTCGGTGGGCGAGGCGGGATCGGAGCTCGCGGCGTTCCGCGCGCTGGATCCGTTCTGGCCGCTGACCATCGCGACGCTCGCCGGGTGCACCGCGTGGGCGCTGCTGCTCGGGCGGGGCCCGCTCGAGCGCCTGGTCGGCTGGGTGGCCCGGGTCGGTCCCCGCGAGGCGCCGGCCGGCGCGGCGTAGAGCGCGCTCCGGGGATCTCCGGCGCCCCGGAGGGAGCGACCTCGGGCGGGGAGGGCGGCGCGCGCTCGATAGGCTGGGACGCATGAGCAGCGAGCAGCCGAGCGGCCAGCACGGGACCAACGAGGGCGCCCTCTGGGGCGCGCGTTTCGCGACCGGGCCGTCCCCTGAGCTGCAGGCGCTCAGCCGCTCCACCCACTTCGACTGGCAGCTGGCGCTGTACGACATCGCCGGCTCGCACGCGCACGCCAAGGCGCTCGCGGCGGCGGGATACCTGGAGCCCGACGAGGAGCGCCGCATGCACGAGGGCCTCGACACCCTCGCGAAGGCCGTCCAGGACGGCTCGCTGCAGGCCCGCCCCGGCGACGAGGACGTGCACGGCGCGCTCGAGGCCGCGCTGATCGAGGTCGTCGGTCCCGAGCTGGGCGGCCGCCTGCGCGCCGGCCGCAGCCGCAACGACCAGATCGCGACGCTCGTGCGCATGTACCTGCTCGACCACGCCCGCGTGATCGCCAAGGAGCTGCTCGCGCTGATCGACGCGCTCGTCGCGCAGGCCGACGCGCACCCCGACGTCATCCTGCCCGGCCGCACCCACCTGCAGCACGCTCAGCCGGTGCTGCTGGCGCACCACCTCCAGGCCCACGCCTGGCCGCTCGTGCGCGACCTCGAGCGCCTCCGCGACTGGCGCACCCGCGCCGCCGTGTCGCCGTACGGCGGCGGCGCGCTCGCCGGGTCGACGCTGGGCCTGGACCCGCAGCTGGTCGCGAGCGAGCTGGGCCTCGACCGGCCCGCAGAGAACTCGCTCGACGGCACGTCGTCGCGCGACGTCGTGGCGGAGTTCGCGTTCATCGCGGCGCAGATCGGCGTCGACCTGTCGCGCTTCGCCGAGGAGATCATCCTCTGGAACACGCGCGAGTTCGGCTTCGTCACGCTGGACGACGGGTACTCCACGGGCTCGAGCATCATGCCGCAGAAGAAGAACCCCGACATCGCCGAGCTGGCGCGCGGCAAGGCGGGGCGCCTGGTCGGCAACCTCGCGGGCCTGCTCACCACGCTCAAGGGCCTGCCGCTCGCGTACAACCGCGACCTGCAAGAGGACAAGGAGCCGGTGTTCGACTCGGTCGCGACCCTCGAGGTCGTGCTGCCGGCGTTCACCGGCATGGTCGCGACCATGCGCTTCGACGCCGCCCGCATGGCGGAGCTCGCGCCTCAGGGGTTCTCGCTCGCGACGGATGTCGCCGAGTGGCTCGTGAAGCGGCGGGTCCCGTTCCGCGACGCGCACGAGATCTCGGGCGCGCTGGTCCGGGCGTGCGAGGAGCGCGGGATCGGCCTCGAGGACGCCTCCGACGAGGTGCTCGCGTCGGTCTCGCCCCACCTCACCCCGGAGGTCCGCGCCGTGCTCTCGATCGAGGGCTCGGTCGCGAGCCGCACGGGCGCCGGCGGCACCGCTCCGGAGCGCGTGGCCGAGCAGCGCGCCGAGCTCGTCGCCCGCGCCCAGGCAGCGGTCCACGCCCTCGGTCTGTGAGGTCCCGCCCCGGGAAACGCGGCCCGGTGACGCCGGGATGTCGGACGCGGCGGGCATGATGGGGGCATGATCCTCGCCGGCCTGCTGCTGCTCGCGGTCGGCGCCGCCGATCTCGTGCGGACGGTCTTCAAGCGCTCGCCGGCGCCGATCCGCCTGGCGTCGCTCGGCGTCGTGGCGGTGGCCATCCTGGCGCTCGGCGTCGTCACGGCCGCGCCGTTCGCCGGCATCGCGGCGGTCGTGGTCGGCGCGCTGTGGCTGCAGCTCATGCCGGACACGGGCCGTTCGCCGGCCTCGATCTGGCCCGCCGCGGCGGTCGGCGCGCTCGCCGCGCTCGCGGTGGTCCTGGTGCCCGCGGACGCCGGATCCGGTCTGTTCGGTCCTGTGTCGATCGCGTCTCCGGTCGGTGCCCTGTCGCTTCCCGCGATCGTCCTGACGCTCGGCGCCGTCGCCTACCTGATGGAGGCCGCGAACGTCGTCGTGCGCGCCGCTCTCGAGCGCGAGAACATCGCTCCGGATCCGATCCCGGAGGAGCGGCACGAGATCGTCGATCCGACGGCCATGCCGAAGCTCGGTCCGGGTCAGGTCATGAGGGGCGGCCGGCTGATCGGCCCGCTCGAGCGCGCGATCGTGTTCGCGCTCACGCTCGCCGCCGCCTACCCGCTGCTCGCGGCGTTCATCGCCGCGAAGGGCATCGTGCGCTTCCCCGAGATCTCGCGCGACGGCGACGGGGGAGACCGGGCCGAGTACTTCCTGGTGGGCAGCATGGTCAGCTGGGTGCAGGCCCTGTCGCTGGCCTTCCTCGTGTGGTTCGGCATCGGCGCGGCCTGACCCGGCGCACGCCCTAGGCTGGTGGGGTGACCGAGACCGTGGCCGCACCGAAGACCGATCCGTCCTTCGACACCATCTGGGACGAGCTCCTCTGGCGAGGGCTCGTGCACGTGTCGACCGACCAGGAGGCGCTGCGCGAGCTGCTCGCGGGCCCGCCGATCGTGTTCTACTGCGGCTTCGACCCGACCGCGCCGAGCCTGCACCTGGGGAACCTCGTGCAGCTGCTCACCATGCGCCGGCTCCAGCTTGCCGGCCACCGGCCTCTCGCGCTGGTCGGCGGCTCGACCGGGCTGATCGGCGACCCGCGCCCGACCGCCGAGCGCACCCTGAACACGCGCGAGACCGTGGCGGAGTGGGTGCAGAAGCTGCGCGCGCAGGTCGAGCGCTTCCTCGACTTCGACGGCGACGACGCCGCGCGCATCGTGAACAACCTCGACTGGACGGCGCCGCTGTCCGCGATCGACTTCCTGCGTGAGATCGGAAAGCACTTCCGCGTCGGGACGATGATCAAGAAGGACGCGGTCAGCGCCCGCCTCAACTCGGATGCGGGCATCAGCTACACCGAGTTCAGCTACCAGATCCTGCAGGGACTCGACTACCTCGAGCTGCACCGGCAGTACGGCTGCGTGCTGCAGACGGGCGGCAGCGACCAGTGGGGCAACCTGACCAGCGGCGTGGACCTGATCCACAAGGTCGAGGGCGTCTCGGTGCACGCGATCGGCACGCCGCTGATCACCAACAGCGACGGCACCAAGTTCGGCAAGAGCGAGGGCAACGCGATCTGGCTCGATGCCGAGATGTGCAGCCCGTATGCGATGTACCAGTTCTGGCTCAACACCGATGACGCCGATGTGATCGCGCGGCTGAAGGTGTTCACGTTCCTCACCCGCGCCGAGATCGAGGAGTACGAGCGGCTCGTCGCCGAGGAGCCGTTCCGCCGCGCCGCGCAGAAGCGCCTCGCGCTCGAGGTGACCACGACCGTGCACGGCCCCGAGGCCACGCAGGCCGCGGTCGCGGCCTCGGAGGCGCTCTTCGGCAAGGGCGATCTCGCGACGCTCGACGCCGCGACCCTCGCCGCCGCGCTGCGGGAGCTGCCTCACGCGGATGTGGCGTCGGGGACGCCGGTCGTGCAGGCGCTCGTGGAGACCGGGCTGGTGTCGTCGGCGTCCGAGGCGCGGCGTGCGATCGCCCAGGGCGGCGTCGCGATCGACGGTGCCAAGGTCGACGACGACTCCGCGGTCGTGACCGGCTCCCTCCCCGGGGGAGTGTCCGTCCTGCGGCGCGGCAAGAAGGCGCTCGCCGGCCTCTTCGTCGCCTGACGGGCCCCGCCCCGGGGGCGCGACACGCCCGGGTGATGGCCGGGTTTGCCCCGCCCCTCGGATCCACGTAATGTATTCCTTTGTCGCCGCCAAGCGGTGAGGTTGAGCCGGAAGGCTCCCACCCCAGGTCGACGACGAACTCCACTCCGAACAGCGGGCTCTTGAGCGCGCCGACCCTCGGGTCTAGGGTGGAGGATCCAGCTCCTCGAGGTCTCCTCGACGATGCCGGCGCCCGTCGCTTGGACAGCGCCTCGGCGTGTCGGATTGACAAGCCGAGCGAGATGGATAAGATAGAGAAGTTGCCCCGGAGGGCTGCGGCGGGAGTCGCAGGGCTGGGAGCATCCGATCCTTGAGAACTCAACAGCGTGCACTTGTCAAATGCCAA
>Ga0208492_1001137_pt1 | contig 17900 bp, 16 predicted proteins | sample Subbioar_CSW14AB_FD_184820 | JGI IMG/M metagenome (GOLD analysis project Ga0208492, IMG submission 184820) | Serpentinite rock and fluid subsurface biosphere microbial communities from McLaughlin Reserve, California, USA - CR12Mar_CSW14AB (SPAdes) | ecosystem: Environmental > Terrestrial > Deep... | reverse complement strand
CATGTACACTCTTTCGTTTTTAATAGAGTTCATACGGATCCTGTCGCCCAAAAGCGCGCCGCCCGTTTTACGCTTGCTTGGATCAACAGAAACAATTCCTATTTTTTTATCCGGAAAATCCAACAAGAAGCGACGTACCAGTTCATCTACCAGAGAAGATTTACCGGCCCCACCTGTCCCGGTAATTCCGATCACGGGCGTTTTTGAATCCTTCGCTTCCTTGCGGATCGGATCCAGAATGGCTTTGCTTTCTTCATTAAAATTTTCGGCAGCCGAAATTAATTTCGCTATGGATTTATGATCTTTTACTTTTAAGTGTTTTACTTCTCCGTTCAGGTTAGCTCCCGTGGCATAATCGCTTTGTTTCAGTACATCGTTGATCATCCCCTGGAGACCAAGAGAACGCCCGTCATCCGGGTGATAGATACGGGTAATGCCGTAGTTGTGCAGATCTTCGATCTCGGAAGGCAAAATAGTTCCGCCCCCGCCGCCAAAAATTTTAATATGGCTGCAGCCCCGTTCTTTCAAAAGATCGTACATGTATTTAAAATATTCGTTGTGCCCTCCCTGATAGCTGGTAATGGCAATGGCATTGGCATCTTCCTGTATCGCGCAGTCCACAATTTCCTTTACGCTGCGGTCGTGACCCAGGTGTATGATCTCGGCGCCGGTACTTTGCATCACACGACGCATAATATTTATAGCGGCATCGTGCCCGTCGAACAGGGCGGCAGCGGTTACAATGCGGATCTTGTGTTTGGTTTGATACGGTTTCGTTTCTATCATCATCAGTCTTTTGGAGGTATAAATTTAACAGATTTAAGCCAATTTTACTACAAAGACCACCGGAAAAGACACTTCTGTTGAATTCCTCCTTTATCTTAATATTTCACGCCTTTTATTGGATGGGTAATGCCGATCATAGGATCGACTTATTTATAATCAGGAAAGGGTTATAAATTCGTTTCAGATCTCCAATAAAAATAATCATTATGAAATATCCTTATGTATTTTTTTGGCTTTTTCTACCAATGTATGCTTTGTCGCAAGGTAACCTTCGTTGTGGAACGGATGTAGTTATGAAAGAAATTTATGACAAGGATTCCGAAGCAACACTGAGGAAGCAGAAACTGGAAGAGCAGACAGAACTTTGGTTGCAAAAAGCAAGTAATAGTGCTACATATGTTATTCCAGTTGTTTTTCATATTCTGCACCAGGATGGTCCTGAAAATATTTCGGATGACCAGGTAAAAGATGCGCTTAGAATACTTAACCGCGACTATGCCAAGGAGAATCCTGATACGGCCGAAATCATTCCAGTTTTCAAGAGCCTGGCCGACTCAACAAAGATCCAGTTCGCACTGGCAACAAAAGATGCTAACGGAGTTTGTACAAGTGGCATTATTCACCATTATGACATCCATACAGACTGGTATTCTGCTTCTGCCAGCGTTTTTGCATACACGTGGAACCCCACCCGTTATTTGAATGTGTATGTGGTACGATCCATTACGCTCTCCAGCGGAGACCCGACATCGGCTTATGCTTATTACCCCGGAACCTGGCCTACGGGTTCACCGCGTGATGCCGCAGTCATATTGAATAACTACCTGGGTTCTGTTGGAACGAGCAACGGTATGCATTCACGGGTGTTAACGCATGAGGTGGGCCACTGGCTGAATCTGTACCATGTGTTTGGTTTTAATAATTCGGTGGGAGTGGATTGCAGCGGAAGTGACCTGGTATCGGACACGCCTCCTACCCAAGGATATTTGCAGTGTCCGGATGCTGCGATCGCGACACAATACCAGGTCTGCACACCCGGACTTAGTGAGAATTTTCAAAATTATATGGATTATTCCTTTTGCAGCAGGATGTTTACCCAAGGTCAGGCACTGCGGATGCAGACTACTCTACAAAGCAACGTATCGGGTAGGAATAATTTATGGACGAATGCCAATCTTCAGCTTACCGGGGTTGTTAATCCTGTGACGGTCTGTGTTCCCAATGCTGATTTTAAATACAGCCGTTCAATTACATGCGTGAATACACCTATTATTTTTACAGACGCTTCCTGGAACGGTCAGCCAAGCTCCTATACCTGGTCTTTTCCAGGCGGCACGCCGGCTACTTCAAGTTTTTCAGCTCCGGTCGTTACATATGCCGGCCCTGGTTTGTATTCGGTTACATATTCTGTTTCCAATTCTGCAGGTTCTTCCCTGCCAGTTACAAAAACCAACCTCATTGCCGTTACAGCAGACGTAGCAAGTTATTCAGGTGCATGGGCTGAAAGTTTCGAGAACCTACCCTTACCAAACAGCGATTGGGTGCTTAACAGTTCGAGCGGCGGTACGGCTTGGGAAACAACATCTCTGGCCGCATATGACGGAGTTTACGGAGCAAGGATCAGCAAGACTAATAATACAAGCAAAGCCGTTACATCTATGATTGGCCCTGGCGTTGATCTGAGCTCTATTCCCAATCCTTTGCTGAGTTTCAGACTGGCTGCTGTAGAAAACAGGACCGACCATGTCAACGCACTTAAGGTTTATTCCTCTATTGATTGCGGAGATACATGGAACCTAATCTATACTAAAACTGGAATGGCCCTAGTTACCACAAGTAACGTGTCGGCGGATTATGTACCGGCGGGCATTGAAGAATGGCAATTTGAATTAATAGACTTGTCGAATGTCGCCTCCTCTGATCATACCAGATTTAAGTTTGAATACGTTCGTGATTCAATAGCGGACCCAAACAATATCTATATAGATGACATTAATATTATCTCTACTACACCTTTGAATAACATGAGCGTTTTACAATCGCGGGATATCAAGGTGTTCCCAAACCCATCCGATGGCAATTTTTCGGTTTCTGTAACTCTTCCAGCAAAGCAGCAGGTAAAATTTTCTTTGACTGACGCATTGGGCAGGACATTAAAAACATTTGACCCCATTGAACTGGAAACGGGAGAAAGCAAATATGATCTTTATACGGGAATTCGTTTAAACCAAGGCATTTATTTCCTGAAAGTAGAATCAAACCAAATACGATGTACTAAAAAAGTAATTATAGAATAACCGGACCAGTGGTGGATAGTCCCGGCACACGTGCTTTGGATCACGAAGTGCATAATATTTATGGCAGCCTCGCGACCGTCGCATAAAGCAGCGGCAGTTACAATGCAGATTTTATTCCTGGTTTGATACGGCTGCATTTCTATCATCATCAGTCTTTTGGAGGCATAAATTTAGGAGATTTAAGCCAATTTTTTCAATTTTTGGCAAAAGAAACGCACAAGGCTCGCAATAAGGGAAGCGCCGTGAATTAGGACAGAAGGAAGTTCGGAAGTGCGGCTGCAATAAGAAGTATTACCTGGAAACAACTGCTTTTTTGCTAACATAATCCCGCCAGTAAAAGATCCCCACGAAGAGAAATCCAAAGCCAAAAGGGATGCCGGCAAAATACTTATACTGATCATCATTAAAGAACTCCATCATCATCCAGAAACTGTTGGCGCTGATCCAGAACAGAATGGCTGCATTCAGGTAAACATCTTTTGTGCCAAGGGTCCTGTAAATAATAAAAATGGCTAACAGCACCGTAGGAAACATCATAAAGGTGCCCAGCCATTTTAATTCCAGCATCCAGCAGGTGTCTTTGATCAGCCAGAAAACAATGTGCATGCTTTCGTATTTGCGTATTTTATCGAGAAGATCCATATTAATTTGACCCAAATTTAAACTTTTACTTTATTTTTACGTCTAACATTCAGATTTTGGCACAAATTGACGATAAAACCATATTGGAGCTGTTTCGTGAGGAAAAAACACGAAATACGGCGCTTGGCCATTTGATCACAAAATACCAGCAGCGTTTGTACTGGCATATCCGGAAAATTGTGATCAGCCATGATGACAGCGACGATGTGCTTCAGAATACATTTATAAAGATCTGGAAGGGTCTTGGGAATTTTAAGGAAGAAAGCCAGCTGTATACCTGGATCTACAGAATAGCTACGAATGAAGCGCTGACGCTTTTAAGACAGAAGGAAAAAAAGAACACAACTTCAATACACCCGATAGAATACGAGCTCAGTAAAAACCTGGAAAGCGATAATTATTTTTCGGGAGATGAGATCCAGCTCAAGCTGCAGCAGGCTATTCTGACCTTGCCGGAAAAACAGCGGATCGTGTTTAATATGAGGTATTACGATGAAACTCCTTACGAGGAAATGTCGCAGATCCTGGAAACCTCGGTTGGAGCTTTAAAGGCCAGTTATCATATTGCAGCTAAAAAGATAGAGGAGATTTTAGTAGGAGCTTAAACTTTGGAAATAAAAATACATCTATAACAAGTAGAAGGTGAGTAACGAAAATAAAAATAATCAGTTTAACGAAGAGCCCGGAAACTTTGGCCTGCCGGAAGGTTATTTTCAAAAATCCGCTTCTTCCGTCATGAATAAAATAGAATGGATGGAAGAACATAAGGATTTTCCAAAGCTAGTGGCGATAAAGGATGGGTCCGGATTTGTTGTACCCGAAAATTATTTTCTTAAAAATGAACAGAAGCTGGAGTTGATCCAATACCCATCTTTAAGCTCCGTTCAAAATACAAACACGTTTAGTGTTCCCCGGAATTATTTTGAGGAGATAGAAACGCTGGAATTTACAAAGATTTTTGGGGAAGATAAGGAAGAGCTTGATGCTTTTGATAAACTGCGTTCTCTTAAAAAACAAAATACCTTTATAATTCCTGAAAATTATTTTTCTACGAATGCAAAGCGCCTGACGGATTTAATTCAGCCTGAACAAACGAAAATAATTTTCTTGTTTTCAAGGCGTGTGGCTTACGCGCTTGCTGCCATGCTGCTTGTTGTAACAGGAGTATGGATCTATAATTTTTATTCTGTGCCTGTAACGGTAGAAGATTGTGGTACAATTGCCTGCCTGGATAAACAGGATCTGGTTAAAACAAAAAACCTCGAACGCCTCGAGGATGAAGAGTTATACGAATTGGTTGATCCGGCAGCGCTTAAAAGAAAACTGGAAGATCCGGGTTTAAAAGGCCCCGGAATGAAGGAAAATAAGGACAGCAGCCTTAATGAAATTTCTGCTGAAGATCTATTGGATGATATTTAAGATGAAACTGGTATTGCGCATATTCATAATTTTTCTTGTATTCTTGAAGGGACAGCCTGTTTTTGCTCAGAATGGCAGAGACAAAGTTGAAGCCCTGCGCATAGAATATATAAACAAAAGCGTTGAGCTGACTCCTCCTGAAGCTGAAAAATTCTGGCCGGTGTATAACGAGTACAACGATAAAATTCGGGCGATCAGAAAAAACTTACGGCAAAGTTACCGGAACAGATCCGAGAATTTAAGTGATAAGGAGGCTGAGCAGCTATATACTTTGTTTTTACAGACGAAACAGGTTGAGGCCGATATTCATAAACAATACAATGAGCGGCTGAAAACAATTATTGGCGCAAAAAAAATGGTAAAGCTTCATGTTGCCGAGGAGGAATTCAGAATAAAAGTAATGAAGAGCATTAAAGGAGAGAACGATTAGCTTGAAAGAAAATAAAAATACTTCGGGATTGCTGGTATTTATCAGCTTGTTTTTTTTATTTCCGGGAATAAAAGCGCAAACCACGTACGACAGTCTGAATGTTAAACTTCCAAAGCATTATTTTAATACAGTTATTGTTCTGGATGCATACCGCAAACCCGAAAGGAATTTTAAAGATACGTCAGACGCATTAAGCAGGCGTTTAAAAAGTTACGGGATCAAACAATTCAGTTTTTCTTTTTACACGCCGTTGTATACAAGTGATAAAACAACTCCGGACGGTACCATAAGAAACACTCACCTTTTGCTTACAGCCAATTATTTGTCGCTCCGGCCCGTGTTTGGCGGATTAACCGAGCACAATCTGGTGAAATTTGGAGTGGGTATGCGTTACGTTTACAATACCGGGAAAAAGGGAGTCTGGTTTGTGGACCTTTCCCCGTTTGTGACGCGCGACGCCACCTATCCTTCGTCGCGCCCATATTACAGAATGGCAAGTACAATTGTATACAGCCACAACGTGAGCGACAAATTCAACTGGCGCGTGGGTGCAACCAAATCATTCATGTGGGGTAATCGTTTCTACCTGCCATTTCTGGGGTTGAGGATAGGTCGTCTCGACAAGGTACATATCAGCATCCAGTTTCCACGCAGTGCAAGTTTAAATATACCAATGGGCTCCATGCTTATGTTTAGTGTATACTCACGTCCCCAGGGTGGCATGTTTAATTTCTCCAATGCCGATTCGCTTTATTTTATGCGGAGTACAAAGACGTTCCATTTTACCCGTTTCGAGGTCAATTCGGGTTTCAGGCTGGATGTAAGACTGGGTTCCCATTTTAATTTTTATGTTGCCAGCGGTTTCAGCACCAGGAATAACGTTATGTTTTATTCCGACAACGCCAATAAACGAAGAACGGGTTCATACAACAAGTACTTTTATCAAAAGAACATTGCCCCAACGTTGTATTTTAACTTCGGAGTAGTTTTAAAATTTGGTAAGACCAGGGCTTATTATAACAATAAAAACATATACGATGCTACCGATCTGAACAACACTGTGAATCCTAACAGCAATGGAAATGTTCAGATCCCTCTGACCCCAAAAAAGAAAAAATCAGATCTTAATCTTAAATCTGTTGAAGACCTTGTTGACTACAACGATTTCTAAAATATAGTATCTTTACAGAGATGCGCAGGGCTTCCAGATTTATTTTTTTATTTCTTTTTTTGGTTAAGGTCGTTTTCAGCCAGAACGATTCTCTGGAAAAGCATGATTTCAGAAAACGGAAAATTCTCCTTGGGTCTTCCGCCGCTGTGTTAACGATTGGCTCTCTCGTTGTTTTGAACCAGGCCTGGTATAGCGAATACAATACGGGGAAGTTCCATTTTTTTAATGATAACGAAGAGTGGCTGCAGATGGACAAGGCAGGACACGTGTATACCAACTATCAGATGTCACGTTTAATGATGCAGGCATTTAACTGGGCCGGATATTCAGAAAAACAAAAACTGGTTATTGGCGGTGGGATAGGATTTGTATATATGACGGCCATTGAGTTCATGGATGGATTTAGTGAAGGCTGGGGTTATTCATGGGGTGACCAGCTGGCGAATGCATTGGGAAGCGGTATGGCAATTATGCAGGAAGCCTGCTGGAAACAGCAGCGGATGCAGTTGAAATTTTCGTACGCGGAAAGTGGGTTGGCAAAATATAATCCTTCTCTGCTCGGAGAAGATAAATACTCACGACTTCTAAAAGACTATAATGCACAAACCTATTGGCTCAGCATCAATCCTTCTTCTTTTATAAAAAAACAAAACAAGTTCCCAAAATGGCTGAATGTATCTTTCGGATATAGCGCTTATGGCATGCTCGGGGGACATGCGAATCGTATTACAGCGGTGGACAATAACGGAAATGCCTTGAAAATAGAAAGACAAAGGAGGTATTATTTTAGTCTCGATATAGACCTCACCGGGATTAAAACAAGATCAGCACTTTTAAGGGGCTTATTCTCGTGTATAAACATACTTAAGTTTCCGGCGCCTGCCCTGGAATTCAGTAAGAATGGGCTCCGGTTTTACCCGGTTTATTATTAATTCCTGTTTTTTTTTGCTTTTTTTATTTTCTTTTTAAACCTTAGCGAAGGTATGCAGTCAAAGAAGTAAATAAACTAAACCGACAATTATGAAATCTTTAAACAGACAACCGAAAGGGTTAAACACATTGGCAAATAAAACATCCGGTATCTCACTGGGGTTGGCCACACTCTTTATTATTGCTTCTTTATTATTCAGTTCCTGCCGTAAAAAAGAAAAAGAAACGGTTGAGGAAGAAGAAGATACTGAGCAAAGTACTTCTACCGATAATAACATTGCTGAAAGTTATGTAGCGGACATAGAATCTATCGGGGGCCAGGTTTCTGATGGAGGTTCTTTGAGCACGTATAAAACTGCCGGAACTTCAGGTATTGAGGCACTTGAAGCCGCTTCCTGCGCTACTGTGACAATATCGGGGCAAACGGTGACGGTTGATTTTGGGACAACAGGCTGCGTCGGAATGGACGGCCGTTCACGTACTGGAAAATTAATTTATGATTTTTCAGGATCGGCTTCAGGTGCGATCCATTACAGGAACCCGGGATTCAGCATGAATGTTACGTCGCAAAATTATGTTGTCGACAATTATACTGTGAACGTTGGAAATAAAACGATCAGTAACATAACTCCCAATACTATTCCTTCCGGAGTAAATCCCGGCACAAACCTTAAATGGGCAGTTTCGGCAAATGTTTCGATATTAAAACCGGGTAATGCCGGAACTATTTCCTGGACCTGCAATCGCACAAAAGAACTTACAAATACAAGCGATACCAATTGTTACAAAGGACAATCACTACCAATAGTGTGGACCAAAGCCATTGTAAAACTAAACGGCAGTGCCAGCGGAGTAAATGCAAAAGGAGAAAACTATTCCGCGGTGGCTGCCAATTTAGTGAGGGATTTTAACTGCGCACCGGATCCCGTTTTAAGGCCGCACCGTCATCCTTTTATCAGCGGTACAATTACTTATACTCCCGGAAGCCGTCCTGTTCGCACGATCGACTATGGTAACGGAGCCTGTGACATGCTTGCAACGGTTACAATTAATGGCCATGTTTACAACGTAAACCTGCCTTAAAAGAGAGAGGTGTTGGAGTTTGAGGCGGTATTTGCAGAATGCCGCACCAGCGCGCCCAACTAAAAAGTATAATTCAATTAAGTCATCTCATGAGAGATGGCTTTTTTTTATGGGAAAAAGCGGCGCAGAACTGTTTAAATCCCACGATTTCTGTTGAAAACTAAAGATTGACTTTGTAACAAATAGATTTACTTTTAAATTAATAATAAATCCATAACTATGAGTATAAACGAAAAAGAAGAAACCGAAAAGCTATATTATTCCATTAGCGAGGTTTCCGAATTGTTTGACTTAAATGCAAGCACTCTGCGATTTTGGGAAAAGGAATTTGATGTACTAAAGCCTACCAAAAATAAAAAGGGAAATCGTTTATTCACAAAAAAGGACATTGAGCATATCGCCACAATTGTAGAGCTCGTAAAACAGAAAGGATTTACCATTCAGGGAGCAAAAGATCAGCTTAAAAACAAGAGTGGGTCAAAAACGGGAGGAGGCTCAAATGCGGAAGTAATTGAAAAGTTAAAGAGCATAAAAGCAAAGCTGATCGAGTTAAGGGACAGCGAAGAATAAAGGTCCGGGACATAAAATTTAACACATCTACAAGGCGGGAAAAGTCCCGCTTTTTTTATACTTCTAAGTACAAATTCACTACTTTTGCGCCCATGACGAAATACCTGGTTTTAGCGTTATTGCTTGCCGGATGTTCTCCGGAAAAAGAACATCAGCGTGCAAAGCAGGTCTTAAAAGATTCGATGCCTCACGACAGCATTAAAAAAGTTGTTGCCGTGCCTGAGGTAAAAACAAATGACTCCTTAAACGCCATCGCGCAACTTATTGCAGGAACCTATTCCACCGGTGAAATGTATCCGGATATTACAGGGAACAAGCATTACACCGATTTTTCTGAAAGCTTTTCAAAACGCTGGTCAGATTTTGACTCCGCACGCATTGTGAAACTGGCGGAGTTCAGAGAGAAGGAACTGGTGAAAGAGATTAATCCTGAAAGCACATTGTTCTATCCATTTTCAGGTCCGGATATTCTTTATGCAAATTTGTTTTTTCCGGCTGCAGAAAAATTTATACTCATTGGATTGGAACCTGTGGGAACACTTCCTGATTTTAAGAAAGCAGAAGGAGATTCAATTAAAAGGTATTATAACAAACTCAACTCTTCTTTAAATGCCATTTTAAAGTTTAGTTTTTTCAGAACAGAAAGCATGAATAAAGACCTTAAAAACAGTGAGGTGGACGGAACCATTCATTTGCTCTTTTTGTTTCTGAGTCGCACTGGAAATGGCATTGTTTCAGCGAAACCGCTTACCATAGATTCTCTTGGAAATAAAATGTATGTTTCTTCCTTTGAGGAGTTAAAAGCTTCTAAATTTAAAACAAAAGGAGTTGAAATACTTTTTAAAACCCCTGACAATAGGATCAAAGAACTAAATTATTATTCGCTCAATGTGGTCGATATTGCATTAAAAGATAATATTGGTTTTAAAACGTATCTCAGCAATATGAAAGGGTTTAATACCTATTTAAAAGGGGCTTCTTACCTCCTGCATAAAACGTATTTTTCTGCCGTCCGGAATGTGATCCTTAACGGTGCTTCAACAATTGTGCAGGACGACAGCGGAATTTCCTACAAGTATTTTGTAAAAAGCGGCGTAGACTGGGACTACAAATTATTCGGGGAGTATACAAAACCTATTTCCTTATTTAGAAACGCTTATCAGAAAGATCTCGATTCCTTGTATAAACAGAAAGGTTCTACGCCACTGGGATTCGGAATTGGTTATAACTTTAAAGACAAGAACAGTAACCTGATGATTGCGAAGCGCAAATAAACTCCCCATGAAAAAGACAGGATTAGCCATACTCGTTTATATTCTGTCGTTTGGAAAGGCATATTGCCAGTTCAGCTTTGATACAATTTTTAACAGACATACTCTTTTAAAAAAGATTTCTGCCAGCCCGGGGAAATATCATTTGCAGGTTATTTATACCCACATTGATTTTACTGATAACACACCGGTTTTTGATGAATATTATTTTAACACGAAGCCCGAGAATTATTTTTATTGTGCCAGTCTGGTTAAATTGCCTGTGGGGATTCTTGCCCTTCAGAAACTCAATGAAATTGGAATCAGGGAAGATGCGATCATGTTTACCGATAGTTCGATTGCCTGTCACAGAAAAGTTAAACGAGATACATCATCTGTATCCCGGTATCCCAGTATCGAACACTATATTAAAAAAATGTTCCTGGTAAGCGACAACGGATCTTTTAGTCGCGTGTATGAGTTTCTGGGAGTGGATTACATTCACAAAAACCTGGAACAAAAGGGATTTCCGGCAATAAGGATCATTAATCGTTATGATGGCAATTGCAAAGGGAAAGATAATCTTGTGACTAATCCGGTAACCTTTTTGGACCAGGATCTGAAAATTATTTACAGCCAGAAAGAACAATTCCCGGAGAGAGCATATATAACTCCAGCCATAAACATGCAGGTTGGAAGGGCTTGGTATGATGCCAGCAACAAACGTGTGAACGCTCCGAAAAATTTTAGTGGATCTAACTATATGAGCCTTGTAGATTGCCATTCCATTTTGAAAGAGCTGATCTTTAATCACAAAAAAAAGTTTGATCTTTCACCGGCTCAGCGGAAGTTTTTGCTGGACTACCTGAGTTATTACCCGAGGCAGAGTCCCAGCCCGGTTTACAATTCAAAGAGCTATTACGACAGTTATAAAAAATATCTTTTCTATGGAGATTCAAGGGCGCCTATAAAGGATACTAATCTAATAATCACTAATATTGTAGGCCAGTCCTATGGCTTTATGTCGGATTGCGCTTACTTTTTTGACAAAAAGAATAATATAGCCTTTATGCTGAGCGCGGTCATTTATGCTAACGAAGACGAAGTGATAAACGATGGTAAATACGATTACAAGACAATAGCATTACCCTTTTTGGCTGAATTAGGAAGGCAATTTTACAAATACGAATTACAAAGGAAACAACGGCTTAAAAAATAAAGACCATGTTCACAATAGACACACATACACATATTATTCCAAAACATTTGCCCGACTTTTCCAAGAAATTTGGTTACGGTGAATTTATCACGCTCGACCATCATGTTGCAGGCCGTGCCTGGATGATGCAGGGAAACAAGCGTTTTAGGGAAATTACGGATAATTGCTGGGATGCCGGGGTGAGGATAGAGGAAATGCAGCAGCACCAGGCGGATATGCAGGTGATCTGTACAATTCCGGTAATGTTCAGTTACTGGGCAAAGGCGAATGATTGTGTTGAAGTAAGTACGTTTTTGAACGATGATATTGCTTTAACTGTAAACAATCATCCGGGCAAATTTATTGGCCTGGCAACAGTGCCGATGCAGGACACGACTCTGGCCATAAAGGAACTGGAGCGAAGTATGGAAAATGGCTTTAAAGGAGTACAGATTGGCAGCAACGTGAATAATCTCAATTTAAGTGAGCCGCAGTTCGACGAATTTTTTGCTGCCTGTGAAAGTTTAAATGCTGCTATTTTAGTGCACCCCTGGCAAATGATGGGACAGGAGCATATGACAAAGTATTGGCTGCCCTGGCTTGTGGGCATGCCGGCTGAAATAAGCCGCGCTATCTGCAGCATGATCTTTGGAGGTGTATTCGAAAAATATAAAAAACTGAAAGTTTGTTTTGCGCACGGTGGCGGTTCGTTTTTACCAACCATCAGCCGTATTGAGCATGGCTGGGATTGCCGTCCTGACCTTGTGGCGATCGACAATCCAATAAACCCAAAAGAGTATCTTGGAAAATTCTGGGTGGACAGCCATGTCTGCGATTATAAAATGCTGCAGTATATTATCGATCTTGTAGGTGCTGATAAAGTTGTGCAGGGAAGCGATTATCCTTTTCCACTGGGAGAGGCGGTGCCGGGAGAACTTGTGAGAACCGCACCTTTAAGCAATTCTGATAAGGAAATCATTATGGGTTCTTCAGCCAGGGCCTGGCTGGGAATTTAGATCAGCTGTATTATTCCTGACGAAGATTTTTTTTGTGTCAATTTTTGTTTCGCGATCTCCTGCAGCCTGTCGAACTGGCTTTTGGTCATTTCCTGCCTGTTGAAGAATACGCATTAGTAAACGTGTGATCTGTGTCAAAAAGAAATGCGCTAAGTCTTGGTTACAAGCGCAAAATTCCCATCAATCCTGAATCTCCAGCCGTCATCAAAGATCCTGGGTAAAAACCTCCGGTAAAGCGCCATGCGTGCATTCTCAATGTTTTCATCTTCACCCTCCCGTCCCACTGCATTAAATTCATACACATTTACTTTTGGGTGTTCTTTCATGTAATTCTTTACAATCTCTACGATCGTATTCATTACCTGGTAAACCTCACCACGGTTGGTGGTAACATATTCCTCGCCTTCAAATTCATCATTAATAACACCAAATACAATGTTGGCATGTAAAATGTTATCCTGGAGCCGGCCGAACCTTACCTCGTAGCGAAGGCCACTTTTAGTATTAAAGTAATAAACGCCCGCGCTTGGGATGTTAGGAAATTCAATCGGGAGGATATCTGAATAAGGTAAAGGCAAATATAGTTTGATTAGACGGTTGCGTTTATTTTCTTTTTAAAGCGTTCTGCCAATACCAGTTCTTTTCCACCGCCGCTGTAATCGTAAAATCCTTTTCCTGATTTTACGCCGAGGTGACCTGCAGTTACCATGTTAACCAAGAGGGGACAAGGCGCATACTTCGGGTTTCCAAAACCATCCTGTAAAACGCGCAATATATTAAGGCAAACATCAAGCCCTATAAAATCCGCCAATTGCAGTGGACCCATGGGATGCGCCATGCCTAATTTCATTACGGTGTCTATTTCTTCAACGCCGGCCACTCCTTCGTTTAAAGTAATAATGGCTTCGTTGATCATCGGCATTAAAATTTTATTCGCAACAAAGCCCGGAAAATCATTTACTTCTACAGGAATCTTTCCCAGCTTTTTGGATGTTGCCATAATCAGGTCGCACACTTCATCAGAAGTGCTGTAGCCCCGGATCACTTCAACCAGCTTCATCACCGGCACCGGGTTCATAAAATGCATCCCGATCACCTTGTCGGCTCGTTTCGTAACGGCCGCTATTTGTGTGATGGAAATGGATGAAGTATTGCTGGCCAGAATAGTATTTGGCGGACAGATCTCATCCAGCTGCTTAAAGATCCTGAATTTGATATCAACGTTCTCGCTGGCGGCTTCCACAACAAGGTCGGCATTTGACGCCGCTTTAGTGAGGTCCGTATGCGTTGTAATATTTTTTAAAGTGGCAGTTTTCCCTTCTTCCGTTATGCTTCCTTTTTGTACCTGCCTGTCTAAATTTTTGGTAATGGTTGTTATTGCTTTTTGAAGCGCGTTTTCATTCACGTCCACAAGGTTTACATTATACCCGCATTGTGCAAATGTATGTGCAATGCCGTTTCCCATGGTTCCGCTGCCTATCACAGTAATGTTCTTCATAAGATAAAATTAGTGTTTAAATCTAGCAGAGAAATTCGGTTTTAACAAAGAAAATTTTAAACAATCATAAAAAAACCCTCCGTATTCAGGAGGGTTTTCAAATGCTTTATACCCGCAATTAATTCGTAATACTGATCTTCTTTTCAAGCTCTTCAATGTATGCTTTAAAGCGCTTATCTGTATCCATAAGATTATTCACCGTGCGGCAGGCGTGTAATACAGTCGCATGGTCTTTTCCGCCGCAATGCATGCCAATGGTAGCCAAAGACGATTTTGTCATGCTCTTTGCAAAATACATGGCGATCTGGCGGGCCTGTACCACCTCACGTTTACGTGTTTTAGATTTCATGGTGTCAATCGCAAGATCAAAATAGTCACACACCACTTTTTGTATATAATCAATAGAAACCTCACGCGCGGTGCTCTTCACAAATTTATCGATCATCGTTTTGGCCAATTCCAGGGTGATGGTCTTTTTGTTTAAGCTGGATTGTGCAAGTAAAGAGATCAATGCCCCTTCAAGTTCACGCACGTTTGAAGTAATACTATAGGCAAGGTATTCGTTTACTTCTTTCGGAAGCTGGATTCCTTCGTTGTATACTTTTTTATCAAGGATGGCGATACGTGTTTCAAGTCCGGGAGCTTGCAGGTCAGCGCTGAGCCCCCATTTGAAACGGGAGAGTAAACGCTGTTCAATTCCCTGGATGTCAACAGGTGCACGGTCTGCAGTTAAAATGATCTGTTTTCCCAATTGGTGCAGGTGGTTAAAGATATGGAAAAAAACATCCTGTGTTTTTTCCTTTCCTGCAAAATACTGAACGTCATCAATGATCAGCACGTCTATCATCTGGTAGAAGTGTACAAAATCATTTTGGTTGTTATTTTTAATGGATTCAATAAACTGCGTAATGAATTTTTCAGATTGAACGTAAAGAACCGTTTTATTCGGGTAATTCTTTTTTACTTCAATGCCAATAGCTTGTGCAAGGTGGGTTTTACCTAAACCAACACCGCCATATAATAATAAAGGGTTAAACGCGTTTCCGCCCGGTTTCTGCGCCACCGCGTAACCAGCGCTACGCGATAAACGGTTACAATCTCCCTCCACGAAATTATCAAAGCTGTAATTGGGGTTCAGCTGTGATTCAACCTGCACTTTTTTTAACCCGGGAATTACAAATGGATTTTTGATCGGGTTATTTCCACCTATGTCAATAGGCATGGACACCGAAGGATTTTTTAAATTGGTATTAATGTTCGGAAGTTTGAAAGTAATGGGCGTTTCAGTTTTACCGGAAGCGTTGTCCATAATAATATTATATTCTAAACGCCCTTCCGGACCTAATTCCTTTTTAATTACTTTTTTAATTAATGTGATATAGTGTTCTTCGATCCATTCATAAAAAAACTGCGACGGCACCTGGATGGTTAAAACATTATTATTTATTTTAATGGGTTTGATCGGATCAAACCAGGTTTTAAAATTTTGTGGGCTAACATTATCTTTTACTATTTCCAGGCAACCATTCCAAACTTGCTCAGCAGTTTTTTCTTTCATCATGTTATAAAAAAGTTTTAAATATTATATTGTTATAAGTAATCAACGTGATAGTGTTTGTAAATATAATGCGATTATTTGTCTTTGCAATAGGAAATCCGAAAAAAAAATTTCGGAAAATTTTTGGTTTCGGCTTGCAATTCCGGTTTTTTTTTATTTGAGCCTATTAAATCCTGTTACCGGTATTGTTTTGTACTTTTTTTTCGTTATTATGAAATCGACAATGTTTTATCTTTTTGCCTGAAGTTACAATTTGTTTTTGTATGACCTTCCGAACGACTTGCTTGGTTTTAGTGGAGACGGAGAATATCCAGATCCTTTGTATCTACTTATATAATTGGCTTTCCGGCACCAGGGTGTTTTTATTTTTATTGATTTTTTTTAAAATATTTTTATGCAATGATCCCGGGTTTTTCGGAGAACGCAAATTGAATTTCCGCAAAAATACAAGAAACAGTAAAAATCCCTCGTAAGTTTTTTTGTGATCATTCTGTGTTGTTCAGGCCAAATTTTTCCTGTTGTCCGGTAATTTTTTGGATTATCCGTTTACTGTCGTTTTTCGGTAATCATGCCTGCATTTTACCACATAAAAATTCTTTTTATATTTTAGTAGTTTTTATGAAAAAAAGGAGTAAATGAAGTGCCGGAATTTATCCGCATAGTTTATAATCTGTTTAAATTTGTCTAAATAATTTATATGATCAAATCAGAAACAAAGATCAGGGTCAGATATGGCGAAACGGATCAAATGGGTTACGCCTATTATGGCATCTACGCGCAGTATTACGAAGTGGGAAGGGTGGAGGCGATGCGCTTATTGGGGTTTAGTTATAAAGATGTTGAGGCGAGAGGAATATTGATGCCCGTGGTGGATTTCTCCATTAACTATAAGAAACCTGCGTATTACGACGATGAAATTACCGTTGTGACACGTTTATGGGAAAAGCCCATAGGGCTTAGGATTCCATTCGATTACGAATGTTTTAATTCCAAAGGAGAGCTGCTGAATACCGGCCAGGTAACCCTTGTTTGTATTGATAAATCCACGAATAAGTTGTGCGCAATGCCCGATTGGTTTCTTGCGGCATTTGACCCATTTTTCCCCAATAATCAGTAAATTTTAGTAATTTCGCTCCGCCATAATTAATGCGATGATCTCAATAAAAAAAATTCAGATGGTCGACCTCAAGGGTCAGTATCAAAGAATAAAAAGTGAAGTGGATGCCGGCATCCAGGAAGTGATCGACAGCACTGCGTTTATTAATGGGCCGGCGGTGAAAGAGTTTCAGGCGGATCTTGAAAAATACCTGGGTGTAAAACATGTGATCCCTTGCGCAAATGGTACCGATGCGCTGCAAATCGCCATGATGGCCCTTGGCCTGAAGCCCGGCGATGAAGTAATTACGGCAAGTTTCACTTACGTTGCAACTGCTGAGGTAATAGGCCTTTTAGGACTTGTTCCTGTATTGGTTGACGTGGATCCGGATACCTTTGATATAGATATAGAGGCGATCGAACGCAGCATCACTCCAAAAACAAAGGCAATTGTACCCGTTCATTTATTCGGGCAATGTGCCAATATGGAAAAAATTATGACTATCGCCGGGAAGAATAACTTATACGTAATAGAAGACGTGGCACAGGCTATTGGTAGTGATTATTTTTTCAGCGATGGAAGAACGGCCAAAGCGGGCACAATGGGTACCATTGGCTGCACCTCTTTCTTTCCAAGCAAGAACCTGGGTTGTTACGGAGATGGGGGTGCGATGTATACCAACGACGACGAACTGGCAAAAAAACTCAGGATGATCGCCCATCATGGTCAAAGTGTACAATACGTGCACGATGTGCTGGGTGTGAATTCACGCCTTGATACCATTCAGGCGGCAGTATTAAAAGTGAAGTTAAAACACCTGGATGAATATGCGGCGGCAAGGAATAAAGTCGCGGACCATTATGACAGGGCTTTTGCGGGGCATCCGAAATTAAAAATACCGGTTCGCGCAAAACACTCCAACCATGTGTTTCACCAGTATACGTTGCAACTAACCG
>Ga0208492_1001136_pt1 | contig 17914 bp, 15 predicted proteins | sample Subbioar_CSW14AB_FD_184820 | JGI IMG/M metagenome (GOLD analysis project Ga0208492, IMG submission 184820) | Serpentinite rock and fluid subsurface biosphere microbial communities from McLaughlin Reserve, California, USA - CR12Mar_CSW14AB (SPAdes) | ecosystem: Environmental > Terrestrial > Deep... | reverse complement strand
CTAATAAATTCTTATTAAGAGCTATTAATAATGATCCAACTAAATGTTTTGAATTTATTGTCACTTTAAATCCATACAATGGAAAATATGAGGGTTATGATAGATGCAATAATTTAAATTGTAGCTACACAATGCAAGATATTAGGCAAATGCAAAGAGGCGATTTCAATTCAGCTGATTGTTCCTGGGATATTCAAATTATTTAATTCTACATACCTTTAAGATATATGGAACATCTCCATATATCTTTTTTTATTTATATATTATAATAAAGAAGAACAAACTAATTAATAATCCTATAATTAAAAGTATACAGAAAGGAATGATTAGTATTTATATTATCCATAAAAGACATCGAAAAGATGTAGATCCTTATGCATACAATGATGAATCAGTAACAATATTGACTAATGATAGAGATAGAGTGCGACAGTCACCGCAAGTTTATTTGCCGAATATAGAAAAAGAAGGAGCATTACATTTATTCGAAGAAATTCTTTCAAATGCTATAGATGAAGTTGCATCTCCAAACACTATTAGTAATGATGTATATATTACTTTTGATGAAGATACAAAAATAGTTTCTATACAGGATTTTGGTCGAGGATTTCCATTAGGTAAAGTCAAAGCAATGTGTGAAGTTCTAAGTTCCTCAGCTAAAATGGGTGAAAATAATAGAGCTTATTCTACATCTGGTGGAGTCCATGGAATGGGACTAAAACTTGTAAATTATCTTTCTAAATATATGATTATTAGAACAGAACGAGATGGTAAATATATAAAAATACATTATGAAGATGGTTTACAGAAAGAACTTGTAACTGGAAAATCCAAAGAACACGGCACTTATTTGGAATGGAAATACAGTAAAAGGTTTTTTAAAAATATAGATATTACTTGTGAAGAGCTAATAGAAATAATCAAGCTAAAGAGTTATGTTACTAAAAATGTGATGATATTATTCAATGGTAAGGATAAAAAAGGAAAAAGCATTACAAAAGAATTTAAGAAAACAGGCTTTAAGGATTTTATGAAAAGATTTAATATCATATCACCAGTTATAGAAGGTAATTCATTATTTGGTGATAATAATGTTGAATTTATTTTTGGATATGATACTGAAATAATTGATTCATATAATATATTAGCATATACTAATAATATTTATAATAAATTAGGTGGCTCTCATGTAGATGGTTTGTTAGAAGCTATAACATATTTTATGCGTAAATATATGTATGAAACATATTTAAATGAAAAGGATAAAAAGACTTTAAAAATAAAAGCAGAAGATTGTCGAACAGGGATAGTTGGAATAATATCGTTATATACATTGAATCCAAAATTTAAATCACAATTTAAAGAAGCATTGGATGATAATGACTTAAAAAACTTTGTATTTAGATCTGTTAGATACGCTTTAAATAAATTAGATACTATAAAATTAAATAAAGTATGTGCAATAATCAAATCTAACTGTAAAGCAAGGATGGCATCAGAAACTACTAAAAAGAAAGTTAGGAGAGAAGATATAACAAATATTTTCTCTGATGATAGGATAGATGCATATATTCCTATTTCTAAACATTCAACTAGCGACTTCAGGGAATTATTCATCGTTGAAGGGCTATCTGCCAGAGGTGGTATGAAGTCTGTTGTCGATAGAAATTCCCAAGCAATTTTGGCAGTTAGAGGTAAAATAGAAAATGTATTTGACTTAGATCAAGAAGAGGCTGTGAAACAGTCCAAATTTCTATCTAATCTAACGAATATATTTAACTGTGGCATAGGAAAGAATTTTGATATAAATAGATTCCCATTTGATCGTATTAACTTAGCAACAGATGCGGATACAGATGGAAATGAAATTGCATGTCAAGAAGCAATGATGTTTGTGAAATTTTTCCCTCAAATTGTACAAGATGGCAGATTATATAAAGTAGTTCCTCCTTTATATGAAGTAAAAAATAAAGGAAAAACTATATTCGTACCAACTATAAGGGAATTTATGAATTTGACACAAAAGAATTTTGCCAAGGACCATAAGATATATATAAATAATAAAGTTGTATCAGAAGATGATATTATTAAATTCCTTATTAGAAATGAAAGATATGTAGAAAATTTAGAACGAATCTCCAACCAATATGCTATATCTTCCACATTTTGTGAATTCATTATTGCTAATAGGCATATAGGGTTTGATAATGATAAAATCAGTGAATGGAATAGAATATTACCGTCATTATTCAGATTTATTAAAGCCGAAAAGGGTCATAAATATTTAATATTATCAGGGATGGTTAAGTCTGAATATAATTTATTTGAATATACCATAGAATTTAATGAGGATATAAAACCTGCTGAAGTTATAGATTCATATTATGGATATAACCTCGATAATACAGCTAATATGAGTTTATATGAGATATTAAGATTATTCAATAACTATAAACCTAAGATTATCACACGATTTAAAGGCTTAGGTGAGATGAACTCAGAAGACATGGAACGGACTATGATGAAAAGAGATGTCCGTAATAGCATAAGGCTTACAATGGATGATATCGAAGAATCATTCTACAAGATTTCAGTAATGCATTCTAAAAAGAAAGAATTTTCAGATAAAAGAAAAGAATTCATGAAACATTTTAAATTCGATTTACTTGAAATTGACACATAAAAGAAAGGAATGAGTAAATGTATCGTCTCAAATTAAAGACCAGATTTGCCAGTTTATTTACCGGTGAGAACATACAAGAGCAAGAAGTTGGTATGTTTGATGAAATAAATATGGCAACTCATGGAATGAATAGAAATCTACAAAGAAATATACCATTTTTCTTTGATAACCTTAAAGTTGTACATAGAAGAATATTATTTGTTATGGCAGAAATGGGTTTATTCCCGACTAATACAGGTGGAACATTTTCTAAATCAGCTGGTGTGGTTGGAAAGACTCTCGAGAAATTCCATCCACATTCAGACTCTGCTTGTTACGAAGCATTAATATACATGAGACAACCATGGAGATGCTTACTTCCCTTGGTGGAAACTAAAGGGAATTATGGAAATGCAGAGAATCCAGATGAATATGCACAAATGAGATATGTTGAATGTAGATTATCCGAGTTTGCTAGGGATTGTTTCTTTAGTGAATGGGATTTGAGATCTGATTTAGTAGATAAGAAAGTGTCATATAATGGTAGAGATATGGAACCATTATATTTACCAGCAAAATATCCATTATTCCTAATGAGCTGGGGTAGTGGAATAGGGTTCGGAGCGTCTACGAGTAGTCCAGGATTTTTACCACAGGAAGCAATGCAAGCGGTAATAGATTTGATAGAAAATGAAAATGCTAATATAGTATTATATCCTGAAGATCCTCTTGGTTGTACAATATTAGATAAGAAAGTATTTAAAGAATTTGTAGATTATGATTATGAATCAACAGATCAAATATTGAAATTTAGAATGAGATCTGATTATATAATCCGAAATGGTATAATTATAATCTACAACATACCGTTTGAAGTAAAAGCTGTTACAATTATAGAAAAGATAAAAAAATTGGTTAAAGAGAATAAAATAGATGGGATTTCCGATATTGAGACTGCACTTAAACCCGGAAAAATACATCAGTTAAAAGGCAAGAGTGACACAGTAGAGATACACATAGAATTAAAAAGAGGTTTTGATCCACATATTCTTATGAAGAAATTGTATAAGGTTACTGATCTTCAGATCACATTCTCTTTAAATTGCAACTATGTAAATATGAACAAAAATATCAAATATAATTTGCGACAGAGTATTTTATCATGGATAAAAGTGAGAAGAAAAGTTTTAAAACGTATGTATCGTTTAGATTTGAATAAGAGTTCTAAGCGTATATATGTTTTACAAGCTTTGATTAAATTATTTGAAGGTAATTATATTAAAGAAGTGATTGACATAATCAGAAAAAATAAGAGAGCTGATACTATAGAATTGCTTATAAGAAAATTTGGTATAAGTGATTATCAAGCTCAGCAAATATCTAGTATGAGATTAAGTGATTTATCACCTGATTCATATGCCGAATATATGGATGAAAAGAAAGATTTAATAAAGAAGATTGAAGATTTACAGAATATCCTTAAAAATAAAAAGAATATAGATACAATCATTAAATCTCAAATGAGAGAAGGTATTAAGAAATATTATAGGGAAAGACAATCAAAGGTCATAGATATACAGGAGAAAGATATTGAAGAATATAGACATCTAATATGCGTTACCAATACAGGATTCGTCAAAAAATTGCCTGTGGGAGAAACTAATATAGGTAAAATTACTGAAGAATCCAAATTGATATATATGGAAGATAATATTTCAAGTAAGAATACAATATTTGCATTCACTAATATCGGAAGAGTTTATAGCGAGTTAATAGAAAAGATAACTACGACTAGTAAACAAGGAATTGGAATGAATTTATATTCCAAAACAAGAAATAACACAGATGGTTCATCATTAATAGCGTCTATAGTTGGAAATGAAAATAGTAAAGCCAATCTGTTATTTGTAACACGAAATGGAATAGTTAAACAAACTAAAATGGAATCCTATTTTATATCTTCTCAGAATAGTATTGCTATTAGACTATTGCAAAACGATTCATTGGTTACAGTGCTAAAAGTAGATAATCCAAAAGATAAACTGTTGATATATACAAAGAAAGGGAATTGTATATTATTTAATATAAACGAAATATCTATAACCTCAAGAACCACAGTGGGTATCCAAGGGATTAGAATAGATAAAGATGATGAAGTTATAGGAGCTCACACAGTTAAACAATCAGACGAATATATCATAACTATAAGTAATAGAGGAGAAGTAAAGAAATTCTCTATTGAATCGGCTTTCTTAAATATGAAACGTGGAAATAATGGTATAAGCTTAATATCTTCTAGGAATGAAGTATTGGCTTATGCTATAAGCACAGATAGAAAAGATAGAAGCATTAATTTTATAAATAATGAAGGTAATGTATACGAACAGATTAACACTAAGGACATACCAACTAAGACAAGGATTTCGGAAGGGGATAAATTACTTACATTTGGAAGAGTATATGGCTTGCTGAAAATAAACTGATGTCAAAAAGAGCTAAGGAAAAAATCCTTAGCTCTTTATTTTTTTTAACTTATTATATATTCTACCAATAATTCTTTCTCCTTAGTCGAACGATGTCCCATTTGTTTAAATAGGTTATGACACTCTTCTAGACTTTCAGGCTCACTTATCTGATGTGGTAGTTTTTCAAGATCGTCCAATTCCTTGATATCCCAAGGCTTTAACCCAAAAAACAATGCTCTTATATCATCATGTCCATCTATAAGTTTTCCTAAAGTTTTACGATATAATACAATATCTATATCTCGCAACCCATACTTGTTTATTTCTTCTTCTAGTTTATTCAGTTCATTTTTAGCCAGGTTTAAATCGTTTTTGATTTCTTCAAAAGCTCTTTCATTTATTGATTTTAATAGTTCTTTCTCGAGACTCTCAATTATTAATTTTAATCTTGATATATTTTTTGGATGGGGATCAAATAATACACTAACAATAGTAAATGGTAATCTGAGCAATCTAAAAACAACATTATCATATGTCAATTCTCGTAAATTTACATGAAGCTTAACAAATGCTGAAGATAACTCAGAACCATATCCATACATCGTTGATATATGATCAGATAATGCCTCGTCTTTATATTTACCGAGTCTAAATATGAAACCGGCTATATAGAAAACTAATAAAATTGATGATTTACTACTAGGTATTATTGCTTTCTCGACATTATTTTTTATTATCTTTAATATTCTGATTAATACAGATTCACCTCTTCGGTTCATGATTATATGTGAAAGATGATATATAATACTAAATATTTGAGATAAACTGGATTGTGTTATTTTTGACCGCTTGAGTATTGCTTGTAATCGTCTACTTTCTCTGCCGATAGTGTCTATGAGATTATTATAACCTTTATCGATTTTTTCAATAGCATTTAGAAATTGTTTACTAAAGAAGTTAATTATAGGGCCGAAGATAGAAGCAGTAAATATTAGTGCACCAATAGCATTCATAAGTTGGCTTTGAGGCATAACAAAACTCATCGAATGTGCAATTTCGTGTAGTAATATAGCTATACATTCAGCACCGGTAAATTTAAATGCATACATGAAAGCTAAATCTATGAATATAATAGCTTCAACATTATCTTCAGTTCTAAATTGTATTCCTGTATCTGATTTTTCCATTTTTAGTCTAATTGCTATATGTTTTAATTTATATGTAGTAACTGGTATAGTCATAGCCAAACTTAAAGGCATTGTTGAAATAACTAATTTTTTAAAATTAAATAATTCTTGTAATAATCCTTCAATTTCTTTTATTTCCTTAACCCCACCCCGAGATTTTAATGCTTTGTCAAATAATTTTTCGCATCTTAAAAGAACTTCATTTTTTCCATAATATGCTTCTGATAATAATATATGTTCATGAAAGATTTGTTTCATACTATCGATTTTCATATAAAGAACTCCTTCCAATTAAAATCCTTTCTTATAGTTGTGTTATATTATATATAAAACAGTCTAATAAGGACTTTTAAATTAGATTCATAAGAAAGGATTTGATAAATATGATTCTAGACACACACGTTAAAGATATGATATATCCAAAAGTGGAAGCTTCTTTAAAAGATAAAAGCAATATAAGTAATATCATTAATCATATATCTAAGTATATAGATAGAAACAATGGCGTTCTTTTTTCTTTAAATTTTTCGAATAGGTTAATATTATCTGGTCCAGATAAAGATATTATATTTTCAACCTTAGGTATTACAGAAGATGAGATATCTGAAATAATTAAACAATCCAAATATATTTCTAAAATACCTTGGGTGTCAAATCCCTTTACAGTCTCAATGGCATTAATTATTCGATATTTTTCAATATATAAAATGCAAAAAGAGGTGGAGGTTTGTATAATATATCTAAGTTGTTTATTTTATATACTAATGCATACAAGAAGCTTCCCACATCTACCAAATAGAGAAATTATGGATTATACATTAAATAAAAATCCTAATATCACAAATAGTTTCATAATTAAAAAAGAAGGCACCATATTTGGAATGATAAAGTATACTGGGATAACTTCTCATGAATTTTATATAGACGATTTGATTAAAGATTGTACGGATGTTCAGATTAATAGATATTTATCCGCAATAAGAACTCGTATTGGTTCTAATATGAAAAATTTAGCTAAATATTTTCACCAAGATCATAAAGCAAATAATTATCTAAATAAGGATACCGATTCTTTTGAGGAAGAAAATTTCCATATGACAGATAGTACTACTTTATCTGTAGCGAGATTAGCGAGTAAGACAGCTACTAATGTCATCAGTTACAAATTTAATAAAAAGTTTATTAACAATTGTGCAAATCTTGATATAAGCGTATACCCAGGAAGACTAACACAAATTTTAGAGAATATAATAGAAAATCATAGAAAAGATCTGGAAAGATTTATATCTTTAATATTAGAAATTTATGTAATGGAAGGAAATAATATTAGAGAAGTATCGTCATTAAAATTCTTAACACACTCTTTAAATATATATAAGACAAACTCTACTCAACCAAAGGTTATAGAAGTCAAAGAATTTCTAGATAAATGGATAGAAGAGAGTAGTGTCAAGTATGGAAATCGAATCGTAAGAACTTCTACTTTAAATTCATATAGAAAATGTATATTCATGGTGTTTGTATACACTATTAATAGTGAAGCTTAAATTGAAAGGAAGTTAGTCATGGCCGAAAAAAAGAAACACGCTAAAATAGAAAATTATATATATTCAGTCTTAGATGCATTAGATAAAAAAGGGTTAAACACTGAAAGATATCGGAAATATTTTTCAGGTATGAGTGAGGATGAATTCAAAGAAGCTATTAGGGATTTTCTTCTTGATGAGAAAGATCAGTTCTTTATAGAATTAGATCCATTCGAAGATAATATGACTATTGAAGATATTACTGAAGCTGCTAAAATAGCAAATGTGTTGATAGAAGATTATCTTGTATTACCTCATATAAGCGAAAATCCAGATGATCCATATGTTACGAATGAAAAAGTAATGGTTGGATATATAAATCAAAGAAGAGTTCAACAGACGTTATCTATCAAGAATCATCTATCTGTAAGTATCGACAAAAGGAATCCAAAAACTGGTCAAGTTATAGATGATGATAAAAATGCAAGAATTAGTGATATGGAAATGTATCAACTGGTCGTTCAAGACGCTCAGAACACATTAGCTGAAATGTTTGGTCCAAGATCAGATGATATTGTGATGAAGAATGAGATGTTATATCAGATTCAGAGAAAAGGTAGTGTCTCATTAGACGAACTACCTAATCAGACGAAAAATAAAGTTTCATTAAACTATCTAAACTTTCTATTATTAGCAGCCGGTTATGAAACCGATCTTATTAATGATATAGGTCTACTTCCGATTACTATAGATAGAGGTGGAAAAATTTATAGAGATTAGAATAAAATTTAAAATGCGGTCTAACTAAATATAAAATGAGGTATATATTATTTATATGGTAGGTTGCAACTGTTTATAATATATGATTGGAGGTGTTTATATGGGACTGATTCCCATAAATACTGAGAAACCTGATGAAAAGAAAGAACAGCCTACATCTAAGGGTCTTATCCAAGAAGTCGCTATCGGAAATACACTTTCCGAACAGCTGTTAAAGGAAAATCAAATTAAAAAAGGATAGCGCCCTAACAAGGTGCTATCCCCTTATTTTTGTTTTAGTTGAAGGAGGTTTTATAAATGAGATATAATAGAAAGTATAGGCTTGTAAATCCTTTAAGATTTATTATTTCATCTATTATTATATTAATATTAGTTATGACTTTAATAGGATTAGTGTATAATATAATTACAGGATTAAAAGTATGTTATAATTTTATTACAGAATTTAATAAACCAAAAGAAATTGTTACTGAGATGCCTATGACTTATACATATTCATTCTCTATAGGGGATGAAATTATACAGACTAATGATGAAAAACTATATATTACATTATTAGAGAATAGGCTATTAGAATATCAAAATAAACCAAGTGTTCCGGAAGAAAAAAAGATGGAAGTATATATGAAAAAAATATTAAAGAATGATTATGATATATATACTAAATACAAATATGCTTTAGTGTTCGGTTCATCAGATGTGACGATAAATGACTTGAAGATGATATTAAAATATTGTGAAAAATATAATGTAAATCCACATTTGTGGTTAAATTTGATTGAACTTGAAAGTGCGTACATATCCATGGCAAGTGGATATGGTTCAGATGGTTGGGGACAGATCATTGAATCAACAGCAAAGTGGTTATATGAGGATGAATTGAAACTGGGTAAATATGATCATGCTACGATGAGTAAAGATAAAGAAATCAATTCTCATCTTTCGATATATTACTTATCCAAGCTGATTAAGGATTATGACGGTAATATAAATATGGCCTTAATCAGATATAATGGCGGAGCTATAGGTCAGTATTATCCTAACCTTATTTCTTCCAAATTAAGAAAAAATTCAGGATTGACATTTGAACAAGTAAAAAGTTTTAATTAGTAGGGAGATTAATATAATGACTGAAAAGGAAGAATTAATAATACAATTATTTAAGTATATTGAAAATTCTTTATCAGTTATCGCTGATGAAATACCTGTACCAGGATTAAAAATGGTAGATATACAAACAAGAGAATACAAAGATTTGAAGAAAAAATTAATACCATTACGTACAAATATTCAAATGAATATTTAATTTTCGGATTAGATATTATATAAGTAATACATTATGAAGGGAAGTTGATGTTAATGTCTAAGAGTGATGTTCAAAGAATTTTAATGGAATCATTAAAGGAGAATCAATCCGATTTAAAGGAGAAAAAACAACCCAGAGATAAAAATACAGGAATTTTGGCTGGTGTTATAGGTGTGGGAGCCGGTGGAGGAAATGTCGCACATTTACTTACAGGAAAAAATTTTATCACGGCGGCATTTAATACATCCAAGGCTGATGTGAGCGGCATAAATGTTGATGCCAAAATTATTCTACCTGGAATAGATGGTTCCGGTAGAGACAGGGCATTCTCAGCAAATGAGTTTAAGAAATCATACAAAAGCTTCTTTGCTCATGATAAAATTAAACAGCTTTTAGAAAATGATATTATTTTCATAGTAGGAACCGGCGGTGGTGGTACGGGTACCATACTATCAATAATGATTGCCGGTTATTTAAAACACGAATATCCGAATAAGACAGTATTTATTATTGGAATATTAGGTTCCATTAAAGAGGATCTAATATCCCAGAAAAACATGCTGGAGTTCATGCATGATTTAGAAAGTAAATCTGCCGGATGTCCATATCTATTATTTGATAATAACAAAGTAAAAACCCTTGGTGATTCTGTGTATGACACAGTAAACCAAGAGATTGCTAACACCATAAGAATATTATCTAAAAATTATATGATTGAGAATACAAGGAGCAATATTGACAGTCGTGATTATGCCAGACTGACAAGTTTCAGTGGGTTAATGTCTGTCATATCAATAAATAATTTGAATATTAGCGTAGCTGAAGAATTTATAGATATTAAACCAAGAATTATAGATGCTATTACAAAATCAACAGCTGTGATTACAAGAGAACCCGATGCATATGCATTCTTTCTAAATACCAATCCAGAAAATTATTCCATGATTGATTTGACTTTCAATGATATCCAGGAAGAGCTTGGCAGACCAACGGCTGGATTAGTATTCAAGCATCTTCAAAATAATTCTGAGGAGGGACCGGAAATGGCAGTTATAATGACTGGAATGGTGTCTCCCGTAACAAGATTTGCAATGATACAAAAAAGAATTGATGAATATAAAAATATGAAAGAAAAATCAAAATTGCCTGATATTGAAAGATCATCTGCTCTGAATTTAGTCGGAGATAGAAATAAGTCCGATGTCGGAGCTGGTGACGATTTCTTAAATGATTTTTAGAACAAAACGAAACTGAACCGAAAGGTGGTAATTCATTAGTGGAAGTTACATTTAATAAGATCAAGAAAAAACAGGCGACTAAAGATGTCATTGTACATCATGTCAGAACAGAAAGATTATCCAAGATTTACGAGACTCCGAAGTTGTTTTTGAAAAAGAAACTGGATGTGATTGAAGTGTCGGTACAAGAACAATTAGATAGCATTTTTAACGATTATATGGCTTGGAGGAAAGGAAAACTGAAACGTCCTGAGTATATATTTAATATGCTTCAGGATATATCGTTTGTCAGTATTCTTCCAAAGATAGTAAAAAATAATTATGATTACATAGTGGAACGTGGTGAAGAATTTAGTGAAATGATTTCTTCAGCCGTTACCAATCTTATGAAAAGCCGAGTCGCCAAAAGTAGAGACATGATTGCAATATATACGAACATATATGAAGACATTAATGAAAGTAGAATCAAAAAGATATTTAAACTAGATATTCCCGGATTTGAGTGGGAAGATGCATTAAAACTGTGTATAGTTTCTCACGGCAGTCCCAAACATACAATGAATCATACCTTAAGAATTGTATATGGTACAATCAAAACTAAAGATTATAATGTAATTCGTAAATTATTCTCTAAACTTTATGGAAAAGATGATATGGATAAGGTTGCTATATATATTCTACTGGAAAGAGGATATGATAAGCAACGAAATAACTGGATAGATCCAGAATTATATTCCATAATTACTAATATATCTTTAGATCAGCTTAATAGCTATAAGAAACGAGAAATAATAGAACTGTTAAAACTATATTGCGAGGAAAGAAGAAGAAGTGAATTTGAACAGTTTGTTCGGAGACGCATAAACTTCTCTGCCATAAACAAAGAAGACTATTCTAAAATATGCGATGCGGTCAAGAAACTGTCCAAGAAAAATGATATGTATAAAGGCTTCTTAGACCAAAGTCGCACACCTCAGAAACGTTAGGCTGTATGATAGAATAAAACTGGAGCAGTCATATATGCTTCAGTTTTATTTTTTAATTAGAAAGGAGTGGTCATTAAAATGATAAAGCTACTAAATCTAGTACCACCTGAAAGACAATCTGAAACTGGATGGTTTGTAAGTATCAATAAAGATAAAGACGGAAATGCTGAATATAGTGTTGGGTTAAAAGGGTTATCGCATATTATGAAGTTAATGATAAATAAAGATGATTATTTTGATCTAACAACTCCGTCCGGAATGGATCAACGATCTATGTCGAAATTATATTCGGTTATAACTGAAACAGGTGATTATATACCAATTCTGAAAAAGGCTGAGTCTATAGATGAAGATACAAATATAATATTATTTAACTTTGAAACAAATATAGGTGAAAGTATTATAGATATTAAACTTAATAATCTTATCGTGATATCTAGTTTTTATTTTTATGATGCTATAAATAATAACGGGACAAGAAGTGCTACAATTATTACAATGGCTATAAACAATAAAGCCACATCAGAAATAGAAATCCAGCATGGTCGTGTTGGTGGGAGATCATTATCAATTATGACAGTCTCGTACCCAGCACCTACAGATAATAAAGTTATGTCGATCATAAGCAGCACTGAAGTTATAGATTCTATTAAAGCTAACGATTTTGATTTACCTATATTGGATCTAGAAACGATATGCGTTACTGATATAGGTAATGAGGGACCAAAATGATAAATATGTTACTTATTGATATGGATGATGTGATTGCCGATCTCCAACAAGAATGGATTAGAAGATATAACAAAGATTATAATGACAACTTAGATTATAGAAAGATTGATTTGTGGAATATAGAAAAACATATCAGACCTGAATGTGGTTCAAAGATACGAGATTATTTTAAAGAGCCAACATTCTATTTTAACTTGAAACCTATTGATGGTGCCATAGAAGGTATATATAAGATTATGAATATTTTAGATATAAATAAAATTAGAATATGTACGTATTGTTTATGGGATGCTGTATATGGATTTTCTGAGAAAATTATGTGGATAGAAAAGCATATACCAGAGTTACGAGATAAAGTTATTATTGCTAAGGACAAATATTTATTAGCAAGACATGATAGAATTCTTATTGATGATGCTCCACACAATTTAAATGAATTTTCACAATTTAATGGAACATCAATAGTATTCGATAAATCGTATAATAAAGAGTTACCCTACTTGCGGGCATATGATTGGGAGCACATATTTAATTTGATTAAACGTATCAATTCTGAATTGGAATTTAGATTACGTGAGCCAAAAATATTTAATTCATTCTAATAATATAATAAAGAGAAGTTTAAAAGCTTCTCTTTATTTTTTTATAACTTTCAATGAACACTTTAAAAATGACTATATAAGAAAGGGGTTAATTATGGGTTTATTGGATGAAATAAACAAACAAAGAAAAACTGATAAAAAAGTTGATAATAAAGTAGTGACTGAAATATCATACCCAACTGGGTTTTCACCGTTAGATTATGCCAATGGAGTTCAGGTAACAGCATATGATGATTATGACATGCCTATTGAAACGAATGATATGTTAGGTATTGTCGGGGGTTCAAAAGTTACCATTATCGGAATCTCAGGAACAGGTAAATCGGCTCTAGCAATTGAAATCGCTGGTTCTTGCATTCATATGTTTAAAGATAATTCTTGTGTTCAACACGCAGATATAGAAGGTGCTACATCAATGCAGCGACCTATGAAGATACTCAGGCTACCTCCTTCTTTATTGAAGAAAACATATGAGCTTTTCCACGATAAAGCTGCTGAAGATATTGTAGATTTATTTAAGACACATTGTCTAATTAAATTAGAAAATAAAAATAAGTACACATATAATACCGGTGTAAGAAATTTATATGGAGATATAATATATGAACTATATCCATCAGCATCTATTATAGATTCGTTTGCTATGTTTAAAAGTAAAGATATAGATCTTGGAGTAAAAGAAGTTAAAGATATCACTAATAATATGATGGCTGCACGTTCGGCACAATTTAATAAGGGTATATTATCTCAAATGATATCCTATGGTAAAAAAGCGAATGTGAGTATAATAACCGTAAATCATATAAATGCTAATGTTAATACAAGTTTTATTCCGAAACCATCACAGCATATGTATTTATCTCAGGATGAATCTATTCCTGGCGGGACTGCAAGCCTATATTTGGCTAATAATATAATCAAGTTAAAATTGCTTAAAAAGTATATAACTGATAAACCAGAGACAATGGAATATGGTATTCCAGGATTCCTAGTCGACGCCAGATTTATTAAATCAAGAACTAATTCGGCTAATGTTCCTGTGGAATTAGTGTTTGATCATCGAAGTGGTAGATTTTCTAAAACATTAACTCTTTTACACTATGCTGTTAAACATGAACTATTACAGGGTTCTAGTAGAAGTCTTTATTTGCCTGGTCTACCATCAAGTAAATTTACCAAGAAGACTTTTGAGGATACTGTTAAAAAGAGTCCTGATATACTATTAGCATTATATGAAGCATGTCTTCCTAAATTACAGTCTATGTTATCTACTGATTATGGTAAATTTTCTGAAGAATCATCAAAAGAAAAATACGATGCTATGTATATGGCATTAGAGGAACATCAAAGAGATGTAGAAGGATATAAGAAGCAAGGATGGCTTGATTTTTGATTTGAGTATATATTATAATTAAGAAGCATAGAAATATATTTCTATGCTTCCTTATGTCAAATATTATTAAACAAGGAGGACTAAAAGTGTTAAAACCGGAACAAATTGCAGAATTAAAAGAAATAGCAGAAAATATAGAATCCATTGATCATTGTTATGGTAGTGGGTTATTGATACCATTTGGAAATAAGGTGAATTCTTCTAGAGCTTCAATGACTTTTCAGCAAATACCGCAGTCAAAGAACTTAGATAACCCTGAAATAGCAAGGGTGTCTACTGGCTACGAAAAAGTATATGGTGATAGATCAATATCTTATTGTAAATCGGATAAAAAATATAAGATAATAAATAAAATACAAAAATTCGATAATGATACAGTTTATGCATTAGTGGTAAAGGAAATCGGTAAAAAATATTATGATATAATTATTAGAAATGAAGTTGAATCTTTTGCCGAGTCTAGTGGTGTAAGAATAAATAACGAGGTAATAGATTCTAAGAGTGTAGGAGATACTATTGAGAAAGGTGAGATTATATTTCGTTCTAATTCTTATGATGATGAAATGAATTATCGTTTAGGAATAAATGCTAAAACTCTATATATGATAGATCCTGCCATAGTTGAAGATGGTTATAGGATTTCATATGATTTAGCAAATCGTTTAATGGCTACGTCGGTTAGCTCATATAAGATACCAAAAAATAATAATGATATTTTATTAAACATATATGGCGATCAGGATAATTATAAAGTTTTCCCGGATATTGGAGAAAAAATCAATGATAAAATGTTATGTGTGAGAAGAAGAATAGATTATAATAATGCACAGCATTTACTTAAGAGTAAAAATCTTCGGAAGATAATGTTTGGGGATACGATTTATTATTCTGATGGAATTGTAGCAGATATTGATATATTTTCCAATATTCCGTTAGACGAGTTGCCAGATGATAACTCCCATGCTCAAGTAAATAAATATATAAACCATATAAATAATTATTGGAAAAAATTATATAACATATTGGGAAACATAATAGAAGATAAAGATAATGAGTATTCAGATAATATTGGAATGTATTATGCCAGAGCAAGAGATACGCTAAGCATAGGAAAAAGAGTTAAATGGAATGATGAAACATCAATATTTGATAGTATGATCATACACATTACCGTGATGAAGAGTACTCCGGCAACAATAGGCACTAAACTTGTCGGGAGGCATGGTAATAAAGGTGTTATATCTGAAATAGTTGATAAAGAATACATGCCTAAGAGTGAAGATGGTGAATATGCTGAGATTATATATAGCGCATTAAGTGTTATAGGGCGTTTGAATCCGTCGCAATTATATGAGCATGAGTTAAATTGGGTTATAGATAATATATTACAGGGAACAGAATCTAAAGAAAAGAAATTTGAAGCATTACTTGATATTTTAAGTATATGCAATCCAAATCAGGAGAAAATCGTAAAGAAAATGTTCGATTCATTACATAATGATGAAAAAAAGAAATTCCTAGATGAAATAACAACTGAGTTTGTGATATTCCAACCACCATCAATGTCATTATCTTTCAAAAATTATGAAAAGATTTTGGATAGATATAAACCACATAAAAAGAAATTTACTGTAAAAGATATTGATGGAACAAGATTGAATATACAAAAGAAACTTATAATGTCTGATTCGTATGTATTACGATTGAAACATGAGCCAATTACAAAATTCTCAATAAGATCTAAAGGCACAATAAATCCTAGAACATTTTTACCGATTAAATCTCATGCATACAGTCGAGGAACGGCTATGTTTAATAATCAAGCTATACGGTTAGGAAATATGGAAATGGACGTTCTTCAATTATGTAATGATGCCGCCGCAATAAACTATATGACAAGATTATATTGCACTTCAGTTATAGGGAGAAGACAATTTGGAAAACTTTTAGATATTGATCCGCTTACAGAACATATTCAAATAGATATGGAGAATGATAAATCTAGAGTTGTAGATATGTTTAATGCTACACTACTAACCTGTGGTCTACAATTAAAGTTTAAATATGGTGATAATATATCTGAAATTAAAGATGATGTAATAGAGGATATAAAAAATATGTCCACAGGTAGAGTAAAAATAGTATTTAAGGATAATATCAGATTATAATAAGGAGAATATAGATATATTATGATTAATAATAGAAAAAAACATGAAGTTATCGAAAATGAAAGATTCGAACGATTAGTGGTATTGAGAGAAGTTTATCCAATTGATGGTCATACAGCAGTATTAGTTAAATGTGATTGTAATAAAGAGTTTATTGTTAGATACTATAGTTTGAAGAGTAAAAATACAAAATCATGTGGGTGTTTAAGAGATGAAAAAACAGTAGAAAGAAATATCAAATCTGCAGGAAAGCCGAAAAACGGATATACATTAAATAAGAGAGAATATTGGGATAATTTATGAAATAATCATATTAAAACAAATTAATAAATATAGTAAGGATGTGAAGAAATTGTTCCGTAATTTAATAAAAACTGAGAGAGATACATTATTGGAACAGACACTGGTAAATCTTAAAGACCCCACAAAGCTTGATAAATTTAAATATCTTGTGGAAACGCTCGAACACATTAGAGATGTGTCTACCAATGTTTCCATAATATTAAAAGAGCTTGTCATGAGAGGATGTTTTCATGATAGAAGCAAAACTGAGAACCCTGAAAGAGACATGTTTGCTAGATATAGACATGCAATGGAAGGATTGGAGTATGGAACTCCTGAATATGATAAACTAAAACAAGCCATGAACGAGGATTATTTATATAAACATTATGAACAGAATAAACACCATCCTGAGTATTATGAGGGTGGAATTAGAGATATGGATCTGGTGGACATCGTAGAAATGTTATGTGATTGGATTTCGGCATCCAGTAATAATGTTGATCTAGATAAAAATCAGGAGAAATTTAAATACAGTGACGATTTAAAGAATATATTCCAGAATACCATAGATCGTTATTTTAAGA
>Ga0208492_1001135_pt1 | contig 17919 bp, 10 predicted proteins | sample Subbioar_CSW14AB_FD_184820 | JGI IMG/M metagenome (GOLD analysis project Ga0208492, IMG submission 184820) | Serpentinite rock and fluid subsurface biosphere microbial communities from McLaughlin Reserve, California, USA - CR12Mar_CSW14AB (SPAdes) | ecosystem: Environmental > Terrestrial > Deep... | reverse complement strand
TCTCTTCGCGGCAAGCGTGACCCACTGGAGGGTATGAAGACCCTGCAGGGTCAGGCACGTTTAAAGGAATTCAAAATAAGCGGGAATTTTTGCCTTTATAAGATTCTGCTCATGGCTGGCTGCTTTAAAGAATGCCTGGACCAGGTGACCAAACCCAATACAACTACTACCCATTCAGCTGCTTTTAAACGAAAACGAACGAAAAAACTTCCTGCTTTTTACCCTCATCCAAGAACTCCGCTTACACGTTCCTCTTTAAGCAAGTTCCGGAAACAAATAACGGTTAACACAGCTTTCGGTTAATAGCTCATTAGAAGACTTCAAGCTTTATTTCTTGCTCTACAATTTTTGATCCTGACCCCTTTTGGTGCGACTTTCTCCTGAAACGAACGCAACATTTCCAGAACTAACAGTCATATTTTACTAAACCACTATCGACCGGAAGTCGATAGGTTTAAAGAAAAAAGAATGAAATTCTTCAACAAACGATCAGAAGCCGTCATTGCGAATGGACCTGTCCCGAGCTGGCCTCGGGAGTGAAGCAATCTCGCATTGAGACTGCTTCTCCCGATAGCCATCGGGATCGCAGTGACGGCAAATGTGTTTTTAGAAACTGAAAGTCTCGCGCTGAAAGCGCATAGTTCCAACTAACGATTGAGACCAACGAAAGAAATACTCCAGGAGCGTGAACTGAAAGTTTATGCTCCTTTTACTTTCGGGAAATACGATGTGAAAAGCTACACAACCTTCATATCAGCACAATAGTGACAAAGAGATCATACTTGCATTTGAAATGTATCTACTGCTTCACCTGCAATTGCCAGCGTGCTTCCATCCGTATCGCCGAATCCAGCGGGATCTTCTTTTTGGCGGCCCTCGCCTCAACATCCTTCATCCAACCTGCATTATCTTTAATCGCTTCGATCATTTCTGTAAAAGGATCCGGTTTTTCTTTATTCTCTTTTTTATGTTTTAGCTTAACCGCATGGCGTGCTGCCTCCATTACCAATGTGTCTATGTCCCTGTGCGACAAGAAAGCCATCTCCACCACATCATCATACCAGTCTTTGTTTTTCCGCACAACCATCTCCATCATTTTAACCTCTCTTGTGTAATCGTCCATGATGTTATCTTCCTTACCGTTTAGTATGTTGAGGGTCTTTTCAGGGAATCCCCATCCGAAATCTTTCAAATTGTGCTCTGTCGCGATCATAAGAAAAACTTTGTGGTTTTCAATTTCTTCTTTTAAATTAAGTTTAAGGAAGGCCTCTTTATCTTCGGAATACGGCAGAAGCTCTTTAAAATAATAGAGGAATTTGTAGTCACTAAAAATTCGGTTCTGAATGCCCGTCATTTCCAGACCAAAATTATAACTATCACCGACTACCAGCAGCGGCGGTCTGGCATTTGCGGTATCCTTATATTGATACGCCGGATAGGCCATCTTCTCCGAAGGCATGCGGTCGATAAATAAATTCATTCCATCACCGGCATCGTAATCCAGCTCCCGCAAAGAATCACTTAACACAATATTTTTTTTCCAGTCGAGCCGGGGTGTGTTTACATGATAGTGATAATTGATATAATTAATTATGCTGTCTGCCGCCAACGTATGTCCGTATGAGCTCCAATGTACTCCATACTTCGGGTGCAGAGGATAAGGCGATGTTTTATAATTCTCCATAAAATAGGCATTGAAATCCAGGTAGCGGACATTTAATTTTTTAAAGCAGATCAGCATTGCCTCGTAGTTGGAAATGTTTTTTATGCTTACGCCGGCAGGGAGATAATTGTTTAAGACCCTCGCTTTATTTGGCGCCAGCACGGGCAAAAATATTTTTCCCTGTTCCTGCATCTTATCCTGCAGTGCTTTTATTACCCCGCAGGTTGCAATGATCTTTTCAGACCCCACAAAATTCTCGCCTGTATACGATTCAATATAAGCCTTTGCAAAAAGATAATTATCACGGCCAATCACGGTTTCAATATTGCTTGTTTTTTTGAAGAGATTAAATTTTACCTGGTTATTCGTTCGTACCAGGGTATTGCGGAAACCAAAATGTTCATTTACATATTTTTCCTTATTCTCCTGGAAAAGGCCGCTGAACCAGTATTCCGAAATAAACTCAATATCAGGCGATAGCTTAAAACTGCCCTTCAGATCTCTTACTGTAAACAGCTTTAAGGTGTTCTGGATAAGAGGTATAAACAAGATGACCAGCATCAGGAAGATCAGTATATTTTTTAGTATTTGACTGCGCCTGCTCATTAAAACCTGAAATAAATAAAAGGATTAAAACTTGTAGAAGTTATATACCCTACTGACAAAAGAAATAACATTATGGATACCGTGAATACAAGTATGTGCCTTGTATTGCTGTATGCATCAAAATAAACTGCGTCCTGGATCTTCTGCGTAAATTTTCCCGCGGCAAAAAAAGAAAAGAAGAGCGCCAGCAGGAAATAAAACCGGAATTCACCGTCGAACGTGATAAGTGGGTGTGAACTGAGGCTAAACATTTTGCCCACAAAACTAAAGGCCTGTTCTATCCCCGGCATCCTGAAAAATACCCAGCCGACATTTATGATTACAAATGTGAGCAGCATTGCGGGAATTTTTCCGATCGCTCTTAAAAATCTTCCGTAATACCCCCGTTCAATGACCATAAAAAATCCATGGAAAGCGCCCCAGAAAATAAAACTCCAGCTTGCGCCGTGCCAGAAACCCGAGAGAAGAAAAACAAGCCACAGGTTAACATATAACCGCCATTTATGGGTAACGCGATTGCCTCCCAGAGGAATGTAGAGGTAATTTTTCATCCATTTCCCAAGGGTCATGTGCCATCTGCGCCAGAAGTCTGTTACACTTTGCGAGATATAGGGATTATTAAAATTCTCGGGGAAACGGAAACCCAGCATTTTCGCCAGACCAATAGCCATATCGCTATAGCCGCTGAAATCGAAATAGATCTGGAAAGTATAGGCCAGGCTACCAATCCAGGCTGTCATTGTATCGAGGTCTTCAGGGTTTTGCCAAAATACTTCATCGGCCAGCCTGCCCACTGAATTTGCGATGAGCACTTTTTTGGCAAGCCCTAATATGAAGCGGTAAAATCCTGTAAGCCTGTTGTCTGTCGTTTCGTTTTCTGTGCGGTTGGTGATCTGGTCGGCCAGTTCATGATAGCGTACAATTGGTCCTGCAATCAGTTTTGGGAATAAAATAATATACAGCATATAATCCCGGAATTTTTCAAGAGGTTTATGCACGCGCCTGTAAACATCAACCACATAAGTAATGGTTTCAAACGTATAAAAAGAAATTCCAATAGGTAATATCAATGCCGGCCAATACTTCTCATGAAATCCAAGTTTTGTCAGAACCTGATTTAAATTCTCAACAAAAAACCCGGAATATTTAAAATAGAACAGCAGGCCCAGGTTGATAGAAACAGAAAGTACCAGTAGTAATTTTCTCCATCCATCACTTTTACTCCTGTCCATTAAGCTCACAAGATTAAAATCAATAAACGTGGTACCCAGGATAACAAAAATGAATTTGGGCGCGCCCCAGGCATAGAAAAAAATACTGAAGATAAGCAGCAGGGCATTTTTATACCTTTTATCCACAAAAAAGTAGCATAACAGGAAAATGGGCAGGAAATATAAGAGAAATACGATACTGCTAAAAACCATGGAATAAAGCTTTGCTAATATAAAAACAATTTTCAGGATTCTAGGAAAGGAGTCGCAGCCAGGAGGCTCAAAAATCAATCATAACATTTATAGAACTCATTTTTAGACAGCCTCCAAGCATAAAAAGTAGTATTTTTGGCCTTTCGAATTTTACTTTTCAGAGTTTACCATGAGCAACATTAAACCAGAGGATTTTTTTAAGAATGTTATTTCGCATAGCAAGGAGTACGGATTTATTTTTCAAAGCAGCGAGATTTATGATGGACTGAGCGCTGTATATGATTACGGACAGCTTGGCGCGGAGCTTAAGAAGAATATCCGCGACTACTGGTGGAAAGCAATGGTGCAGCTGAATGAAAACATTGTGGGAATAGACGCTTCTATTTTTATGCATCCTACAACCTGGAAAGCCAGTGGACATGTGGATGCCTTTAATGATCCGCTTATTGATAATAAAGACAGCAAAAAACGCTACCGCGCCGATGTATTGATCGAAGAACACGTAGCAAAAATAGAAGACAAAATAAATAAGGAAGTAGAGAAGGCGGCAAAACGTTTCGAGAATTTCGACGCGGTCATGTTCCGCTCCACAAACGCGCGTGTAAAGGAATACCAGGAGAAAATTGACGCAATAAACGCGCGTTTTAAAACCGCGTTAAACGATAATAACCTTGACGAAGTAAAACAAATAATTATAGACCTTGAGATCGTTGATCCTATCAGTGGAAGCCGCAACTGGACGGATGTTCGCCAGTTTAACCTGATGTTTAGCACATCAATGGGCTCTGTTTCGGAGGACGCCAACACTATTTATTTAAGACCGGAAACCGCGCAGGGTATTTTTGTAAATTATCTGAACGTGCAAAAAACCGGTCGTATGAAAATTCCTTTTGGGATCGCGCAAACCGGTAAAGCATTCAGGAACGAGATCGTGGCACGCCAGTTCATTTTCCGCATGCGTGAGTTCGAACAAATGGAAATGCAATTCTTTGTAAAACCCGGAACAGAAATGGAATGGTACGAACACTGGAAGCAGGCGCGCTTAAAATGGCACTTATCACTGGGCTTAGGGAAAGAAAAATACCGTTTCCACGATCATTTAAAGCTGGCGCATTACGCTAACGCGGCGGCCGATATAGAGCATGAGTTCCCGTTTGGATTCAAGGAACTGGAAGGGATCCATTCCCGCACCGATTTTGATTTAAAGCAGCATGAAGAGTTTTCCGGAAAAAAACTTCAATATTTCGATCCTGAATTAAATCAAAGTTATGTGCCCTATGTTGTAGAAACATCCGTAGGTCTCGACCGCCTGTTCCTTGCAGTTTTATCTTCCGCGCTGCGGGAAGAAGCGCTTGATAATGGAGAAACAAGGATGGTCTTAAACCTGCCTCCTGCACTGGCTCCCTACAAAGCGGCTATTTTTCCACTGATAAAAAAAGACGGCCTTCCAGAGCTTGCCGAAAATATTATGAAGGAGCTAAAATTCGATCACAATATTGCATATGACGAGAAGGACACGGTTGGAAAGCGTTACCGCCGCCACGACGCGTATGGAACTCCTTATTGTATTACGGTAGATCACCAGAGCCTTGAGGACAAAACTGTAACGATACGTCACCGTGACACCATGCAGCAGGAAAGGATCGCTATAAACGCTTTAGGCGTTTTCCTGGAAGAGCGCGTTGGAATCAAAAGTTTATTAAAGATGCTTTAGTGTGTGTGTCTTCGACAAGCTCAGACACCAATCAGCTCTGGCACCAATAAGCTCAGACACCAATAAGCTCGGACGCCTGAAAACCCCGGTGGTTGAATCTGCCTGAAACCAGCGATACTACAAGATCATTTTACAAATTTCGAAGCGATAAGCCTGGCTGTCTCTTCAAATTCTTCTTTTGAAAATTTTAATTTCTGCTGCTTAAAATCGCAATCGTTCATCGTGTTTATGGGAATCAAATGCACATGCGCGTGTGGGACTTCCAGTCCAATTACCTGCATGGACAACCGCTTGCAGGGAACAGCCTTTTGGATCGCGTCCCCCACTCTCCTCGAAAAATCCATGAGGCCCAGGTACGTTTCCCTGTCCAGATCAAAAATATAATCTACTTCCTTTTTAGGTATAACAAGGGAATGTCCTTTTCTAAGTGGGAAGACGTCTAAAAAAGCGAGATAATGAGCATCTTCCGCAATTTTGTAACAAGGTATTTCACCCGCAACTATTTTTGAAAAGACACTTGGCATTCTATCTTAAATAGAAATTTCTGATACTTCAAAAGTAACCTTACCAGCGGGAACCTGCACATCTACTTTTTCGCCCACTTTTTTTCCTAACAGAGCTTTTCCTATCGGAGAATCGACAGATATTTTGCCGCTTTTAAGGTCGGCTTCGTTTTCTGCCACCAGCGTATATTTCATGGAAGCCCCGTTATTGAGGTTTTTTATCTTTACCGTTGTGAGGATGCTGGCTTTGCTCAGGTCCAGCTTGGTTTCATCCACAATACGCGCGTTCGCTATTATGTCTTCCAGCTTAGCGATACGGAGTTCAAGCAAAGCCTGGGCTTCTCTTGCCGCGTCATATTCCGCGTTCTCGCTTAGATCTCCCTTATCTCTCGCGTCCACAATTGCCTGAGTCGCAACTTTACGCTCAACTGTTCTTAACTGATGTAATTCATCTTTTAGTCTTTGCAGTCCCTCTTCTGTGTAATATCCTATTGCCATAACTGTTTGTTTAAAAAAAAGAATCCCGTCCCGATAACTATCGGGACCGGGACTCTTATACTAACAAAAATAAGAAAAAAAATCTATAGATTCAATCTTAATCCAAAGGAATGTGTTCCCCCAAACGGATTACTGAAACGGTAAGAATAATCCAATCCTATTGTAGATTTCTTCTCATTGAAAGGCACCTCAAATGTTAAACCTGCAGCAGGGCCGGTAAAAGCATTCCTGCTTTCATCTGTCCCCATATTCTGTTCTACGAAAGTTCCAACCCTGAACATGAGCATTTCTTTCCACGCATACTCAAGTCCCACCATACCGTTGTCGTAACTGAATGAATTAGAAGTGAAATTCGCGTTTACAGATAAACGGTGTTTTTTCGATAAACCAGTTGAATCCTTGGTAAGGTAAAAATCATAAGATCCGCCAATGTTCACCAATGTAGGCAATTCAAAAGCAGCCGACCTGTTGTTTACCGTTAATTCATAAGAGCCATTTACCGATGTAACGGCAGCCTGGCGGCTTAAACCATCCCCTACGTAACGCATTTTAGGCCCCCAGTTCCTCAGGGCAATCCCAAAATGTACCTGGTCGTATTTTCCGGTATGATATTGGATCCCCGCATCAACAGCCATTCCACGCGCCGCTGCATTCGGGATCTGTTCGTTCAGGAGCTTAATGTTTATACCTCCGTAAATATTATCGGAAAACATTTTAGCATACGATAAACTAATATTGTAAAATGTAGGGTTGTAGGTACCCAAACCGCCTTCAGGTTGCTCTTCGGTAGTAATCGGAATTTTACCCGCATTGATAGAAACAACACCAAAACCGATTGTTCCTGTTTCACCAATACCCTGTGTTAACCCAAAACTATTAATGAAGATCTCGGATCCCTGTAACCAATTTGAACGGTTAAAAATAACTTCTGTTTTACGTGTAAAAGCTGTTCCCGCAATGTTTAAAAATTGCGCTTCCAATCCTCGCACCTTTGCGGTATTTGCACCTGCCATCCCTGTATTTCTTGCATAAGGATTGATCAATAACTGACTTGCTCCCGCCTGGCCCATACGCTCGGGGTTACCTGCATTTACGTCAAGTGCAAACACAAGAGAAACCGGCAATGCAAAGTATTTTAAATTTATCTTCATAGTCTTCTTTCTTTATGGATTAGTAACTTTGAACATCTAACGGACGCATTACGCCGAACCATTTAAGTATCTTCTCACCAACTCCCGGCGCGTCGATATGGAATATATAGAGTCCACTTGCCACTGATATATTATTCTGATTTTTAAGATCCCACTCTAAATAAGAGGCGCGCTTTGATGTTTTAATATCACTGACCGAACCGGTAGCGCCCGTATAAAGGTCTTCCTGATCCGTTACGTCACGCTTGATCGTTCTCACAAGTGTTCCATTCATAGTAAAGATCTTAACAGTACATTTACTTGGCAGGTTAGTGATCCGGATCCTGTTATCGGTACGGTTATTTTCGTATGTAGAAGAACCGTAATACGGATTAGGAACGATCATGATGCGATCCATAGCGTTCTTGGCAACATCTGACTGCTGGTAGAGTGTAGCGATATCACTTGTATTAAAGGTGTACATAGGGAAGTTTCCGTTTTCCACACCTGAAGTTTTTATATCGGTAGTAAGCATGCTTGGAGAGTTTACGCTATGTACCTCATTGGCATGTCCAGCAGTTAACGCTCCATAAGCTAAGTTTGCGATTCCTGACCAGCCATAACGGTATGGTTTTGCCACGTTTATCTGTACACGAACATCAGAAGGCATCAGGTCCGGAGTACTGAAGTGATATTGAGGGTTTGCCGGCATTGGTATTGAAACCCACATAATATCGCGTTCAATCGCATTAATAGGGTCCAAAGATCCTCCTGTTTGCGATCCGGCAAAAACCTCCGATCTGAAATAATTCTGCATAATGGAGATCATGTTCTGGCCATAATCATATCTTCCAACAGCAAAAGGCTTGTTATCAAGATATGGGTACCATTTGTATGAGGTTGGTCCTGTAAATTTACCGGCAATGGAATTACCACTAAATACATACACAAAATGTTTACCACCCATGGCGTAAGCGAAAGGAAAATCATAATTAGAAGTAGGGTTCCAGATCATGTCGTTTCCGTTATTTTCTTTCTGGTAACTATCTTCACCAAAGGCCATATTTAAACGCTCTCCCGTTTCAAGATTAATAGCATATCCGGGAAACCATCCCATACCTGTTTCTGAAATAAAGTTGGCATCACTTTGTGATGAGCTCGTACCTGAACCCACCGCGGCATATTTTCCATCTTTGTCCACAGACTGGTGTTTTCTTGGGCTAAAGAAAATTGCATTTCCCTCGCTTAAACGTGATTTTTCCTGCATTTCAAGTACAACGCAGCGTGTCCATTTTGATTTATCTCTTGTAAACACAACCAGAGCGCTGCTGATCTTTCTCAGGTCAGTATTACCTTTGTCTGGACTACTTTTTGTATCCGGCTGCGCCTGACCATATAACTTTTTAAGATTGTCATCTTCTGTCCAGATCTTACCATCAAAACCAGGTCCTCCAAAAGATCTGCCGGGAACTTTAGGGTCGGCGCCAGGAGTAACCGAATAATACGAAGCTGTAAGAGGATAAGGAGCCCAAGTACGACCCAGGATATTTCCAAATTTTTTGTCAGGATCATAAAAGGCCTGAACCTTGCCGCCTACAATATTATAGTGCGCATCTTCAAGATCTGAAGTTTTGCTTGTACCTGACAGGATCCAGTTATAAGGAAAAGGACCGTCAATGTCCGGAACAGAACCTAACCAGTTAGACTGTCCGTTAACATAATTCATGGAGGCACCAATAAATGCATCAGCCGCAGGTCCGGCATAAGCGGAATCTTCCGATAAGTTGGTAAAATCAGTAAAACCATTTACTCTTTCGCCCGGATCTCCAACCTGCCTGATATTTAATGAGAATCCCAGGTCGGGGAAATAATATTCATTTCCCACTTTAATGGTTTGATAAATAGTATCACTTAAGGCATGGTTGTCTACATTTATGTCATTCGCATAATATGTTTTACCACTCACTAGATCCTTTAACTCCCAGCTTGTTCTGTTTACATTAAGCGTGTTAATGGTTCCCTTGAAAGAGGTCACAACGGAACCTGTTTTAACCGGGATCATTGCATTTGAAGTTGGAGTTGGTGCTGTAGTTTTTAAGCTGTAATTGATAAATTTAAAGCTGAATTTAGAATCCTTTACATTCAAAGGATCAACAACCTTAATATTTAATGGTCCCTGCGCATTTTCATAAGTAACGTCAGCCTTAAAGAAATTCGATACGATTTCATCTTCGGAAGCTCTTGTAAGCGTAAGCATATTGCCACCATTACCCTGACCTTCCACCCTTGTTATTTTAGGTCCAAAACCATAAAACGACTGCGTTACAGTACCGCCTTTCTCCGAATCAGTATTATGAGGTGTACCGGAAGCGCGTTTATATTTACGTCCCTCCAGGTAAGGTCTTTTCTGACCCAGGTAATTCTCACCCTGACTTTGCGAAGGTGAAACGTCAGGTTTGTATGGCAGATACTCGTTAAACGCGTATGCCACCGCAAGGAAAAAATACTGTTTGTTGTTTACGAGTCTCCTGTTTTCTAATGTTGAGAACTGATCTTCAGTGATTTTGAAAGTAGTTTTGATACCTTGATCGGCACCTTCTACTTTGATTCTCGGTACAAACCCACCAACGGTATTATCCTGTTCGTAATTTAACAGACGTCCCTTTCCGTTTGCAATATCGCATTGGAAAACCGGGATCGCTTTTGATCTGTCGGAAAGATCTGTTGAAGTGATCCCTTCATTCTTAACCTGGTAAACAATGTATCCTTCAAACCTGTAAAATTTATCCGGGTTCTTTAATGCAGGATTACTGGAAGAAGGGTCTGAGATAATAGAAATATCTTCTTCCGCATAATCATTATTAAATTGTCTGTAGTTATTCTTTCCTTTTTCGTTCGTTAAATAAAATATCAGCTCATTGTCCATCTCCTGGATAGTCATAACAGGAGCTTCAGGTCCATCCAATAATTTAAAACAATTATTGAACAAAGCCTGCGCCTTGTCGTCAGCATTAAATAATAAATCAACAGACTGGATATTACCTCCTTTACTTGAACTTTGAGCCCAGGGCATACCAAATGTAATTTCATTTACCGCACCAGGTTTTAATGTGAAAGGGCCTGCGGATTGCAGGAACCTGCGGTCACCCGGAGGGTTACCAGAGCCTTTTTCGGTCCAGCCGGTTCCTGTTACAGGGTTACCATCGTATACAAATGTCGCAGGAGTTGTTCCTCCGTACGCATTTCCACCTACGGTAAAAGGAGAGCTATCTTTCCATTTACCGGTCATGTAGTTATAATAGTGAATCGCGATATCAGGATTTACTGTTTGAGGAGGAAAAGCTCCATAATTGTTATTATAATAAGTAAAACGGCTCATTTGAATTGTTTCACCCACTTCGTCAATACCACTATTCGGTAATCCACTTCCATTATCCTGGTCATTATCGATCCCATCATTTAAATCAGCTAAAGGGCCTTTAAAAAAGTCGCAACCTAATGACGGAGGAAAATCCTGGTAGCCGTTTGCACCCATCGCTGTTTCGTCAAACGGATCGGCGTTATAGATATAACCTAAACCTCTCTTTACATCACATCCTACATAATCATCGAGAAAATATCCAAGATCGGCATCTGTCCATACCGTAAAATACGTTGACCTTAATTCGAAGGAAGAACGGTTAAATACCTCATAACTGTAGAATGTCATGTTATTAATCTCGTCATTGGTTTTGAAAGCGAAGGCCTGTGCCCTAACCTCAACACCAATAGGTACACCCTGGGTTTCAGTATGGATGCCACCATTATCATTAAACACCCAGAATAAAGTATTATCACCAAACAGTTTGGTTTTACAAAAACCCAGGTTATCTTTTTCAGCTTTGTTCTCAATATCGTAAGCTGGATAATCGCGACTGGCTGCGGGATCGTAAACACCATCAAAATCCACATCCACAAAAGGAGCAAGACGCTTTCCCTGTTTTTTACTCACGTCACCATTACCCGGCCAGTTTAAAATACTTGAAGAAGGTATGCCACCTGCAACAAAATCTTCCACCTCTGTTCTTGAAATCGTATAGATCTGGTCATACTTTGCGCACACTGCAGGATCAGCAGATGCGTTCACTGTATCCAACGGCCCCGACCAGAAATCGATACCGTTCTGACGGTAGGTCATCGCTGCAATTTTCAACTGCCCACCGGCATCCAAACCGCCCAGCCAGATAGAGCCGGCGAAGCTGGAAGAAACGCCCGTATTACGGTTCGTAACATTGGGAATATAATAGAATGCGTTACCATTACCATTCCTGTCCCACCACATGTCACCACCGCTGAAAATAATCGTTCTCACGTTATTCAGCTTTAATTCCTGGCTTGCGTTAGGCGCGGCACAGTTTGCCATAACCCTTTCGCCGCCGCCGGATGATGTCCCTGCAGGTCTTTCGGCCGCAGCCTTTTCTCTACCAAATAATGCTGTACCTGATAGTGCCGCTAGTATAATTATTACTTTTTTCATGTTATTAGATCCTCCAAATATTAAAATTCAAATAATACGCCTATACGTATCTGTCTAGGTAAACTGTAGTTGTTGGGAGCATTCATCCTGATATTATACATATCAGAGAAAGCCGCCGCGCTATTGGTAATTGCAAGGGCATTTTGTCCCTGTGTTGATGCCAGGTAACCATCATCATCAGAAGCCCCGGTAAAATTATAAACGTTTATTACGTTGCGTGTATTAAAGACATTTAATACCTGCAGGTAAATATTCAGGTTGGCTGTTTTTTTGTCTTCCGATTCATCCTTGCCCCATTCGAGCGCGATATTTTTGTCAATCCTTAAGTTAGCCCTGAAATTCCATGGCTTTGAAGAGCCGTTGATCTGGCCAACGATGCTGGAACGTCCACCGCCATTGATAGGAATAGCTGTGTTCCAACGGGTGTAAGGTGTTCCGGAGCCCAATAAGAAGGTAAAGTTGAAGCCCACATCTTCAAGCAACTGAATTGTTTTGTCTTTTTTGTTTTTATAGGTTGGTCCTTTGTAATCTTTTTTGCTTCCGAAACGGTAGTCATAAGATAATACAAAGCTATGGCGCTGATCATAGTCCAAAGGCTGAAGAACACGGAGGTTTGGTTGGCCGCTGGTAGCAAGGTTGGCGCCTGAGTTAACATTTGATCCTGAACCTTCGGCAAACTGCAGGGTATAGTTTAACTTGATGGCTGATCCGCCGGTTCTGCGGAAGTCAAAAGCAAATGACAGGCCTTTTACAGTAGAAAAGTCGATGTTATCATACATCAGGTAGTTCTTTGGATAAGCTCCTACCACTATTCGCTGGTTGATAAGATTACGGAATTCCTTGTAAAAGGAAGTAATTGTTAAGGACGCATTTTTTCTCTCGTTTAATACCTGTGCAAATCCTAACTCGTAGTCAATACATTGTTGTGGTTTCAGATTTGGATTCGTAACAAGAGGTTGCTGCTGCGAAGCATTCATGTAATAATAATCCAGTGGATTTAACTGGTTGTTTGTCGGACGCTGGATCAACCAGTCGTAATGCGCAAAGAAGTTAGCCACATCTGAAATAGGGAATGAAAATCCTAAACGAGGTTGCGGACGAACCGCTGCAACATAATTCATAAAAGCGCCGGTAGACATTTTGCTGTCATAATTAGCCCTGTCTTTATAAAGAGGAACGGGACGACCGTCAGGAGAAGCAATAAGGTTAGGATCTGAAATCTCATTTCCTTCAGAGTTATACCATGTATCACCTTCCCTGTAACCAGTAATTGCAAGTGGTGATTTACCGCCCTGAGGATTTTGCGCCACGTATACCGCAGCGTCTTTGGAAATGTTTCCGGGAATGTTGTCAGCGAAACCCGCAGGAAGGTTTTCAAGTGAACCAAGGTCGCTTACTTTTGCAAGTTCGTGCAGCGCGTATTTATCTTTTAAAACCTGCTGGTTAGCATCATACCTGTCAAGACGGAACCCAACCAGGAACTTGATATCCTTGAAGTCAAATTTGTCCATAATGTAAACGGAAGCATAGATCGGCTTAAAAGATCCAATTGGTAAAAGGTTTCTTCCTTTATCGTCTTTTTTCTCAAGGAATTCGCTGATGCTTGTTTTACCACCTGTTTTTTTACCATCGTGGCTGTAACCATAATAAGAGACCAGGTTTGTATTATCCTGTGCACCCAAAAGATCGTCCGCACTGAACATGTCCATACTTAGTTGTGAAGGATCGAGCTCATCTGTATTTACAAAGCCTGTATAGTTCTGTGGAAGGCCCAGTTTCTCAAGTAGTTTTTCAGAAAATTGCGTTTGCTGGTTTGGTTGGTATAAATTATCATAATAATAATAAGGGATCAAACCGGAAAGCTCTGTGTTCAGAATTGGATTTGACCTGTCCAGCTGAGCTGTATGCTGGTTTGCTATTTGCCTCATCCTTGTCCATAATGAACTTGCCGTTAACCCATAATAACTTAAAGAACGTTGATCGAACTCAAGACCTACAGTAAGCGCATGGTTCTTAATATCTGTATTAAAGCTGGACGCGATCCTGAATTGCTCGTTGGTTTGTTTTGTATAAACCGGGTAGGTATAACCAAAGTTATTGTACAGGTTATAAATAGTTGCAGGCAGGTCACCATTTCTGAGACCATTGTTCGCAGCTATGTAATCCATTGATAAAAGGCGCTGATCTTCTACATTTGAAGTTAGCCAGCTGGTATAAATTGCCGCATCAGGATTTTGAGTACCAGGAGTGAACACAACAGCCTGCGTACGGTCACCGGTATAAGTATATGACTGAATTGACTGACCGTTCAGCACATAGTCTTCTGTAAATTCATAGTTATAGGCATTTTTATAATTCGTACGGGGAATTTCGAACTTGCCAACGTATCCATAATCAAAAAATTTATCTTTATGCCTTGAGCTTTGTGTATTAGCTACCACATTTTCGTAACTGATCTGAAATTTAAAGTACGAATTTGAAAGTAAAGACTGGGTTTTGGTTTTGTCAGCTGAAGCGTTGCCAAATTTTTGAGTGATCGATAAATTTGTTCTCCAGGTCCTGTTGATTGTCTGAGAATTATTGTCTGAATTGAACATTGTGTTCGATGCCACCACCGGATTGGAATTTGTAGCATTAAACTGATCATAATACTCATAAAAACCACCTAAACTAATATTTGTATTACCGGTAGGTTGATAGTCAACTTTACCATTTAAGGATAAGGAGCGGTAAACAGCATTTGGACGGAACCTCTGGGTAGTCATATCATCCTTGGTCACAAACTCAGATGTACGTACATATCCGGTACCGGAGCGTGATTGAGTGAGCGGGGTTTCCTTTAGCTCCTGGAGTTTTGAATCCTTTAAAACGTAAATAGGAACAAAAGAAGGAGTAGGTTCTTTAATATAGTTACCCTGGCCTGATAAAAAGAAACCAAGTACGGTGCGTCTTGTTGAATCTTTCTTCTTATAAATAGGACCGCCTAAACTAAAACCCAGGGAGTTGTAACCAAATTTATCTGTTAATTGTGAAGATATAATTTCAACCCCGCCAAAAAACTTTGACTGAGGCCCCCTTGTAGAGATCGAGATCGCGCCAGAAGTAAGGTCACCGTAACTCGCCGGCACACCCCCAGTAATTACCTGGAGCTGTTCAATAGATTGTTGTGGTAATCTTGGGGTACCATAAACTTTTACACCATCCACAAAATAAGTCGCATTATTATCACGTCCACCGCGAATGTTGATCCCTTTACCTTCATCCGCCTGGTAAACACCGGCAGTAGTTGCCGCCACAGAGTTCACGTCTTTCGTAGCTAAATTCTGATAGTCTTCACGTGTAACAGTTGCTCCCGACTTTGTATCCGGGTCAATCAGAGGAACTGAATAAGCTATAACATCTACGGTCTCAAGGTTAACCCCTTCACCGCTGGCTAAATTAAGAGCTACGTAGGCTGTTTTTCCTTCACCCACCACTACATTCGTCACTTCAGCAGCCTGGTAACCGATGTAAATACCTTTCACAGTGTACTTTCCAGGACTCAAAGGCTTAATAGTTGCCTCTCCATCCATGTTTGTGGTAGATACCCCCACCTGGACCCCATCCTTATACGCCACCACATTGGCAAAGGGAATGGCCTCCCCGGTATTTTTATCCTTCAATGTGATCTTAATTGCTCCGTTATCTCCCTGAGCCAAAGCTGATAAGCTTACAAAAAGACCCAATACAACTGCTAAATAAATCTTCTTCATATAGTGTTAAATTACCTTAATATCTGTGTTTGTAAAGCCTTAAATTTATAAAGCCTCCCGTTATATAACAAAAAAACTTGTCCGTTTTTTATTAAATTAATGGTTCTCAATGTGTTAAACTTCCCGTGTTCCATTAACATAATTTTAATTTTAGATAAATTTAGGAACCATTTCTTCAAATAAAATTAACGCATTTTATTGTGGTAAAATGAAATTGATAAGTGGTTAAAAAAGGGTTTTAAATGGTAATCAGCTTTTTTTGCGAAATAGTTTCTTGTTTTTGAACCACCTTTTTAAGAAAAATTCTCTTTTGTTATTGTTATAACGTGTTGCGGCTTTTTTGCTTGATTTCATGCGCTTTCGCACTTTCTTTGTTTGCAGACGCTTGTGGTATTTTTTTACAGCTTTTCTTTCGGCTTTTTCCAGTTTTCTTTTTTCGCGGGCTTCACGACGGACCTGTTTATTTGATTTGAGTTCTTGCTTGAATGACTTTTCCTTTGGACCGGTGCCTTTTTCCTGGGAATGCGAAGGCAAAAAAGAGCTGATCAAAAAAATGATGAGAAGCCATTGGAAAAGCAGCTTCTGTGTGTGTTCTCGACTTCGCTCGAACTGACAGTGACTGCCCTGCATTCTGGCCCAAACATCCCCAGGATGTTTGTCCTGCTTGAACTGACAGCAACTGCCCGGATGTTTGTGCTGCCCGAACCTGAGCTTGATTTGTATTTTTGAAATGGCTTCTAATAATATGTGTCTTGATAACACTTATTTTTTGTATTGAATAACTTCTACCCCAAAACGCCTCAGGAAATCAACTCCTTCGTCATTCTGAAGTCCTTTAAAGTTTGCATAACTGTCTTTAAAAAAGACCTTTTTTATGCCGATGGTAAAAATTACCCTGGCACAGGCAATACAGGGCGAAAGGGTTACATACAATGTCGCATCCTGCATACTTACATTATTTTTTGTAGCGTACAGTATCGCATTCTGTTCCGCATGAAGAGCAAGGGAACAACTTCCTTTACTATCCCTTGGACATCCCACCTCAGGCCATTCTATATCACAGTTGTGTGTTCCGGCCGGCGGTCCGTTGTAACCGAGTGAGACGATGCGGGTGTCTTTCGTGAGTACCGCGCCTACCTGGGCCTTTACACAATGCGAACGTTTTGCAAGCTTTTCAGCCAGTTCCATATAAATTTCATCGAAGGAAGGTTTAATCATACTGCTCTAAATTAATTATTCGGGAGGAAAGAACCAAGGATGAGGAACCAGGACTCAAGCGGGCCGGGATGCATGACGGATCTTAGAGCGCCTCACTTACCACCTGCTTTACATCGTCGGGTAACAGGCGTTTTAATAAAGCTTCGATCCCGGCCTTCAGGGTCATGGTACTACTCGGGCAACCGCTACAGCTTCCACGCATCTGAACTGTTACAACTCCATCTTTTAATTCCTTAAATGTGATAAGGCCGCCATCCTGCTCCACAGCGGGGCGAATGTACTGCTCTAATACTTCAATGATCTTATTCTCCACATTATTGGAGGGCGCGGCATGTTGTGTATTAATTGAAACAGTTTCCTTAAAAGAAGAATCCTTTGCGACATTCTGTTCCGGAAGTCTGTTTATTATGGCATTCCCCTTATTAAGGTAGTCTGTTATAAAAACGCGGAGCTCGTCACGGATCTCTTCCCATTCCAACGCGTCCTGTTTAGTAATTGTTATGTAATTAGATTGTATAAATACACGTTTGACAAAGGGAAACTGAAATAATTTCTGCGCAATCGGCGCGTCAGCGGTTTCAGAAGGAGAAAGATATTCCGCGGAAGCACCGCTCACCAGTAATAATTTATTGGCCACGAATTTAACGCTGGAAGGATTTGGAGTTTCTTCAGCATATATAATGTAAGGTATGTCTTGTATATTCATAATTAAAGAAGCACAAAGATACGAACAAATGGGAGATTCTGGTTATTGGGAGAGGAGCCGGGCAGGGCGACCGCATGACTAGCACCTCAAAGTCAATAAGTTATAAAGGTTTATGTAAAACACAAAGCAATAATTTGGTATTTGCATGATAAAAACCAGGTATGGATTTTATTAAACATTTTTCTGCTA
>Ga0208492_1001132_pt1 | contig 18039 bp, 14 predicted proteins | sample Subbioar_CSW14AB_FD_184820 | JGI IMG/M metagenome (GOLD analysis project Ga0208492, IMG submission 184820) | Serpentinite rock and fluid subsurface biosphere microbial communities from McLaughlin Reserve, California, USA - CR12Mar_CSW14AB (SPAdes) | ecosystem: Environmental > Terrestrial > Deep... | reverse complement strand
GAGCCGGACTGTCGCAGGGTCGAGCGCGTCTTTCAGCGTTTGCGTGAACACGTCGCGCTTCAGGCCGGGCGCGATCGGCGGCAGCACTTCGAAGACGATCCTGCCGGGGCGGCGCAGGAAGCCCGAGCCCTGCCAGCACAGGCCGGTGTTGAGCGCCACCGGGACGCAGGGGACTTTGAGCTCATTATAGAGCAGCACGATGCCGGGCTTGATGTCGGCGGGCGTGTCGGGGAGCTGGCGCGTGCCTTCCGGGAAGATGACGATCTGCTGGCCTGACTCCGCGCCTTTCTTTGCGGCAGCGAGCATCAGGCGCATCGTCTTGGCGCCGCCGGCGCGGTCGATCGGAATGCCGACGCGCGAGGCGTAGACGCCGAACACCGGGGCTTTCAGCAGCTCGCGCTTCAGGATGTAGGCCGGGTTTTCCATGAACATGAAGGGCGCGATGGTGTCGTAGGTCGACTGGTGCTTCATCGCGATGAGGCCGGGGCCCCCCTTGGGCAGATGCTCCCTTCCGCGCACTTCCGTGCTGATGCCGCAGATGAGCCAGAGGCCGAACGCCTGGACCTGCGCGAAGAAGCGCACAGAGCCAATGGCGAAGCGGCGCGAGACCATCGACAACGGCATGGCCAGCAGGCCGATGACGACCAGCAGCACGTAGAACCAGATCGCATAGAGCAGCGAACGCACGAACGTCATCCAGCATTTCCTTCGCCGAAGGCCGCGCCGCGCAGGCCGGCCAGACGGAATTTCAGCCACTCTTCGATCAGCAGTTTCGCCGTGGGCGCATCCTTGTACCAGTCGCTGGGGCGGACCTTGGTGGTCATCACCGCGTGCGGAATGAACGTGCCCTCGGGCATGGCGCGTTTCATTTCATAGAGGGCGCGGTCCATGTGGTATTCGGACGTGACCACGATGATGCGGTCGACTTGCCTGCGGCGGGCCCAGTCGGCGACTTCCGCGCCGTTGCCCTCGGTGGTGGCGGCGGCCTTGCCGAGCGTGACGCAGCAGTCGATCTGCGCGAGTGGCGTGTTGGTGACGCGGGCGATGTCGGCGGGCGTGGTGTCGATGTTTACCCCGGAGATCAGCAGGGGGAGGTCGAGGGAGTCGGCCAGCTGGATCGCGGTGATGATGCGGGCATCGGCCTTGCCGGTGAGGGCGGCGACGGCTTCGGCCTTGAAGGGCGGGTCGGGTGTCACGGCGCGGTCGGCGCGGGCGACGAAGCGCGAGAAGTCCCAGCCCGCGGCCAGCAGGCCCAGGGCAAGGACGATCACGAAAAGGCGCAGCGCGAATCTCACGGTGTCAGCTCATACCTCTCCTCAGACCATGTCCGAAAGGGACCGCATGACGGTCACCTTTGCGGCGAGCATGGAGACGGCCCCGGCAATCAGGGGGGAGAGGCCGAGGATCAGGCCATCGGCCAGCGACAGGGAGAGCTGCGGCAGGAGCCAGGCCTGCGCGTCGCCCTGCCGGACGGCGAACAGGATGAAGGCGGCCGCCCCGAAGGCGAACAGGGCGCCGAGCGTGCCCGCCTGTACGCCCAGCATCAGGAAACGGCGTTCAAAAAGTCCGGCGATGAAGCTGTTCCTTGCGCCGGTGAGATGGAGCAGCTCGACGATGTCCTTGCGGGCGAGCAGCGTCGCGTGGGTGGCGAAGGCGATGACGGCGATGCCGGTGGCGCCAAGAAGCGCGACGGCGGAGAGGGCGATGAGGCCGATCGTATCGGTGGCGCGGCGGGCGTCGGCGGACCAGACGACGTGATCGTCCACCGTGGTCTTGAGTTCGGCCTGTTGCAGGGCGGCGGTGAGGCGATCGCCGACGCCGGTCGCGCCAGGTGCTGCTTCCGCGGCGATGAGATGCGGCAAGGGCAGGTCGGCCGGGATGCCGCCGGCGCCGAGCCAGGGCTGGAGCAGCTCTTCCGCGTCCGCACGATCGAGCGCGCGGGCGGAGGCGATGCCGGGCGTTGCCTGCACGATGGCGAGTGCGCGTTCCGTGTCGGCGGCATCGCCGCGCACGCGGACGGTCAGCTGGCCAGTGACTTCGCTGGTCCATGCGCCGGCGGCGGCATAGGCGGCGCGCGAGACGAGACCGGAGAAGGCGGCAAGGAAACAGAGCGCGCAGACGACGAAGAACAGCGCCGCCTCGCGCGCGTCTTCCTTCGGCAACAGCGGGGCGAGGTGGCGGCTCATGCCGGCGTGTCCTGCTGGAGCGCGGGCTGGGCCTGCGCGCGGACGACCATGCCATCGGCGAGGCGCAGCACATCGGCATTGGCGCGGCGGACCATCGCCATGTCGTGCGTGGCGATCAGCACGGTGGTGTTGAGGCGCTTGTTGAGTTCGCGGAAGAGACGGAACAGGCGCTCGCTCATCTCCTCGTCGACATTGCCCGTGGGTTCATCGGCGATGATGAGATCCGGCTTCACCACGACGGCGCGGGCGATGGCGACGCGCTGCTTCTCGCCGCCGGACAGGGTTTCGGGACGGGCGTCGAGACGGTCGCCCAGCCCGACCCAGCTCAGCAGCTCTGTCACATCCTTGCGGTAGGACGCTTCGGGCCGGCCCATGACGCGCAGAGGCAGGGCCACATTCTCGTAGGCGGACAGATGGTCGAGCAGGCGGAATTCCTGGAACACCACGCCGATCCGGCGGCGCAGGGAGGCGAGGGCGTCCGGTTTCAGCCGCCCGGTATCCAGCCCGAACAGGGAGATCCGCCCCGCCGTGGGGCGCAGCGCGAGGAAGGCCAGTTTCAGCAGGGTGGACTTGCCCGCGCCCGATGGACCGGTGAGAAAAGTCATCGATCCGGGGCGCAAAGTCAGCGACGCATCGGCCAGAATATCGGCGCCCGGCCCGTAAGTGAGGCCGACACGATCAAATCTGAGAACGGGCTCATCTGACAAAAAAGCGTTATCCGGCATGGAGTTCTGTTAAAATGCCTGGGGCATGCGGCGTTCAGATTCCAGCCCTAATTGGACTATATTAACCGTACCTGTGATTCCGATAGTCCGATGATCCTGGTCTGCCCCTCCTGCGATACCCGGTATTTCGCCGAGGACTCCTCCATCGGGAAGGAGGGCCGCCGCGTGCGCTGCGCTACGTGCGGCCATGCCTGGCATGCAAAACTGCAGGAAGAAGGCGAAACCGCCGCCGCCCCGGACGATACCGGGCTGACGCGTGAACAGGTCGAACGGCTGCGCCAGACGGCGCAGGCCAATTCCAAGGCGCGCGCCGGCCCCCACGCCGAATTCCGGGCTCGAGAGCATGCCAAACGCAAACGGGCCAAGGGCCAGGCGATCAGCATCGCCTGGATCTCGACCGGGGTGATCTTCCTTGCCGCGATCGGCGGGGCCGTGCTGTTCCGCAATGAAGTGGCGCAGGCCTTCCCGAAAGTGGCCTCGCTCTACCGGGTCGTCGGGCTGGATGTGAACCGGTACGGCGTGACGCTGGAAAACGTCGTGGCCAAACGCTCCTTTGACGGCACGACCCCGGTGCTGACCGTGACCGGCGCAGCCGTGAACGTTTCCGACGAGCCCCGGCCGACCCCGGCGCTGCGGGTGACCCTGAAGGACGAGGCCGGCAAGGAGGTCCAGACCTGGACCGACAAGCTGGCCGTTCCCCACCTGGCCCCGGGCGAGCGGACGGAATTCACCTCCCGCTTCGAGGCCCCGCCGGTGGAAACCTACCGGCTGACGGTGACGTTCGCCTATGACGGCGAGCCCGATGGCAAGGCAACGCAGGTCGAGGCCGTGCCTGAAGGTGAGGCAGCGCCGGCGGCCAAGCCCGGTCATGCGGCCCCCGCGGCTGGCGGCGGCGCCGAATCCCATGACATTGCTGCCTCTGGGGCGGCTCATGATGAGGCGGCGGCCCCGGATCACGCCCCGGAAGCCGTGCCCGTCAAGGAGGCCGACCATCACTGAGCCCTTCGTTCCCGCAAATGTCGACGTCCTGCTGACCTCCGCGGAGGTCGAAGCCCGCGTCGCGGCCCTCGCCGAACGGCTCGCCCCCCGCATGAAGACCGGCCAGTGGACCGGTGTCGTCACCCTGCTGGGGGCCACCCCCTTCGCTGCGGACCTGATGCGGGCGCTGTCACGCCTTGGAATCGACGTGGGTTTCGACGCGCTCTGGCTCGAAAGTTACCATGATGAGCGGGTCAGTTCCGGCCGCATCGTCGTACGGGCCGACATCTCCCGCCCGGTCGAAGGCCGGGGCGTCCTGCTGATCGACGACGTGTTCGACAGCGGCCGCACGATCCACTTCGCGCGCGCCCATCTTCTGGCCAAGGGCGCCGGAGAAGTGCTCACCTGCGTTTTTGCCCGCAAGCCCGAAGCCGCCACCGAAGGGCTGGATGCGTGGGCCTGGGATGCGCCTTCGCGCTATCTTGTTGGTTACGGGATGGACGATGCCGGCGCGATGCGCGGGCTTCCCTTCATCGGCGCCATCAAGGGCGCCTGACCGACGCATGTGAGCAGGCGCTCACATGTACTCGCCTCACACCAGTTGTCGTCTCGATCACATCGACACTGCGATCCGATTCAGGAGTCGACTCGTCTTTTCTGTCGTGCTTCCTATTTCGTCACTATGGCAGACCAAGACCCTCGCACCGAAACCCTCAAACTGCTGCGTGAGCGCCGCGAGCGGCTCGCCACGGACCTCGCTTCCCTCGAACCGGTGCCCCCGGGCGAAGGCGGCCTCTCGGCCCGTGAGCTTGTCATCTGGCGCAACCGACTGGCCGAACTTGACGGGCGTATCGCCCGTTACGCGTCGGCCAGCTAAGCGGCATCCGAGCGGGCAAGACGGCGCAGCGCCTGTGGCGGCTGCCCGAACGCCCGCACGAACGCCCGCCGCATCCGCTCCGGATCGCCAAAGCCGACATCCTGCGCCACCACATCGATCGGATCGCTGGAGTGCTCCACGCGTTCGCGCGCACTTTCGAGCCGCATCCGCTCCACCGCCTTTGCCGGGGTTACCCCTGTCTCGGCGGTGAAGGCGCGGGCAAAATTCCGTGGACTCATATTGGCTTGGGCCGCCAGCGTCTCGACAGACAGCGCCTCGTCCAGCCGCTCGCGCATCCAGGCCAGCAGGGGCGTGAAGCGGCCCTCGACGCGCTCGATGTCGAGCAGGGCTGAGAACTGCGACTGGCCGCCGGGGCGGCGGTGGTAGACGACCAGCTCCTGCGCGGTGCGCCGGGAGACTTCCTCGCCGAGGTCGTCGGCGATCAGGGCGAGGGCGAGGTCGATGCCGGCCGTGATGCCGGCCGAGGTCCAGACTTTCCCGTCGCGCGTGTAGATGCAGTCGGGTTCCAGCTTCACGGCGGGATAGCGTTTCTGGAAATCCGGGGTGCGGCCCCAATGCGTTGTGGCGCGCTTGCCCTCCAGCACGCCGCACTGGGCGAGGATGTAGGCGCCGGAGCAGACCGAGCAGACCCGGCGCGCGGATTTCATGGCGGATTTCACGAAGGCCTGCACGCGCGGGTCCAGCATGGCGGTGCGCGAGCCCCAGCCGCCGGCGATAATCAGCGTGTCGTAGGTCGACCGCTGGGGCATCGCCTTGGCCAGCCAGACGGCGCCGGAGGAGGAGCGGACGGGGCCTTCGTCGGGCGCGATCACCTCCAGCTCGTAGGGCGGCGGCTTCATGCCCCGCATCGGCATTTCGAACGCGCCGATGGGCCCGGCGGCGTCGAGCAGCTGGAAGTCGTCGAAGATCAGCACGCCGATGGTGCGCGGTTTCAGCGTGCGGGAGACCGGTTTCTGGGGCTTGGCGGGCATGTCGGGCGCTCTGGCAGAAAAAGCGGGAACATTGTCATTTATGCCAAACGCGATCTGGAGCACAAGGGGCTTCGTCAAGCCGAGGTTTCCTCCCCATGCACACAGACGCCAGCCCGAAGTTTCACACCGTCTTCGCGATCTGGCCGGGCATGACGCATCTCGACTTTACCGGTCCGCACCAGGTGCTGAGCCGGCTGCCCGGATCGGTGACGACCGTGGCAAGCCCGGCGGGCGGCGCGGTTGAGGCCGACGGACTTACCTTCGGTGGCACGGAGAAGATCGCAGACGTCAGAAGCTGCGACTTGCTCTGTGTCCCTGGAGGGATAGGCGCGACGAAGATGGGGCAGGACCGCGCCTTCACGGGCGAGATCAGGCGGCTGGCGCTGGGCGCGCGCTACGTCACCTCGGTGTGCACGGGCTCGCTGATCCTCGGCGCGGCGGGCTTGCTGAAGGGCAGGCGCGCGGCCTGCCACTGGGCGTTCGCGGAACTGCTGCCGATCTTCGGCGCCATCCACGATCCGGCGCGCGTGGCGCGTGATGGCAACATCATCACCGGCGGCGGCGTGACGGCCGGGATCGACTTTGCGTTCACCGTGCTGGCGGAGATCGCCGGGCCTGAGTTTGCTCAGACGGTGCAGCTTGGGCTGGAGTATGCGCCGGCGCCGCCGTTTGACTCAGGGCGTCCGGAGCTGGCGCCGCCGGAGATCCGCGAGCGGTATGAGGTGACGCGGGTGAAGTCGCTGGCGGCGCGGCGGGAAGAGGCGATGGCGGCTGCGGCGATGATGGGGTGATACCGGACCGCCGGGCTCCTGCCCGGCAGTCGCTGCGAAGCAGCGAGCCTCAGCGAACGTGGTGAGATCGCGTTGAATCGCAACGCGTTGCCGGGCAGGAGCCCGGCGGTCCCATCAATCCAACTTCCTGATCCGTCCCTTCACCTCGCCGGTGATTGGCGAGTGCGCTTTCACGTAGGCTTCCAGCGCCTCGAGGTCGTTGCCGACATTCACGCGGCTGGTTCCTGCCTTGAACCCAGCAAAGCCATCGCCGCCGCCGACGAGGAAGTTGTTGGTGACGACGCGATAGGATTGCGTGGCGACCAGCGGCTGGCCGTTGAGTTTTACGGAGCCGGGGACGATCTCGATCGGGCCGCCGGCGGTTTGCTTCCAGGCGAACTCGAAACCATTCGAGATCTGCAGGATGTTATTGCCGCTTGGCTGGTATTGCTGCTTCAGCACCGTCTCGATGTCGGCGCCGGTGAGGGTCAGTACGACGAGGTCGTTGCCGAAGGGTTGCACCGAGAAGATGTCCGAGAAGGTGAGCTGGCCGTTCTCCTCGAACAGGAGGTCGGCGCGGATGCCGCCCGGGTTCATGAAGGCGATGTCGACCTGGCCGCCCTGCTTGCGCGCGGTTTCCAGCATGCTGTCGGCTATGATGTCGCCCAGCGCGGTCTCGCCGGTCTGCGTGCGGCCGCGGCCGATGTCGTTTGTGGCCTGGCCGACGGGGCGCTTGAGCAGCGGATCGGCCTGCGTGCGGTAGGCAGAGATCAGCGCGACCTGCGCGGGGTCTTCGCTGAAGGCGCTCTCGGCGATCATCACGTCGCGGGCTTTCGCGCCGATCACGTCGCCGCTCTTGCGGTCGATCATCATCGTGATGTCGGTGAGGCGCGTGCCGTATGCGCCGGCGCTGGTGACGAGGCGGCCGTCGACGGAGCAGATGTAGATGCCGTTGGTGTGGCCGGTGACGACGACGTCCACGGCCTTGTCGAATTTCGGGACGATCTCGGTGATCGTGCCGTTGAGGCCGCGGCAATCGTCCTGCGTGTTGGTGGTGTAGCCGCCCTCGTGCAGCAGCACGACGATGGCCTCGACGCCCTTGGTGCGCAGTTCGGGCACGAGCGCGTTGACGGTCTCGGCTTCGTCCTTGAACGAGATGCCAGCGCGTGCGGCGGGCGTGATCACGTCCGGCGTGCCTTCCAGCGTCAGGCCGATGAAGCCGACCTTCACGCCATCGAATTCGCGGATGGTGTAGGGCGGGAACAGCGTCTTGCCATCGTCTAGGAAGGTCGAGGCGGCGAGGTATTCGAACCTGGCGCCGGCGAACGGCTTCGGTCCCTTGCAGCCATCGACGGGATGGCAGCCGCCATCCTGCATGCGGCGCAGTTCCTTCCAGCCTTCATCGAACTCGTGATTGCCGACGGAGGTGATGGCGAGGCCCATTTCCGACAGCGCTTCGATGGTCGGCTCGTCGTGGAACAGGCTGGAGAGAAGCGGCGAGGCGCCGATGAGATCGCCGGCGGCGACCATCACGGTGTTGGGGCGCTGGCTCAGCTGTTTCACGGCGGTGGCGAGACGCGGCGCGCCGCCGCCGGGCATGGAGGCGCGCACATTGGGCTGCGCACGGTCGATCACGAACACGCCGCCGCCGGGCGGATCGAGATTGCCGTGGAAATCGTTGATCGCCAGCAGGTTCACCTGCACCGGCGCATCGCTGACGGTAACCGGGCTGGTTGCGCATGCGCCAAGCGCGAACAACGCGCTGATCGACACAAGAGTGTTACGCATGCAGGCCCTCCACGATCATTGCGCCTTTAGGGAGCAACCGTCGGCGAAAGGCAAGCACGCGTTGTGGCGCGGCGTGGATCAGTTTGCCGGCTTCCTCGACGCCGCAAGGAAGGCCATCAGCTGTTGCATGGCGGCTTGCTGGTCTGGCGGCAGGTCGACCTTCGGGCAGCGCGGGTCGGTGTTCTGGATGGCGCGGGCCATCACGGGCGTGACCGGGATCGGGGCGCAGCCGTGGGTCTGTTCGCAGATCATGTCCCACTTCTTGTCGGCCTGTGCGTGGCAGGACAGGCAGTTGCCGCCGAACTGGTTCACCACCTCGGTCGTGCCGCGCACGTTGATCTTCGTGCCGGTCGGCGAGGGGACAAGCTCGAAGAACTCCCAGTCATTGGTGGCGGCGTTGTAGCCGGGATGATGTTTCACCATCGCTTCGCCGGGCACGAGCTGCACCACGGAGCCCGGAGGATACTGTCCGCCGTCCGTGCGGCTGGCAACGGCCACTGTCGCGTCCACATTTCCGAGCAGGTTGCCAACGAAAAATCCCCGCACGGGCTTGAGATCGCGGATGCAGCCGAAGCTGGCCTCGGTGATCTCCAGCGGCTTTGGCGCGGCAACAGGCGCGGCCGTCGCGACGGTCGCCGGCGCCTCAGTTGCCGGCGGCATGGCGCACGCGGCCGCAGCCAGCACGGCGGCAGACAGAATGATCTTTTTCAGCATGGTCCCCGACTCCCCGTCGTTTGAGGTTCCATAAGTACGCTTGCCGCGCGCCTGCCGCAAACGGAAGTTGGCGTTTAGGGCAGTGTGTCAAAAATCCGGGGCAGGGCTATCATGCCGGCATGCGGCGCAAGACAGCGATCGAGAAGGCGGAAGCAGAGCTGACGGCGTTCGGCCTGACCATGCCCGAAACAACCAGCGGGCCCGGCTGGCCACCGACGCGGGCGTTGTATTTCCGGAAGAAGATGTTCTTCGTCTTCGGCGACCGGAAGGAAATGCCCGGCCATCTGACCATGATCATGAAGCTGCCGATCTCCGCCGAGATGGTTCAGGACCTGTATTTCGTTCAGGAGAGCAAGGGCTGGTTCAGGCAACACAATTGGGTGATTGCGCGCTTCGGCCCGGACGACGACATCGCGGTGGAAATTCCCACACTGAAAGCGTGGATGACGCAAAGCTTCTGCGCCGTCGCGCCCAAGAAGTTTGCCCGTCTTGTGCGCGGGGATGCCCCATAACCGCCTTATCCACTTGCTTTCACACAGACAAACCGGCTGGATTGCTGGAAACGGGGACTAGTCTCCCGGAGGAATGATGAGCCTTTTCAAGCGTATTGCCGGATCCATCGCGGCCGGTCTTGCCGTGGTCGCGTTCGGATCGGCAGCGATTGCCACCGCCCAGACCGTCACGGTCACCCAGGCGCCGGCGACGACGACCAGCTGGCCCCGCGACAAATCGGACCTGCCGCATGATGCCGACTACATCCTCGGCGAGCTGCCGAACGGCATGCGTTACCTGATCCTGCCCAACCGCACGCCGCCGCGCCAGGTCGCCATGCGCATGTTGATCGACGCGGGCTCGATGCAGGAGCGCAAGGGCGAGGAGGGCGTGGCGCACTTCCTCGAACACCTCGCCTTCCGTGGCACGACCAAATATCCCGACGGCGAAGTGCAGCGCGTGCTGGAAGGCATCGGCCTGCAGATGGCGGCGGACGTCAACGCCTCGACCGGGCCGGACACGACGACGTTCATCCTCGACATGCCGCGCAACAACAAGGAGTCGCTGGAGACCGGGCTCGACGTCATGCGCCAGCTGGTCAGCGACATGACGCTGGATCCGAAATTCGTTGACGCCGAGCGCGGCGTGATCCTGGCCGAGGAGCGCGTGCGCGCGGGTCCGGGCCTCGAGGCCGCGACCGCCATGCTGAAGCTGCAGCTTGGCAGCCACCCGTATGGCCGTCCGCCGATCGGGCTGCGCAGCGTGATCGAGACGGTGCAGGCGCCGACCATCCGCGGTTTCTATGACGCGTTCTATCGTCCCGAGCGCGCGACGCTGGTGATCGTGGGCGATGTCAGCCCGTCCATGCTGATGCCGATGGTCAACGAGAAGTTTGCTGACTGGAAGGGCCGTGGCCCCGCCGGCAGCGATCCGGCGCCGATCGCGGTGAAGCCGCCCGCGCCCGAGGTCAGCATGCTGATCACGCCGGGCGCGCCGGACACGGCCGTGATGCTGCGCTGGTTCGAGCCCTATGTGGATCGCCCGCAGTCGAAGGCCGAACGCCGCCGCCTGATGGTGGACACGCTGGGTACGCGCATCGTCAACCAGCGCATGTCGAGCATCAATGACGCCGCCGGCAAGCCCGCCGCCAATCTCGGCAGCCCGACGGCGAGCGGTATTCATGGCGTCTATCGCGGGCAGATCGCCTATTCGTCCGGCGTCATCGACGTGAAGAAGACGATCGAGCTGATGGTCACGTCCTACCGGCAGGCGCTGCAATATGGCGTCACGCAGGAAGAGCTGGATCGCGTGCGCACGCTGGTGCTCGACGCCACCAAGCGCGAGGCGGAGCGTGGCCGCACGGGCACGTCTGTCGCGCAGGTGGAAGCGGCGGCGGACTATATCACCTCGGACATTCCGTTCGTGTCGCTGCAGCAGAACTATGCCCTGCTGCTCGAGCAGGCGCCGACCATCACGCTGGCGGAAGTGAACGCCGCGCTGAAGGCCCGGCTCACCGACAAGCCGACGCTGGTGTTCACGGGCGCCGCCGCGCCCAAGGGCGGTGAAGAAGGCCTGCGCACGGCGTTTCGCGCCGCGCTCGTCGCGCCGGTGAAGCCCTATGTGCCGGATGCGATCAAGCCGTGGCCCTACACCAGCTTTGGTGAGCCGGGCGTTGTCGCCAAGCGCGAGGACGTGCGCGATCTCGGCGTCACGCTGGTGGAGTTCGAGAATGGCGTGAAGCTGACGATCAAGCCGATGCCGACCAACAAGGATCTCATCAGCGTGCGCGTGCGCATCGGCCTCGGCCGCCTGCAGATGCCGCTGAATGTGATCGATGCGTCGGACATGGGCTTGTCGCTGTGGTCCGAAGGCGGACTTGGGAAGCTGACGCTGACCGAGCAGCTGCGCTCGCTGGCCGGCCGCCGCGCCGCCGCCATCGCGCGGACGACGGATGATGCCTACACGCTCGACAACATGAACGTCGCCACGCGCGAGGATCTCGGCCTGCAGATGGAACTGATGACGGCGATGCTGATCGATCCGGCCTACCGGTCGGACAGCTGGGCCTCGTGGATGAATCAGGCGGACACGGCGGATGCGTCGCTGAAGCTGACGCCGTCCGGCGTGCTCGATCGCGAGCTGGATCGCCTGCTGCATGATGGCGACCTGCGCTGGACCATCAACACCAAGGCGATGCGCGATACGTGGAAGCCGGCTGACTCGATCAAGTATATCAAGCCGATCGTCGAGAACTCGCCGATCGAGGTGATCATCGTCGGCGATGTGGGCGTGGACCAGTCGATCACGGAGGTCGCACGCACGCTGGGCGCGCTGCCGAAGCGGCCGCCGTACAAGGAGCCCAAGGGTATCCGGGATGTGAAATTCCATCCGCCCGGAACCACGGTGCTGCCGCACGAAGGCCGTCCGGACCAGGGTTATGCGCTGATCGGCTGGCCCACCTATCAGGGCGCGTTCAAGAACATCCGCGAAGAGCGGATCGCCAACGTGCTCGGCCAGATGCTGCGCGACAACGCCACGCGGAAATTCCGCTCGGAGGGTGGGGCGACCTACTCGCCGTCGGAGATGGTGGACATCTCCACCTTCCTGCCGGACTATGGCTACATCGCCGTGGCCATCGAAGTGGCGCCGCAGATGATCAACGACGTGCAGGACAGTATCCAGGAGATCGCCACCAAGCTGGCGACCGAGGATGTCCCGCAATCGGAGATCGACCGCATCGTCCAGCCGACGCTGGAACAGTCGCGCCGCAACATCACCACCAATGTCGGCTACTGGGTCACGCTGCTCGCCAACGTGCACGATGATCCGAGCGGGCTGAACTACATCCGCAACGAGATGACCGACTATGCGGGCATCACCCCGACGGACATCCGCCTGGCCGCGAAGAAATGGCTGAAGCCGGAAACCGCCTGGCGCCTGCAGGTTGTGCCGGGACCGAAGGCGAAGGCTTCGAACTAGCGCAGGGCGCGCTTCTCTCCGGAATGGAGAGGAGCGCGCTCTTGCGTTGGAGTCGTTCTCGGGCTTGACCCGAGAACCTTTCTGTTTCGCAAGCGATTGCGCCGTGGATGTGAAAAAAGATTCTCGGGTCAAGCCCGAGAATGACTCCGCTAGCTGTGCGGGAGAGCTACGCTTTCGCCTCAACCGCTTCCGCCCACACCACCAGCCGCATCGGTCCGGACACCTTCGCGTCCAGCGGCCAGCACGTGACTAGCGCGACGCGCGGGCGGCCGCCGTCGTGGGTGACGATGCCGGAGGCGTCCCAGCGGACGACTTGCGAGCCTGTGACGCGAAAGATGCTTGGGCCTTTGGGCGTCTCGATGGTGAAGGCATCGCCCGCTTTCACATCAGCGAGAAACGCAAAGTGCGTGTCGCGGTGGGCGGCGTAGACGGCGACGCCGCGCTCGCCCGGTTCGACGGAGGCAGCCATGTGCGTCGGGCCGAAGGCGAGGCTTTCGCCAGCGGCGTCGGTCAGCGCCAGCACGCTGCGGTGCTGCGCGGGGAAAGTGATCCTGGCCGTGGGCGTGAAATCAGCCCACGGCCAGGGTCGCGCAGGATTGCCGGTTGAGAGTTGTTGCTCCCAGGCAGTCTCCATGAGGACCTGGGCGACCTGCGCCTTGGCCGGGATGAAGAGAGCCTGCGCGGCAATGAGCGCACCTGCCACAAGGCAGGCAACGGCGGAGAAGGAACGTGTCGACGGCGAGAGTTTTTTCACGGACATGACCAACTCACTTGACGTTCAACCCGTCCCCACGCTGGCGAGGCCAGCGCAGGGACGGGCCTTCGGCTAGCGCGCTTGCTCCCGCGTGGACGTGGTGCGCGCCGGCCCGACACTTGCCTCATCAGCATGTCCCCGGGGGCTGGCGGCTGCACGTCCAAAACGCAGCAGGGCGGCGCCGAAAAGCATGAGCGTCAGCCCGAAACCGAGCATCAGCTCCCACGCGCTGGCCGTGCCGGGCAGGGCGAGGTCACGTTCCTCGGCCTGCTTCTGCTCGTTCGAGCGCGCGTTGATTTTCTGCATCACTTTGTCCGGCAGGCGATCGAAGCGCAGGGCGCGCGCTTCGGCTTGCGGCCCGAACACGCCCATGAAGTCCCAGCCTTTCGGCAGCATGGTCGCGATCTGGCGACTGTCGAGACGTTCGCCTGCCGGGCGCGCCGGCGTCTTGTCGATGGCGACCAGGCTGGTGAGGCGCGAGACCAGGTGGAAGTCGAGCGCGGTTTTCAGCACGCCCTTGTCCACATCCTCCATGCTCATGCCGGAATAGCGGCTCTCCTCGAAGCCGGAGATTTTCGCGCGGGCCCACAGCTGCGACACGCCTTTCGACGGCGCGGCTTCGGACAGCGCGAAGGTGCGGCTCCAGCTCGAGCCATTGAGCTTGCCCGAGATCGTGAGGCCGCCCTTGAGGTCGCTGGCGCGCATCACGAACGTCACCGGCTCGCCCGAATAGAGATCGGGCAGCGGCGAGGGGTAGGCGTCTGCGGCGCCGGTGGGGAGCTTCACGGCGAGATCGGTCATCACCGGGTTCTCGAGCGCGGCGAAGAGTTTCGCCGACTGCTCGGTGACCTTGGTGACGTCGTCCATGTAGGTGAACGTGCCGCGGCCCTGACGGGCGGCGCGCGTCATGAAGTACGCGTTGGGCGCCGAGCCGATGCCGACGGTGAAGAGGCGCGAGCGGCCGAGGCCGCTTGTAATGGCGGAGAACAGCTCGTCCTCGTTACCGATGGAGCCGTCCGTGATGAAGACGACCTGACGGACTTCCTCGGTATTCGCCTTGTCGTTGTCGACCAGTGCGGCGCGCAGCGCGGGCAGCATTTCCGTGCCACCGTTTGCTTCCAGATTGGCGACGAAACGCTTGGCGCGGGCGAGGTTCTGCTCGTTCGCCGCCACGGCGGTGGGGAAGAGCAGGTCCATTGTGTCGTCGAAGCGGATGACGTTGAACTCATCCGTGGGTTTCAGCCGGTCGAGCGCGAGCAACAGGCCCTGCTTGGCCTGGTCCATGCTTTCGCCAGACATCGAGCCGGAGTTGTCGATCACGAAGATGGTCTCGCGGTCGCGGCGCTGGCCTTCGACCTTGATCGCCGGCGGGTTCACGACAGCGAGGAGATACTCTTCGCCATTGCGCTCTTCGCGGAACAGGCTGGCGGTCGGGGCCTTGGCGGGCTCCGGCTTCCAGCTCAGCACGAAGTCCCGATCGGCCGGAACCTCGCCGTCCTTCAGCGCGACGTGAAGCGTGTCCTTGTCCTGCTGCTTCACCAAGAGGCCGTGGGTCTGCGAGGAAATGTCGGCGATCGGCACGCCGGCCTCGAGCGAAATGTCGAACGACACGGGCAGGCGCAGGCCTTCCACGCCCGAAGGCTCATGCGCCGGATGCAGCACCGGCGGCGTTATCCGGTCGCGATCCGGGACCGGATCAGTGACGGAGATCGTGCGGTTGGTGCGGTCCGCCGTCAGGCCGAAGGTCGGCTTGGGGCTGTAGCGCGGCGCGATCACCAGCGGGAAGCGGGTGGACCAGACGCCGTTGTCGAGTCGGGCCTTGTCCTGGTATTCGATCTGGATCGCCACCGTCTCGCCCGGTCCGATGTTGGCGAGCGAGGTGGTGAACAGGTTGGGACGCTCTTCTTCCACGAGGCCCGCGCGCTGTCCGTTGGCGGCGGCTTCCTCATAGATGATGCGCGCTTCCTGCCGCTCCTTGATGTCGCCTTCGATGAAGCGGTCGCCGATGATGATCTTCAGCGTATCGACGGCGGCGTCTTCTGGCAGCGGGAAGGCGTAGACGCCCTCAACCCACTTGTCGGTCGGGTTGGTGAAGCGTTGCGTCAGTCGCGTGCGGATCACCGGACCGGCGATATCCATCTTCACGTCGGCGGCGACCAGCGGCGCCTCGACATAGCGGCCCGGCACGGACGATTGCAGGAGCAGCGAGCCGGACGAGACCTCGCTCTTGCTGACCGTCCCGTCCTGCGCAAAGGCGTTGGGTGAAAGGCACGTAGCAGCCAGCAGCGCGCCTGCCAGAGCCGGGCGCGTGCGCAGTCCATATGTTTTGAGGGTACTCATCTGTTCCATCGGGGGTCCCAGCCCCTTCAGATGAACAGACAACAGTGCGAGCACGTCCGGCGTTTGCTGGCGCGGTGACGTTGTGACGGCGACTGCGGCGGCGCGGCGGCGATTGTGGCGGGATCGCGCGAGAGGTTAAGCGCAAGCAATCACTGCCCGTAGCTCGTGCTCCCCCTCTCCCCCTTGTGGGGAGAGGGTAGGGTGAGGGGGGCCGTGGGACGGTAAGTTCGAGCGATCATCTCGAACGTTGAACCGCCCCCCACCTCCTACCTCCTCCCCACGAGGGGGAGGAGGGCGCTTTATAGCTCCAACCTGGCTTGCGTGGTCACCCGCTTCCCCCAAGCTCAATCTCGTCCTAGCAAGTCCTGACGATAAGAACCCGGCAAGCCTCGTGCCTGCCGCAGACGGGAATTCGCGATGCGTAAGCTCGGTTATGTGGCTGTGGCCGCCCTCATCCTCGCCGGCGCCTGCTCCAGCGCACCAGAGGGGTTGCCGGAGCCGACGCCGGCCTCGCAGGCGGATGCCGCGGCGCCCGAGACGCCGGCCACGGCTGCAGCGAAACCTTTCATGCCCAAGGCTTTGTCGGCACAGGGTGTCAACGCGGCCGACGATTTCATCTGGCTGGAGGATGTCCTCGGCAAGCGGTCGATGGACTGGGTGAAGGAGCAGAACACGCGCACCGAGGCGGTGTTGAAGGCGGATGAACGCTACGAGCCCTTCCGCAAGGAAGCGCTCGCCATCCTGACAGCGCAGGACCGCACGCCGACGCCGAGCTTCCATGGCGATGGCATCGGCAATTTCTGGCAGGACGCGAAGAACGTGCGCGGGCTCTGGCGCGAGACGTCGGTGGACAGCTACCGGTCCGCGACGCCGAAATGGACGACCGTTCTCGACCTCGATGCTCTGGCCAAGCGCGAGAAGGCCAACTGGATCTTCAAGGGCGCGGACTGCCTCGCGCCCGACGACACGCTCTGCCTGGTCAACCTGTCGGATGGCGGCAAGGACGCCGTGGCGGTGCGCGAGTTCGATGCGAAGAAGAAGGCGTTCGTCGCCAAGGGGTTCAGCATTCCCGAGGGCAAGCACCGCATTGCCTGGCTCGACAAGGACACGCTACTTGTCGCCACGGATTTCGGTCCCGGCTCGCTGACCGAGAGCGGCTATCCCTTCATCGTGAAATCGCTGAAGCGCGGGCAGAAGCTGTCCGAAGCGAAGGAAGTCTATCGCGGCTCGGCCAAGGATGGCGGCTATGGCGTCGCTCCGATCGTGATGCGCGACAGCGCCGGCGCGGTGATCGCGACGCTGGTGTCGCGCCCGCTGGATACGTTCCGCTCGGAAATATGGGACATCACCGGCGGCAAGCGCGAGAAGCTGAACCTGCCGGAGCGCGTGAACGTTCGCGGCATGCTGGGCAAGGTGGGCGGACCTGCGCCGCGCCTGGTGTTCACCGTGGAACAGAACTGGGAGATCAGCGGGCAGTCGGCCAGCGCAGGGTCGCTGATGGCTGTGCCGATGCGCATGCTGTTGCCACCGCCGCCCGGCGTCGGGCTGGTGATGACGGAGCGTTCGCTCTCGGTATTCAAGCCGACGCCGCGCCAGTCGATCGAGGATATTGCGGTGTTCGACGAACGTATCGCCGCCTCGATCTACGACAATGTGCGCGGGCGCCTCGCCGTCTTCACCGACAAGGGCGAATTCGGTGGCTGGCAGCAGACGGCGATCAAGACGCCGGAAAACGTCGCCATCCATCTCGGCTCGTCCTCGCGCGCCTCCGAGAAGGTGTTCTACACCTACGAAGGCTTCCTCACGCCGCCGACGCTCAACATTGCCAACGTCGCGGCGCTGTCGACCGGCACGCTGAAGCAGGCGCCGGAGCGGTTCAACACGGCTGGCCATGTGGTGGAGCAGTTCGAGGCGACGTCGAAAGACGGTACGAAAATCCCGTATTTCGTCGTGCGGCCCAAGGGTGAACTCACCGGCAAGACCGCCACGATGATGTTCGGCTATGGCGGCTTCCAGGTGTCCTATCCGCCCGTCTACAAGCCGGAGCTGGGCAAGATCTGGCTGGAACGCGGCGGCGCCTATGTGATCGCCAACATCCGGGGCGGCGGTGAATTCGGCCCGGCCTGGCATCAGGCTGCGCTGAAGGGCAATCGCCAGCGTGCGTTCGACGATTTCGCGGCGGTGGCCGCCGATCTGGCGGCGCGCCGCATCACCTCCGCGAAGAACCTCGCCATCTATGGCCGCTCCAATGGCGGCGTGCTGACGTCGGTGACGCTGACCCAGCACCCCGAGCTGATCGGTGGCGCGGTGATCGAGAGCCCGCTGGTGGACATGCTGCGCTATCACGAGCTGCCGCCGGGCGCATCGTGGATGGGCGAGTATGGCGATCCGCGCATTCCCGCAGAAGCTGCCTTCATCGCGGCGTATTCCGGCTACCAGAATAT
>Ga0208492_1001131_pt1 | contig 18068 bp, 18 predicted proteins | sample Subbioar_CSW14AB_FD_184820 | JGI IMG/M metagenome (GOLD analysis project Ga0208492, IMG submission 184820) | Serpentinite rock and fluid subsurface biosphere microbial communities from McLaughlin Reserve, California, USA - CR12Mar_CSW14AB (SPAdes) | ecosystem: Environmental > Terrestrial > Deep... | reverse complement strand
TTTTTCCTCGACAGCCCCGCCGTGACCGGCCAGTTCATCGCGGTCGACGGGGGCCAGCACCTCGGCTGGAAAACGCCGGACGTTCTGGGCGTGGAATAGGCCTTCCAGACGGACCCGGCGTCAACTTGTCCACCACTCACGATCCTGTCACAGCTTGGTCATAATTCGTTTGGAATTTCAGGGATTTGCGGCTTAGGGAAAAATTTTATCTCATGATAACATTGGGTTGGCAAAACGCCTAAAATTTAGGCAACCCTGTGAAACCCGCCGAATACAAGGGAAAATCCCCGCTCCTGAAATCTTCTCCGCAGAGTTATCCCCAGAAACCGTGGACAGCTTTCCCCTTGCCAGCACCCCGGTTCAGTGGCAGCCCGGACCGAGAATCGATAGACTGTAAACCATGGACCAGAAACCCCGCAGCGGACATGAGGTGATCCAGGATTACCTCCGCACCCTCGACGGCTCGCCCGGGGTCTACCGGATGCTGAACGCGGCCTCCGAGGTCCTTTACGTCGGCAAGGCCCGCAACCTGAAGGCCCGCGTCTCCAACTACGCCCGCCCCTCGGGCCATTCCGGCCGCATCGCCCGGATGATCTTTGAGACCGCGTCGATGATGTTCCTGACCACGCGGACAGAGCTGGAGGCGCTCCTTCTCGAACAGAACCTCATCAAGCAGCTGAAGCCGCGCTACAACGTCCTCCTGCGCGACGACAAGTCGTTCCCGAACATCCTGATCTCGGGCGAACACCCCTTCCCGCAGATCAAGAAGCACCGTGGCAAGAAGTCCGAAAAGGGCGCCTACTTCGGCCCCTTCGCCAGTGCGGGCGCCGTCAACCGCACGCTCAACCAGCTGCAGAAGGTCTTTCTGCTGCGGAACTGCAGCGACAGCATGTTCGAGACCCGCACCCGCCCTTGTCTGCAATACCAGATCAAGCGTTGCTCGGCGCCCTGCGTCGGCAAGATCAGCGAAGACGGCTACGCAACGCTTGTTGATGACGCCAAGCGCTTCCTTGAAGGCAAGACCACGTCCGTCCAGGCCGACCTCGCCAAATCCATGGCCCAGGCTTCCGAAGCGATGGAGTTTGAACGCGCCGCCGCCCTGCGCGACCGGATCAAGGCCCTGACCCAGGTCCAGCAGACGCAAGGCATCAACCCGCAAGGCGTAACCGAAGCCGACATCGTCGCCCTTCACCTCGAACACGGGCAAGCCTGCGTCCAGGTCTTCTTCATCCGCGCCAACCAGTCCTGGGGCAACCGCGACTTCTACCCCAAGACCGGAGCCGGGGCCGAAGCGCCCGAGATCATGGAGGCCTTCCTCACCCAGTTCTACGACGACAAGGACCCGCCCCGCCTGATCCTCCTCTCGCATCCCGTCGACAACCCCGACCTCGTGACCGAGGCTCTCTCTGCCCGCGCCGGTCGCAAGGTCGAGCTTGCCATCCCCCAGCGCGGCGAAAAGGCCGAACTCGTCGAAAACGCCACCCGCAACGCCCGCGAAAGCCTCGCCCGCCGCATGGCAGAATCGACCACGCAGAACAAGCTCCTCACCGGCCTGGCGGAGGCCTTCGACCTCGACGCCCCGCCGCAACGGATCGAGGTCTACGACAACTCCCACATCCAGGGCACCAATGCCGTCGGCGGCATGATCGTCGCCGGGGCCGAAGGCTTCCTGAAATCGCAGTACCGCAAGTTCAACATCAAGTCCGACGCCGGGGCCAACTCCGACGACTTCGGCATGATGAAGGAAGTCCTGACCCGCCGCTTCGAGCGCCTGTTGAAAGAAGACCCCGAGCGCAAGACCGACATGTGGCCCGACCTCCTCCTCATCGACGGCGGCGCGGGGCAGGTATCGGCGGTGGCCGAGATCATGTCCGAGCTTGGCGTCGAGGACATCCCGATGGTCGGCGTCGCCAAAGGCATCGACCGCGACGCCGGGAAAGAGGAATTCCACCGCCCGGGCGAACGCCCCTTCGCCCTCCAACGCAACGACCCCGTCCTCTACTTCATCCAGCGCCTTAGGGACGAGGCCCACCGCTGGGCCATCGGCGCCCACCGCGCCAAACGGGCCAAGGCCGTGAGCCTGACCCCCCTCGACGACATCCCCGGCATCGGAGCCACCCGCAAACGCGCCCTTCTCCAGCATTTCGGGTCTGCCAAGGCCGTCGCGCGAGCGGGGCTGTCGGACCTGCAGGCGGTGGACGGGATTTCCGAGGCGATGGCCAAGACCATCGCGGACTACTTCTCGGCGAAGGGGTAAGGGCCGCAGCGTTGTAGGGTGCGCTACAGCGCACCGTTCCGCCGGATAAAATCGCCTTGCCGGAGCGTCGCCGAGAGGCTGAAGTCCATCGGATCAACCTTTGGAATGATCGGCGCCTCTGGATAGTCAGGCATCCAACCCAACACTCCCTCAACCCGCCCCTCCGTCATCGCCTCCCGCGTGATCTCCAGCGTCACCGCCTTCAACCGCACCCCCTCCCCGAACACCGCCGCCAGATCGTCCGGGTCCACCTCCGGCACTGTCTCGGGCTTGGTGATGTCATCGAACGTCACCATCATCGGATACTGATACACCGGCACAGTGATCATCTGGCCGCGCTTGCCCTCCACCTCGCTGAACAGCGCCGCATCGAGCACCCGCCCTTCGCGTCCAACGATTGAGGCTGCTGCGACCGAGCCCATGTATTCCGTCGTCCCCGCCCCTTTGAGAAGCGCGAAGAGGTAGCGCCCCGGTGTGACCTCGACCACCAACGCCTCGCCGGTCAGGTCATAGCTCCAGCCCATACCATCCCACCGGAACCACTGCTTGCGCCAACTGACCGCGCTGACGGCGGAGCCGGAGACATCACCCGCCGGGGTCTCGACGGTGATGGTCAGCTTCTGGTGCCAGCTATACCTTCCGGTCGCCCAGACCATCCAGGCCAAAGCAAACAACACCGCCACGACAACCAGACCGCGCTTCACCCCAAATCACCCAACCTCAACCCCACCGCCTCACCCTACCACACCCCCACTCCCCCGCCCCCTCCGAAACCCCTGACCATTCACCTGTTCCCAAATATCCCCGCCGGAGGCATCCACCAGCCGGGTTAGGCGCAACCTCCCCCACTCCGACTCACCGCCGACCCCAAGCACCTCCCCTCGCCCAACGTGGGGAGTGGCCGGGGGCTGGGGCACCCGCAAGGACCCGATTCGCGGCGGATGGTTAACGGCCTTCCGTGCATACGCGCGTATGCACGGAGTGTAGACGCAAGGAAGAAGGAAAGAAGACGCCGTATATACGGCCTAACCCCCTGATCTAACATGCCGAACGCCGGACTTGCACCTACTTCACCACGAACCCATGCGCAAACGGATCGCGGTCGTCGATGAAGATCGTGTTGATCCCCGTCTGCCGCGCCCACCCGGCGATGGAGGGAACAATGGCCTCCCGCCCCGCCACCACCGCAGCAGCCTCGACCCGCCCCTTGAAGATCGACCCGATGATGCTCTCATGGTGGAACTCGTCCCCCACGGCCAGCTTCCCCTTCGCCGCCAGCTGCGCCATCCGCGCCGAGGTCCCCGTCCCGCAAGGGCTGCGATCAATCGCTTTTTCCCCATAAAACACGGCGTTACGCGCATGCGCCCCCGGCACCGTGGGCTTGCCGGTCCACAGAATATGGCTCAGGCCCCGGATCGCCGGATGCTCGGGATGCACGAACTCATACTTCTCATTCAGCGCGGCGCGGAGCTTCGGCGACCACCCCACCAGCTCCCCCGCCGTATGGTCCGCCATGTCGCGGAAACACTTCTGCGGCTCGACGATCGCATAGAAGTTGCCACCATAGGCCACGTCCACCACCACCTCGCCCAGACCTTCGACTTCCGCCGTAAGCCCCTCAGCATAAAGGAAACCTGGCACGTTGGTCAGCCGCACTTCCTCGACGAACCGCCCGTTCTGTATATACGAAACCTCGACCTTCCCAGCCGGAGCATCCACCGCCAACCGCCCCGGCTCACGCGGCGAGATCAGCCCGTTCTCGATCCCCATCGTCACCGTCCCGATCAGCCCATGCCCGCACATCGGCAGGCAGCCCGAGGTCTCGATGAACAGTACCCCCACGTCGCAATCGGCCCGCGTCGGCGGATACAGGATCGACCCCGACATCATGTCATGCCCCCGCGGCTCGAACATAAGGCCGGTCCGTATCCAATCGTAGTCTCTCAGGAAATGCGCCCGGCGTTCCAGCATGGTGGATCCCTCCAGCCGGGGACCACCGCCCGAGACCAGCCGCACCGGATTGCCGCAGGTGTGCCCGTCGAGGCAAGAGAACGTATATACGGCCATGTCAGAACCTTTGCGGAGAGAAGGGGACAAGATCGATGGGCGGCAGCGCGCCGGTCAACAGGTCCGCCACCAGCCGCGCGGTCCCCGCACTTTGCGTCAGGCCCAGGTGGCCATGGCCGAATGCATATACAACATGAGGCGACGCCTTGGCCCTCCCGATGGCCGGCAGACTGTCGGGCAGCGACGGGCGGAAACCCATCCACTGCCGCCCGCCCTCGGTCTTCAGTCCGGGCAGAAAAGCCTGTGCTTTCCGCAGCATGGTTTGCGACCGTTTCCAGTTCGGCGGCAGGTTCAGACCACCCAACTCTACCGCTCCGCCCACGCGGATGCCCGTCGACAAGCGCGAAATGACAAAGCCATGGCCGCCAAAGGTGACCTGGCAGCGCAGGTCGATGGCGTCGGGCGGTAGGGTCGTATTGTAGCCGCGCTCGGTTTCCAGCGGGATGCTTTCGCCCAAGGTCGCGGCGATCCGGTGGGAAAAGGCCCCGGCCGCAAGCACCGCCTTGTCGGCGGACAGCGTTTCTCCCGTAGTCCGTATATACACTCCTGACTGATGCGGCTGCAGGCCCGTCACCTCGGCCCGCAGGATTGTGCCACCCTGCTCGCGGAACCTCTTGGCCAGGGCAAGCACATAGTCCTTCGGGTCAGCAATAGACCACCACCCGGGAGTGAACGTGCCGTGCGTGAACCGGGGCGACAGGCCGGGTTGCAGCACTGCCATCTCCTCAGCGTTCATGTGCCGGAACTCAATTCCGTAGACGGTTCGCGCTTTCCAGCCTGGCTGCGAGGCCCGGAACTCTGCCTCGCTTTCATAGACCTGGAGGTTGCCGTCCTTGCGCAGCATGGCAAGAGTGCCGACTGATGCCAGAAAAGGCTCTAACTCGGCCCGAGACAGATCCATCAGTGCCGTTTGCGCAAGGGTGGAGGCAGCCACTGCGCCGGGCGAACAGGCGCGCCAAAAGCGGTAGAGCCACGGCGTGATCGGCAACATGTAGGCGGGCGGGATGGTCAGCGGGCCAAGCGGGTCCAGCAGCCACTTCGGCGCCTTGCGCAGCATCCCGGGCGAGGCCAAGGGCAGGATGTCGGTGAAGGCGAAAGCCCCGGCGTTCCCGGCCGAGGCCCCGGCGGCAGGCCCCTCGCGATCGACGACCCTGACCGAAAGGCCTCGCGCTTGCGCCATCAAGGCAGCGGAAAGGCCGATCACGCCAGCCCCGATGATGATGACTTCGGTCATCTCAGGCGGCGTATTTCCGGGCCTCCGGTTGCTTGGCCCAGTCGGCATACCAGGCGTCGAACAGCTTGAGCTGCGCCTCGATGAAGCCCCTCTGGCTCGCCGACAACGTGTCTTCGGCGTTGAAGTGGTGCAAGTATGCGGTCTCGCCGCGCAGCACCATCATGTGCTTGAAGAACAGCACCAGATCCGGTCCGGCATCGACTTCCGACAAAACCTGCATCGCGCTGTCCAACTCGAACGCAAGCCTCCGCGCTTCGGCGTCACCCTTTTGGGCCGCCCTGCACAGCGAAACGAGATGCAGCACCTCACGCGGCAGAACGTTGCCGATTCCCGTGATCGCACCAGCGGCATTGCAGTTGACGTAGCCGTGGTAGACGGCGGTATCGACACCGATCATCAGCTTCAGATCCGGCGACGCGCCGGTGATGGCGTTCGCGGCGTAGGACAGGTCGTCGTAACCCCCAAATTCCTTGAATCCGACCAGGTTCGGATGTTCGGCCCGCAGCTGGAAGAAGAGGTCGGCCTTGGTCGAGTAGCCGTAATAGGGGCTGTTGTAGATGACGGCCGGCAGGTTCGGAGCCGCCGACAGCACCGTCTTAAAATGCGCCCGCTGCGCCGCGACCACAGTGCCGCGCGAAAGAAGCCGCGGGATCACCATCAGCCCATGCGCGCCAACCTTCTCGGCATGCGCGGCGATGGCTGCGGCGGTGGCCGAGTTCACCGCACCGGTCCCGACGACCACCTTGATCCCCGCTTTCACCAGCCGTTCCACGCCCTCCATCCGCTGTTCGGTGGTGAGCAAAGGCCAGTCACCCATCGACCCGCAGTAAACGACGGCGGACATGCCCAGCCCGACCAACTCTTTCGCCTTGGCGACCAGAGTGTCGAAGTCAGGGCTGCGGTCCGCTTTGCAGGGTGTCATGAGGGCCGGAATGGTGCCCGAGAAGATATCCGATTTCATGGTGCAATCCTCCTATGGCGGCCGAATCCGCGCTGGCTACCTCGGCAGAATAGATGTTGTATTTAGTTTGTCGACAAGATTCGCTAGAGGATGAGGTCCTGTCGCAGATCGCGCGCCATCATCGTCCGGATCTGCTGCACGATCTTGTCGGCATGCTCCTTGGCGAGCAGATCGCATGTATCTACATCTCGCGCCGCAATGGCCGCGATGATCGCCGCGTGTTCCTGTATATACGGGTGCGGCAAGCGCGGCTCGAACGTCGGGTAATAGTACAGCCGCAGGATACGCCGACCTTCGTCCAGAAGACGTGAGAAGAGCTGAAGGTAATAGGGGTTCCGGCCCGCTTCGGCGATAGCGACATGGAAGTCGCGGTTCAGCTGGATCATCCCGGCGGTGTCTCCATCAAGGACAGCCTTCGCAAATGCATCCTGTCGCACGTTGAGAGCGTCTAGGTCATCCGCGTCGTGGAACTGCGCAGCAAGGCGTGTCGTCACGCGATACATCAGCGTCATCGCGTCAAAGAAGTGATGCAGGTTCGGAAAGTCGATCTGCGACACCACCGTCGACCGGTTCGGCAGCATTGCTACCAGCCCATCGCCCGCGAGGCGGACCAGCGCCTCCCGGATCGGGGTCCGTGACATCGACAATCGGTCGGCAAGGCCGATTTCGTCAATCGGTTCACCGGGTTGCAGGGCAAGGCTCAGAATCTCTTCCCGCAGCGTGTCATAGACAAACCGCGCCCCGGTTCCACGCTTGCGTTCATGCTGGTCGTCGCCGTCGCTCATCCTGCCCCCCTGTCGACAGAAGGAATACAGATGCTGGCCAGCGGGGCAACCGAATTGTCCGCGCTGGCGACGAAGACGAAAGGCCGGCCTGCCAATTATCTGAAATCAAAGCGTTTGTCGGATCGTATATACGATCGTATCAACGCGCCATATATACGAGATTCCTACGGATCAACGCCACCAATGCGGCAGATGATCGCCCATTCATCGGCACCCACGGGCTGCACGGAAAACCGCGTGTTGTTGACCAGGACCATGCGCTCCAGCCCCGGAGTGACCTTGCATTCATCCAGACTGATCGCACGCTTCAGCGGCTTCACCGCTTTGATCCACACACAGTCCCAGCGTGGGTCATCGGTCGTCGAGTCCGGCTGGCTTTCGCGGCAAACCTCCACGATTCCAACGATCTCCTTGCCGATGTTCGAGTGGTAGAAGAACCCCCGATCACCGACCTTCATCGCCCGCATGTTGTTGCGCGCCTGATAGTTGCGCACGCCGTGCCATTCCTCGCCTGCCTCTCCCTTTGCGACCTGGTGATCCCAGCCCCAGACATCGGGCTCCGACTTGAACAGCCAGTGGGTCATCCGATCACCCGCTTCCATTCCTGGACCATCACCGACTGGAAGAGCCCCGCCTTGCCGTAAGGATCATTCGCGGCCCAGGACTCGGCCTCGGCCTTGGAAGCCAGACCAAGGATCAACAGGCTGCCGCACATCTGACCTGCCGCATCGATGAAGGGCCCTGCCTGCTCGACCACGCCGGTCTCTTGTATATACGCCAAATGCGCCGAGCGGTTGTCGACGCGGGTTTGCAGGGCGTTGGGTTTGTCGATGCAAATCAAGGCAAAGCGCATGGTCATTCCTGTTTCAGGGGCCGGCTCATCAGCCGACCGATGGCATCATTCAGCGCGATGCGGCCGGACGCAAGGGCATCGACCATCGTTGTGACCGGCATGTCGAGCCGCAGGTCCGCGGCCAGCCTCACCACAGCGCTGGCCGTCGCCACGCCTTCGACTGTGACGCGGGGATCGAAATCCTCCCCCCTCCCCAGCGCGCAGCCATAGCGGAAATTGCGCGATTGTGCCGAGGTGCAGGTCAGCACCAGGTCGCCCAGGCCTGACAATCCCGCCAAAGTCTCGGGACGCGCGCCCATAGCCACCGCCAACCGGACCATTTCGGCGTAACCCCGGGTCATCAGGGCCGCCCGCGCACTGTCACCGAGGCCAGCGCCGATCACAGTGCCCGAAGCAATGGCGATGACGTTCTTCAACGCTCCGCCAAGTTCGGCTCCGGTGATGTCGTCGGTCCGGTAAAGCCGCAGGGTCGGGGTGGACAGGAGTTCCTGCAGTTGGGCACCGCCGCCCGTCACGGCCAGAGTCAGGGCTGTTGGCAGGCCCTTGGCGATGTCCACGGCAAAACTTGGCCCGGTCAGGATGGCGGCGCGGGCATCCGGGCGGCGGTCACGGATCAGCGCGACAGGCCCGCGCAGGCTGGCAAGGTCAACGCCCTTGCAGCAGGCGACCAGCGTCTCGCCGGGTCCGATCTCGGGGTATCTGTCCAGAACCGCGCCCAGCGCCTGCATCGGAACGGCCAGAAGGAGCGCCTCTCCGCCTGTGGCTTCCGCGATTTTGGCATGAATAGAGACGTTTTCGGGCAGGCTGACCCCCGGAAGCGCCCGGTCGTTCCGCCGGGTGTCGCGCAGCGCTTGAACCTGTTCCGCGTCGCGCGCCCACAGCCGAACCTCGTGGCCCGCCCGCGCCAAGGCCACCGCCAATGCGGTGCCGAAGGCTCCGGCTCCGACGATTCCGATCATGCCTTTGCCCCCTTCTTGCCCGAGCCCAGCATTGCAGACGCAGTTTCGTCCAGCGGCCAGCGCGGACGCGCGACGAAGCTGGTCGAAGGCGGCACACCTGCCCGCAGCCGTTCGATCCCCGCCCAGGCGATCATCGCGGCGTTATCCGTGCAAAGCCGCAGCGGCGGGGCCAGGAAGGGCACCCCCGCTTGGGCTGAAACAGTCTCTAACATGGCCCGAATGGCCTTGTTTGCCGCCACGCCCCCTGCCACCGCAAGCGCGGTCGGGGTTGCCCGTGCTATGGCCAGCGCACGCGCTGTCCTTTTTGCCAGCACTTCGGCCACGGCAGCTTGAAACCCGGCGCACAGGTCGCGTCGGTCCTGCACGGTAATCCCGCCCTTTTCAGCCAACAGCGCATCCCGCGCCCGCAGAAGCGCGGTCTTCAGCCCCGAGAACGACATGTCGCAGCCGTCCCGATCGATCAGCGGCCGGGGAAACCGGAACCGCTGCGGATCGCCCAGGGCAGCCTCGGCCTCGACCGAAGGCCCGCCTGGCTGCGGCAGGCCCAGAAGCTTGGCGGTCTTGTCAAAGGCCTCGCCCGGGGCATCGTCGATGGTGCCGCCCAGCCGCGCAAAGCTGTCGGGCCCCTTGACCAGCAGAAACTGGCAATGCCCGCCTGACACCAGCAGCATCAGGTAGGGAAAGTCGACAGCGTCTGTCAGCCGCGGGGTCAGCGCATGGCCCGCCAGATGGTTGACCGCCACCAGGGGCAGGCCTCGTGCCGCCGCAAGACCACGCGCCAGCATCACGCCGGACAGGACCCCTCCAATCAGTCCCGGCCCCGCCGTAACCGCGATTGCGTCAAGCTCGTCCAGACCGATCCCCGCCTGAGCCAACGCGGTTTCGACTACGTCATCCAGCCGCTCGGCATGGGCGCGGGCAGCGATCTCCGGCACCACTCCGCCAAAGGCCTCATGCAGCCCGGTCTGGCCCAGCACTTCAGAGGACAGGATCACCGGCCTACCTTCGGCAGGTGCGCGAACGACCGCCGCGGCGGTGTCGTCGCAGCTCGATTCAATGCCAAGAAGGGTAAGCGTCCGGTCCATGGCCACCGTTGCGTGAGGGGCCCCCGGCAGGTAACACCATGGGCATGGCGAGACAATCCGATCCGTTGCGACAGGCAGCGTCTGGCATCCCGGTGCTGGTCACGCGCCCCCGGGCACAGGCTGAGAAATTCGCCCGAATGCTGACAGCGCGGTTTGGGTCCAGGGTGCGACCGTTCGTAGCCCCGCTCATGGCACCTGAATTCCTGTCGCCGCCGGTGCCGGACGGTCCTTTCGCCGCCGTCATCTTCACCTCGGCGCACGGGGTGGAGGGGGCGGTCCGTCTGCAGGCCGACCTGCCCCGCCTGGCCTATTGCGTCGGCCGGGCAACGGCGGCGGCGGCGACAGCGGCGGGGTTCGACGCGCAGTCGTCCGACGGTGACGTGGCGGATCTGGCGGCGACCCTTCTGTCCGGGCCCGGAATGGGTCGATTTCTGTATCTACGGGGCGTAGATACAACAGGAGAGCTTGAGAACCAGCTGATTTCCAACGATATTCCGGTGCTATCTTTACAAGTGTATTTACAGCAATCCCTACCTCTTGAGCGCGAGTCGCTCGCGCTCATGCGCCAATCCGGCCCAGTGATCCTGCCGCTTTTCTCTCCGCGGAGTGCGCATATCTTCCGTGCTGCCAGGCCCGTCGACACCCACGCCGACCTTCGCATTGCCGCAATGAGCATGGCTGTCGCAACAGTGGCCGCGGGCATCCCGCACAGCGCGCTTGTCATTGCGGCAAGGCCCGACGCAGACGCAATGCTCGATGCCGTCGAAAGCTTGCTCGCGCTGGCCCCTGCGCCTTGAACCGACACCCTGCGAGTGCTTAGGTTGGCACGACAGGACGAAAGGGCTGCCGTATGACCAGACGCAAGGACCCCCAGCCCGAGACCGACACCCCGCTGGTCGAGCCATTTGTCGCCGAGCCCATCGTCGCCGAGCCCATCGTCGCCGAGGTGGTCGAACCTGCCCCGCCGGACAGTGCTGCCGTAGATCCGGTCGTCAGCCCTGCGCCGGTCGCGCCACAGGCCACGTCCCGGCCTCGCAACTCCGGCCTTTTTGCACCGCTGCTCGGTGGCGCGCTGGCCGCGATGGGCGGCTTTGCCCTGTCGCACTTCAACCTCCTTGGTCTCGCCGCCCCGGACCAAAGCGCCCAACTGGCGGCGCTGTCGGCCAGCATCACGGCGGCTCAGGCGGATCAGACCAAGGCCCTGGACGGAATCACAGGTGACCTTGCCGCGCTGGGCAACCGGCTGGCCACTCTTGAGGCCGCGCCTGCACCGCAGATGCCGGACCTCTCGGCCCTTGATGCGCTGGACAAACGGCTGGCCGCGATCGAAGCGATGCCAGTCGATGCCACCGGGGCCAACCCGGCGCTGGCCGCCAAGATCGCGGCGCTGGAGGGTCGCCTGGCGGCGCTGCCTGCATCCGAACCTGGCGTTCAGAAAAAGCTGGACGAGGCGCTGGCCCGGCTTGACGCCGCCGAAGCCGCCGCAAAGACCCGTGCCGCCGAAGCCGAGGCCGCCGCCGCCAAAGCCCGCCGTTCTCAAGCCCTTGATGCCCTCTCCCGGGCGGTGTCTGACGGCCGCCCCTTCGCCCAGGAATTGCAGACACTGGCCGACCCCGCCCTGTCGTCGGCGCTAGGTCCGATCGCCGACGCCGGAGTCCCGACGCTCGCCACCTTGCAGGCCGATTTCCCCGCAGCCTCCCGTGAGGCGCTGCGGATCGCGCGGGCAGCCAGCTCGGAGACTGGCTGGTCAGCCCGCCTCGTCGATTTTCTTGCCGCGCAGACCGGCGCCCGGCCCCTGACACCGCGTGATGGCACGACCCCCGATGCCATCCTGTCCCGTGCCGAATTCGCGCTGTCTGAAGGCCGCGTCGCCGATGCCCTGGCCGAGCTTGCGCCGCTGCAGGACGCCGTCAAGGCCCCGCTGGCCAGCTGGATTGCCGCTGCAACCAACTACGCCACAGCCACTGCCGCCCTGCAAACGGCACGGGGGGAATGATGCTCTGGTCGCTGACAAAGGTCATACTCTTCGTCGTCCTCGTCGCCGCACTTGCGCTGGGGGCCGGGCTTCTGTCCGAAACCGGCGCGGCGATGCGTGTCATCGTCGCCGGGTGGGAGTTTACCATCGGTCCGGTGCAGGCCGTCATCCTGGCGCTCTTCACCATCGTCGCCGTCTGGCTTCTCTTGAAGGCGCTCGGCCTCATTGGTGCCACCTTCCGCTTTTTGAATGGCGACGAAACCGCGATCTCGCGCTATTTCGACCGCAACCGGGAACGGAAGGGCTATCGCGCGCTGTCCGAGGGGTTGATGGCCCTGGCCTCGGGCGAACCCCGCCTCGCGCTTGCCCGGGCCCAGAATGCCGAGCGTTTGCTCGGAAAGCCCGAGTTGACCACGCTTCTGGTCGCGCAGGCCGCCGAAGCCGCTGGCGACCGCAAGCGCGCGACCGAGGCTTACAAGACCCTTCTGAAGGACAACGCCACCCGCTTTGTCGGCGTGCGCGGCCTCTTGCAGCAGAAGCTGGCCGATGGTGACCGCGAAGTGGCGCTCAAGCTGGCCGAAAAGGCCTTCGAGCTGCGGCCCAAACACGCCGAAACGCAGGATATCCTCTTGAAACTGCAGTCCGATTCCGGTGATTGGTCCGGTGCCCGGACCACGCTTGGGGCCAAGTTGCGGGCGGGCACACTGCCCAAGGATGTCTACCGCCGCCGGGATGCCGTCCTCGCCCTGCAGCAGGCCCGGACCGTGATGGATGACACCGCCAGCATCGAGGCGCGCGAGGCCGCGATCGAGGCGAACAAGCTGTCACCCGACCTGATCCCCGCCGCCGCCATGGCCGCGCGCGGTTATCTGGCCAAGGGCGACCGCAAGAACGCGACCCGGGTCCTGAAAAAGGCCTGGGAGGTTCTGCCCCACCCCGATCTTGCCGCCGCCTTCGCCGAGATCGAACCGGCCGAATCCCCCCAGGACCGGCTGAAGCGCTTTCGCACCTTGACCAACGCGCGCCCGGACAATGACGAAACCCGGATGCTGCTTGCCGAACTCATGCTTGCGACCGAGGATTTCCCCGGTGCCCGTCGCGCCCTGGATGACGTCGCCACCCGCGCTCCGACCCAGCGGTCACTGGCGATTCTGGCGGCAATCGCGCGGGGCGAGGGGGCCGAGGATTCCATCGTGCGCGATCTTGTCGCCCGCGCAATCGCAGCGCCACGCGGCCCGCAGTGGGTTTGCGACAAGTGCCATGCCATTCATGACGGGTGGCAGCCGGTCTGCGACAACTGCGGCAGCTTCGACACCCTCTCCTGGAAGACGCCCCCCGCCAATGCCGCCAGTTCGCCCGTCCTGGCCGAGCTTCTCCCCCTGATGAAAGCCCGCCCCGCGCCGGAACCCGAGCCCGAGCCCGAGGTCGAACAGCTTCCCCTGGATGAGATTGCCCGTCGCGCAAATTAGGGCTACACACTGCGGATGGGCGATGCTAATAGCCCCGCGCAGAGAAGAGTGCCGGTGTAGCTCAGCTGGTAGAGCACGTCATTCGTAATAGTGCTCTCACGGCTGGCGTAGGTGGTTGAAGAGTAACAGAAAGAAGCGCCCTAAAACGGGGCGTTAGAACGGAAAAAGACGGGTTTGCCGCAGTAGCTCAGCTGGTAGAGCAACGCATTCGTAATGCGTGGGTCGGGGGTTCGAGTCCCTTCTGCGGCACCATTTCCTCCCCGCTGTGACAAAATGAATCGGCTGGCAGGGAAGGGATTCCCCTGTCTGGGGCCTTCGTTCTATGATTCGCGCGGTAGGGAGGCCACGATGGGACAGGATGCGTGACCGCGACGTGCGGGAGAGTGTTTGGCGCTGGCTGGAAGTTGACCATGCGGGCGACAACGACACCCTGATGCTCAATGAGCTCGGCATCTTGAACGGCGCAACGCGCATCGACATCGCAGTCATCAACGGCCAGATTGAGGGATACGAGCTCAAGAGTGAGCGCGACACCCTAGAGCGCCTCCCGGCACAGCGCGACCTCTACAACAAGGTTCTGGACAGGATCAGCCTGGTCGTTGCGGAGAACCACCGCGATGCAGCGGAGGAGATCATCCCGGACTGGTGGGGGCTGGCCATTGCCAGCAACTCTCCGGGCGGGGTCCTGGTCACGCGCGTGAGGATGCCGGAGATGAACCCAGGGTTGGACGCAGCAACGCTTGCATCGCTGCTGTGGCGGGATGAGGCGCTGGCGGTCCTGGAGCGCTACGGCGCGGCGCGCGGTGTTCGGAGCAAGCCCCGCGAGGCACTGTATGAGCGCCTCGCGGTTGCACTGGACCTCGACATGGTCCGGGCTGAGGTGCGGTCTGCCCTCAAGGCTAGGGCAGGATGGCGAGTTGACCGACGATCTCAGCAATGTGGTGGTTGACGCCAATCGTGATCCAGGTCTCAAGGTTGCCCTGACCCTCAGCCCGCCGGTGGATGCGCATGATCCGGCCATCACCGAATGAGAAGGGCTCGCCCCGATACTGCGGCATGGCGACAATGGTGTCGGCATGGCCCAGGAACTGGGCAAAGCCCTGTCCCCCGCGCGTCCGGGTGCCCTGGCCCCGAAGCAGTATCCAGGTATCCTCAAAGGTGTAGCGGACGCTGGCCGTGGGGTTCATCGTCCTGGGGTCCAGCCCCTCCTCAACTGGGATAGGGTGGATGGTCGCATAGTCGCCATAGCTGACGGCCCGCCCCGCCGCCCCCCGGTTTGCCAACCAGACAGCCCACTCATGGCGCTCAACGATGTGGGTTCCGACCGTGAACCCCGACAGGTTCTCCGGGAACGAGCCCGCAACCAAAGAAAGTGACGCCCAGTCTGCGGCGAAGGGCACGGCAGCCAGCGCACCGCGCGCCGTGATGACTGACCGGCCCGTGGTCTCAATGTAGCCCAGGTCCACTACGAAGTCTGCGCCAGCGGCTTGGACACCACACTCGGCCAGCATGTCGGCAACCACATCACCGATGTCCGGCTCAGCGAGGTCATCAGGCGTCATGCGGAAGGTGGGCCGCAGCCCGTGGTCGGCGCAGACCCCCGCGACAGCCGTTAGGAAGTCGTCATCGCTGCCCAGGCGCAGGACCGGGCTTGCGGTTGCACCGCCTGCGGCAGCCGCCACCCGGTCAAAGAAGTGGCGCACGGGGTGGACCCCTCCGGCGCACCGTGCGTTCGGGTCTATGTCGCCCAGGTCCACCGCCGCAGCATATCCCGCCCAGGTGGCATTGAGCCGGTCAGCGTCCTGGGCGATGCGCAGGTCAAACGCGCCGTCAGTGTCGCCACCAGGGGGCGGGTTGAAGGCGTGTGACGCGATGTTGAGGAGGGGGACGGTTGCTGCCTTGTGGGCGGCGGAAAGATTGGTCAGCGCGGTCTGCTCGCCGCGCTTGAAGCGGAGGATCGGTCGGTAGGTCATGGTGCCTCAAGGTTGTTGCCTGATTCTTGGCGTCAACCTTAACACATCAAGAACAAGTCGTGAACTCCACTACTCAGCCGCCAGCCCAAGCAGCCCGGCCTCAGACGATCTGGCCTGACCACCCCTTCGTTGGACGAGATATGGCGCTCCGAACCTTGCAACAATAGCGGCACTCTGCAAATGTGCAGCCTCCCCAGGAGGTTAGACACCGTGCCAAGCCCATACGACAAACTGTCTCCCGACCAGTGGGCCGCCAAGACCCAGGAACTGATTGATGCCCACCCGCTGGACACGGCGGAGATAGTGGACGTGGTGCAGACCTGCTGGACCGCAATCTTTGAGTCGCGCTTGGGAGGCAAGTTCAGGATCGGGCATGACATTCAGCCGAAGCCCCAGATTATGGGCTTCCTTCTTCACGAGCTCATCCCTCTGGAGCTCCAGTCACGCCACCCCGGCCAGTGGCGGCCAGAGAAGGCGAAGATTGACAAAGACCTTGTCTACATCCCCGACACGAGCCTTTCCGTGGAGCTCAAGACCTCATCCCACGCGGCCCAGATATTCGGCAACCGGAGCTATGCCCAGGAACAGGTTGGTGAAGGCAAGCCCAAGAACGGCTACTACCTGACTGTGAACTTCCAGAAGTTCAGCGCAGTGGGCCTGCCGGTTGTCACGCAAATCCGGTTCGGATGGCTAGACCACACCGACTGGATCGGGCAGGCCTCTGCCACCGGTCAGCAGGCGAGGCTGCGGCCAGAGAGCGACAGGGCGAAGCTGCTCAAGCTCTACAGCAACGCGGGCTGAGCCAAGGCCAGCTCAAGACGCCTTGCGGTCATATCAACGTAGTCGCCGTTGATCTCAAAGCCAATGGCCTGCCGCCCCGCCCGGACAGCAGCCTCCGCTAGGGAGCCCGACCCCATGAACGGGTCTAGGATCAGGTCGCCTGGGTTGCTGCAAGCCCGGACAATCCGGTCCACCACTGCCGTTGGAAACTGCGCCGGGTGAGGCATCCGCTCTTTCGATGACCTGTCCGCGCCAGAGGTCACCTTGGGTATCTGCCAGACATCAGACGGGTTCTTGCCGAGGGGGTTGCACTTGAGCTTCCCGTTCTTGCGCTGGTTCGGATACTTCACGTCCGGGTCCCGCACATCGTCAAGGTTGAAGGTGTAGCTGTCCGGGTCCTTCACATACCAGAGGAACTTCTCATTCCTGGGCGAGAAGGAGTGGCGGGCTGCGACCCCTGCGCCATAGTTCCACACCACCTCTTGGATCAGAAAGAAGGGCACCCGGTCCCACAGCAGGTAGGGGATTGGCACCGCCTTCCCCCGCTCCGGCACCGACAGGTAGCCCAGGTTCAGCCAGAACGCGCCCCCGGGCTCCGTAGCGCGATGGATCAACTCAACCCAAGCGGCGCACCAGTCGATGTAGTCGCCCACATCACGCACCTGCTCATAGGACTTGCCAATGTTGTAGGGAGGGGAGGTGACTGTCAGGGGCAGGCAAGCCGCCGGCAGCGCGGCCAGAAGCTCAAGGCTATCCCCCCGGTAGACGGCCCAATCGTCGCCCCGGTGGGCGGGCTGACCCAGAAGGTCGGTGATCTGATCAAGGTTCATTCGCGGCTCACTGAATCTTTGTTGGTGTTCTAACCCGGATCGGGCGGAATGTCCCTGCTAAGCCGCCCGCGCACGGGCAGAACCGAAGGGCAACCATTCCGCTGAGCCATCCCCCTGCCCAAGGGCAGCGCCAGCGAAGGCCCCGGCGGGGTCTGTCACCCGTGCCTCCACGGCCCACCCAAGGGACGCGGCCAGCGCCCCGGCCTCCCTCATGGCGACGGCCCGCGCCTCTGTTAGGCAAGCCGCCTCTGTCCACCAAATACCTCCCACCAAAACCCTGTAGCGCATTCCAACCCCCTGAACATTAAGAGAACCTTAACCGGGGATAACTCGCCTTGGACACAACCGTAAAGCGACTTCCGGGGATAAGTGTGAACGATTTCCGTGAGTTGAGCGGTCAACGCTTCCGGGACGGTCCTTTGGGGCCTGCTATAGACAGGCGGAGGGTGGGCAGAAATGCCCAGAGAGTGGCTCCGCCCCGAGCGATGGACGGAGGGACAGCGAAGGGTGCCAGCGCCTTCCGGGCGCGGCGCTTGCGGCTGCCGATTGCGCGCATGCGGGCCATAGCTGCCGCGCCCTCTGCCGTCTGGGTGCGGGCTTTTCCCTGGGCGCTCCGTAGTGCGCGGATTTCAGGGTCAGCGTTCAATGCCTTCAGGTGGTCAACCTGCACGGGGGAGGTGTTTAGGCGCGCAAGCTGCGCCCGGTTCTTGCCCGTCCAGTCCGGGTCGGATTGCTGCCGCACCATCTGAGCACGCTGCTTGTCCCGGTAGGCAGGTTCCTTCAGCGCCACAGCCAGCGCAGACTTGCGCTTGGCGAGATAGGCGGGGTCCTGCATTGCTG
>Ga0208492_1001130_pt1 | contig 18083 bp, 14 predicted proteins | sample Subbioar_CSW14AB_FD_184820 | JGI IMG/M metagenome (GOLD analysis project Ga0208492, IMG submission 184820) | Serpentinite rock and fluid subsurface biosphere microbial communities from McLaughlin Reserve, California, USA - CR12Mar_CSW14AB (SPAdes) | ecosystem: Environmental > Terrestrial > Deep... | reverse complement strand
CGCGGCGAGCCGGTCGATTGCACGCCGGTGTGGGTGATGCGGCAGGCTGGCCGCTACCTGCCGGAATACCGCGAAACCCGCCGCCAGGCGGGTGACTTCCTGACCCTGTGCAAAACCCCGGAGCTGGCCTGCGAAGTGACTTTGCAGCCCCTACGCCGTTTCGCCCTCGACGCCGCCATCCTGTTCTCCGACATCCTGACCATTCCCGATGCCATGGGCCTGGGGCTGAGTCTCGAAGAGGGTCTGGGACCGCGCTTCGCCCATCCGCTGCGCAGCCGCGCCGACATCGACAGCTTGCCGGTGCCGGATCCGGCGGATGAACTGCGTTATGTCACGGACGCAGTGCGCCTCATCAAACGCGAACTCAAGGGCAGCGTGCCCCTGATCGGCTTCGCGGGCAGCCCCTGGACCCTCGCCACCTACATGGTCGAAGGCCAGAGCAGCCGCGAATTCACCCGCATCAAAGGCCTGATCTACACCGACCCGGCGGCCGCCCACCTGCTGCTGGACAAGGTCGCGCGCGCCACCACCGCCTATCTGCGCGCCCAGATCGAAGCCGGCGTGGATCTGGTCATGCTGTTCGATACCTGGGGCGGGGCCTTGTCCCAGGCCGCCTATCATGAGTTTTCACTCGCCTATATGCGGACCATCCTCGATGCGCTGCCGGCGGGCATACCGACCGTGGTCTTCACCAAGGGCGGCGGGCCGTGGCTGGAATCGATAGCCGCGACCGGTTGTTCGGCGGTGGGGCTGGACTGGACGGTCGACGTCGGCGCGGCACGCAAGCGTCTTGGCGATGGCGTGACCCTGCAAGGCAACCTCGACCCGGCCGTGATGCTGACCAACCCCGTAGTGGTGGCGACCGAGACCCGACGCATCCTCGATGCCATGGGTGTCGGTGGTCGGCACATCTTCAATCTCGGTCACGGCATCACGCCCGACGTCCCGCCTGAGCATGTCAGCGTGCTGGTCGATACCGTGCACGAGCACAGTCGCCGCTATCACTGTGCCTGATTCACAGGCTGCGCCGATGGCGATCGCGCCGTGGGCCACAGATCGGCATTGTCGGAGCTGTTAGCCTCTGCAAACTGATCGAAGCACAAGACGCGTTTCTCGCCCATGTGTCACATCATTACAAATGAACGAATTACTTCACTATACTTCGACCAGTTTCGAGTTTAAGGATGGGGGATGCCGTGAGTACCCATGAGCGAATGAATGCGTTTCTGGTCCTGCTCGCATTGAGCGGCACGGCAGCCGCCGATGAGATCACGGACCAGGCCCGTGAGCTGCTGAACAGTCATCAGGCCGGCAGCGCCTATACGCTGCTTGCCCCGCTCTCGGACGAGCGCGCCGGCGACCCCGACTACGACTACCTGCTCGGCATCGCCGCGCTCGATAGCGGTCAGCCCGGCCAGGCGGTATTTGCCCTCGAGCGCGTGCTTGCGGTCAAACCGGACGACGCCCTGGCCCGTGCCGAAATCGCGCGCGCCTACTTCGCGCTCTCGGAATTCGAAACCTCCAAGCAGGAATTCGAAAACCTCAAATCCGATGCCGACGTGCCGGCCACCGCCCGCGCCTCCATGGACAAATACCTCAATCTCATCGATCGCGCCCAGCGCGGCGAGCAGCGCATCGGTGGGTACATCGGCTTCAGCACCGGCTACGACACCAACGTCAATTCCGGCACGGACCAAAGCACAATCGCCATCCCGGTACTGGGCAACCTGCCCTTCCAGCTCATCGACAGGGCGACCTCCCAGGACAATCCCTTCGCGGCCGTCACGGCTGGCATCAATGCCCTGAAGCCGCTCGATAAGACCTGGGCCCTGATAGGCGGCGCGCGCGGCTACTACCGCGCCACGGAAACGCCCTTCTCGACCGCTGATGCCTACCTCTATGGCGGTGTACGCGGCACCTTCGGCAAGCATGAAGTGGTGTTCGCCGGTCAGGGCGAGGACTTCATCGTCGATGCCGACAGCCTGCGCTACGTCTATGGCGGCTATGCCCAGTGGAGCTACGCCGTCGACAACAAGAGCCGCTTGAGCCTCTCGTTCCAGGGCAACAAGATTGACTATCCTGATCTCTCGAACCGCAACGCGACCCGCTATGTGACGTCCGCGAGCTACCTGCGTGCCCTGCCGGGCCTACATGAGGCGGTGGTCTATGCCGGCGTGTATGGTGGCGTGGAGCAGGAGAACGACAGCAGCCGCCCGCAGTTTGGCCATGATCTCTACGGCGGGCGCATCGGCGGCAGCGTCGAACTGATTCCCAAACTGCGCGGCTTCACCAGCATCTCGATCGAGCAGCGTGACTATCATGGCCCCGACCCGATCTTCCAGCGCACCCGCGACGACACGCAGTACATCGTGTCCGGCGGTCTGGAGTACAGATTCTGCGAAGCCTGGCTGGCGCGGCCCAATGTCAGTTACACCGCCAACAACTCGAACATTTCGCTCAACGATTACGACCGGGTCGTGGTCGGCATCGACGTCTCGATGCAGTTCTAAGGAGCAGCCCAAGTGAATACAGCTGACATCTTCAAGCCCCGCCCGCTGGCCTTCGCCGTGGCGGTCGCGGTCGGCAGTCTGCCGGGGATGAGTTTTGCCGCCGCCGGGCGCGTGCAGTTCGCTTTTGGGCAAGTCTCGGTGCAGGACAGCAGTGGCGCCAGCAATCCGGCCACCAAGGGCCGCGAACTCAACCCGGGCGATACCATCGTCACCGAACGGGGCCGCGTGCAACTCAAGTTCGCCGACGGCAGCCTGGTGTCGTTGCAGCCGCAATCGACCTTCAAGATTGACGACTACAACTACAACGGATCGGACGACGGCAGCGAACGCAGCTTCTTCAGCCTGTTCCGCGGCGGTCTGCGGACCATCACCGGCGTCATCGGACACCGCAATTCCGGCGCTTACCGGGTCAATACGCCGGTCGCGACCATCGGTATCCGCGGCACGGAATATCTCATCAAGCTCGAGGGCAGCGGCGCGATCGTCACCGTCGGTGACGGCGCCATCGCGGTCATCAATGACAGCGGCGAAGTGGTGCTGGTCAACGGGCAAACCGGCGTCATCGTCGACAAGGCCACGCCGGTCAGGGTCACCGACGAGAAGCCGGTGCTGCCGCCGAACCCGCCCAACAAGGATTTGCGCGACGATCCGGGCACCTCGCAGCCGCAACAGGACGACGACGATTTCATCATCGACGTCACGCAGGACGATGGCGACACCGAGGATACGCTGAACCGGCTGATCGTCGGCGGCATCCCCGAGGAGGAACCGCCGGAACCCCCACCACCACCACCGCCGCCGCCGCCACCACCTCCTCCCCCGCCGCCAGAGCCGACCAAGCTCGAGAGTGGCGACGGCTTTACGGTCGCCGCTGCGTTCTTCAGCGCCAATGCCGAAGGCCCGGTCAACGCCGTGTCGGGCGCCAACAGCGCGACTTTCGACGAAGGTCAGCTCACGGGCTTCTCGAACAGCAATGTCGAAGGAATGACGGCCGGCGACCATGGCGCGCTGTCCTTGGTGGAAGCCGGCTCGGACCAGTTCATCGGCTGGGGCCGTTGGTCGAATGCCTCGGGCAGCCCCGAAGCTTTCACGGTCACTCAGACCGGCCTCGGCGGCAGCAACGAAACCTTCACCCAGCAGCACCAGAGCCTGCATTACGTGACGGGCAAGCCCACCGATTTGACGGCGCTGGCCGAACTCGGTCAGACCGAGGCACGTTATTCGACGCTGTCTTTCACGTCCCCGACCACGCGCACGGGCGTCGTCGGTGAGTTGAACGACGCAACCTTGCTGCTCGACATCACCCATGCCGAGGTCGCGGGTTCGGCGGAGCTGAGCATCAATTCCGACGACTACGATCTGTCCTTTGGCGGCTTGCCGGTCGGCGCACACGGTTTTGCGGGTTCGGCGTCGGTCGGTTCCGGCACGGGTGGCTGCGGCTGCTCCAGTTGCAACGGCTTCGTGTCCGGGCTCATCGCCGGGCCGCAGGCCGAACGCGCAGGCTTCGTCTACCACGTACAGGGCAATGACGACGTGTTCGGCGCCGTCACTTTCATCAAGGATCCGAGCGGACCCTTGCCGCCCTCTCAATAATGGTTCGGCGGCGCGCCCGCGCGGCTCTTCGCCCGACGTTTGGCTAGCGGCGCCGCCCGCGCCGAGGCGGCCGCGGCATTCCATGCCGGCCGCATTGAGCAGGCGCTCACTCTGCTGGAAACCCACTGCCACCAGGCCGGCGATGGCGCCGACTGGTTGGCGCTAGGCCGTCTCAAACACCGCCTCGGCGATATTGTCGGCGCCCATGCCGCCCTCGAAGTCGCCACGCGGGACCCAAGTACCGCACATATCGCGCGTCGCCTGCTGGCACTCTGGCTGGCCGACGGCGGGGAAGCGGCCCGCGCCTGCGACCTGCTTGAACAATGTCTCGCGGAAGCTCCCGCGCAAGCCGACTTGTGGTGCGACCTCGCCATTGCCCAGGAGCGGGCCGGCCGCCCGGCCGCCGCCCTGGCAACCTACACCGAGGCCCTGACGCTCGCGCCCGACGACACCCGCAGTCGTCTCAACCGCGCCGCCCTGCAGCGCTCGACCGGTCATTTCGAAGCCGCGCTGGCCGATTATCGGCTGCTGCTGGATTCCGGTTCCGAGCAGGCGGTGCTGTGGTGCGAGCAGGCGGAATGCCTGCGTCAGCTCGGTCGCCACCAGATGGCGGTCGAGAGTTGCGAGCGGGCACTGGCCCTGGACCCACACGCGGTCAATGCCTGGATGTGCAAGGCGGTGGCGCTCGCCGTGCTCGGCGGGGTCGAGCAAGCGCAGCAAAGTTTCGTGCAGGCCTTTGCCATCGATCGCAAGCGGGCGGCGCGCTACGGCCACGAACAGTCGCCCCTCGGCGAGTTGCCGGACGCCCGCGCGGTGCATTTCGCCGCGGCCTTCGCCCGTCTGCTGGACGCCAACTGGAACGGCTATGGCGAGATGCTGGCGGCGGCATTGCGCTATTTCGCGAGCCCGGCCACGGCGCCGAGCGATCTCTCAGGCGCCTTCCCGCTGCTCTATCTGCCCTTGCCGAATGCGGTGCGCAGCGCCGGCCACATCGCCATATCGCGCGCCTTGAGCGGCGTCATGACGCCCCCCGCGCGAACGCGCGGGCAGCCAGACCGACGCCTGCGCATCGGCTATCTGTCCTGCAAGTTCAAGGATCATCCGGGCATGATTCTGACCGGTGGTCTGTTTCGCGCCCACGACCGCGCGCGTTTCGAAGTGTTCGGTTACGCCATCAATCGCGATGATCAGAGCAGCCAGCGGCGCAGCGTGCGCCAGGAATTCGATCGCTTCATCGATTTGTCGGAACTCGACGACGAGGCCGCGGCGCGCAGCATTCGCGACGACGGCATCGATATTCTGGTCGACCTCAACGGTTACAGCGATGAAGCGCGCCCGCGCATTCTGACGTCACGGCCGGCCGCCCTGCAGTTCACCTACCTCGGCCACAGCCACAGTCTGTTCGCGCCCTGGCTCGATTACCGCATTACCGATCGCGCCTCGGAACCCGACGATTGGGGTTACCCTCTGCTCGAAGCGCGGGCCTACATGCCGGCCAGCTTCTATCCCTATGACACCGCCCGCAACACGCTCGGAGCGACGCCCTCGCGGGCGGCGCTCGGGCTGCCGGACCGCGCTTTCGTGCTGTGCGGTTTTACCCGCGTCGAGAAGATTGAGCCGCGCATGTTCGCGCGCTGGCTGGATTTGCTCGAGACCCTGCCGGAGGCGGTGCTGTGGCTCGGGCCGGCCTCGAGTGCGGCGACCGCCGCGCTGCGCACGCGCGCCATCCAGCGCGGGCTCGCTGCCGAGCGCCTGGTATTCGTCGAACGGGTGGATCATGCCGCCCATCTCGCGCGCCACCGCGCCGCCGATCTCTTCCTCGACACCTGGACCTTCAACGCCCACACCACCGGCCTCGACGCCCTGCAGGCCGGCCTGCCGATGGTGAGTCTGAAGGGCGTGGGCTGGAGCGCGCGCTACGGCGCGTCCTTGCTGACGGCGGTCGGTCTGGAGGAGTTGGTGACCTCCACGCCCGAGGACTATTGCCGACTGGTGATGGACCTGGCGAAGGATCGTCCGAGGCTGCAGGCGCTGCGCGCACAGCTCGCTGCGCGGATACAGACGGCCAATCCCTTTGCGCCTGAGGTCATGGCGGCGCGCCTCGGCGCCATTTACACCCAGGCGTGGGAGCGCTACTGCCGCGGCGAGCCGCCGGCGGATTTCGAAGTCGCCTGAAGTACCGCGCCGCGACGGGCGTGCAGCACCAGCGCGAAGATGACGACCAGCAGCGTGCCGAACAACGGCAGGTCACCGAAACGCACATAGGGCGTCGCTCCGCTCCGCGCGGCAAAGCGGCCGCTGAGAGCGGTCGGTTCGAACTGCGGCGCGCGCGCCGTGACGCGGCCACGTTCGTCAATGATGGCGGTGATACCGGTATTGGTCGCGCGCAGCAGATAACGGCCGCTCTCGAGCGCGCGCATGCGCGCAATCTGCAGATGCTGGTGGGGCGCGATGGTGTCGCCAAACCAGGCATCGTTGCTGACATTGACCAGAAAGGCGGCCTCGGGCAATGCACGTCGCACTTCCCGCGCGTAGACATCCTCGTAACAGATGGACACGCCGACCGCGTGGCCGGCGGCGTGCATGGTCGGCTGGCGCAGCTCGCCCTCGCTGAAGTCGGACATCGGAATATCGAGCAGCCGGGTGAGGTTTTCCAGCGCCGACTTGAAAGGAAAGAATTCGCCGAACGGCACCAGGTGGCGCTTGTTGTAGCGGCCGGGTTCGCGCCCGAGGGCCATCACGCTGTTGTAATAGCGGCCGCCGCTCCAGGGCTCACCGGTCGGCACACCGACCAGGAGGCTGGTTCCCGACTGGCGTGCCGTGTCCTCCAGACTCTTCATCATCTCGGGTACTTCGTCGGCAAAGGCGGGGATGGCGGTCTCCGGCCAGATGACGACATCGGCCTGCCAATGGGGCGCCGACAATGCGCTGTAAAGCCTGAATGCATCGTCGCGCTGCGACCGTTCCCATTTCAATTGCTGCGGAATCGCAGCCTGCACCAGGGCCACGCGCAAACCCGCAGCGGTTTCGACACTGGTGGGGACGCTGCGCAGGAACTGCCCGCCGGCGAACAGCGCGGCGAGCGCGACGAGGCACGCGGCGCGCGCTCGCCAGCTTGCGTCCCGACCCAGCGCCACGAGGCCGGCGGCGAACACCACCGCCACCGAACACAGGTGTTCGCCGGCCCAGGGTGCGAGGCCGGCCAAGGGGGCATCGAGCTGACTATAGCCCAGGGACAACCACGGAAAGCCGGTGAAGATCCAACCCCGCAGCCATTCACTGCATACCCACAACGCCGGCGCCAGCAGGAGAAGCCGCAGACCATTGCTGCGCACCGGCAAGGCACGCAGTAGTGCAGCAAAGAGCGCCGGGTAAAGCGCGATGAAGGCCACCAGCAGCGCGGTCATGCTGACCGAGAACGCGTAGTAGGGCACGCCGAACTGATGCACGCTGACCTGTATCCACCACACTCCATGACCGAACATGCCCAGGCCGAAGCACCAGCCGAGGCGGGCAGCGGCGGCCGGGCTGCGCTCGCGTAACAGCAGCAGCAACGCGCTCAGGGCCAGGATGGCGAGCGGCCACAAGTCGTAGGGGGCGAACGCGAAAGGGACGATTGCGCCTGCCAGCAGGGCATACAGGAAATGCAGACGCGCCACGCCGGCCGGCATCGCGGGCGGGACGCTAGGGCGCGCGACGGCCATCGGCCGACCCCGGAATCGACACCCGCATCAACCGTCGCCGTCGCTCGCGGAGGGCAGGCTCTGGTCGCCGCGGATGACCCGCAGCAGACGGATGCGGCGCCGGTCCGCGCGCAGCACCTTGAACTCGAAACCCTGGAAACTCAGCTCCTCGCCGCGCCGCGGCAGATGGCCGAGTTCGTGAATGACGAGGCCACCGACGGTGTCGTAATCATCGGTTTCAAAGGCGACGCCGAAGCGCTCGTTGAATTCCTCGATGGGCGTGCGGGCCTTGACCGTGTAGCGCTCGTCGCGGTGGCGCCGGATGTTGTCTTCCTCGGCGAGATCGTGCTCGTCATCGATTTCGCCGACGATCTGTTCGATGACATCCTCGATGGTGACGAGACCGGAAATGCCGCCGTACTCGTCGACCACCACCGCGAGGTGATTGCGCCGCTCGCGAAACTCGCGCAGCAGGATGTTGAGTCGCTTGCTCTCCGGCACGAAGGCGACCGGTCGCATGATGTCGCGGATATCGAAGCCCAGGCCCGGCTCGGCCAGCAGCGGCAGCAGATCCTTGGCGAGCAGGATGCCAAGCACGTTCTCGTGCTTGTCATCGAATACCGGAAAACGCGAATGGCCGGATTCAATGACCTCCGGCAGGAATTCGAGGGGGATGGCGTGTTCCTCGATGAACACGATGTCGGAGCGCGGCACCATGATGTCGCGCACCTGGGTCTCGGATACCAGCAGGGCGCCTTCCATCATCGCCACCGTGTCGGGGTCGATGATGTGCTGCTCCTCGGCGTCGCGGATGGTGTCGACCAGGCGTTGGCGGCCGTTGGGGTCGGGGCGGAAGCGGCGCAGCCAGTCCTGCCACAAGTGGTGGAGGGTGGTGCGCAGACTGGAGTGACTGTCGTTCATTGCTACCCAGCTACACGCGATAGGGATCGGCGATGCCCATGCCCGCCAGTATCGCGCGTTCGTGTTCCTCCATGATGGCGGCCGCTGCCTCGTCTTCATGATCGAAGCCGAGCAGATGCAGTACACCGTGCACGGTCAAGTGCGCCCAATGGGCGGCCGCGCGCTTGCCCTGGGCGGCGGCCTCGGCCACCACCACCGGCGCGCAGAGCACGATGTCGCCCAGCAGCTCCGGCGCGATTTCGGCGATGCCGTCGGCCGGAAACGATAATACATTGGTCGCGTAATCGCGCTCGCGGAAGCGACGGTTGAGCGCGCGGCCCTCGGCTTCGTCGACCACCCGCAGGGTGAGCTCGACGCGCTCGCGGAAGGCACCCGCCGCGCGCGCGACGGCATCGATGAAAAATGCCTCGCTGGGCAAGTCCAGCGCGAGGCTCTCGACCTGCAGCACCAGATCGACCTCGGCGGCGCGCTCCTCAGCCACGCGCGCGGTGCCCCCTGCCCCCATCAGTTGCGGCGCTCGTCGTCGCGGTCAAGGTTGTGATCGGCCTCGTGGATGGCATAGGCATCGAGAATGCGCGCGACCAGGGTGTGGCGCACCACGTCCTTGGAGCGGAACAAGGTGAAGCTGATGCCTTCCACGCCGTCCAGCACTTCCATGACGTGCTTGAGGCCCGAGGTTCGGCCGCGGGGCAGGTCAATCTGGGTGACGTCGCCCGTCACCACCGCCTTGGAACCGAAGCCGATGCGGGTCAGGAACATCTTCATCTGTTCGATGGTGGTGTTCTGCGCCTCGTCGAGGATGATGAAGGACTCGTTCAAGGTGCGGCCGCGCATGAAGGCGAGCGGCGCGACTTCAATGATGTTGCGCTCGATGAGCTTGGCAACGCGTTCGAAGCCGAGCATTTCATACAAGGCGTCGTAGAGCGGGCGCAGATAAGGGTCGATCTTCTGCGACATGTCGCCGGGCAGGAAACCCAGGCGTTCGCCCGCTTCCACCGCCGGTCGAACCAGACAGATGCGCCGCACGGAATCCGAATCCAGCGCCGCCACCGCACTCGCCACCGCGAGGTAGGTCTTGCCGGTGCCGGCCGGGCCGATGCCGAAGCTGATATCGAACTCGCGGATGGCGTCGAGGTAGCGGCGCTGGTTGATGCCGCGTGCCTTGACCATGGTGCGCCGGGTGCGAATCGCGCTCTCGCTGTCATCGAACGGTTCGTCGCCATTCATGTCGGCGTTGCGCAGTTCCAGATGCACATCGGCGCCGGTGATGGAACGCGAACCAGTCAGGCTGTAGAGCTGGCGCAGTACACGCTCGGTCACCACCACCACGTCATGCTCGCCGACCAGTTTGAACTGGTTGCCGCGATTGCCAATCTCGACGCCGGTGCGGCGCTCGAGCAGACGCAGGTTCTCGTCGAACTGCCCGCACAGATTGGCCAGGCGTTCGTTGTCGGCCGGCTCGAGGGCGATTTCGATTTCCGCGGTACTCACGCGCTGGCCTCGAGGGCCGCGCCCAGCCATTCACCGCGCAGGGAATTGGGCAATGCGGCACTGATGCGCACGTCGGTGAAGTCACCGATGAGGCTGTGCGGCCCGGCGAAATTCACCACGCGGTTGTGCGCGGTGCGGGCGCTGAGTTCGCGCGAGTCCTTGCGCGCTGTGCCGGTGACCAGCACGCGCTGGGTGGTGCCGACCATGGCGGCATTGTTCTCATCGGAAAATTCCGTGATGCGCCGCTGCAGGATGGCGAGGCGGTGCTGCTTCTGTTCCGGTGTGACGTCGTCCGGCAGGGCAGCAGCCGGCGTGCCGGGTCGCGCGCTGTAGATGAAACTGAATGACTGATCGAAACGGAGCTCTTCAATGAAGGCCATGGTGCGAGCGAAATCCTCGTCGGTTTCGCCGGGAAAGCCGACGATGAAATCTGTGGAGATCAGGATGTCGGGCCGCGCTTCGCGCAGGCGCCGGATGATGGACTTGTATTCGAGCGTGGTGTGACCGCGCTTCATCAAGGCGAGGATGCGATCCGCGCCGCTCTGCACCGGCAGGTGCAAATGACTGACCAGCTTTGGCACTTCCGCGTAGGTCTGAATCAGCCGCGGCGTGAATTCGAGCGGATGGGAAGTCGTGAAACGGATGCGCTCGACGCCGTCGATGGCCGCGACGTAACGAATCAAGGCGGCCAGGTCGACCACCTGGCCGTCATGGGTCGCACCTCGATAGGCGTTGACGTTCTGACCCAGCAGCACCACTTCGCGGGTGCCGGCGGCGGCCAGTTCGTAGATCTCGGTGATGACGTCGTCGAACGGACGACTGAATTCCTCACCGCGCGTATAGGGCACGATGCAGAAGCTGCAGTATTTGCTGCAGCCTTCCATGATCGACACAAACGCGCTCGGGCCGTCGACCCGCGCCGGCGGCAGGTTGTCGAATTTCTCGATCTCGGGAAAGCTGATATCGATCATGCGGCTCGCGCCGCGCTCGATTTCGGCAATGATGGCCGGCAGGCGATGCAGGGTTTGCGGACCGAACACCACATCCACGAAGGGCGCGCGTTCCCAGATCAGTTCGCCCTCCTGACTGGCCACACAGCCACCGACGGCAATGATCACCGCGGGGTCGGCTTCCTTCAGCGGCCGCCAGCGGCCGAGTTCGGAGAACAGTTTCTCCTGCGCCTTCTCGCGCACGGAACAGGTGTTCATCAACAGCACGCGCGCCTGCTCGGGACTCGCCACCAGGGTCAGACCATGACTGCGTTCGAGCAAGGCCAGCATCTTGCTCGAATCGTATTCGTTCATCTGACAACCGAAGGTCTTGATGTAGATGCCTTTGCTCATCACACGAATCCCGTTGAACGCCGGCCCGCTAGCAGCCGGCGAGCGGCTGCGCGAGCATGACGCGGATGTTGTCGATCAGGCGCGCGCCGCCCAGCCAGGCCGCGGCGAGGATGATCAAGTCCTGATCGCCGGCCTTGGGCAGGGTCAGATCCGTTGCATTGCGCACTGAGATGTATTCGGGACGCATGCCGAGCACCTTCAATTCTTCCTGACAACGGCTCTCGAGCACGGCGATGGCTTGCGCCTGCACCCGCAGTTCCTCGGCGGCGCGGGTCAGGCTGGCATAGATGCCGGCCGCGACGCGGCGTTCTTCGGGTTTGAGATAGCTGTTGCGCGAGCTCATGGCCAGACCATCGGCTTCGCGGATGATCGGCATGCCGATGATCTCCACCGGGAACAACAGGTCATGCACCATGCGGCGGATGACCATCACCTGCTGAAAATCCTTTTCACCGAACAGCGCGTAATCCGGCTGAGTGTTGATGAACAGTTTGCTGACCACGGTCGTGACGCCCGAGAAATGGCCGGGACGGAATTCGCCACACAGGATGTCCGACAGCGCGGGCACCGTGACACGGGTGTCTTCTTCGATACCGCCGGGATACAGCTCAGCCAGGTTGGGCGCGAACAATAGATCGAGCCCTGCCGCCTCGAGCTTGGCCCGGTCTGCGTCGAGGGTGCTCGGATAACGCTCGTAATCTTCGCCACGACCGAACTGGATGGGATTGACGAAGATGCTGACCACACTGCGGTCGGCGATTTCGCGCGCGCGGGCCAACAGCGAGATATGACCCTCATGCAGGTTGCCCATGGTCGGCACCAGGGCAATGGACAGGCCTTCGCGACGCCAGTCGCGCAAGGTATGGCGCAGCGTCTTCAGATCGGAATTCGTAATCATCGGGTCGAGGATTTCCGTGACATTGGACGGGAAGAAGCCGGCATGGGCACGACACTGGCGCGATCGGCGGCGGCGAGCAGAGTGGCCAAGGCGGCTTGGCCCGGAATCGAAACCTGGGGGGCGATCTCCGCCAACGGCACCAGCACGAAGGCGCGCTCGGCGATGCCCGGATGGGGCACTTTCAAATGATCCTCATTGAGCACACGGTCGCCATAGAGCAGGAGATCCAGATCAATGGTGCGCGGCCCCCAGCGCTGGCCGCTGCGGTCGCGGCCCTGACTGCGTTCGATGCCCTGCATCGCTTCGAGCAGTACCCGCGGCGCGAGCCTGGTCTCTATCGCGACCACCGCGTTGACGTAATCGGGTTGTTCCTGCGGCCCCATGGGCGGGTTGCGATAAAAGCTCGATACCGCGCGCAGCACGCTGTCGGGCAGCGCCGCGATGGCGTCTATGGCACGGGCGACCTGCGCCGCCGGATCATCGAGATTGCTGCCGAGGCCGAGATAGGCCGTGACCGCGCCGCTCACGGGCGGCGCTTCCGCCGCCGCCGGCGCTTCTGACCACCCGGCGCGGGGCGCTCGTCCAGCGCGCCGAGCATCTCTTCGCGTTCGGCATCACTGGCGTCCTGAAAGTCGGTCCACCATTCCGCGCACTCGGCATCGGCATCACCGGCCTCGGCGCGCAGCTTGAGGAAATCATAGGCGGCGCGGAAGCGCGGATTCTCAAACGCACGCCGCGCCCGCTTGGGCGACAAGTCCACCAGCCGTGGCTGCATGGACCAGATGTCACGCGTAATCTGGGTGAAGCGGCGCGGCACCGCGAGGCGCGCAACCTGCCTGGCGATGACCTGATCGGCGGCCAGGCCCAGTGCTTCCATGGGCGGCATGCCGTCGGCTTCCAGTTCCTGGCGACGCTCTTCAAAGGCGTCCCACAAGAGCGCGGCAAGCAGGAAGGCCGGCGTCACCGACTTGCCGTCGGCGATGCGCTGGTCGGTGTTGTCCAGCGCGCGACCCACGAGGGTGGCGGGAAAACCTTCATGTTCGTGGCTGAGCGCGACTTCGGTCAGCGGGAACAGATGCTCGAACAGATGGTGATGACGCAATGCTTCAAAAGTCTGCAGCGCATAGCCACCGTGGAACAGCTTCAGGGCTTCGTCGAAAAGGCGGGCCGGTGAGATGGCGTCGAGCAGACTGCCCAGTTGCGGCAGATGGCGCGTGCAGGCTTCGTCGAGATTGAAGCCGAGCTTCACCGCGAAACGCACCGCGCGCAGCATGCGCACCGGGTCTTCGCGAAAGCGCTGCTCGGGATCGCCGATCACGCGCAGCACGCCTTGTTCCAGATCTTCGACGCCACCGACATAGTCAATGACACTGAAGTCGTGGATGTCGTAGTACAGGCCGTTGACGGTGAAATCGCGACGCCAGACATCGTCCTCGATATCACCGTAGACGTTGTCACGCAGGATGCGGCCCTCGTCGCTCATCTCGGCATGGTCGCCGTCATCGTCGTCATGGGCGGCGCGGAAGGTCGCGACTTCAATGATCTCGGGCCCGAAACGCACATGGGCCAGACGGAAACGACGACCGATCAGCCGGCAGTTGCGGAACAACTCGCGCACCTGGTCGGGGCTGGCGTCGGTTGCGACGTCAAAATCCTTGGGTTCGCGGCCTAGCAGCAGGTCGCGCACACCGCCACCCACCAGACAGGCGCGGAAGCCGGCACCATCGAGGCGATAAAGCACCTTCAAGGCGCTGGGCGAAATCATCTTGCGCGAGATATTGTGCTCGCCGCGCGTATAAATGCGCGGCGCGCCGCGACGCGCGGGCACGGGGTTGTCGTTCTTGCGTTGGGAACGTGTTGGTGGTGATTCAGGGGCGGCGGGCGCGCCGGCGGCGGCCTTGGGCGTTGAACGCCCGGTGACCCGAGCGGCCGCGGCTCGAACCAGATCGATTAGGATGCTCAATGACTTCTCGGGATCATGTGTCCTGTGAGCGCGCCTGCGCTTTGCCGAGCGACCGCGCGTGCCGCGTGCGGCGTTGGTCAGCGCAGGTGAAGAGCGACTCGACTGTCGTTCGCCTGCGTGATGTCGCCACTGCTAACAGCGGCGTGACGGTATGATACCATTTGCGCTTCCAAATACGCTCCCTTCGTCTAGTGGCCTAGGACATCGGCCTCTCACGCCGAGAACAGGGGTTCGACTCCCCTAGGGAGCGCCATCTTCCGCTCTTGCACATCCCTTCGTGCAGACGCGCGATGACGCTGCCGCCAGCACTGCCGGTGGCGCGACGCTCAAATCGTCCTTCAGCCATACCACATTGATCAAAGTGAACGCGCGGCCTTCGCGGCCGGCGTAGCGTTCCGGTGACAGAGTGCCGCCCCGCGCCCGCGTGACCAGCATGGCAATGCCATAGGCCACGAGATCCGGCTGCTCGACGTGGATGAGATGACCCGCGCCCAGGGCCAGAAGATGGGCCGCCACCGTACTCGATGCCGCCAGATCACTCTGCAGTTCCAGCCACATGTGTTCGAACAGGCGCTTGCGCGCGGTCATCTCGCCGTCCTGCCGGCCGCGCGACAACACCACCAGCGGCGTCGCTCCCAGCGGCGGCGCGGCGCGCACCTCGGCGGCGCTGTCGCGAAAACTCAGCAACTCGGCCGACAGCGTGCGCCGCGCCTTCCAGGTTTTGGCCTGCTCCACGACTTTCAGCCGTACGCGCGGCGGCAGCGCGACGTGGGCCGGCGGTTGCTCGCGGAATTGCACGATGCCGGCGCGACTGCTGGGCGCCGTCACCATATTCAATGGTGGCGCCTCGAAGCGCTCGACCTGCTCGGGGTGGGAAGCATCGATCAATACCAACCCGGCGGTCAGGGCCGGATAACGGCGCGCGAAGAGCTGCATGTTGTAGCCGCCGAACGAGTGGCCGGCCAGCACATAGGGCGGCCGTACGCCGGCGCTCTCCAATAAATGATGAAGCTCGGCGACGATGCGCGAACTGGTGCGGGGCAGGGGGCCGGTATCGCTGCCGCCATAACCGGCGCGGTCATAGGTGCAGACCTGCGTCAGGCGGCGCAGGCGCTCGACCACGAACACCCACTCCAGCGAAGAGCCGCCCAGGCCCGCGTCCAGGATCACGGCCGGGGAGCCGCGGCCGCTACACTCGATGTGCAGACGGTGATCCTCGATATGGATATCATGCGCGTCGCCCGTCGCGGCCACTGCCTGTGCGCAACAGCCCAGCAACGCCGCCACGACCAGCGCCCGACATGCGGCGCGCGCCGCGCTCGTAAAGGGCCTCGGCGCCGTCATTCGCATCGCTCGCATCCCGGTGTGCCGCCGTTTGAACATAGCATAGAGCTCTGCCAGCGCGTGTCTGAAGTCGACAAACCTGTACCCTTTCCACGCCGCATGATGGCCGCGCTCTACGACGCCATCGCGGTTTTCACGGTCGTTTATTTCGCCATGTTCATCCCGGTGGTGGCCGCCGGCGGGATTATCGCACCTGGCAATCCGCTCATGAGCGCCTACATGCTGGCTGTGATCTACGGTTATTTCGTGGTCTGCTGGACGCGCGGCCGCACGCTGGGTATGCAAGCCTGGAAGCTGGTGATCCTGGCGGGCGAGGGCGAGCGGCGTCCGAGTGTGCGTGAGGCCAGCGTCCGCTTCGTTGGCGCGGCCTTGAGTCTGGCGCTGGGCGGTGCGGGTTACTTCGCCGCCCTGTTCGATGACCAGCACCGCGCCTGGCACGATCGCTGGTCGCACACCTGGCTCCGACTGCGCGTCACTGGGCGCGACGGTTCAGGAACAGCGCGATAGCGAACAGCAGCAGGGTCGGGCCCAGGGCGGACAGGGCCGGCGGCATGCCGACCACCAGCCCCAGATGTCGCGAGGTCTCGTTCATGACGTGGAAGCCGAGACCGATCAGGGCACCCAGCAGGATGCGCCGCCCGGCACTGACTGAACGCGTGGCGCCCAGCACCAGCGGAATGGCGAGATAGACCATGACCGCGGCGGCCAGCGGATAGCCGAGCTTCACCCACAGGGCATGCTTCCAGCGCTCGGCGCTCTGGCCGTTGCTTTCGACGAAGCGCACGTAGCGGAACAGGTCGAGGGACGACAGCGTACCGGGGTTGATGGCCACCAGGCCAATCAGGTCCGGGTCGAGCAGGGAATCCCAGCTCGCGCTGTCCAGGGTACGGGCGACCGGCGTGTCGCCGGTGAAATCGGTCTGACCGAGCTTTTCCAACTGCCATTTGCCGTCGCGCACCACGGCCGATTCGGCGCGCGTCGAACGCAGCAGCTTGTTGCCGTCATCGAACTCCAGGATGCGGATATCGCGGAAGCGTTCGCCCGGCAGGATTTCGCGGATGTTGATGTAGGCATTGCCGTCCCGCGCCCAGAAGCCATGCTCCGAACTGGATGAGGAACGATCCGAGGAGGCCAGCGCGCGCAACTCGCGGGCCTGCCCCTCCGACGGCGGGAACACCACCTCGCCGATGAACATCGCCAGCGCCACCACCACCAACCCGGCCTTCATCACCGACCATACCACCCGCTCCCGGGAGACGCCGGCGCAGCGGATCACCGCTATCTCACTGCGCTCCATCATGCCGCCAAGGCCTATCAATGCGCCGAGCAAGGCGGCAATCGGAAACAACTGGTAGGCAAGTCCCGGCAGACGCAGCAGCACCACCAGCACCACCTGCGGCAGTCCGTAGCCACCATGACCAAGGTCTTCGAGTTCGTCGAGAAAACTGAAGAACGAAAAGATCGCGAGCAGCACCACCAGCACCGTCAGGGTGGTGGCGATGACATTGCGGCGGATGTAGCTGTCGAGGATCTTCATGACGGGCCGAACGCACATCTGTGGCGATGCGCGGCGCAGGCGTTGTGGGCGATGGTGTGTATGCTCAAGATGACTCGTGTGGTTGCGTCGCGCTTTACGCCTCTTGACGCAAACGAATAAACTGCGGCGACGCCGCAGGCGGCCATGCCGGCCATGTCGGGCGTTCTATCGGCGACCTCCGCAATCTTCTCACGGCGAGCAAAGCTATGGAATTTTCCGTCAAGCATGGTGCGGCGCGTAAGCAAAAGACCGCCTGCCTCATCGTCGGCGTACACGCCGGCCGCACCTTGAGCGAGCGGGCAGCCGATCTCGACAAAGCATCACGTGGCGCGCTTGCGCGCATCGTTCAACGCGGCGATGTGAGCGGCAAAGTGGGCGAAGCCCTGTTGCTGCCCGATGTCAGCGGCATCGACGCCGAGCGCGTGCTGCTCGTCGGTATCGGCAAGCGCGAGGGCATCGCCGCCGAGGAATATCAGAAGTTGCTCGGCAAGGCCGCTGAAACGCTGAAGGGTGCCTCGCTGCGCAGTGGCATGAGCACCCTGCTGGAAGTGACGGTCAAGGGTCGCGACTTGCGCTGGGTGGTGGACCAGCATGTCACCGCCTTCGCCGCCAGCAGCTATCGCTTCACCGAATTCAAATCCAAGCCCGACAGCGCCCACATCCTGACCCGCATGGCCTTGCTGGTCGACGAAAAAGCCGTCACCGACGTGCGCGCCGCGCTGGCCGTGGCGCGCGCCAGCGGCCCGTGGCTGCACGACCACGAGGGCCGGCGCTATTTCGACACCAGCAGCAGCTGGTGG
>Ga0208492_1001129_pt1 | contig 18087 bp, 14 predicted proteins | sample Subbioar_CSW14AB_FD_184820 | JGI IMG/M metagenome (GOLD analysis project Ga0208492, IMG submission 184820) | Serpentinite rock and fluid subsurface biosphere microbial communities from McLaughlin Reserve, California, USA - CR12Mar_CSW14AB (SPAdes) | ecosystem: Environmental > Terrestrial > Deep... | reverse complement strand
AGGGTCGAGGTCAAGGCCGTCAAGGCCGAGCCGCGTGAAGGCAAGCCGGTGGCCGCCATCATGCAGGCCGAGGCCGCGCGCATGGAAGCGGCCCTGCCCAAGGGCACGCGCCGAGTCATCCTCGACGAGCGCGGCACCCGCCTGACCAGCGTGCAACTGGCCCAGCGCACCGAGGCGTGGGAGCACGACGGCCGCGACGTCGCCCTGATCATCGGGGGCGCCGACGGCATCGACCCGGCCTTCAAACAAACGGCCGACGAGGCCATCCGCCTGTCGGACATGACCCTGCCGCACGCCCTGGCGCGCGTGCTTTTGCTCGAGCAGGTCTACCGAGCCTGGTCGCTTCGACACAACCACCCCTATCACCGCGCCTGACCGCAGCACCTCGGATCCAGCTGCGAGCCCCTCATGAGCCATCCCATCCCGACCGCTGCTGAACTGGCCCTCGAAGGTGGCCCCTGGCTTTACCTGGCCTCGCAAAGCCCGCGCCGCCGGCAGTTGCTCGACCAACTGGGCGTGCGCCACACCTTGTTGCTGCCCGATGCGGACGAAGACGCCGAAGCCCTGGAGGCAGAGTTGGCGGGAGAGTCCCCGGAGGACTACGTGCAGCGCGTGACCCGTGCCAAGTGGCAGGCCGCGATGGCGCGCCTGCAGGCCCGTTTTTGCCGTGACCCGGAGGGCTGGCCGCTGGGCCCCATCCTGTGCGCAGACACCACGGTGGCGCAGGGCGACACCATCCTGGGCAAGCCGGCCGATGCCGCCGACGCCGCGCGCATGCTGCGCCGCCTGTCGGGTGGCAGCCACCGCGTGCTGACCGCCGTTTGCGTGCACGGGCAACTGCTGCTCAACACCTCGCATGTGACCTGGCGTGAACTGGACGAAGACGAGGTCCAGCGCTACGTGGCCAGCGGCGAGCCCTTTGGCAAGGCCGGGGCCTACGCCATTCAGGGCCGCTCCGGCGCCTGGACACGCCACATCGATGGCAGCCACAGTGGCATCATGGGGCTGCCCCTGTTCGAGACGGCCGAGTTGCTCAAGCCCCTGGGCTGGTCCTTCTGAACAGGCCGTCTCCGGCCAGGGCAACGGCCTTGCATGAGGAGCCAGCCATGAGCACATCCCCCTTGGGCTCGGTGTTGATCGCCGGAGCGACCGGCCTGGTCGGGCGCGAAGCGGTCCTGGCCTGCCTGCTCGACGAGGGCGTCACCGAAGTCCGCGCGCTGGTGCGCCGTCCCGTGACACTGGACGCCGTGCTCGGCCCGCTGGCCCATGAACAGCCTGGGCTGACCCCGTTGCAGCGGGCCCGCTTTCGCGCTGTGCAGGCCGACTTCCAGCGCCTCGATCGCGAGCCGGAGGCGTTCCAGGTCGACACCGTTGTGTGTGCCTTGGGCACGACCATCCGCCAGGCGGGCTCGCAACAGGCCTTCCGGCAGGTCGACTTCGATGCGCCGCTGCAGATCGCCCAACTGGCCCACGCGCAGGGCGCCAAACGCTTCCTGCTGGTCAGCGCGCTGGGCGCGTCGTCCTCGTCCCGCGTGTTCTACAACCGCGTCAAAGGCGAGTTCGAAGACGCCATTTCCGACATCGGTTTCGAGCAGTTCGTCATCGCGCGGCCTTCATTGCTCGAAGGCGATCGCCCTGAATCGCGCCTGGGGGAGCACATCGGCCTGATGCTGGCCGGGGCCCTCGGCTTCCTGATCCCGCAGAGCCACCGACCCGTGCACGTCAGGCAGGTCGCACGGGCCTTGTTGCGCGAAGCACGCGAGGCTGCGGCGGGCCGTCGGGTGCTCACCAACGCGCAGATGCGGGCCATGCGGTAAATTGCCTGCATGCCCCACTCCCAAGACATCCTCATCAACTGGACCCCCCAGGAAACCCGCGTCGCCGTCATCGAAAGCGGCGCCGTGCAGGAGCTGCACGTCGAGCGCACGCTCGAGCGCGGCCTGGTGGGCAACATCTACGCCGGCAAGGTGGTGCGCGTGCTGCCCGGCATGCAGTCGGCCTTCATCGACATCGGCCTGGAGCGCGCGGCCTTCCTGCACGTGGCCGACCTGCACCGCGAAGATGGCGGCCCCAAGCACGCCCGCCCGGGCGAGGTGCAGGTGCCCATCGAAAAGCGCGTGCACGAAGGCCAGACCCTCATGGTCCAGGTCATCAAGGACCCGATTGGCACCAAGGGCGCTCGCCTGTCCACCCAGATCAGCGTGGCCGGCCGCCTGCTGGTCTTCCTGCCTCAGGACGACCACCTGGGCATCTCGCAGAAGATCGGCTCGCCCGAGCAGCGTGAGCAGCTGCGCGAGCGCATGCAGCGCCTGATCGCCCAAGCCGATGTGCGCGAAGGCCGCAACCGATCGGGCGGTTTCATCCTGCGCACCAACGCCGAAGACGCGACCGACGAGGAACTCGCGCTCGACATCGCCTACCTGCGCAAGACCTGGGGAACGGTGCGCGAGCACGGCATGAAAGCCCCGCCCGGCACCTTGCTGTACCAGGAACTCAACCTCGCCCAGCGTGTGCTGCGCGACCTGGTCTCCGAGCAGGTGCAGACCATCCGCATCGACTCGCTGATCCAGTTCGATGCGCTCAAGGCCTTCGGCGCGGAGTACACGCCTTCGGCGGTCGACAAGCTGGCCCACTACAAAGGCGAGCGCCCCATCTTCGACCTCTACAACATCGACACCGAGATCGAGCGCGCCCTGGCCCGCCGAGTCGAGCTCAAGTCCGGCGGCTACCTCATCGTCGACCAGACCGAGGCGCTGACCACCATCGACGTCAACACCGGCGGCTACGTCGGCGCCCGCAACTTCGACGACACCATCTTCAAGACCAACCTGGAGGCCGCGCAGGCCATCGCTCGCCAGCTGCGCCTGCGCAACCTGGGCGGCATCATCATCATCGACTTCATCGACATGCTGCGCGAGGACCACCGCGACAACGTGCTCTCCGAGTTCCGCAAGCAGCTCGGGCGCGACCGCACCAAGGTCACGGTCAGTGGCTTCTCGCCGCTGGGCCTGGTCGAGATGACACGCAAGCGCACCCGCGAATCGCTGGCCCACATGCTGTGCGAACCGTGCCCCACCTGCGAGGGCAGGGGGCAGGTCAAGACCTCGCGCACCGTTTGCTACAACATCCTGCGCGAGATCCTGCGCGAGGCCCGGCAGTTCAACCCCAAGGAGTTCCGCGTGGTGGCCAGCGCCGCCGTGGTCGAGATGCTGCTCGACGAAGAAAGCGCCCACCTCGCAGGCCTGAGCGACTTCATCGGCAAGCCGGTGTCATTGCGCACCGAGCCTTCGATGTCGCCTGAGCAGTACGACATCGTGCTGCTGTGACAGAGGCCGTGGCGGGCGGGCTTTACAGAAGTTGACCCGAAACGCATCTGGTCACGGGGGGCTGGCGGCGAAGTCGGCCCCAAGCCACGGCACAATCGGGGGTGCTTCACCCCTGCGATCCGTTTTGATGCGACCCATGCTCCATTCCGATGCGCCCGGTGCGCCTGATTCAAGACGTTCGGCCTGCCTGCGTCTGCTCGGAGGCTCGGTCCTGCTGGCAATGGGTGCCAGTGCGCCGGTGGCTTCGGCCCTGGCCCAGTTCCGTGTCGAGATCTCCGGCGTCGGCGCCACCCAGATCCCGATCGCCATCGCCCGCTTCCGCGACGAAGGGCGCTGCCCGGTGGCCTTGTCCGCCGTGATCCAGGCCGACCTGGAGCGCAGCGGCCTGTTCAAGGTCATCGATGCCGGCTCCACCCCGATCGACGACGCCAGCAAGCCCGCCCTGTCCGACTGGAAGTCCCGCGGTGTCGACGCCCTGGTGGGCGGCTCCGTCACCCAGCTGGCCGACGGCCGCTGGGATGTGCGCTACCACCTCTGGGACGCCCTCAAGGGCAAGGACCTGGGCGGCCTGTCGCAAGCCGTGCACCCGGCTGACTTGCGCCTGATGGCCCACCGCATCGCCGACGACATCTACGAGAAGCTCACCGGTGACCGCGGCGCCTTCGCCACCCGCATCGCCTACGTCAGCAAGGTGGGCAAGCAGCACCAGCTCATCGTGGCCGACGCCGACGGTGAGGGCGCGCAGGTGCCGCTGGCCAGCAGCCAACCCATCATCTCGCCCACCTGGTCGCCCGATGGCCGCAACCTGGCCTACGTTTCGTTCGAAACCGGCAAGCCCGTGGTCATCGTGCACGATGTGTCCTCGGGCCGTCGCCGCGTGGTGGCCGGCTTCAAGGGCAGCAACAGCGCGCCGGCCTGGTCGCCCGATGGCCGTCAGCTCGCCGTCACGCTCAGCCGCGATGGTGGCTCGCAGATCCACATCCTCGACGTCGAAGGGGGCGGCACGCGCCGCCTGACGCAAAGCAGCGCCATCGACACCGAGGCCACCTGGTCGCCCGATGGCGCCACCTTGTATTTCGTCAGCGACCGGGGTGGCAGCCCCCAGATCTACCGCGTGCCGGTGTCCGGTGGCGGGGCCCAGCGCGTCACCTTCTCGGGCTCGTACAACATCAGCCCGGCCATCAGCCCCGACGGGCGCTGGCTGGCCTACGTGGGCCAGGTCGAGCGCGGCTACAAGGTGCACGTGATGGACCTCTCCAGTGGCCAGGTCAAGGCCATCACCGAGACCCGCGACGACGAAAGCCCGGGCTTCGCGCCCAACAGCAAACAACTCATCTACGCCACCCGGCTGCAAGGCCGGGAAGTCCTCATGACCAGCACGCTCGACGGCCGCATCAAGGCCAAGCTGACCACCCAGGTCTCCGATGTGCGCGAGCCGGTCTGGGGGCCCTACCTCACCCAGCGACGCTGACCCTCATCTTTCCAGGAGAAACACATGCAACACAACGCTCGCCCCTTCCTCTCTCGCTTCGCCCTGCTGGGCACCGCCATCGCCGCCGCCGCGCTGCTCGGCGCCTGCGGCTCGAACGTCAAGCTCGATGAAAACGCCGGCAAGGCCGCCCCCATCGAAGACGCCAGCAAGGGCCTCAATGACGGCCGTGGCGCCGCCGCCAGCAGCATCACCCCGGTGGTGGTCGACCCCAAGGCCAATGACGCCGCCTTCGGCAACCTGCCCAAGGTCGTCTACTTCGACTTCGACAGCTTCGTGGTCAAGGAAGAGTTCCGCGATGGCATCGCCGGCCACGCCAAGCGCCTGAACGCCAACAAGGGCAAGAAGATCATCATCGAAGGCCACACCGACGAGCGCGGCGGCCGCGAGTACAACCTGGCCCTGGGCCAAAAGCGCGCCGAGGCCGTGCAGAAGTCGCTGACCCTGCTGGGTGTGTCGGCCGACCAGGTCGAGGCCGTGAGCTTCGGTGAAGAGCGCCCTGCCGCTCAGGGCAGCACCGAAGAGGCCTGGGCCCAGAACCGCCGCGCCGAGATCAAGGACCGCTGATGCACAACGCGCCCCTCACCCTCCGCACGGGGCGCTGGCGCGGCCTGGCCCTGTGCCAGGCCGTCTGCCTGGCTGCTTTGTTCTCGCCTTTGACATCACAAGCCGGCCTTTTTGAGGACGACGAAGCCCGCCGAGCCATCCTGGAGTTGCGACAGCAGCGCAAGCTGGATGCCGAGTCGGCCGATGCCCGCCTTCAGGCCCTGTCGACCCAGGTCGAGCAACTCAAGCGCAGCCTGCTCGACATGAACGCCCAGATCGAGCAGTTGCGTGGCGAAGTGGCCAGCCAGCGCGGCAACGTGGAGCTGCTGCAGCGCGACGCATCCGAGCTGCAGCGCAAGCAGAAAGACGCGCAATCCGCGTTTGACGAACGCGTGAGCAAGCTCGAGCCCCAATCGTTGACGGTGGACGGCAAGACTTTCCTGGCCGATGCCGATGAAAAGCGCGCCTTCGATGACGCCATCGCGCGCCTGCGTGCAGCCGATTTCGCCGGCGGTGCCGCGGCCCTCAACGCCTTCCTCAAGCGCTACCCTCAGACGGGCTACGCCGAATCGGCTCAGTACTGGCTGGGCAATGCCCACTACGGGCTGCGCGACTACAAGGAAGCCATCAAGGCGTTCCGTGCGCTGACCGAACGGGCCCCCGACCACCTGCGCACGCCCGAGGCCATGCTGTCGATTGCCAACTGCCAGTCCGAGCTCAAGGACAGCGACGCGGCCCGCCGCACGCTGGAGCAACTGGTGCGGCAGCACCCGCAAACCGAAGCCGCCCAGGCCGCGCGCGATCGCCTGCTGTTGCTGGCGCCCGCCAAGGCACCGGCGCGCAAGGGCAAATGAGCACGCCTTTGAGCGCACAGGCGTCAGCGCGGCACCCACGTCACGGTGACACATGAGCAGCGAACCCCCGAGAGACCTGCTGGCCGAGGCCAGCCGCCCCGATCCGGAGCGGCGTTTTGGCGGCTTGCGGCGCCTGCATGGGCCGGTCGGGTATGAGCGCCTGCGTGGCGCGCGCATCGCCGTGGTCGGCGTGGGCGGCGTGGGCTCCTGGACGGCCGAGGCCCTGGCCCGCAGCGGTGTGGCCGAACTCACCCTGATCGACCTCGACCAAGTGGCCGAGTCCAACATCAACCGCCAGGTGCACGCGCTCGAAAGCACACTGGGGCAAGCCAAGGTGCATGCCCTGCGCGACCGCATCGCCCAGATCCATCCGGGCTGCGTGGTGCATGCCGTCGAGGAGTTCATCGACGAAGACAACGTGGCGCAGCTGTTGCAGCCGGACCGGCTCGACGGTGTCATCGACTGCTGTGATCAGGTGCGCGCCAAGGCGGCTGTCGCGGCCTGGGCGCTTGCCCACCGCTGTCCCATGGTGTGCGTGGGCGCGGCAGGTGGCAAGGTGTGGCCGCATCAGGTGGAGGTCGCCGACCTGGCCGATGTCACGCACGACCCCTTGCTGGCCAGCCTGCGCCAGCGACTGAGGCAGCGCCATGGCGGTGCTCGCAAGGGACCCATGGGCGTGAACTGCGTGTTCTCGCGCGAAGCCGTGCGACCGCCGCAGGACCGCTGTGAGCTGGGTGGCGAGGGCGGGGCAACGGCAGGCGATGGCTCGTTGAACTGCGCGGGTTATGGCTCCAGTGTCACGGTGACGGCCACCTTCGGCATGGTGGCCGCGGCCTTGCTGCTCGAACGCGTCTTGGCAACAACGCCCATGCGTTGAGGCGGTGCCCGGGCTGGACTCTGGCGCCGAATCTGGGCTACAATTTCAGGCTTTGCCGGAGGGTCGGTAGCTCAGTCGGTAGAGCAGCGGACTTTTAATCCGTTGGTCGCGAGTTCGAGTCTCGCCCGACCCACCACAGCAGAATGCCTGTCAGGCAACCCACCGGGCTCATCAAGCCCGGCAGCGTGAGGGAAGTGTTGAAAAACCTTCACAGCGCTGGACAGAGGTTCAAAAAACTGTCTATAATCGAAGTCTTCGCTGATTGCTGACAAGGCTGGTTTGAGTCGGCAGCAACCAAGCGATGTGAAAGGGCTCTTAGCTCAGTTGGTAGAGCAGCGGACTCTTAATCCGTTGGTCGAGTGTTCGAGTCACTCAGGGCCCACCAACATTTTCCGGTTGCCTTCTCAGGCAACTGGTTCAAAAGCCACCTCAGGCCAGCCTGAAGGTGGCTTTTCTTTTTGGTGGTGCGTGCCCAGGCTGTCTGCTGCACGCGACACCGGCGACACCGGCGACGCGCCCGCGGTGCTGGCGCGGCTCCAACGCATGGCCCATCCAGATCATGGATCGATCTGCGATTTCGGCATTTTGACGCGATCTGATCCCGTCAGGGGCCCGTGTTCATCGGAGTTTCGGTCGTGTGTGGCCTTGGATGCCCGATGAACAGTGGCTTTGAGGGCAATCGATTGATCTGGGGCCGTGCCAAAAGGCATTCTTGGTTGCACAATAGCTTCGCCCGTCATTTGCGGGAGCCTTCCAGAAACTCATTCATGAACAAGACTGACCTCATCCAGCGTCTGGCTGACCAGCACCAACTGTCCAAGGCTGAAGCAGGCCGCGTCCTGGACACGCTGCTCGACACCATCGTCACCGCCGTGAAGAAGGGTGACGCTGTCACGGTGCCGGGCTTTGGTACGTTCAAGCAACACGCACGTGCCGCTCGCAATGGCGTGAACCCCAGCACCGGCGAAAAGATCAAGATCGCCGCTGCCAAGCTGCCCAAGTTCACCCCTGGCGCCACCTTCAAGGCCGCCGTTGACCCCAAGGCCGCCGCCCGCAAGGCTGGTGCCGCCGCCAAGCCGGCCGCCAAGAAGGCCGCCGCCAAGAAGGCCAAGAAGTGATGACCAGGCCCCGGACTCTGGCCGGGGCCTGCAGTCACTGCGAAACGCGCCGACTCCTGTGAGGGAGCGGCGCGTTTCTTTTTTGGGGCGATGTGGCGTGAACCCGGGCGGGCTCAGTGAGTCGTTGGCGTCATCTGCGTGGGCACAGGTTGGCCATGCAGCCGCCGACGCTGGGCCATCTCGCGCCCCATGCCCTGCATGTCCCATTCGTTGATGCGCGCACGTGCCTCCGGGTAGATCAAGGACTCTTCCAGGGCCATGTGGTCCTGGTAGAGCGCCTGGAACACCGGCACCGCCAGGCGAAGCTGGTCCAGGTTGAACCAGTGGTAGCCGGCCGCGATCGACTCGAACTGGGGCGCCAACTCCAGCCAGTCCTCTTCGATCCAGCCGTGGTCCTGCTGCAAGCGCAACGTTGCGTCGATCAGGTCGGCGCGGCCGCTTCGCATCAGCGCCGGGAACACGTGCCGCTCCTCATCCAGATGGTGTTCGCGCGCGGTGTTCATGAAGAAGGTGAAGATCGCGCGAGCCGACTCCTGTGCGCGACCGTCCACGCCGTGCTCGGCCAGGTGCTCGACGAGGTCGCCCATCTGCTGCAAGGCGATCACCACCTGCCGGTGGCAGCTGTCGAGGACATCGAAAGGCTGCACGGGGCGGCCGCGTGGTGCGGTGGTGTCGGAACTGTGAAGTGTGGAGGACATGGCAGGCTCCGTATCGGTTTTCCGCTTGGGATGGGTTCGATTCTGGGCGCCTGGCATGTCCGCTGCTTGAGTTGCATCAAGACAAAGCGGGTTCCCGCTCTGTTGTGCCGCTGCTGCTCAAGGACTGGGAACGTAAGGCTTGGTCGAAACGGGCTGTTTGCGCACTTTGACCTGCACATCGACGGTGATGGTCCCGAAGTCGGTGTTGTTCAGGATCGGTTGTGTGAAGGGGGGCAGGTCCAGGCCCTGTGTGAACACGGTCTTTGCTTCAGGGGTCAAGAAAAGTTGATCCAGAACCTGGTGCGCTGTGATGCTCAGCGGGAACCGGTATTTGATGGCCAGGGCGGTCTGCTCTTGGAAGTCGTAGACGGGCGTTGCAGCCTGTGTCGCGCCGTTGTAGGTGGCGTCGGCCAACACCTTTTTCTTGTTGAAGTCCAACTTGAAGTTGGCCAGCACCACCTTGCGGTTTTCGTCGAAGTCGTTGAGTCGGTTGAATTCGAGAGCTGATCCCACAGATGCTCCGCCAGACACCTTCACCAGCTGGAGCGAGATGTTGGTCACCGGCAGGTTGTACGCGCCAGGGATGTCAGCCACAGCTGTGGCATTGCCTGCCGCGGAGACCTCGATGTCCACGGCGGAGAAGGCTTTGAGTGCTCGATCAGAAAAGGCCTGAATGGCATTGGCCTCCAGGAATTGGGTGGGAATCGTCAGGGTCAGCGCAGCTTGCGCAGACAGTGGTGCGCTTGCACACGCGGCGCACAAAGCCAAGGCGTGAATGCCGGGGAAAGGGAGTCGTTTGTTCATCTCGGGTCTCCTGGTGTGGGCTGACGCGGGCAGCGCCCCTTTGGCGATGCCTGTGTTCAGCGTAGGAGTCCGAAAGCGCCTTCGGAAAGGGAGAAACGCCGGTCAACGGGACCTGAGGGGCCCCACTCGAGGGGAAGCCCGGATGCTTGACGTGGCTCAAGCAAACAGGGTTGTTCCCAGGTCTTGACCCATCAAGTCAAACGTCATGCTGTGTGACAAAATCCGCTTTGAAAACGTCAGCGGATGAACGCATTTTCTTGGTCTTGGCGACCCTTGACGCATGGGCTTTGTCCGTCACTCAAGGGCGGTCACAGGAAGCGCTCCAGGAGTTTGCGCGAGTGGCGGTCCAGGTCGGAGGCTTTGGCGATGCCGAACTGCAGGCCTTGCGCGGTCGCGATCAGCAATCGCCCGTCGCCGAGTCGGCGGATGTCGTCCTCGCTCTTGAGGACCAGTTCGGTCAGGCCGCGGTCGGTCTCCACCGTCCAGGTGCTGGGGGTGGAGAAGGTCGAGACCTCGTTGATGCGGCGGATCATCGGCATGAACTCGCGAACCGCCAGTTCGGCAGCGATCAGCTCGCGTGCGTTGGCGGGCAGGTCGGCCAGGCGTTCGATCCAGCGCAACTCGTGGCCGTCGGCGCTGACCAGCGACAGGCCGCCATCGGGAGCGCTGATCGGGAAGGCGCGCACGGGCACAACGCCTTCGTGCACGGTGCCGTCGGCCAATGTGAGGTTGAGGCGGCCGTGGGTGTCGCGAGCCAGGGTGAAGTCAAGCGTGTTCATGGTGGCGTCTCTTCGGGCTCAGCCTTCGAGCAAGGCGTCTTGCTCGGCCTTGCGGGCCTGGGCTTCGTACAGGCGCCAGTAGGCGCCGCGGCGTTCCATCAGCTCGTCGTGCGGGCCGACCTCGACGACCTGGCCCTTGTCCATCACCACCAGTCGATCGGCCTTGCGCAGGGTGGACAGGCGGTGGGCGATGGCGATGGTGGTGCGGCCCTTGACGAGGTTGTCCAGCGCCTTCTGGATTTCCTTTTCCGTCTCGGTGTCCACGGCCGAGGTGGCCTCGTCCATGATCAGGATGCGCGGGTCGATCAGCAGCGCCCGCGCGATGCTGATGCGCTGGCGCTCGCCGCCGGACAGGCCCTGGCCGCGCTCGCCGACCAGCGAGTCGTAGCCGTGCGGCAGGCGCAGGATGAAGTCGTGGGCGTGGGCGGCGCGGGCCGCGGCGATGATTTCTTCGCGCGTGGCCTCGGGCTTGCCGTAGGCGATGTTCTCGGCGATCGTGCCGAAGAACAGGAAGGGCTCCTGCAGGACCAGGCCGATGTGACGACGGAAGTCCGCCACGGCGATGCGACGGATGTCGACCCCGTCGACGCGGATGGCGCCGTCGGTCACGTCGTAGAAGCGGCAGATCAGGTTGACCAGCGTCGACTTGCCCGAGCCCGAGTGGCCCACCAGGCCGATCATCTCGCCGGGGCGGATGTCCAGGCTCAGTCCTCGGATCACCGAGCGGCTGCCATAGCGAAAGCCGATGCCATCCATCTCGATGCGGCCTTCGAGCGACTTCATCGGCACCGGGTTGGCCGGGTCGGGCACGTTCGAGACATGGTCGAGGATGTCGAAGATGCGCTTGGCGCCGGCCGCAGCCTTCTGTGTGACCGAGACGATGCGGCTCATCGAATCAAGCCGGCCGTAGAAGCGCCCGATGTAGGCGATGAAGGCGGTCAGCACACCGACGGTGATGTCGTGGTGTGAGACCAGCCAGATGCCGAAGGCCCAGACCACCAGCAGGCCGATCTCGGTCAGCAGCGAGACCGTGGGCGTGAACAGCGACCAGGTCTTGTTGAGCTTGTCGTTGACCTCGAGGTTGTACTGGTTGGCGGCGCGAAAGCGGTCGGCTTCGCGCTTTTCCTGGGCGAAGGCCTTGACCACGCGGATGCCGGGGATGGTGTCGGCCAGCACGTTGGTGACCTCGCCCCAGACGCGGTCGATCTTCTCGAAGCCCGTGCGCAGGCGGTCGCGCACCAGGTGGATCAGCCAGGCGATGAAGGGCAGGGGCACCAGGGTGACCAGCGCCAGCCAGGGGTTGATGGACACGAGGATGACGGCCGTCATGGCGATCATCAGCACGTCGGTGGCGAAGTCGAGCGCGTGCAGCGACAAAAAGACGTTGATGCGGTCGGTTTCGGAGCCGATGCGGTTCATCAGGTCGCCGGTGCGCTTGGAGCCGAAGTAGTCCAGCGACAGGCGCATCAGGTGCTCGAAGGTGGTGGTGCGAAGGTCGGCACCGATGCGCTCGGACACCAGCGCGAGCAGGTAGGTGCGCGCCCAGCCCAGGGCCCAGGCCAGCAGGGCCGAAGCCAGCAGGCCGCCCAGCAGCAGGTAGACCTTCTGGGTGTCGATGGCTTGGCCGTTCTGGAACGGGATCAGCACCTCGTCCATCAGCGGCATGGTGAGGTAGGGCGGCACCAGGGTGGCGGCCGTGGCGGCCAGGGTCAGCAGGAAGCCGGCCAGCAGCTTGCCCTGGTAGGGGCGGGCGAAACGCCACAGGCGCAGCAGCACCCAGGTGGAAGGCGGCGCCTGGTTCTCGCGGTGGCAGACCGGGCACTCTTCCGCGTCGGGGGGCATCTGGGCCTTGCAGGTGGTGCAGCGGGTGCTGTCGTCCTCCTCTTCGGCCAGGCCGGTTTGCAGGGCCTGCTGGCGGCGCTCGAACTGCTCGACCAGGCGCAGCACGGGGGCGTGCAGGGCGAGGGTGAAGCGCCACTGGGCGAGCAAGCCATTCACATCGTGCAATGAGAGGGTGCCCACGCCAGCGTGGTCGTGGTGGCGCAACTGCAGGCCAGGCTGGATGGCCCAGCTTTGCCATGCGGCCGTGCCCTCTGTCCGGGTCAGCAGGCGGCGGTCGGTCAGCACCAGGGGGCTTGCGTGAAAGCGCAATTGCCCATCGAGGTCAACCTCCAGGCGGTTCAGGACGTTTTCATCGGCAACCAGCGGCAAATCGGCGCTGGCGTGTTCTGGTTCAGCCGGGTGCCCGGCGGCCCCGGATGCATGGTGTTGGTGCATGGCGATGTCGGTTCGCGTGGGAAAAATGAAGATCTCCCAGCGCGCAAGCCCGCATTCTCGCCCAAGCCCGGCGCACAATGTGGGGTTTGGTCCATGGTGACTGGCACTGTAGAGCATGAGCAGGACGCAACACCGGCTGGTGAAATGAGCAAAAAGAACGACCTGAAACTGCTGCGCATCAACTACCTGCGCGGCCCCAACATCTGGACCTACCGCCCCGTCATGGAGGTCTGGCTCGATCTGGGCGAGCTGGAGGATCACCCCTCCAACCTGTTGCCCGGGTTCAACCAGCGGCTCACCGCCTGGCTGCCCGCCCTGATCGAACACCACTGCGGTGTGGGCGAGCGGGGTGGGTTCATCCAGCGCCTCGAAGAAGGCACCTGGGCCGGCCACGTGCTCGAGCACATCGTCATCGAGCTGCTCAACCTCTCGGGCATGCCGACCGGCTTCGGCCAGACGCGCAGCACCTCGCAGCCCGGCGTCTACCGCATGGTCTTTCGCGCCCGCGACGAGCAGGTCGCCCGCGCTGCCCTGGAGCAGGGTCACCGCCTGCTGATGGCCGCCATCAACGACGAGCCCTTTGACGTGCCTGTGGCCGTCGAGGCCATCCGCACCCAGATCGACGACTGCTACCTCGGCCCTTCGACGGCGGCCATTGTGGCCGCGGCCACCGACCGTGGCATCCCGCACATCCGCCTCAACGACGGCAACCTGGTCCAGCTCGGCTATGGCGCCGCGCAGCGCCGCATCTGGACGGCAGAGACCGACAAGACCAGCGCCATCGCCGAAGGCATCGCCGGCAACAAGGACCTCACCAAGACCTTGCTGAAGTCCTGCGGCGTGCCCGTGCCCGAGGGCGAGGTGGTCAACAGCCCTGAAGCGGCCTGGGAGGCCGCACAAGACATCGGGCTGCCCGTGGTGGTCAAGCCGCTGGACGGCAACCATGGCCGGGGCGTTTCGCTGGAGCTGAGCACGCGAGCCGACGTGGAGGCCGCCTTCAAGGTGGCCGAGGCCGAGGGCAGCGACGTCATCGTCGAGAGCTTCATCCCCGGCGAGGAGCATCGCCTGCTGGTGGTGGGGGGCAAGGTGGTGGCGGCGGCCCGGGGCGAAAGCACCTGGATCGTCGGCAATGGCCGCGACAGCGTCGTCAAGCTGATCGACGATCAGCTCAACAGCGACCCCCGCCGTGGCGAAGCCGAAGAGTTCCCGCTGGAAACCATCATCCTCGACCGCGAGCCGGCCATGCGCCTGCTGCTCGAGCGCCAGGGCCTGAGCGGTGACTCGGTGCCTGCCGATGGCCAGCGTGTGCTCGTGCAGCGCAACGGCAACGTCGCCATCGACTGCACCGACGACGTCCACCCCGATGTGGCGCACGCCGCCTCGCTGGCCGCCCGCGTGGTGGGCCTGGACATCGCCGGCATCGACCTGGTGATCACCGATGTCTCCAAGCCCATGGCACCTCAGCGCGGCGCCATCGTCGAGGTCAACGCCGGCCCCGGCCTGCTGATGCACCTCAAGCCCGCCGAAGGCCTGCCGCGCCCCGTGGGCAAGGCGATCGCCGACCACCTGTTCCACGAAGACGAAACGGGCCGTGTGCCCATCATCGGCGTGGCGGGCTCGCTGGGCACGACGTCCATCGCCCGCCTGGTGGCCTGGCTGCTGCACCTGAGTGGCCGCCACGTGGGCCTGGCCTGCCGCGATGGCCTGTTCCTGGGCAGCCGCCAGGTCGAAGCCGGCAACCGTGCCAACTTCGCATCTGGCCAGCGCCTGCTGATGAACCGAGAGGTCAACGCCATCGTGCTGGAAAACGGCGCCGAGACCATCCTCGAAGACGGCCTGGCCTACGACCGCTGCGCCGTGGGCGTGGTCACCGACCTGCGTGGCGCCGAGGCGCCCGTGGCCCCCGGTCTGGCCCGCCACGACATCCACGAGCCGGCCCAGATGTTCAAGGTGCTGCGCACCCAGGTGGACGTGGTGCTGCCCGATGGCGTGGCCGTGCTCAACGCCGCCGACGATCGCCTGGCCGAGATGGCCGAGCTGTGTGACGGCGACGTGATCCTCTACGACACCGACGACGACAACCCCGTCCTGGTGGCCCACCGTGCCAAGGGGGGGCGCACCGTGTCGGTCCAAGGGCACCACGTGCTGCTGACCCACAACGGCCACACCTCGATCCGTTGCGCCGACCTCGACAGTGCCGCCGCGCGCCGCATCACCGCCGGCATGGGCGAGCAGCCCGTGGCCGGCAGCAGCGTGCGGGCCCTGCTCGCCGCCGCAGCCGTGGCCTGGTCGCTGGGCATCTCGCCCGAGCTGATCGCCGCTGGCCTGGAAACCTTCGACCCCTCGCCCAAGAAGTAAGCCCCGCACACGAGATACCGCCATGGACGTTTCCCGCATCCGCGCCCTGCGTGGCCCGAACCTCTGGAGCCGTCACACCGCCATCGAGGCGGTCGTGAGTTGCGAGCCCCACGAGCGGCAGATCGAGGCCCTCGATGGTTTCGAGGCCCGCGTGCGCAAGCTCTTTCCCAGCATGGGTGCGCTGCGCCCGGATGGCCGCCCCGGCCAGATCAGCCTGGCTCACGTGCTTGAAACCGTCGCCCTGGCCCTGCAGGCCCAGGCTGGCTGCCCCGTCACCTTCAGCCGCACCGCCGAAACGGTCGAGGCCGGCACCTACCAGGTGGTGGTCGAGTACAGCGAGGAGCCGGTTGGCAAGAAGGCCTTTGACCAGGCCATCGCGCTGGTCGAGGCCGCGCTCAAGGGTGAGGCGTTCGACCTCGACGCGGCCTTGTCCGAGCTGCGCGAACTCGACGAAGACGTGCGCCTGGGCCCCAGCACCGGCTCCATCGTCGATGCGGCCATCGTCCGCGGCATCCCCTACCGCCGCCTGACCCAGGGCTCGCTGGTGCAGTTCGGCTGGGGCAGCAAGCAGCGCCGCATCTGGGCCGCCGAGGTGGACAACACCTCCGCCGTGGCCGAGTCCATCGCGCAGGACAAGGACCTCACCAAGCGCCTGCTGGCCGCCGCTGGCGTGCCCGTGCCCATCGGCCGCCCGGTCACCGACCTCGAAGACGCCGCCAAGGTGGTCGAGGAAATCGGTGGCTGGCCCGTGGTCGTCAAGCCGCGCGATGGCAACCAGGGCAAGGGCGTGACGGTCAACATCGTCAGCCACGACCACCTGGCCATCGCCTACAAGGCCGCGGCCGAGCATGGCGAGGTCATGGTCGAGCGCTACCTGCCCGGCAACGATTTCCGCCTGCTGGTCGTCGGCGACCGCCTGGTGGCTGCAGCCCGGCGCGATCCGCCCCATGTCATCGGCGATGGCGTGCACACCGTGCGTCAACTGGTCGACAAGGTCAACGAGGACCCGCGACGCGGGGAGGGCCACGCCACCTCGCTGACCAAGATCCGCATCGACGAGATCGCCATCGCGCGCCTGCAGGTGCAGGGCCTGACGGCCGACGACGTGCCCGAGCAGGGCCGCCGCGTCATCCTGCGCAACAACGCCAACCTGTCCACCGGTGGCACCGCCACCGACGTGACCGACGACGTGCACCCCGAGGTGGCGGCGCGCGCCATCGCCGCGGCCCAGTGCATCGGTCTGGAGATCTGCGGCGTGGACGTGCTGGCCGAGAGCGTGCACCGCCCGCTGGAAGCCCAGAACGGCGGCATCGTCGAGGTCAACGCCGCCCCGGGCCTGCGCATGCACCTGTCGCCGTCGTACGGCAAGGGCCGCAACGTGGGCGAGGCGGTCATCAGCAACCTCTACAAGTCGGGCGACGACGGCCGCATCCCCATCGTGGCCGTGACCGGCACCAACGGCAAGACCACCACCGCGCGCCTGGTCACGCACCTGCTGGCCACCAGCGGCCTGCGAGTGGGCATGACCAACACCGATGGTGTCTACGTCAACGGCCGACAGATCGACAGCGGTGACTGCTCGGGTCCGCGCAGCGCGCGCAACGTGCTGGTGCACCCGGACGTTGATGCCGCGGTGTTCGAAACCGCCCGTGGTGGCATCCTGCGAGAAGGCCTGGGCTTCGATCGCTGCGGCACGGCCGTGGTCACCAACATCGGCGCGGGCGACCACCTGGGCCTGAACTACATCACCACCGTCGAGGACCTGGCGGTGCTCAAGCGCGTCATCGTCATGAACGTGGCGCCGCAAGGCCATGCGGTGCTCAACGCCGCCGACCCGATCGTCGTGGCCATGGCCCCGAAATGCCCAGGTGGCGTCATCTTCTTCGCGATGGACCCGCACAACCCCGTGCTGACGGCGCACCGTGCCCAGGGCAAGCGCACCATCTGCGTGGACGGCGACGCCATCGTGGCGGCCGAAGGCAGCTGGCGCGAGTTCCTGCCCCTGCGCGACATCCCGCTGACCCGCGGCGGCACGATCGGCTTCCAGGTCGAGAACGTGATGGCTGCGGTGGGCGCCGCCTGGAGCGCCGGCCTGGATTGGGACGTGATCCGCAACGGCTTGGCCAGCTTCGTCAACGACTCGGACAACGCGCCGGGCCGCTTCAACGTGATGACCTACAAGGGCGCCACCGTGATCGCCGACTACGGCCACAACCCGGACGCCATGCGCGCCCTGGTGGGGGCGGTCAACGGCATCCCGGCCAAGCGGCGCTCGGTGGTCATCAGCGGTGCGGGTGATCGCCGCGACGAGGACATCCGCGAACAGACGGCCATCCTGGGCGATGCCTTCGACGACTTCTTCCTTTATCAGGATGCTTGCCAGCGTGGCCGCGAAGACGGCGAGGTGCTGCGCCTGCTGCGCGAGGGCCTGAGCAAGGCCCAGCGTGTGCAGCGCGTGGAAGAGATCCGCGGTGAGTTCGTGGCCATCGACACGGCGCTGGAGCGCCTGCAGCCGGGCGACCTGTGCCTGGTGCTGGTGGACCAGGTGGAAGAGGCCCTGGCGCACCTGGCCAGCCGCTGTGCGGAGTCGCCGGCCACGGCTTGAAAAAGCGGCGCGTCAGGCCGCTCAGTAGCTGATGCTGTAGCGATGGCCCTTGTAGCGCAGCACAGCTGACTTCAGCCGGATCTCTTCGAGCACGACACCCGGCGCTGGCTGGTCGCCTTCGCGGAACACGCCGCCGTTGAGCACCAGCATGCGGTTGGCGGCCACGTCCGAATGCATGGCGCCACCCACGGTCAGCTGAGGCAGCTCGCGACGGATGTCGTCCGGCAACTCCTGCATCGTCACGATCTTGGGCCCGACCTCGCGCAACGACGGATCGACCCGCAGCGGGTCCTGGGCTGGTGGCGTGGCGCGGGTGCTCGGCACGGCTGGCGCTGCGGGCGCGCCGGTCGAGGGGG
>Ga0208492_1001128_pt1 | contig 18093 bp, 15 predicted proteins | sample Subbioar_CSW14AB_FD_184820 | JGI IMG/M metagenome (GOLD analysis project Ga0208492, IMG submission 184820) | Serpentinite rock and fluid subsurface biosphere microbial communities from McLaughlin Reserve, California, USA - CR12Mar_CSW14AB (SPAdes) | ecosystem: Environmental > Terrestrial > Deep... | reverse complement strand
CCTGATAGCTGATGAATTTTTTCAGCAGGCCTTCGCCGATGCGCGCCATCCAGGGGTTGAGGATGGGCCACAGGCGCGACTCGTTGGTCCAGTAGCAGCGCCAGCGGTGCAGGGTGCGCGTGAAGGGCAGGGCCTTGAAGCTCCACTTGCGCAAGGCCGAGTACGAACGCTCGTCACGCGGGATGACCCAGGCCGGTGTGCGCTGGAACACGTGCAGCTGGGCCACCTCGGGCGCGATCTCGGGCACGTACTGGATGGCCGAGCCGCCGGTGCCGATGGACGCCACCTTCTTGCCCTTGAGCTGGTAGCGGTGGTCCCACTCGGCCGAGTGCATGACCTTGCCCTTGAACTGGTCCAGCCCCTTGATGTCGGGCATGGCCGGCACGTGCAGCGGCCCCGAGGCCAGCACCCAGTGGCGCGCGATGATGGTCTCGCCGCCCAGGGTCTTGATCACCCATTTGCCGATGCCTTCGTTGAAAACGGCGCTGTCGACTTCCTGGTTGAACAGGATCTTCTCGCGCAAGCGGTACTTCTTGACGGTGTCGAGGATGTACTGCTGAATTTCATGCCATGGGGCGTAACGCTTGGACCAGTCCGACTTGGTCTCGAACGAGAACGAGTACATGTGCGACTGCACGTCGCAGGCCGCGCCGGGGTAGTGGTTGTCACGCCAGGCGCCGCCGACCTCGCCCTTCTTCTCGAGGATGAGGTAGTCGTTCATGCCGTGCTTTTGCAGCTGGATGGCCATGGCCAGGCCGCCGAAACCGGCGCCGGCGATGGCGACTTCGACGTGGCGGACGTTGTGGGGCGGGTTGGCTTGAGCGTTCATGGGGGAGTGCCTTTCTGATGAGGTTCCGTGGGCATCGCCTTGGCCTGGGCCTTTGCTGGCGCCGCTGGCGATGTGTCTTCCGTGTGTCCCCATGGTGCGAGCCACGCCGCACCCGCACCATGCTAGATTCGACCAATGATTGATCGTTTCGGCCACATGGCCCGTCAAACAGCCCTTTTGCGGGCCCCCGATTGACATACGTCAAATGAGCACCCGTTCCATCCTCGGCCTGATCTACCTGGTGCAAGGCATGCAGCAACTGGGCGAAGACCCCAGCGCGGTGCTCGAACGCCATGGCCTGAGCCTGGAGCGGCTCGACCCCAGCACGCGCATCGACCGCACCCGGGAGTTGCGCATCTACGCCGACCTGGCGGCCTCCATCACCGACCCGCTCATCGGCCTGAAGCTCGGCGGCTTCTATGGCCTGGCCGGCTACGGCCCGCTGGTGATGCTCTTGATGACCTGCGAGACCGCTTACGACGCCCTGCAGACCGGCATCCGCTACCAGCGCCTGACCTACCTGTTCGGCACCCTGGGTTTCGAGCCTGGCGAGCATGTCAGCGCCCTGGTCCTCACGCCCATGGCCATGGAGCCGCGCGCCTTCCGCTTTCGCGTCGACGGCGAGATCGCCGGCACCTACAAGCTGGTGCGCGACATGCAGGTCACGCTCGGGCTGGACATCCACGCCGAGCGCATCGACATCCCCTACCCGCGCCCCGACGACGCCGCAGCTTACGAACGCTATTTCAGCTGCCCCGTGAGCTTCGGCCACGAGCAGGCGCGCTTCTGGATTCGCAACGAGCACCTGCGCCTGCGCCTGCCCACCGCCGACCGCAACGCCCACGCCATGTACCGCACCATGTGCGACCAGCAGCTCGTGGCCCAGCAGCAGAGCACCGAGACCCTGTCTGACCGCGTGCTGACCCACCTGGGCCTGTTCAGCGGCAGCTACCCCACGGCCGAGGACGTGGCCAAGTCGCTCAACTTGTCAGAGCGCACGCTGCGTCGCCAACTTGGTGACGAGGGCAGCAACTTTCGCGACCTGCTGGCCCAAGCCCGCTACGCCAAGGCTCGCCACTTGCTGACCCACACGACGCTGCCGGTGGAGGCCATCGCCCAACAACTGGGTTACGCTGAGTCAGCGGCGTTCATCCACGCATTCCAGCGCTGGGCCGGCAAAAGCCCGGCGGCCTGGCGCCACAGTGGTGCACAGGGCCACGGGTCCAACGGTGACGCCAGCACCTGAGCCCTCGCAACGCCGCCCGCGCCAACCGCCTGGCCCCTACAATCGCGCCCCCGTCCCACCTCCGCATCCGACCCTGCCGCCCATGAACTTCTGCGCCATCGACTTCGGCACCTCCAACTCGGCCATCGCCATCGAGTCCGACGCCGGCATGCGCCTGGTGCCACTGGAAGGAGGCCCTCAGGGCGAGCACCTGACCATGCCCACCGCGGTGTTCTACTGCACGGACACCGACGACTTGCCTGCCTCGGCCCAACCCGGACCGGGTGGCGACGACACCCTGCCGCGCTGCTTCGGCCGCGCCGCCGTGCAGGCCTACATCGACGGCTACGAAGGCCGGCTCATGCGCTCGATGAAGAGCGTGCTGGGCACCGCCCTCGTCGACCAGACCACCGAGGTCGGCCACGGCTGGGGCGTTCGCTACCTCGACATCGTCACCGGCTACCTGCGCCACCTGCGCGCACAAGCCGAGAAGGCCGGTGGGCAGCCGCTGAGCCAGGTGGTGCTGGGCCGCCCCGTCTATTTCGTGGACGACGAGCCCGATCGCGACGCCGCCGCCCAGGCCTCGCTCGAAGCCGCAGCGCGCGCGGTGGGCTTTGCCGACATCGCCTTCCAGTTCGAGCCCATCGCTGCGGCCTTCGACTTCGAGCAGCAATGTGAACGGGAAGAACACGTGCTGGTGGCCGATATCGGTGGCGGCACCTCCGACTTTTCCGTGGTCCGCGTGGGCCCCGAGCGAGCGCAGCGCCTGGAGCGCCGCGACGACATCCTCGCCAACCACGGCATCCACATCGCCGGCACCGACTTCGACCGCCACCTCTCGCTGGCGCGCATCATGCCGATGCTGGGCCTGGGCAGCTTCGGCCCCAGCGTGCTGGGCCAGCCCCCGCGCCCCGTGCCCAGCCGCGTCTACTTCGACCTGACCACCTGGCACCTCATCAACACGGTGTACCAGCCGGCGCGCGTGGCGGAGCTGCGCAACATGGTCGACTTCTATGGCGACCCCGTGCACCACCGTCGCCTGATGAAGGTGGTGAGCGAACGCCTGGGCCACGCGCTGGTCGGCCGCGCCGAAACCGCCAAGATCGCGGTGGCCGAAGGCGGCAGCACCGACATCGACCTGGGCCTGATCGAGGCCGGCCTGCACAACGGGCTGAGCGCAGAGCAAGCCGACCAGGCCCTGCGCACCGACCTCGAACGCATCGTGGCCTGCGCGCGCGACACCGTGAAGCAGGCAGGCCTCCAACCCGATCAGCTGGGGGCGCTCTACTTCACCGGTGGCTCCACCGGCCTGGCGCTGCTGACGGATGCGCTGCAGGCGGCCTTCCCGACCGCGCGCGCGGTGCGGGGCGACCGGCTGGCCTCGGTGTCCACCGGCCTGGGGCTGTACGCCAAGCGGCTGTTCTCCGCCTGACCTTTGCCAAGCTGCCTCAGGCGGTGAGCACGATCTTGCCGACGTGCTGACGGCTTTCCATCAGCCGGTGCGCATCGGCCGCTTCGTCAAGCGCGAAGGTGCGGTGCACGTGCGGCGCGCAACGCCCGGCCGCCAGCGCCGGCCACACGCGCTCACGCAACTGCTGCGCGATCTCGGCCTTTTCGGCCGGGGTTCGCGCCCGCATGGTCGAGCCGGTCACCACCAGGCGCTTGAGCAGGATCGGCATGATGCTGAGCGACTCGACCTTGTCTCCGCCCATGAAGCCGATCAGCAGCAGGCGCCCGTCCTTTTTCAGGGCCGCGAGGTTGCGCTCGAAGGCCGAGGCGCCGAGGATGTCGAGGATCAGGTCCACCCCCTGGCCACCCGACCAGGCCATGACCTCGGGCAGGAAGTCCTGCGTGCGGTGGTCGATGCTGAGCTCGGCGCCGAAGCGGCGCGCCACCTCGCCCTTGTCGGGCCCGCCATCGGTGGAGACCGCGCGCAGACCGAACTCGCGCGCCAGCATCAGCGCCGTCATGCCGATGCCGCTGGTGCCGCCGTGCACCAGCAGCGTCTCGCCCGCACGGGCGCGGCCCATCATGAACAGGTTGGCCCAGACGGTGAAGAAGGTCTCCGGCACCGCCGCGGCCTGCACGAAGTCCAGCGCTGACGGCTTGGGCAACAGCTGCGTGGCGGGCACGAGGCAGAACTCCGCGTAGCCGCCGCCATCGGTGAGGCCGCAGACCGCGTCGCCCAGGGCAAAACCGCTGACGCCATCGCCCAGCGCGGCCACCTCGCCGGCCACTTCCAGGCCCGGCACGGGCGTGACGCCCGGTGGCATCGGGTACAGGCCCCGGCGTTGCAGCACGTCAGGCCGGTTCACGCCCGCAGCACGCACCTTCACCAGCACCTGGCCAGGCCCGGCCTTGGGCACGGCCGCGCGACGCGCCTGCAGCACCTCGGGGCCACCGGGTTGCGAAAAGCCGATCTCGGTCATCAGGTCGGGCAAGGCGGACATGGCGTCGGCTCCTTTTTTGCGATGACCCGATTGTGTGGGCGTCAGGCCCACGAGGGCTGGCTCATTCCTCTTCGAGTTTGGTCTCGCACTCCGCGTCGCCCGGGTTGACGTGGCAGCGGATGCGCTTGAGCACTTTCAGGCCGCGCTTGTCATACAGCCCCTGCTGCGTCAGCTGGATGCGCGACTCGCGCAACAGCAGCGTGTACTTGACGGCGTCGTCCGCATCCAGGTCGACCCACTGAGAAGGCGGGATGGTGGTGTCGGCGCGGCGGATGAGCTGCAGCATGCGGTCGAACTGCCCGGCCCAGAAGGTGCGCGACTTGGCGCCGAAGCCCTCGGGGAATCGGTCGTGGCGGATGATCATCTGGTAGGACACCAGCAGCAGCGGAAAGCGCACCACCCCACCCTTGCTCCCCAGGCCCTTGTGCAGCTCCAGCGGCTGGTAGGCGATGGTGGGCGCGGCCATCATGTCGGCCTGGCCGCTGTTGAATTTCAGGTGGAAGTTCGAGATCGTGGCCGACACCGGCACCGCCTTGATGCGCTGGATCATGGCCGCCTGCGCCTTGTCGTAGTCGAAGGCCACGATGCGCTTGCCCGCCAGGGCCTCGACCGAGCTGAGCTTGCGGTCGTTGACGAAGGGGTAGGCCGCACCGGCCGGCGCGATGCCCGCCACCTCGTGCTCGCCGTTGGTCATCAGCTTGGCGACCTGGGGCGAGGGCGCTGCGTAGGTCTGGATCAGCTTGCGCATGACCTCGTAAGAAGCCGGCATGTCGACGTTGCCCTTGCGCACGATGGTGGTCGCGCCCAGGGAGTCGATGGAGCCGGCCACGGCGTTGAACTGGCGCGAGCGAAAGGCCGTGCCCACAAAGCCATCGCACTGGCCGCTTTTGTAGGCTTCCAGGGCCGCTGCCTCGTCGTTGTAGCCCTTGAGTTCGAGGAAGACGCCGTCGCGCTGCATGGCCAGCGCGTAGTCGCGCACCATGTTGAACAGGTCACCGGATGCGCCGATGAAGTCGTAGACACACACCTTCTGCGCGGCCTGCGCGGGAGACGACAGGAGCGATGCGGCGCAAACCACCGCGGCCATACAACGAAGCCATGCCATGTGAAACCATCCCTCGATCGAATGCAGTGGGAGATTGTCGGCGCCCCATCGGAGCGCACAGGCGCGACCACTCGCAAGCGATGTAACCGATTGCCCCTATTGACTTCGGGTTCCCCCTCGGGGTGGATGCGCGACCTCAGAGCTGGACGAGGCGCTCGAGGGCCCGGTTGAGCGTGTCCGCCGACTTCGCGAAACAAAAGCGGATGACGCCGTGGTCGCGCGCATCAGGATAAAAAGCCGACACCGGGATGGCGGCCACGCCGTGCTCACGCGTGAGGCGCTCAACGAAGGTGCGATCGCCCTCGTCGCTGATGGCCGCGTACTTCACGCACTGGAAGTAGGTGCCCTGGCAGGGCAGCAACTCGAAGCGCGAGCCCGCCAAGGCCTGGCGGAAGATGTCTCGCTTGCCCTGGTAGAGCGCCAGCAGCTGCTCGTGCCAGCCCGGCCGTGTCATGAACTCGGCCAGCGCCACCTGCGACGGTGCATGCACCGTGAAGACGATGAACTGGTGGGCCTTGCGGAACTCGGCCATGAGCTCGCGCGGCGCCAGCGCATAGGCCACCTTCCAGCCCGTGGCGTGGTAGGTCTTGCCGAAGCTGGAGACCACGACGCTGCGCTCGGCGAGCTCGGGGTGGCGCATCACGCTTTCATGGCGCACACCATCGAACACCATGTGTTCGTAGACCTCATCTGACAGCACCACGATGCCCGTGCCGCGCACGATGTCGGCCAGCGCCTGCATGTCATCGGCCGTCCAGACCGTGCCGCTCGGGTTGTGCGGGCTGTTGATGACGATCATGCGCGTGCGCGGCGTCACCAGCGCCTTCACGGCCGCCCAGTCGGGGCGGTAGAGCGGCGGCGCCAGGTCGGCGTAGACCACCTTGCCGCCCTGCAGCTCGACCGACGGCGCGTAGCTGTCGTAGACCGGTGTGAAGACGATGACCTCGTCACCCGGGTGCACCAGCGCCGCGATGGCCGTGAACAGCGCCTGCGTGGCACCGGCCGTGACGGTCACCTCGTGGGCCACGTCGTATTGAGCACCGTAGAGCTGCGCCACCTTGGTCGCGATCGCTTCGCGCAGCACCGGCATGCCGGCCATGGGCGCGTACTGGTTGTGCCCGCCGCGCGCGGCCTGATCGAGCAGGCTCAAGAGCTCGGCCGGCGGCTCGAAATCGGGAAAGCCTTGCGAGAGGTTGAGCGCGCCGTGCTCCTGCGCCAGCGCGGACATCACGGTGAAGATGGTGGTGCCCACGGCGGGCAGGCGCGAGCGCAGGGCAGGCGAGAGGTCGGAGGACAAGGTCGGCATGCGGTCAGCATAGCTTCGCCCCGGCTTGACCTGTCAGCGAACGCAACAGAGCCGCCGCGATGGCAGCGGCTTGCGGCCCAGGCCGAGCCCTGTCCGGGCCATGTCCGATTTTGGCCCCTGCCGATGGGCCCGCCCGCGCGGCCAAGCGACTGACACCTTGCGTCCCTACAGTCACTCCCCGGCGCGCCGCCCCGTCCCCCCCATCCGAGAGCAACCATGTCTCAACAAGACCGTCGCAGTTTCCTGCGGACGCTGGGTCAGGCCGCCGGTGCCAGCGCCGCGCTTGCCAGCTTCCCTCCCGTCATCCAGCGCGCACTGGCCATCGAAGCCAACCGCCGCACCGGCACCCTGCAAGACGTCGAGCACATCGTCGTGCTGACGCAGGAAAACCGCTCCTTCGACCACTACTTCGGCACCTTGCCTGGTGTGCGCGGTTTCGCCGACCCCTTCCCCATTCCCGTGATGGACCGCGCCGGCACCTTCACGCGCAAGAGCGTGTTCGTGCAGCCCGTCGGTGGCGCCGCCGCCGTGCCGGGTCGCCCGGGCTGGGGCAGCACGCGCACCGCCATCGCACCATTCCACCTCAACACGCAGCAGGACTTCAACGTCATGCGCGTATCTGGCACGCCCCACAGCTGGACCGACGCCCAGGCCGCGTGGGACGAAGGCCGGATGAACAACTGGCCGGCCGCCAAGCAGCCGCACTCGCTGGGCCACTACAAGGAAGCCGACCTGCCCTTCCAGTTCGCCCTGGCGCGCGCCTTCACGCTGTGCGACCACTACCACTGCGCCACGCAGACCGGCACCAACACCAACCGCCTGTTCCTGTGGAGCGGTGGCAACGACCCGCTGGCCATCGCCGGTGGCCCCTCCACCGACAACAGCCGCGACTGGTTCAACGAGAACCCCGCCACCGACTACACCTGGACGACCTACCCCGAGCGCCTGCAGGCCGCCGGCATCACCTGGCAGGTCTACCAGAACATGGCGGACAACTTCACCGACAACTCGCTCGCAGGCTTTCGCCCCTTCCGCAACGCCTGGTACCAGCGCCCCGGCTACTCGCAGGAGCTGCGCGAGCGCGGCATCAGCACGCGCGACCTCGACCAGCTCAAGGCCGACGTGCTGGCCAACAAGCTGCCCCAGGTCAGCTGGATCGTGGCCACCGCCGAAGGCTCCGAACACCCCGGCCCCTCCAGCCCCGCATCGGGCGCCGACTACACGGCCCGCGTGCTCGAGGCCCTGACGGCCAACCCCGAGGTCTGGGCCAAGACCGTGCTGTTCATCAACTTCGATGAGAACGACGGCTTCTTCGACCACATGCCGCCCCCGGCCGCGCCTTCGTACCTGACGTACGACGCCGACCCGGCCAAGGCCAAGCTGGCCGGCGCCTCCACCGTGGACACCACCGGCGAGTACCACCACGTGCTCAATGGCTCGGACGCGCGCTACCACCACCGCGCCTACGGCATGGGCCCGCGCGTGCCGATGTACGTGATCTCGCCGTGGACCAAGGGCGGCTGGGTCAACTCGCAAGTGCACGACCACACCTCGGTGATCCGCTTCATGGAAGCGCGCTTTGGCGTGCAGGAGCCGCTGATCACGCCGTGGCGCCGCGCCGTCAGCGGTGACCTGACGGGCTGCTTCGACTTCGCCAACCCGCAAGACAGCGCCTTCGTGCAGGACCTGCCGGCCACCGCCGCCCTGCGCGCCCGCTCCATCTTGCTGACCAACACCAAGACCCCGGCCACGCCCACCACCCTGGTCGCCCCGGTGCAGGCCGCCGGTGTGCGCCCGGCCCGCGCGCTGCCTTATGACCTGCAGGTGCACGCCAGCGTGGGCACCGGCGGTGTCAGCCTGCGCTTTGACAACACGGGCGAAGCCGGCGTGGTCTTCCACGTCTACAACCGCCTGTCGCTGCAGGAAGCCCCCCGCCGCTACACGGTCGAAGCCGGCAAGCAGCTCGAAGGCAGCTGGGCCATGGCCGCCGGCTCGGCCTACGACCTGTGGGTGCTCGGCCCCAACGGCTTTCACCGCCACTTCGCGGGCACCCTGCCGCGCGCCGGTACCGTGCAGCCCCGCCCCGAGGTGCGCGTCGAAGCCGACCGCGTCAACCTCGAGCTGGTGCTGACGCTGGCCAACACCGGCACCAGCACCGCCACCTTCACGCTGCAGGCCCTGCGCTATGGCGACGACGGCACCCGCATCTGGGCCGTGCCCGCCGGCAGCACGCAAACCGTGCGCGTGCCGGTCGACCGCGACCACCGCTGGTACGACCACCTGCTGCGCGTCAAGGAGCTGACCGGTTTCGGCCGCCGCCTGGCCGGTCACATCGAGAACGGCGAGCCCTCGGTCAGCGACCCCGCCATGGCCGGTCCCGCCGTGCTCGACCAGTTCCGCATCTGAGCAACCTGATCACACCCGGAGTACACATGATCAAGCAAGCATGCGCCCTGGCGCTCCTGTCCTTCTGCCTGGGCGCGCAAGCCCAGGCCCTCGGTGAGAACCTCATCGTCAACGGCGACGCCGAAGCCGGCATCAGCGGCTGGACGATCTTCGACGGCTACAGCCCCATCCAGGCGGTCGCCTATGGTGACAACTGGGTCAAGCCCACCCAACCCGGTCCGGTGGACCGCGGCCTGGGCATGTTCACCGGCACCGGCGCGCGCGCTGCCGCCTACCAGTGGCTCGACCTGGGCGCGCTGGCAGGCCAGGCACTGAGCTATGACCTCAGCGGCTGGCTGGGTGGCTGGCTCGCTCAGGAAGACAACGCCTTGCTGTACGTGTCCTTCCTGGACGCCAGCAGCAACGAGATCGGCCACGCCGACATCGGCCCCGTCGGCCCGGCAGATCGCGGCAACCAGACGGGCCTGTTCCTGCGCCAGGCTTCGGGCCTGCTGCCCACCGGCACGACCAGCCTGATGTTCTCGCTGTCGATGGAACGCCTGGGCGGCGGCGACAACGACGGCTACGCCGACAACCTGTCGTTCAAGCTGACGTCGGCGGTGCCGGAGGCATCGTCCGTGGCCAGCCTGGTCGCCGGCCTGGCCGCGCTGGGCCTGGTCGCTGGCCTGCGTCGCCGCCAAGGTTGAAGCCCGGCATCGCCTGACTCAGCCCCTTGCTGCCCTGGACATCGGTGAGGGCAGTGCACCGAAGGGTGACGCGATGCGTCGCCCTTTTTGCTTGTCCGGCCGCGCCGTGGCCACGCACCACAACAGCGCACGCGAGCAGGCACGCCGTTTGCGTTGGATCAAATTGACGGAGTAGAAGCGTTCAGTCTGGTGCACGGCAAATTCGCTGGCGCCAACAGGAAATTGCTCCCGACGACGGTGGCCCACGGGGCGGCTGTGTGTCGGGTGCCGCGAAGCCTCAACGGCTTCGCCATCGACGCATCAGACCCTCAAGGCCACCGGAGGTTCCCCCCACCCAACCGGCCAGAGGTCTGCCATGTTCAACCGGCTTCGTCAGCTTCCTTCTTCCTGCGTCCCCCCCAACCTCCGTCGCTCACCGGCCATGTCGCTGTCGGCACTGCGCCCATCGCGCCGCCACCTGCACGCCCTGGCGCTCGGCAGCCTGGCCTTGCTCGCCTCGGCCCTGCACCGCCCCGCCCACGCGCAAGAAAAGCTCACCTTCCTGACCAGCTGGTACGCCCAGGCCGAACACGGCGGCTTCTACCAGGCACTGGCCACGGGCCTGTACAAACAAGCGGGCCTGGACGTCACCATCAAGATGGGCGGCCCGCAGGTCAACGGCATGCAGCTGCTCAGCGCCGGTCAGGCCGACCTCATCATCGGCTACGACTTCCAGGTGCTCTCCGGCGTCGAGAAGGGCCTGCCCGTGGTCACCGTGGCCGCGAGCTTTCAAAAGGACCTGCAGGGCATGCTGACGCATGGCGACGTCAAGTCGCTGGCCGACCTCAAGACCCGCACCATCCTCGTGGCCGGCAACAACCGCACCAGCTGGTGGCCGTGGCTGAAGTCGAAGTACGACTTCAAGGACGAGCAGACCCGCCCCTACACATTCAACCTGCAGCCCTTCTTCGCCGACACCAACGTGGCGCAGCAGGCCTACCCGTCGTCCGAGCCCTTCCAGGCCATGAAGAAGGGCGCGCCGCACAAGTTCTTCCTGTTCGCCGACGACGGCTACCCGCCCTACGGCACCAGCATCGTCACCACGCAGACGCTGCTGAAAAACAAGCCCGACGTGGTCAAGCGCTTTGTGGAAGCCTCGATGAAGGGATGGGTCAGCTACCTGAAGAACCCCGCGCCCGGCAACGCCCTCATCAAGCAGGACAACCCCAACATGAGCGACGAGCAGATCGCGTTCGGCGTCCAGCAGATGAAGGCGCTGCAGGTGCTGGGCAGCGGTGACGCCGCCACGCAGGGCGTGGGCACCATGACCGAAGCGCGCTGGAAGGCCACGCGCGACTACATGGTCAAGGAAGAGCTGCTCAAGGCCGACGCCCCTTGGCAGAAGGCCTTCACGCTGGACGTCGTCAAGCAGATCAAGGTCCTGCCTTGATTTCACTGGAGCACACCATGCTGGCCCCCAACCCCGCTTTCGTCACGCCTGTCGTCGAGGCGCTGTCGGTCTGCAAGACGTACCGCAACGGCACCCAGGCCCTGGCGCCCACCGACTTCACCCTGATGCCCGGTGAGTTCGTCTCGCTCATCGGCCCCTCGGGCTGCGGCAAGAGCACGCTGCTCAAACTCGTGGCCGGGCTGATCGAGCCCAGTGACGGGCGGCTGCAGTGGTGGCGCCAGAGCGCGCTGCTCCAGGGCGCACAGGCTCCGGCGGGCCGGCGACTGGCCTTCGTCTTTCAAGAGGCCACGCTCATGCCCTGGTCCAGCGTGGAGGCCAACGTGCGCCTGCCGCTGGAGCTGCAGAAGGTGCCCCGTGACGAGGCCGAGGTGCGCGTGGCCCAGGCGCTGCAACGCGTGGGCCTGAGCCGCTACGCGCGCCACCGTCCTCGCGAGCTCTCGGGTGGCATGCAGATGCGCGTGTCGATCGCGCGTGCCCTGGTCACCGAGCCCGATCTGCTGCTGATGGACGAGCCCTTTGGTGCGCTCGACGAGATCACCCGCAACAAGCTCGACGAGGACCTCAGGCAGCTGTGGGCCGAGAAGGGCCTGTCGGTGGTGTTCGTGACGCACTCGGTGTACGAGGCCGCCTTCCTGTCCAGCCGCGTGGTCGTGATGGCCGCGCGCCCGGGGCGTGTCTTTCAAGAGGTCACGCTCAAGCACGAGGGCCCGCGCGACGCAGCTTTCCGCGCCTCGCCCGCCTTCGCCGCCACCTGCCGCGAACTCTCGGACCTGTTGCTGCAGGCCAGCCTGGTCAGCGGCAGCGATCAGCTCGAACCCGCCTGAAGGAAAGCCCGCACATGACCACCATCCTCGATGTTTCGGCCGCGGCCACGAACGCCTCACCACCCGCGGCGATCCGCGCCCGCCCCCGCAAGGCCACGCCCTGGGCCCAGTCCGAGCGCTTCCTGCGCGTGGCCGTGCCCGCCACCGTCGGCCTGATGCTGCTGGTGCTGTGGGAAGGCCTGGTGCGCGCCTTCGAGGTGCCCGAGTTCCTGGTGCCCGGCCCCTTGCGCGTGGCCCAGGCCCTGCACGAAGACTTCGCGATGCTGATGAGCGCCCTGTGGACCACGCTGAGCATCACCGCCGGCGCCTTCCTGATGGCGACCCTCGTCGGCACGCTGATCGCCTTTGCCTTCGTGCAAAGCCGCTGGGTCGAGCTGAGCTTCTTTCCGTACGCGGTGCTGCTGCAGGTCACGCCGATCGCGGCCATCGCCCCGCTCATCATCATCTGGGTCAAGCACCCCACGGCCGCGCTCATCGTGTGCGCGGTGCTGATCGCGCTGTTCCCCATCATCGCCAACACCACCATGGGCCTGCGCAGCGTCTCACCAGGGCTGGCGGCGTTCTTTCGCATGCAGGGCGCCACGCGCTGGCAGACCTTGGTGCGGCTGCAGATCCCGAGCGCGCTGCCCTACTGGTTCGCCGGGCTGCGCATCTCTTGCGGGCTCTCGCTGGTGGGTGCCGTGGTGGCCGAGTTCGTGGCCGGCACGGGCGGGCAGGGCGCTGGGCTGGCCTACCAGATCCTGCAGTCGGGCTACCAGCTCAACATCCCGCGCATGTTCGCGGCGCTCGCGCTCATCAGCTTGACCGGCGTGGTGCTGTTCTGGGCCATGCTGGCGCTGAGCAATGCCGTGCTCAAGGGCTGGCACGACAGCGCCCACACCCAGGAGCGCTGAGACCATGCGCAGCTTCCTCATCCAGGGCGCATCGGCCCTGCACACGGGCGACGCGGTCGATGCCGTTCGCACCCATGCGCAAGGCACCGACGTGCGCGTGCGCGACGGCCTCATCGCCGAGGTCGGTGCCTTGGCACCCGAGCCTGGTGAGGCCGTGGTCGACGCCCGCGACGCGGTGCTCTACCCCGGCTGGGTCAACACCCACCACCACCTGTTCCAGACCGTGCTCAAGAACGTGAGCGCTGGCCAGGGCGTGCCGCTGATGCCCTGGCTCGAAGCGGTGCCCTACCGGTATGGGCCGCTCATCGACGAAGAGGCGCTGACCGTGGCCGCCACGTTGGGGCTGGCCGAGCTGCTGCTGTCGGGCTGCACCACGGTGGCCGATCACCACTACCTGTTTGGCGCGGGCGTGGACTACGACCCGGCCTCCGTGCTGTTTGGCGCGGCGGAGTCGCTGGGGGCGCGCTTCGTGCTGCTGCGCGGTGGGGCCACGCGCACGCGCAGCTTCGCCACCGGCGAGCACCCGCCCATGCCACACGAGTCACTGGACCAGATGCTGGGCTCGCTGGACGACACCGCGCGGCGCTTCCACCAGCCGGGTGGCGACGCCATGCGCAAGGTCGTGATCGCCCCCACCACGCCTTTCTACTCGAGCACGCCCGACGAGCTGCGCGAACTCGCCCGCACCGCCCGCCGATGGGGCCTGGGCCTGCACTCGCACTTGTCCGAGACCACCGACTACGTGCGCTTCGCCGCCGAGAAATGGGGCATGCGCCCCGTGCACTGGTGTGCGGAGCACGAATGGATCGGTCCCGATGTGTCGTACGCTCACATGGTGCACCTCGATGACAGCGAGATCGCGCTGTGCGGTGAAACGCGCACCGCCATCGCCCACTGCCCGCAAAGCAACGGTCGCCTGGGCAGCGGCGTGGCGCCCGTGCAGGCCCTGCACGACGTCGGCGCCGTGGTGACGGTGGGCGTCGATGGCGCCGCCTCCAACGAGGCCGCCGACATGGTCAACGAGCTGCACGCGGCCTGGCTCATCCACCGCGCGGTCAAGGGCGCCCATGCGCAACCCGCCGAGCAACTGGTGCACTGGGCCACCGATGGCGGTGCGCGCGCGCTGGGCCTGACGCAAGTGGGCCGCATCGCCGCGGGGATGCAAGCCGACCTGGCGCTCTACGACCTCAACCACCCGCGCTACGCCGGCCACCACGAACTGGCCACTGCACCCATCACCGCCGGCGGCGGCGCCCACCTGCGCCGCGTGTGGGTGGCGGGCCGCGAGGTGGTGCGCGACGGTGCCATCCCCGGCTTCGACCTGCCGATGTGGCTGGCGCGCGCGCGACGCGTGGTGCAGCGCCTGCAACAACGCACCGGGGTCATCGCATGAAGCCCCATGTCCTTTTTCACCTGAGCGTAGAAGCGGTCAGCCGCGGCGCCCTGCCTCGAGCAGGCACCCGGCCGGGCATTGCGCTCGTTTTCAACCCCCGATGAACGAAAGCGAGCCCCCACATGCTGACCACCCGACAACCCGTTCTGCGCAACTTCTGGTACGCCGTCATGCCCCTGTCCATGCTGACGGACGGCCCCAAGCCCTTCACCCTGCTGGGCGAAAAGATCGTGCTCTTCCTGGATGAAAACGGCGAGCCCGCCGCCCTGAAGGACCGCTGCTGCCACCGCACCGCTCAGCTCAGCAAGGGCTGGTGCGAAGGCGGCAAGGTGGTGTGCGGCTACCACGGCTGGACGTACGACCGCAGCGGCGCGGTGGTGCGCATCCCGCAGTACGAAGCAGACCGCGCCATCCCCTGCCAGTTCAAGACCACGGCTTACCGCTGCACCGGCCGCTACGGCTACGCCTGGGTCTGCCTGGGCGAGCCCATCGACGACATCCCGGCCATCCCCGAGTTCGACGACCCGGCTTACCGCACCATCTTCCAGTTCTACGAGACCTGGGCCACCAGCGGCCTGCGCTTCATGGAGAACTCCTTCGACAACTCGCACTTCAGCTTCGTGCACCGCAACACCTTCGGCGTGGCGGCCTCGCCCAAGCCCAGCAGCTACCGCATCGAAGAAACGGCCAGCGGCTTCTACGCCGAGACCGTGATCGACGCGGTGAACCCGCCGCACCTGCAATGCGTCAGCGGCGTGAAGGACCCGATCACCACGCGCCACATGCGCAACGAGTGGTACCGGCCTTTTGCCCGTCGGCTGGACATCGAGTACCCCAGCGGCATCCGCCACATCATCATCAACAGCCTGGCGCCCATCGACGATGGCCACATCCAGGTGGCGCAATGGCTGTTCCGCAACGACACCGAGGCCGACTGCCCGGCCCAGACGCTGATCGACTTCGACTTCGAGATCACGCGCGAGGACAAGGAGATCATCGAGTCCACCGACCCCGACGCCATGGTCGACGCCAGCCGCCACGGGGTGGAGTACTCGATGCCGTCTGACAAGCCGGGCATGATCATGCGCAAGCAGCTGCTGGCGCTGCTGCGCGAGCACGGCGAGCAGGAGGTCTTCAGGACGCCGTCGGGTGCAGCAGCGTGAGCAGCAGCACCGCCGCCTCGGTGGCGCGCACGTCGTGCGGCTCGCCACCGGCCAGGGCCACCAGCTGTCCAGCCGACAAGGTCCTGGGGCCCTGCGGCGTGCCGACCACGACCTGACCCTGCAGGCACTGGAGGGTCAACTCGCCCGGCACGGTGTGTTCGGGCATGTGGTGCCCCCCCGGCAGCACCAGGCGCATGAGTTGCAAGCGCGCCGTGCGCAGCAGGCTGACGCTCACCGTTTCAGCGGCAGCCCCTGGTGCAGGCAAGAGGTCGACGACGTCATCGGGCTGGGCGTGGGGCAGGGCCATGGCGGCGCCTCCTGTGTCAGGCTGATCTGGCTCGGCGGTGCAGGCGCACGATGGCTTCTCCCGTGGGCGAGGCCACGGCGTCGGCCAGGGTGTGGCGGTCCAGCGCATCGTAGAACGCCTCGTTCGCCTCGTCGAGCAAGCCCTTGAGCGCACAACGGCCTCGCAGCACGCAGGGGGGCTCGGCACAGTCGATGACCTCGGTGGTGCGCTCGAGCGCACGCACCACCTGGCCCAGGCGATAGTGCGCCAGCGGCCAGGCCAGGCGGATGCCGCCGCCCTTGCCGCGCACCGTGTGCAACCAGCCCTGCTGCCCCATGAACTGCACGACCTTGCTGAGGTGGTTGTGCGGCACCTGGAAACGCTCGGTGACCTCGGCGATCGTGGTCACGTCATCGGGCGCCAGCGCCGAGAGGTCCATCAGCACGCGCAGGCCCAGGTCGGAGAATCGTGTCAGTTGCATGGGTGCAGCATAGCCGCAGGGCCGAGCCCGTTCAGGCCGCCACCCCGCCTGTGCCGAAGGCCTCGGCGTGGATGCGCTCCTGCGGCACGCCGCGGGCCCGCAGCGCCGCGATCTGTGCGGCCATGAACCCCCTGGGGCCGCACACATAGTGGTCTGCGTTCGACGGCAAGGACTGATCGGTGAGGTCCAGACGCCCCAGGGCGTCGTGTCCGGTGCCGGTGACGCCGTCGATCGCCTCTTCGTGCACGATCCAGGCCGCGCCATCGGGCAGCCCCTGAACCAGTTGGCGCACACGCGGCGCAAAGGCCTGGGCCCTCGCGTGGCGCGCGGCATGGAAGAAGCGCACCGGCCTGCGCGAGCGCTGCGCGTGCAGGTGTTCGAGCATGGCCATCATGGGCGTGATGCCCACGCCTGCGCTGATCAACACCACCGGGGTGTCGCGCTCTTCGTGGAGGAAGAAGTCCCCCGATGGCGGCGCGACCTCGATGACATCGCCTTCGGCCAGGCGCTGGTGCAGGTGGTTCGAGACCATGCCCTCGGGCAGGGCCGCCTCGCTGCGGTCGCCCGCTTCGCGCTTGACCGAGATGCGCAGGTGGCCGCGCCCCGGTGCGTCCGACAAGCTGTATTGACGAGGCTGGCGGTGGCCCAGTTCGGGCACGACCACGCGCACCGAAACGTACTGCCCTGGCCGGAACGGCGGCACCTGACCGCCATCGGCGGGCGCCAGCTCGAACGAGGTGATCTCGTCGCTCTCCGGTTGCTTGCGCAACACGCGGAAGGTGCGCCAGCCCGTCCAGCCGCCAGGCTGCTCAGACGCCGCCTGGTAGAGGCTGCCTTCCAGGCCGATCAGCACGTCGGCCAGTTGCCCGTAGGCCTGGGCCCAGGCGTCGATGACGGCCGGCGTGGCCGCCGCGCCCAGCACCTCGCTGATCGAAGCCAGCAGGTGGCGCCCGACGATGCCGTAGTGCTCGGCGCGGATGCCCAGGCTCACGTGCTTGTGCGCGATGCGCTCGAGCACCGGCATGAGCACGCTGGGGTCGTCGATGTGGCGGGCGTAAGCGGCCACCGCCATCGCCAGGGCCTGTTGCTGGGTGCCGCTGCGCTGATGCCCCTGGTTGAAGACCTCGCGCAGCTCGGGGTTGTGCTGGAACATGCGCGCGTAGAAGTGGCGGGTCAGGTCGACCCCGTGGGTTTCGAGCACGGGGGCGGTGGCCTTGACGGTCTGGCGAACGGTCGAATCGAGCATGGCGGAACAGGTGTGGTGGATGAATAGATGCATTTTGCATGCATCTTTAAATCCATGTCCAGTTGGTGGGATGTGAGGGCCACTCGAATCGGGCCCTCGTGGGTGCGATGAGGCCAGAGGGGCGGGTGGATGGGTGGGTGCCGCGCTGGTCTTGCGAGGTTCGGTGAGTGGGGTGGGTGTGATCCGGCCCTGCGCGGGGCATCACCGAGCTTTGCTGGCATCACCCCTTGAACACCGACCAAGCTGTTGCCGAGCCATGACACCGCACATGTCGGGCCGGCTCACACCCACCCCACACCCACCGAACCCGAACCACCGCGCACTGCGTGGGGATGGCGGAAGAAGAAGGG
>Ga0208492_1001127_pt1 | contig 18134 bp, 15 predicted proteins | sample Subbioar_CSW14AB_FD_184820 | JGI IMG/M metagenome (GOLD analysis project Ga0208492, IMG submission 184820) | Serpentinite rock and fluid subsurface biosphere microbial communities from McLaughlin Reserve, California, USA - CR12Mar_CSW14AB (SPAdes) | ecosystem: Environmental > Terrestrial > Deep... | reverse complement strand
CGGGTTTGGTCGCGGGTGCGGGCCTGGCCCTGCTCATCAGCCGTTGGCGGCCACAGTTGCGCAGCCCCGATGAAATCGAGCAAGTCACTGGCATGGGCGTGCTGGCCACGGTGCCGCTGTCGGCCCAACAGACCTCCATGGGTGCCGTCATCCAGCGCGGTGACCCCGGTCTGCATCTGCTGGCCTTGAGCCACGGCGAGGATGCTGCAATTGAAGGCCTGCGCAGTCTACGAACGGCCCTGCAGTTCACCATGCTGGACGCCAAGAACCGACTCGTCATGGTCACGGGCCCGACGCCCAGCATCGGCAAGAGCTTTGTCAGCGCCAACCTTGCCGTGGTGCTTGGCGCCGGTGGACGCCGGGTCCTGCTGATCGATGCCGATTTGCGCAAGGGTCACCTGCACAAGTACTTCGGCGTGGACCGTGGTGTGGGCTTCAGCGATGTTGTGGCAGGTCGGACGCAGCTCAACGAGACGGTCTTCCCCAATATTGCTCCCGGCGTGGACTTCATCACCACCGGCAAGCTGCCACCCAACCCGGCTGAGCTGCTTGGCTCTGCCCGAGCAGAGACCATCCTCGCCGATCTCACGGACCGTTACGACCTGGTGATCGTCGACACCGCTCCGGTGCTGCCGGTTTCGGACGCACAGGCCCTGGCGCCGCGAGCGGGCACCGTGCTCATGGTGGCCCGCGCCGAGCAGTCGTCGCTCGGCGACCTTATCGAATCCCGCCGCCGCCTGGCCCAGTCGGGCGCTCAGGTCCACGGCGTGATCTTCAACGGCCTGGACCTGTCGCGACGCCGCTATGGCTACGGCTACAGCGCCGGATACCGCTACGGCCGATACCGCTACCGGCAAGACCAGTACGGCAGCTACGGACAGGCGTCCTCCACCTGAACGTCCGGCCCGATTCGTTTTCCATCTCTGCTCCTGTCGCCATGAATCTCTGGATCGCCTCCCTGCTGGTGTCGTTTGGTGTCTGTTTGCTCATCGTGCTGACCCAGCGATGGCACGGCCGCTTCACCCACGATCCGGCCGTGGGGGTACAGAAGTTCCACACCACGCCGGTGCCCCGCATCGGGGGGCTGGGTATCTACCTCGGTCTGGTGGCGGGCTGGGCCATGGGGCCGGAGCAGGTGCACGACACGCTGGAGCCCATCCTGCTTGCCGGGTTACCCGCACTCGCCGCGGGGTTGACAGAAGACGTGACGAAGCGCGTAGGCGTGACGCCGCGTCTGCTAGCTACGATGCTGAGTGGTCTGGTCATCTGTTTGATTACCAACCATTGGATCAACCACCTCGATATCCCTGTGGTGGACGACGCGCTCGCCCATCCGGTGATGGCGATCGTCTTTACCTCGTTCGCTGTGGCGGGGCTGGCCAACGCCATCAACCTTATTGACGGCTTCAACGGTCTGGCCAGCGGTGTCCTGGCCGGCTGCTTCGCTACCTTTGCGGTGGTGGCATTTGGTGCGGGTGACGAGCACCTGGGCATGGCCGCCGGCGTGCTGGCAGCTGCCACCCTGGGTTTCTGGTTGGTCAACTACCCCTTCGGCCGCATCTTCATGGGCGATGGTGGGGCCTACTTCGCCGGCTTTGCTCTGGCCTGGATCGCTGTGCTGCTGCCGGCTCGCAACCCCGAGGTATCGCCCTGGGAGAGCTTGCTCATCTGCGCCTACCCGGTCATCGAGACGCTCTACAGCGTGTACCGCCGGCTACGAATCCGCCAGTCCCCTGGCCAGCCGGATTCTCGTCACCTGCACAGTCTGCTGAAGACGCAATGGGTCATGCGCCAGGTGCCCCATTGGCCCCGCTGGGCCCGCCATGCACTGGTCTGCATGCCCCTGTGGGGCTTTGCCGCGCTGCCAGCTTTGCTGGCCCTGGGCATGGCCCACAGCCCGACTGCCCATCTGGTGCTGGCGTTTGTGGCGATGGTGGCGGTGTATCACCTGCTCTACACCGCCATGGCGCGCGACGCCGAGCTTCATCCGGTGGCCGATACCGGTCCAGCTCCTTTGGCCAGCGGGCCAGCTCAGGCCGTGGCAGAAGGCGAGCGGGCTCCGGCGCGAAGCGACGAGATTTTTGGAAAGTAAGCCCGAGTTCCCCATTACTTCTTGGTCGGTTGGTAACGCTTGAAAACTTGCTGGATTTTCGAAGTTTCATCAATCCTGTAACAGCAGTGTCTCTTTAACGGTCTCATCCCTCGATAGTGCGACCGTTCTTCTTGCCGTTTACCCGAACCGCTTACTGCCAATGTCCAGCCAAAGCCCTAAGCGCGCGAAAAGTCCGCCTTTATCCGTCTTGAGGCTATTGCATGACTGGCCCGACATTTCCCAGCGCCACCTAGCGACTCAACTTGTAATCGGCTCCGGGAAAGTGAATCACTGACGGAATGCATTGATTGGGAAAAGTCTAATTAAGCTGGGCAACTTCCACAACAGCCAGAACAAGTTCAAGTACGTGTACCTACTGACCCCAGCCGGCATTGCCGAGAAGGCGGGACTGAGGGGCCGCTTCCTTCAAAAAAGCTGGCCGGGTACGAAGCTTTGAAAGCCGAAATTCAGGCCCTGCAGGCCGACGCAGGTCTGGAAGCCCAGAGCTGCCGTTTCAACTCATGACCCCAATGATTCCGGTCACCCCTGTTGTTTTGTGCGGTGGTTCAGGCACCCGTCTGTGGCCGTTGTCACGTGCCGGTTTCCCTAAACAGTTTCTCAGCCTCACTGGCCAGACCAGCCTGTTTCAGGAGGCGGCCCAGCGGCTGGCCGGCCTGGGCACCGACTGCCTGCAAATCGCACCCCCGCTGATTGTCACCGGGGAGGAACACCGCTTCTTGGCCACCGAGCAATTGCGCGAGTTGGGTGTGGCGCCTGGCGCGGTGCTTCTGGAGCCAGTGGGCCGCAACACCGCACCAGCACTCACCTTGGCCGCGCTGGCGGCGCAGGCGGACGGGGCTGACCCGGTGCTGGTGGTCACTCCGGCCGATCAGACGGTGGCCAACACGGCGGCCTTCCAGCACGCCATGCGACACGCCGTACGCGAGGCGGCAGGGGGCCAAATTGTCATCTTGGGCATCGCGCCGGAACGGCCTGAAACCGGTTACGGCTACATCCAGGCCCAGACCCAGACCTCGGGCACGACGACGGCCATGCCCGTGCAGCGCTTTGTCGAAAAGCCCGACGCCGCGACCGCACAGCAATACCTCGAGGAAGGCGGTTATTACTGGAATGCCGGCATGTTTGTGTTGCGGGCGTCTGTTTGGCTGCATGCCCTGCAGGCGTTTCGCCCCAACATTGCCCAGGCTACCCAGGAGGCCTGGCAGGCCAGGGTGCAGGACGGCCCCTTCGTCCGCCCGGGCCGTGATGCGTTCGCAGCCATACCTGCCGAATCCATCGACTACGCGGTGATGGAGCATTGCCCCGGCAGCGACATTCCCCTGACCATGGTGCCCCTGGACGCCGGGTGGAGCGACCTCGGTGCCTGGGATGCCGTCTGGAACGTGCTGCCCAAAGACGAGCATGGCAATGCCCACGTGGGCGATGTGCTCACCACCTACAGTCACAACACGCTGGTGCATGCCTCCAGCCGTCTGGTGAGCGTGGTGGGGGTGGACAACCTGATCGTCATTGAAACACCCGATGCCGTGCTGGTGGCCGATAAATCCCGCAGCCAGGACGTCAAGCACATCGTCACGCAGCTGCAGACGCAGCAGCGCGAAGAACACAGCCTGCACCGCAAGGTGCACCGCCCCTGGGGCTGGTACGACAGCATCGACGAAGGCGGCCGCTTCAAGGTCAAGCGCATTCAGGTGAACCCGAAAGCCAGTCTGAGCTTGCAAAAGCACCACCACCGGGCCGAACACTGGGTGGTCGTCAAAGGCACGGCAGAAATCACCAACGGCAAGCAAGTGTTGCTGCTCACCGAAAACCAGTCCACCTATATCCCCTTGGGCGAGGTTCACCGACTGGCCAACCCCGGTGTGATTCCGCTCGAAATCATCGAAGTGCAGTCCGGCAGCTACCTGGGAGAGGACGACATCGTCCGGTTTGAAGACACCTACGGAAGAGCGCCATGAAAATCGCCATCGCCGGCACCGGCTATGTCGGCCTGTCCAATGCCATCCTCCTTGCCCAGCATAACGAAGTAGTCGCTCTCGACATTGTCCCCGAAAAAGTGGCGCTTCTGAACCGGAAAAAGTCTCCAATCGAAGACAAAGAGATCAAGGACTTCCTGGACAAGAAGTTGCTGAATTTCCGCGCCACATTAGACAAGGCAGAAGCCTATACCGGTGCCGAATTCGTCATCATTGCCACCCCTACCGACTACGATGTTGATGCCAATTACTTTAACACCGAGTCGATTGAGTCAGTAGTCAATGACGTAATGGCCATCAGCCCTAACGCAGTGATGGTAATCAAAAGCACGGTGCCTGTGGGCTATACAGCCAAATTGCGCGAACAAACTAGGTCCACCAACATCATATTCAGCCCCGAGTTTTTACGTGAAGGACGAGCTCTGTATGACAACTTGCATCCAAGCCGAATCGTAGTTGGCGAAATAAGCGAGCGCGCGAAAACTTTTGCGCATCTTTTAAAGCAAGGCGCTGTCAAGCAAAACATCGATACGCTGTTTACTGATAGCACGGAAGCTGAGGCAATAAAACTATTTGCAAACACATACCTTGCGATGAGAGTGGCTTTTTTCAACGAACTGGACACCTACGCCGCCATCCACAGACTAGATACCAAGCAGATCATCCAAGGTGTGTGCATGGATCCGCGCATAGGCAACTATTACAACAACCCCAGTTTTGGTTATGGCGGTTACTGCTTGCCAAAGGACACAAAACAGCTGCTGGCTAGCTACAGTTCAGTACCGCAAAACATTATGCGTGCCATTGTCGATAGCAACACTACACGGAAAGATTATTGTGCAGAAGAAATACTGAAAAGGCAGCCTAGAGTGGTTGGTATCCATCGGTTGGTGATGAAGGCTGGAAGCGATAATTTCAGGGCTAGCAGCATTCAGGGTATTATGAAACGCATTAAAGCCAAGGGTGTGGAAGTTATTATTTATGAGCCTACATTAAAAGAAGATAATTTTTTCAACAGCCGGGTAGTACGTGACTTGTTGAAGTTCAAGACCGATTCAGACGTTATTGTAGCCAACCGCATCACCGAAGAAATCAAAGATGTGAGCAATAAAGTATATAGCAGAGATTTGTTCGGTGGTGATAGCTAGAAAAATGAAAAAAAAAGTTTTGTTTATAACTCCTGCTGTACATGCCGCCAAATCAAGTGGTGGTCTCCATGTAACACTGGAACGCTTGTCTTCGTTGGCAAACGGAGCTGAAGTAACTGTAATTGCGCTAAGCGTAGACAAAGAAGCCAAAGACCTCTACCAAAACATTGAATGGGTAACCGGAGGGGTTTTGCGTCCTAAAAGTTTACTAAACCTGCTTTACTCCTATTCTGCAGGTCTGCCATTGAGCGTTTGGCGTAATACAGCTTCTGAAATAATCGATAAGGCAAAAAGCTTAAATACCAAGTCATTTGATGTTGCATATATTGATCACTGGCTCATGGCGGAAGTAGGTTTGGCGTGCATCGCCAAACATAAGGTCCTCCACCTACATAATGCAGAGCCCGAAATTTTTTCGCGCGCCGCGCTCAATGCTCGTTTGCCTACCCGCATTGTATTGAAGTTGGAATCCCGCCGCTGTGCGTCCTACTTACGTCGAGTGGTGCAGCTTGTGGACGAACTCCATCTGTTGTCAGATGATGATAAAAAATGTCTCTCAATGAGAAATATCCATCACAACTTGACAAGGATATTTATGCCTGCTGTCGAGTATTCGCAACCGAATACCGCATCATTTGCAGAGAGAGAATGCTCTACTTTGTTTATAGGAACACTAAGTTGGCACGCAAATCAAGAAGGACTGCATTGGTATGCACGTGATGTGCTGCCGCTATTGTCTAAAGACATTAACTTTGACTTAATAGGCGGCGGCGCCAGTCAGTCATTATTGAATGAATATAATTCATACAGCAATGTGACGATGCATGGTTATGTAAATCAAGTTGAATCATTTTACTCAAAAGCAAGGTGCCTTGTTGTCCCGCTTCTGTCAGGTTCGGGAATAAAAATAAAAATTCTGCATGCACTGGCTCGTGGGCTGCCCACTGTTACGACAAAGATTGGCGCTGAAGGATTTCCTCCTGGATACGAAAAAGCAATACTGGTAAGCGATAACCCAATTGAGTTCGCGGAAAATGTAAAGATCTTATTAGAAAATGAAAATCTATGGTTTGATGCGAGCGTGGCGGCTCGCGAGTACTGTAAGAAAAATTTTTCTGGCGTGGAGTGGCAAAGTTGGGTTCAGAACCAGTTATAGAAATTCAGTGGAAATGACGGTTTCAGTATGAATAATTTCAATTCATCATCAACGCCACGCGTTGCTGATATTCGAGTCGATCTAGTTGATTGTGTCGTTCTTCTGGAAAAATTACAGCACAGAATTGGCTTGACTGAAGCGAGACCACCACTAGAAATTGTTCACACACTCAATCCTGAGATTTGCATGTATGCTTGGAAAAATCCTGGTTACCGCCTCACCTTGAACGCCGGAACAGCCAATGTTGTCGATGGCATCGGTCTGAAACTGGCATTGAAACGGATAACTAAAAGGAAGGTGCAACGCATCTGTGGTTCAGACTTGATTTTTGATCTTGCCGAAATGTCGTTGCGTTCGGGTAGAGCATTGATGCTCGTTGGCGGAAGTCCCGCCCGGGTTAAGAAAGCAAGTGCACATCTCGAACAAAAATTCCCTGGGCTCCGCGTCGTTGGCTGTTCTCCGCCATACAGTTCGACATTGCCTCTCCTAAATCAGAAAGAAATCGAGAAATTAGTCGTTGAAAATCGACCCGCTGTGATAGCCGTCTGCCTCGGCGCACCCAAACAAGAACTGTGGATTCAAGATTGTAAGGATTTTTTGCATTTGCATGACGTACGCGTTGCGGCGGGACTGGGCGGGACAATCGACTTTCTCAGCGGTGATATTCCACGCGCGCCATTGTGGATTAGGAAACTTGGTCTTGAGTGGCTCTACCGACTCAGCATAGAGCCAAGTCGATGGAAACGTCAAATAAGCACATTACCAAAATTTGCTGCGCTTTCCCTATTTAGCCAATCCTTTATTTATCATGACTGAGCAAGTGCAAGATATTCTCATCTATGCACATTACGCACCGCCCTATCCCTCGGCGAGCGCTACCCGCATGCTTTCTTTGGCGCGACACCTTGCCCATAAAGGCCACCAAGTCAAGCTTTTGACTAGTCAGCCTGGACCACTCCTTCACGAGGGGCAACAAATTATTCGTAGCACAGGCAGGGTGGGACTGATGCGCGTGCTCTGGCAGCACAAAAGATGCCCTATTCTGATCAGTTCACCTCCAGGAACCCCTGCAGCAGAAGTCGCCATGATGGCAAGACTGTTGGGGTATAGAGTCATCGTCGATATCCGTGATCCCTATGTCAGCGAAGCACTAGCCAACGGCGACATCAAGCCAGGCATTGCAACCGGCGTGAGACGATGGCTGGAACATACGCTATTCCAAGTGGCGCATGGCATATCGTACGTATCTGAACCTCTGAAGAAAGCAATGGACCGACATTTTGGTCGCCCTCGCGTTCCTCAGGTCATTGCTCCCAATGGAATTGACACGGACATTTTTTATATCAATCTGCGCGACAGACAAAACGCACGACAGGAACTCGGTTTAACAACAGAGCCGGTTTTCGTCTATGTAGGGATTCTGGGGGGAAAAGCACTCGACGAAACATTTGACGCACTTGCGTCAGCACTTCGCCAAGGTGCCAAGCTGCTGGTGATCGGCGTACTGGATCAATACTCAGAGCCAATCAAGGTACGACTACAAAAGCTGACGGCAACGCTTGGTGTCGAATCCCAGGTCGTTTGGCGCTTCAATGCCAGCCTCAGGGAGGTTGCCTACTTTCTAAATGCCGGCGACATCGGGGTCAATCCACTACCAGGCACCCGGTCATACTGCCTTCCCGTGAAGACATTCGAATATCTTTCTTGCGGGATTTATCCACTTAGCATTGCGAGCGGCGATAGCGCACTGTCCACCATGTTCCCCGATGAATCGAAAGGCGTACTTTGCACAAATTGGCGGGAGTATTCCTTATGGGCAGAGAAATTAACTACACGGATCGACGACGTACGAGCAGGTGCTGCTGACCGTGCGGAATTTGCCAAGCAGTTCGACCGTGAAAAGGCCAACAAGGTATTGGCGGACTTGCTCATTCAAAGCCGTAGTGTATGAGTCAGTTGCCACGTGCACGGATATTGATACTTGCCCCAAGTAGACCGAATGAAGGCTTTGGTGGTGCCGAGCAACATCTTGCGGAGTTATCGAGAATATTGACCCCACTCGCGCTTGACGTTCGTTTCATCTCACGCGCCGATGCACCGCCACCCGGCGTGGTGCATCGCCTGTTAGGTCGTGCAGTGCCTTTGTTGCAGTCGCCACTTGCTGTTCGCCGATTGCTCAAACGCGGAATTCCAGAAGCCGATGTCGTCCTTAGCCTGGAATTGATGGGGGTTGGGTTGCGACATCCACGCCATCTTCATCTGTTTTTCGGTAGCTATGCGGGCTTTCGCGGCCAAGCGCTACAGCGTCAAATAGGCTGGCGTTTACTGAGCCAGCGGGGTATCGACCTGTTGGCGAGAATGTTGGAACGAAAAACGCAGGGCACACAAGGTTCGCTGGCGAATTCTTTGGGCTTAAGGGAATGCTTAAAAGCACATCAAATTCCGGTCCGGCCCGAAGTGATACCGCCTCCGACAGACACGATCGCATTCAGTCTAGGCGACAAGGTTGCTGCACGCAAAGAACTTGGCTTGCCGCAGGACAAGCGATTGCTACTCTTTGCCGGGCGCTGGGAATTTGCGAAAGGTGCAGACCGCATGGAGGCTATCGCCAGACAGATGCCTCCGGACTGGCACGCAGTCATCGCGGCACCTGCGGCTGCATCGTGGCCATGGCCATCCGCACCCAACATTACTAGGCTGCTGGATTTTCCCAACAAGCGAATGCCGACTGTTTACCAAGCAGCTGACCTGCTAGTTCAACCTTCCCGCTTTGAAGGCTATAGCCTCGTCGCGAGCGAAGCTCAGGCGTGCGGGTGCCCCGTACTGACCAGTGATGTGGGACAGGCCGCACATTTCACTCTATCCACAGACCCGATTATCAGCGTGTCAGTGATCTCGGATGCTGACGATCCGAATGCATGGATAGAGAGAGCCAAGTCGATACTGCCCCCACATGAGCTGTCGAGTGCGGCCAGCGCAGCGAGCCGAAAGTACGCCGAAGCACATGTATCGCCGCAAGCAATCCGCACCTTGTGGCTTAACCTTCTTTGCAGTCTTTATCCTGAATACGAATGGCACCCACTCTAACAATACTTGCCCCCACTCACGATAGACCTGAGGTGCTCGCCAGAGTCTGGCCGACTTGGATGGAGCAGCAGGGTCTTGCTGAAATCGTGATAGTGGATGACGGCAGCACAAAGGACTATCAGGAAGTTTTCCGTGAAATGAGCGATGCGTGTACCGCACGCAGCATCTGTTTGAAGGTGCTACGCAATAATGAGCGACGCGGCGCACCGGCCGCAAAGAATCGAGGCCTAGAGCATTGCACCTCGCAAGAGATACTAACTACAGACGATGACATACTTTTGCAAAAAAGTATGGTGACTTACTGCAGAGAAGAGCGTCCGCAACTGTCGACACCCGTTATCGTTGGCCCGCGAGTGATTTACCTGAAAGACGGCGAGTCTGAAGATGCAGCACTAGCACGCGCCAATCAAGATACGTCCAAGTATTTCAACTATCGATCTCTCACATTAACACCTTGGGTGAACACAGGCGAAGTTAAAGCGTTTCCGTTTGTCACAGCAGTAGCATTGTGGCCGGCCTACTTGTTTAAGCGCGGCTTACGCTACTACGAAGGTTATGGTGGGAACGGCTATCGCGAAGAAACAGATCCACAGTTGGCTGCATGCGCTGATTATTCGGCTCAAATATTTCTAGTGCCAAATGCGCTGTGCTTTCACCTTCCCCCTTCTTTGGCATATGCAAACCGCAGTGGGCAGCGGCGAGGAAATCGTCTTTGGTTTGAATTCTGGGTTCACTATAACAACGCGATATTTATTAATCGTAACCGCAATGCAATAAAAAAACTAAGTCTGGCAGGTTATTCATGCTGGATAAGCATGATACGAGACAGACTTGGTATCAAAAAGGTTTTAAAGTATTTCTCACGTAAAAACTTAAAAAAATGAAACGGCCAATCGAAGTATATCTAGCCATTTTTATATTTGGCTACTACATGTCATATCCGGCAAAAGTATTATTAACTAACTCACAAGCCTCAACACTTGCTGTAAGCACCATTGCTGGCTGGATTTATATTTGCTTCTATCTTATTAACCGGAAAGAGGGGCTCTTCGATCGCATCAGCTCGAGACGAATTATTATTCTGTGCGGCTTGACCATTGCAGCTCTGACCGTCACCCTATCTGCGAACTATCATAATTCTCCATTGACACTCGCCTACGATGCAAATAAATATATTATATATTTATTTGCATGCATCCCAATGATTATGGCTTCAAAGGGAGGGGTTCCGAAATCATCTTCCATGCTTAAATATACTATCACATTAACAGCAATCGCATATGCAATTTCAGCAATTTTAAATTCTTTATATAGATTGCCAACCGATTTTAATGATCCTCTTAATGAAAAGTACTTTGTCGGTCCATTTTTAAGAGCTGGCGCAGGTTACTTAGACCCTAATTTTCTGTCTATAAATTTGATCATCCTGATGGTGCTTTCAAGCTATTTTTCTTTCGGGAAGAGTACTCGTTTTATCATAATATCTGCATGTGTAATTGGTATTTTTATGACTTTTTCTCGTGCGGCCTGGCTTATTACCGCAGTTTTACTTGTAATGCCTATAATAACCAGAAAATCATATATTAAACTTGGAGTTTTTGGTATTCTGTGTGTTCTTGGTGTTGCTATTGGTCAGACCTGGATTACAGACGAAGGGCTTTTCAGGCGTTTTGTGGATGAAGAGGGCGCATCATCTACTGCTGATAGACTGCGTCAATATCTGGATGCAATAAATGAACTGCAGAATATGACTATTGAGACCGCACTTTTTGGCATAGGTGGAGCGGATGCATTTTTTGTCAAATATGGAGCCCATCTACACAATTTTTATCTCGGTGGATTCATAAGCGGGGGTATGCTATTAGTATTCGCTTCGATAGCAACAATATTGTTAACCTACTATTGGACCGGTGGCGTTTCAAGAAAGCTCGTAATTGCATGGTTTGCAATGAGCCTATTTTTACCGAATGTTCCAGATACATTCTATGTAACCATCTCAATCGCTGTGGCACTCGGCCTACGCCAATTTAAGAGCAAAGCTAGATCAGCCCAATATAGCCATAAGATAATGCCTGTACATGAGATGAGAAACTATGTATAAATTTCTTAAAATGATGAAAATCACTATGGTTTAACCAATCCATCGAATGTAAAAGATTTCGGAATTAAAATTGTAGCGCTGGAAACTTCTTTCTCGCTTGAAAATTGCAAACTTGAAACAGCGCAAATCATGCAAAAGTTTTTCGAGGTTTGTGATGATGGTCGTTGGTTTTATGCAAGTCAAATACTTTTCTCAGATGCTTGCTTATAGGTTTTAGAAGAGGTGCAGGCAGATCAAACGTGTGGGCGGCGCACTCTCAAAGTCGAGTAAAAGGAAAAATCTCGATCAATGGGTGACATGTTTTTGAGTAAGAGGCCGGTCGATACTCAGGTCAATGTGGATGAGATTTATTCAAGTAGAAATTTGAAGTGAAAATAATTCAATCAATGAAGAATAATATTTCCCTCAATCGAAGGGAGAGGATTCGTAAGTTGTGGCATTTGCTTTTGAATTTAGCCTCACCTGCGCTGAACATGTATGGGCGATTAATCAAAACACCGTTATATCTACGTCTGAATGAAAAAAAAACACGCAGAATGCTTGAAATCGGTCCGGGTAATAAACGTGTGCCCGGATTCGAGACGGTAAATGTTGTTTACGGCAGAGAAGTTGATTACATGGCAGACGCCTCAAAACTTCTTCCCTTTTCAGATGAAACTTTTGAAGTCGTTTTTGCAAGCCATGTTTTAGAGCACACACCTTGGTTTGTAATTGAAAGCACTATCAAAGAGTGGACTCGTGTTCTTAAAAGGGGGGGTAGCTTGGAAGTCTGGGTGCCTGACGGATACAAACTATGCAAGTTCATCGCGGACATTGAAGAAGGAACCGCTAGAAGTGAATGGCACGATAGCTGGCGCCCCTTTAATTCGGAAAATAATCCCATAAAGTGGGCTAATGGACGATTATTATATGGGGTGAGACAGGATTACCCTTCATGGCACACCTCAATTATCACCCCGAAATTATTAATGAACGTATTTGAGCAAGTTGGATTACTAGATGTTACGGTCATGGACGAATCCGAGACCCGCGGTGTTAGGCATGGATGGATTAACTTGGGTGTGCGAGGTCGTAAGCCATGAACTATCAGTCTATAGCAAACCTCTCTGATCTAATTAGACAAAGTCTACATAAGATTCCTCGCGACGTCGATATCGTTGTCGGTGTTCCACGAAGCGGCGTTTTGCCGGCCAGCATGCTGGCGTTGCATCTTAACGTTCACTATTGCGATCTGAATACTCTTATTCAAGATGACGAGCTACGTAAAGGGCAGACTCGACATAGCAGGTACCAGGATGTTATTCGCCCAAGCAATGCTCGACACATACTTATCTTTGACGACAGCGTCGCCACTGGCGGTTCTATGACGCGACTGCGTCAAACCGTCGGCGCCCTTGGTCTCAAGTCAAAAATAACTTACGGTGCGGTATACACAACGACACAAGGCCAAAATCATGTTGATCTCCACTTTCTAAAGCTTGCAGTGCCACGGGTTTTTGAGTGGCATCTGATGCATCGTCCTCTGTTGAGTCATAGCTGTGTCGACATCGATGGCGTCCTCTGCTGGGATCCAACCGAAGCGGAAAACGACGATGGCCCCGCGTATCGTAAGTTTTTACTTAACGCTCGTCCTTTAGCTTTACCAACCCATAGAATTGGACATCTGGTAAGCAGCAGATTAGAGAAATATCGTACCGAGACCGAGACTTGGCTTAGACAGCATGGCGTAGAGTACGAGCGCCTGCATTTACTCGACTTACCTGACGCTGCAACACGGCGAAAGTTAGGAAATCACGGCGCATTCAAAGCAGAAATTTACAGTCAAATAAAAGATGCAGACCTGTTTATTGAAAGTGAACCACATCAAGCTATTGAGATTGCGCGTCGTTCTGGCAAGCCAGTGCTTTGTTTTGGAAGCCAAACCATGCAGCAGCCAGGTCTTTCCTACGCCAACCTGCAATACCGTCGTCTGAAACTATCGCAACGAATCCGACAAAAGTTGCAGCGTGTTATCAGTAAACTTGTGCTTCATGTCTAGCCGCATCAGTGTGCACCATAGCGCCACTTGGGTTGGACTGACGCAGGTGGCCAAGATCGTTACTCAACTGATTGGTTTATTGGTTCTGGCACGTCTATTACAGCCTGCCGACTATGGCTTGATGGCGATTGCAGCGGCTATAACAACCTTTGCGACCCTGTTTCGTGACATGGGTACATCCGCATCCATTATTCAGAAATCAACGCTCAACACAATGTTAGCCAGTACTGTGTTCTGGCTCAACGCCTGCTTGGGTCTAACGATTACGATAATCCTCGTCGCTCTTTCCTCATTTATGGGTGTGATCTTTGCTCAGGCTCAACTCCCAAATGTGCTGTTGGTCATGTCTCCCGTTTTCATCGTCATGGCGGCTGGCAGCGTTCATCAAGCTTTTCTAGAGCGCGAATCGAATTTTAAAGTCATTGCTGGCATAGAATTAACAAGCGCATGTATCGCTTTACTGGTGGCAGTTACCACTGCGATAGCTGGTGCTGGCGTATACGCACTCGTCATGCAAAGTCTGACGGCAGCAATCGTTTCAACTGTAATGCTTTGGACCATTAAGCGTTGGCGCCCGAGTTTCATATTCGATCCCCAAAGCATCAGGGAGATATTGGGCTTCTCAGGCAATCTTTTTCTATTCAACGTCACAAATTATTTTCAAAGAAATGCTGATACGGCTGCAATCGGACGATTTTTGGGAAGCGCTGATTTAGGCTTTTACAATGTTGCATACCGCATTTTGCTATTCCCCCTTCAGAACATAACATTTGTCATTGCACGTGTTTCATTTCCAGCCTACAGTCGCCACCAGCACGACAAGCCGGAGCTGGCTAAACACTATTTGCAAACCTTGCAAAATGTTGCATTTATTACGGCACCAACGATGACTGCGATTTGGCTTTCAAGAGAGCCTTTCATCGACGCTTTGTTTGGACCCAAGTGGCAACCTGCCGCTGAGGTGCTCTTTTGGCTTGCCCCCGTTGGATTTCTCCAGTCCATGGTCAGTACAAGCGGCAGTTTGCTCAGCGCCATTGGTCGTACATCTGTATTGCGTAATATCGGGTTTTTTAGCCTTTTCTTTTTGGTCGTACCATTGTTGGCAGGCTTGCCGTGGGGGATCCAAGGGGTTGCTGCTGGCTACTGCATGGGCAATATTGTTTGGACCTATCCCGTTCTTCAGAAGACACTCAAGCAGCTTGACAGAAACTACTTCGATTTCGTCAGATCCATTTACAGACCACTCCTGATAGCTTTGTTGAGTGGCATTGCTACATATGTGGTGACACTAGCATGGAAACAAGTAGCAATGCCATCACTTGCGCGAACGGTGGTCGATAGCTGTGTTTACCTAACCTTTTATATGTCAGCAATTCTCACATTTTATCCGAAATTGTGGCGGCAATTCAAATGTGACGTGACTGGAAAGCCTATGCCTGTTCACTCTCCTCTTGAGTGATTTTCACTGGGTCCAAGCCCGACTCATAAATATGTATGGCGTGTTCATTTCTACTCATAAAAAGTTTGCCACTCGTTTCTCTCAATCAGCGATTAGGCTTTCATGCCCGCAAAATTTATCCTTATTGATGATGTAGTTCTGGGCCTTATATACGAGATACTTATATCGGTCCGGTGCTTAAGAAAGTGATATGTTTAAAACTATTCTAGTCACTGGCGGCGCTGGCTACATCGGTTCACACACCGCGCTGGCTTTGCTGCAAGCCGGGCACAACGTAGTGGTGCTGGACAACCTCTGCAACAGCTCGGCCCAGTCGCTAAAGCGAGTTGCGGAGTTGGCGGGGCCGGCAGCTGTGTTTGTGCAAGGCGACATTCGCGACCGTGCGGTGCTTGACCGCTTGTTTGCCGAACACCCGGTTGATGCTGTGCTGCACTTTGCCGGCCTCAAGGCGGTGGGAGAGAGCGTGGCCCAGCCGCTGCGCTACTACGACAACAACGTGGGCGGTACCGTGACGCTGTGCCAGGCCATGGCGGCGGCGGGGGTGTTCACGCTGGTGTTCAGTTCGTCGGCCACGGTTTACGGCGATCCGGCCTCGGTGCCTATTACTGAAGACCAGCCGGTGGGCAGAACCACCAATCCGTACGGCCGCAGCAAGTTCATGGTGGAGCAGGTGCTGGGCGATCTGGCGGCTGCCGATCCGCGCTGGCGGGTGGCCTTGCTGCGTTACTTCAACCCGGTGGGCGCGCACGAGAGTGGTCTGATCGGCGAAGACCCGAACGGTATTCCCAACAACCTGCTGCCCAACATCGCCAAGGTGGCGGTGGGCAAGCTGCCGGAACTGGCGGTGTTCGGCAACGACTACCCCACACCCGACGGCACTGGTGTGCGCGACTACATCCATGTGGTGGACCTGGCCGAGGGCCACCTGCGTGCGCTGGAAGCTTTGCAGACGCGGACCGGGGCCCATGTGTGGAACCTGGGTACTGGCCAGGGCTGCAGCGTGCTGGAGATGGTGCGGGCCTTTGAAGCGGCTTCGGGGCGGCCGGTGCCCTACTGGGTGGCGCCGCGTCGCGTCGGCGACATTGCCACCTGCTATGCCGATCCGTCCAAGGCCGAACGGGAGTTGGGCTGGAAGGCCCGGCGGGGTCTGGATGACATGATGCGCGACACGTGGCGCTGGCAGTCCACGAACCCGGACGGCTACCGCTGAGCTTCTTTCGCGATCGGTTCGTACGACGGCCGAGGCGATGCGGGCTGATGCGCCAGCACCCCCGTTGGGAGCTGGTGTTCTCGGGCGGGGAGGGGCGGTTGTTGGCCACGGGTGTGACCGAATCGGAACTGGCCCGCGTGTTCTACCTGCAGAAGGGGCTGGACATGGCCCGTGTGCATCTGGAAGCGGGCTCGCGCACCACCCGCGAAAACGCCCGGCAGGTGGCCCGGCTGTTGGGCGAGCGTTGTCAGCAGCCCTGGCTGCTGGTGACTTCGGCCTGGCACATGCGGCGCAGCATGGCGGAGTTCGAGGCGGTGGGCTGCCGGGTCACGCCGTACCCGGTGGACTTCCGCACAGGCGATGCCACCGCACTGACCGAATACTCACTGGCCCGCAGCCTGCTGAGCTGGCAGACGGCGCTGCACGAGTGGTTGGGCTTGTGGGTGTATGCCGTGACCCGCTGAGTCAATCGGCCCGATCTTCATCGTGTGATGTCAGCTGGTCCTCGAACTCGTCCCGCACCAGCCCCTGGAACTCCCGCCGCAGTTCGCGTTTCTCGCTTTCGGTGAGCGCGCGGCCGAATTCTTCGCGGCCTACTGACAGCAACACGCTGTCGATTTCCCGGGGCAGGGAGCGCAGGCCGGGTTTGAGGGCAGCGAACACCACGGCCAGGGGGCCGAGACTGAGGTGGGTGTGGGCGGTCTGGGCCACTGCGGCCAGTGACGGTCGGTCGGTCTGGGACACCGGGGGCGCCCAGCCGGTGTTCATGGCGCTGCCGCCCTGGGCGGTGCCCAGGTAGGCGTCGGGTGCGGGCTCCTGGGCAGGGCCCACCCAGGTGGCGAACCGGTCCAGCATGTCCACGCCCCACTGGCGTTTGAGGTCGGCCTCGGCCACCAGCGCGGCAGGGGCGGTCTGCAGCGGCCCCACGCTCAGCAGGTGCATGCGCAGGCCCATGCCCTGCACGGCCAGCAGGGCGGGGCATAGGTCGGCGCTGCCGGTCACCACCAGCGCATGGGTGATGGCCCGTTGTTGTGCCAGCTGCATCAAGTCCGTCATCAGCTGGCTGTCCAGCGCGCCTTGCTGGCCCACGCCGGAGCGGCCGGCCAGGCGCAGCTTCACGTCGTCGAGCTGGTCAATGGCCTGGTGTTCGGCGGTCCTGCCCGACCGGGCGGGCACGTCGTACCAGTAGACCCGCAGCAGGTCGCCGTCGGGCAGTTGGTCTTCGGCCTCGTTGAGCAGGTGTTCCCGCAGGGCCGGCAGGTCGATCTGCACCTGATGGCGCTGTGCGTGGCGGCCACCCAGCAGCAGGCTGACCTGTGACCTGAAGTAGGGCGCGTCCAGAAAGATTGCAATGCGTTTCATGTAACCAGGGGGCATCGGAGTACGGCCGTCAGGGCCGGTGTCCGCGTCAAAGGGTGTGAGGGTACCGCAGTGGGCCGCGGTTCAGCGCGCGCACGGTCGCCAGCCGGCAGCCGGGCTCCAGAACGGGGCGCTGGCCGGGGCGATGCCGTCGGGCTGCAGTTGCAGCCGGTCGTCCACGATGGAGAGCACGCGTGCCTGCGCGGGCTGGCCCACCTGAGGTTTGAGTGTGCAGACCTGATGCCCGGTGGCGGGCAGGGCCCGCACCAGAGCCGCAAGGTGGGCGGCGCGGCGCTGCTGGCCGGCGGTGGGCGGTCCGGCCTGTTCGCCATGGGCCCAGGGGCCTTCGTACACGTCGCCGTGCACCCAGCGGTAGTGGCCGTGGCCATGGAAGCGGTCGGCCTGCCACTGGCCCTCGTAGCGGTCGCCCTGCCACGGGGAGCCCGGGCCGAAGGTGAAACGGCCATGGCCGTGGCGCAGGCCGCGG
>Ga0208492_1001126_pt1 | contig 18138 bp, 14 predicted proteins | sample Subbioar_CSW14AB_FD_184820 | JGI IMG/M metagenome (GOLD analysis project Ga0208492, IMG submission 184820) | Serpentinite rock and fluid subsurface biosphere microbial communities from McLaughlin Reserve, California, USA - CR12Mar_CSW14AB (SPAdes) | ecosystem: Environmental > Terrestrial > Deep... | reverse complement strand
CTGGGACAACTCGGTCAGCTATATCGAGGCCCACAGATACGCCGACAGCATCCAGCGCTTCCAGATCAACCACTGCCACAAACCGCTGATGAAGGTGTTCAATCAACGGATCGATGGGGTCAACGCCGAGGCTGCCAAGAAGCTCTGATACCCCTCCCCTCCATTGAGCCCGGTCGCCGGCCGGGCTCGTGGCAGTGGGGGCGTCTGCCTCCCACTGACCATGGAGGCCAAGATGGCTGATCGCCAAACTCAACAATCCCCGACATCATCTGCGCGTGAGTACCTGGCCATGCTGCATCGGCTGCGCAGCATGACCGGCTTCGTTCAGATCTGGATAGATGAGGCCATTGCACGCGCGCAGGCCGGCGACAATGCCGGGGCCATAGAAGCCGTTAAAGGATTTGAGTGCTTCGTCGCTGAGATGCTGGAGGTATATCGGCAGAGGTGATGATGGAAATAGGTGCTGTGCATCGCCTCACAGGCACTTACGAACGGCTGAGATACGGGTAACTGCAAAACAGTCGATGGGGACCGCAAGTTCTTCTTGTGCACGGCTACCTAGGATCTGGCCGTATGATAACTTATCGCTTTGGCTCGCTTGGTGAGGCATTGGCAAAACCGGCAACCACAAAAGCCCGCAAAAGTCGTGCTCACGGCCCGACTTTGCGGGCGGATCCAGCTTTAAGACTTCAGCCTCCAGCTTGGCCGTGCAGTCGAACAAGTCGCTTAGAAGCTGTTCGTCGACTTCTGAATATCCTTCATACTCGGCTAGGTTCCGGTCGTTATGCGCCTTGGCAAGCACGCGCCAGATAGCGGGGGCCATTTCCAGTGTATGAGCGAGTGCCTGAAATACGATTTAACGGTTTTCCGAACGATAGCCTTTATTGCGAAGCGCCGCGAGCGCGAGGCCATGTGCGGCATTGTAAGCAAGGTCGAAGCGGCTTTCATCGGCAAGGCTTACATTGCGTGCATCGGCCAGCCGCTTCTTTGCAGAGTCAACCAGCCCGATGAATTCCGCACGCGTTCCTGGCTCGGCCTTCAGTTTTCCGATCGCAAAAAGGTTGTCGAGTTCGCTACTCATGGCTGAAGGTCACCTTCCGAGCCAACAACGAATATCTTTGGCTGGCTGTTGATGCGCGCGACAAATGAATCCTCTTGCGACAACTTACGACGCCAATCCTGAAAGGTTAGCAGGTTCAGGTTGATGGGCCGCCCCAAGATGGCCTCTGCCTTGTGCACGTTATCGTACAGATCGGTGTAAGACAGCGCATCGCCGACAATCATAAGATCGATATCGCTTCGCGCCGTGTCTAGCTTCTTCGCAACCGAGCCGTAAACGAAGGCCGCTTTGATCGAGTTAGCGAACGGTTCGAGCGCTTGCTTCAATGGCTCGGCAAGGCCAACCGTCTTGAGGACGATGCCATGCAGTTCATGGAAGATTGGTGATTCCCTGTTGGCGCGGTAATGCTTCTGATTGCCGATCCACTCGACGTCGACGAGACCGCTTTGCAGAAGGCGTAATAATTCGCGCTCGACCGCGCCCGTTCCAGAGCGGAGTTTTTTAACAATTTCGGATGTGTAAAAGCTACGGTCAGGCTGCCCAAAGATAAGGGCCAGCACCCGCTGCTGGACATTCGAGAAAAGGGCGTTAGAGAGGCTATGGTACATGATCTACCCGATTTGGGAAGGATACACCCCAAACTAGGTTAATTCAAGAAAAATCCATATTTATGTTGTTTATCAATAAATTATGCGTCCAGAACTGATTGCGATATAAAACTGTTCAAACGCAGGAGGGCAAGGCGCCACAGCCTGGAATGGAAATTATTTCAGTGTGCGACCGTAAAAGGCTCACAAAGCTATTCCCCATCGGCCCGAGGTTGAACACAATTAAGGCCAATCGCGGCAGAGAGGATGAGTTAGGGGCCAATGAAAAAGAAATCAGTTGTCGTTTCTGCATTCACAGAGGAAGCAAAGCTAAAGCGCAAGGTTCGGACCCACCTGCGAAAGCTTGGATTCGTCAATGCGGGTGGGGGATCGCTTAAACCGCCCTCAACCTCGAAAGAAACAATTCGGACGCTTCATCAAGAACAGCGCAAGGCAATCTTGCGAAAACAGCGCACCTTTGTCCGTGACGCTCTGCCGAGATTGAGCAAGTATTTTGCGAATGGCAATGAGATTGACCCCACTAAGATATCACCACGTGTCGAATTGATTGCCGCCGGCACGTGGCAATCTGAACTTTTCCGTCTTGCAAGCCTCTCTTGGTCTGTTCCAGTGTCAGAGGGATTCGGACGACGGCTGAGATACCTCGTCTGGGATCAATACAATAATAAGCTGATCGGAATCATGGCACTGGGCGACCCCGTCTTCAACTTGCGGGCAAGGGACCAGCGCATCGGGTGGAATGCCAAAGATCGCGGCAAGAACCTCGTGAACATTTTGGACGCCTATGTCCTCGGCGCTGTACCGCCATATAATTTTCTCTTAGGAGGCAAGTTAGTCGCATGCCTGGTACGCACCAAAGAAATCCGTGACAACTTCCAAGAGAAGTACAGCAACACGCGTGGCATTATATCCAAACGCAAAAAGGCGGCCCGACTCTTAATGGTCACCACGAGTTCTTCACTCGGCAGATCTTCTATCTACAACCGCTTGAAACTCGAAGGCCAACCATACTTGCAGCCTATCGGCTATACGCAAGGCTTTGGGCATTTCCATATTCCGAACACCCTGTTTACCGAGTTGCGCGATTACCTCCGCAAGAAGCGGCATAAATACGTGGACGGACACTCTTTTGGCAAAGGTCCGAATTGGAAGTTGAGGACGATCCGGGCCGCATTTGATTCACTCGGCTTTAAAGCAGACTTGCTAAAGCACGGCATTGGCCGCGAGGTGTTTGCATGCGACATTGCTTCTAATGCCAAGAACGTTTTATCCGGAAAGGCCAAGCGGGCTACATACAAGAACCTCAAGACCGTTGCCGAGGTCGGCGCATTGGCTCGGGACCGATGGATGGTTTCCCGAGCAATCCATCGAAGAGAATACCTCAAATGGACGCGCGACCAATTAGAGGCGTTGGTTCTCCTGCAACGTTCGCGACCAGACGCGGAGATTCCAGCCCAGCCTCCTATTCGTTTGCAACGCACAGGCTAACCTGCCATGGATCATGCCAAGGACAGGGCAGGACGGCTGATTGGCACTCATCAAGCAGTAGCCCATCGCTTCTATACCTGTCCCGTCTGCTCAGCCGATGTGTTCCTTCGGCGAGGCCACAAATACGAGCATCACTTTGCGCATCGCTCCGGCCACGGCAAGCCTGAATGCGAGAACTTCCACCCGTCTGATTTGATCGCTACGACATGGGTAAATTCTCATGGCAACGCGCCTTCCGCCCGCGCCATCGCACCTTTGTCACTTAGCATTGAATTAGAACCTGAAACCCTCATCCGCGGAAAGCGTTTGAGGCGCTGGGGACTTAGGCTAACAGTCCCCAAATCTGACGATGAGCACGGGCGCATTACCATTGATTTTGGCGTGGGATCACCAAAGACCTTTGCTCTATCTCAGCTATCGCTTGAACCCTACACAGCAGTTGCAGGGTTGGACGCCCACGAACTCGGCGTAAGCTGGATAAGCCCCGAGGTTCGGCCAAACTACCGGCACGCGATAGAAGAGAGGATCCCCGGTTTGGATCGCTCGCAGGTCAATGCCTTTGCGACTTCCAAACAAAAATATAAGCCCCGCGCGAGCAATCTGATGTGGGGAAATAGCTACTACTTCGTATGGCACGCCCCATCACTTAAAGACCTGCACACTTCACTCTCCGTCCTCCCGCTCGCTCCGCAAGACGAATGGAGATGCGCACTTGTCACACTGCCGGCTGACGAAGAAGGCGACGCGAAAGCCTGGCTTGAGGAACATGTCGGCCTCGAATTCAATATTCAGAGGCGAACCTTCGGAGTCATTCACCCCGCCCCGTGCGGTGTCGATATCTACGGAAGACCTCTCATACCTGATGCTGGGAAGCTTCTGATAGGCCTGAACCTTGGTGACCCTACCGACAACCGCATTAACAATCTTTTCTGCGCCATAGGGCAGGACTACGCTAGCGTCTCTATTGGCACCTCCGGCCGGTACCTGTTTGAGATTGAAACAGCGCTCGGTGAGGGCGTCCTGGACCTACGCATTGACGAACATCCCCTTCCTCAACTTGTGTCGCTAATCGACAGTGCCAAGGAAGTCCTTGAACCCGTGACGATCGAGTATCGCCCGACCGATGCGAGGCAAAGCCGATTTGCAGAGCTACATCGGCGGCTCGGAGTTTCCGCGCTACGCACTGCGAGGAAAAACAGGGCAACGATTATTGGCTTCCGTTGTCCACGTGGCGTTGGCGGGACAGTGAGTTGGCGTGTGCCGCCAGATATCGAGTGGCGAGATTCGTTCCTGTTAACTTCTGTCACGGGTAAAGTTACTTCCGACGAATTGGCAGAAGTCAACCGTTGCTTCCAAGATCAGACGCTCGATGTTCAATTTGACTTTGGCGCCTTCGGTACCTTCTACGATGGTGGTACGGATGAATCCCCGCCCGCGAGGAGCGCCGCCTTCTCTTCCGACCTGCGAAAGAGAATCATCTGGATTTGCAAGAGCGCAAATCAATTGACGGATTCGGAGAAGACGCCCATCGAGAAACTTCCAGATACGGCGCTTGCTGCAATCTTTGAAGCACTATCCGTTCCAGCAGCTCTAGTTGCGCATAAGCATGGCATCACACGCGCCCTCCGACGCACTACGGGGAGAACCGCTTCGTGAAGGACAGGCCACACGCAACAGAGGAAGCTATCGCTCGCGTTCGGTCTCAAGGCGAGGAGGCTATCTTTGCCTTCATTGATGAGGTGCCGCAGAACGTCTATCTAAAGCTTGCCGAGTATCTTCCGAATGTGCCGGGATTCCGAAAAAACAGTACGGTCGGGATCCAAAAGCAAAAACATACTCTCGCCAAACGCCTCGCGAGCAAAGGCGCTAATGACCGAGATCACCGCGCTCTTTATGCCGTGTGGAGAGCCTGGGCCGCCGCCCGGCTTGGTGATGCCAACCGCATCAACAAAGCACTAGACCGCATGGAAAGTGCTGCAGCATTGAATGCCAAGCCATCAGATGACGGCCGTCTAGGAGTCGAGGCGCCAATCATCGCGTTGTTTGCAGAACTTAGGCAAATGTCTTCGGAGAATGTTTGCTCGCGTGAAGCCATCCGCCGCTTCTTCGATTTTAGCCCGTTCAGCCTTAGCCAAGCCGTCGCGGAGCTTATCAACGAATCTAAAGCTGCCCTCGATATCGAACGGGAAGCCACTATCACTGAACTTCCAAAGCGCCTTCGGAAGGATGAGGAAGATATCAACGCACTTCGTGCGCGGATTGATGCTTTAAGCAAGCAAATGGCTGCAGGGTCTGTGGATGCTGCCACCACTCCGTCCAAAGTCTCCCAGTTGCGGAAGGATCTGACTGCTCTAGGCGAGACCATTGCACAGATGAGTGAGTCTCTTAAACGGGCATTAATCGACTTGAAGGCAAACCAGCAGGAAACCTCAGCGATCGCCCGCGACGTAGAGCAATTGAAAGGTCGAATAAAGAAACTGACTTCTGCAGCGGCACCCTCGTCATTGCCCACCGAGCAAATCGCTAAAGTTGAAGCAGAGATTAGACGACTTTCGGAGGGTCTAGCCAGCCTAGCGAGCGAGTTGTCAGCGCCCCCAACTCCATTACCGATCGATGATATAAACGGTCGACTTTCGAGTTTGGCGGAGCAAGTAGCTGAGATCGAGCAGTCGCGCGCATTGTCTACAGAGCTCACAAGATACAGGACAAGGCTTGAGACCATTGAAGCTGCAGTTAAGGAGGCTGCCAACTCATTCATATCCAAGCCTCAGCCAGATTATCATGTTCCAACTAAAAACGGCCATGAGCATACAGGCGGACTTCATGCTTTCCGAGTAACGCCGCGCGACGCCCCAGCACCGCTCCGGCTTTCCGATCTACCCACAACGCTGGATGCTGTTACGGAAGCCTTGCAGAGAATCGGCTTGAAAAAGTCAGTTTCACAAATCTTCGCGGGGGAAATTGTTGCCGCGCTATCCTCTAGGCAGGTAGTTTTTCTGAAAGGCTCTCTTGGCGCCACAGTGGCGAGAGCATGCACCAACGCACTCAGCGCGCACCGTGCATGGAGTATCAGCGTTCCTGTCGGCCTAGCGAATGGAAGCTTTCTACGCCTGGCAATGGAACAAGTTCTCGATCTGCCATCCCCTGAAGCCGCATCTATTATTCTGGAAGGAATAAATCGCACAACTTTGGATGTGACGCGCGACGCCCTCACCGTCTCGTCAAAGGCTTTTTGCTTTGCGACTATTCTCGAGGGATTGGCATCTCTTCCGGTGGAGGTTTCATACCTAGAGTATGGTCCTGTGTTTGATGTCGATTGCCTCGAATGGCGTTCTCGTACTGAGCTCGATGCTTCCACCGTCTATGGCCAGATCTCAATGGAGGCCGGCACCATCATAAGACGCGGACTGCTCAATACAGCCGTCAACGCAGACGAGCCTCTCAAGCTAGTTCGGCAATTTATCTTGAAGCGAAACGTGCGGGTGGAACGAACCATCGTCGCGGGATTCACCGCGCTTTCACATGTGAAACAGAGCAGTACGCCGGTGAGCGCACTTCAGTCTTTGTCGTACGGCTGGCTTGTCCCTTTATGGCTCGCACTAGGCATCTCAAGCGAAGAAGCAGATGCGGAATTGGATGGTGGCAAGCTCGATCGCGAGGCATCTGACCCGAGAATTGCAGAACTTCTGAAGCATGGAGGATTTTCCGGCCGAAACAAGGGGGACCGCACATGAGCATTTCTCTTGTGAAGCTCACACATGACGATGCGATAAAAGCGCTGGCTCATGGCCTAGGGTGCATTTCTGATCCGCGCGCCATCCAGATGGCGATAGCGGCAGACCATATCAGAGCCGCTCTTTATGCAAGCGCTTTCCGGGTGTCGGGGCAAGACACTAGCGCGGCCCTGCATACAACACGCTTGCTTACAGGAATTCGGAAGACGTTTGATCTACTATGGCCAAAATCAGCCATCATCGGACCACACGGTCAAAATGACAGTGCGCAGCTAGCGCTCGACGCATTAGCTCTGATCGGCGACGTAGTTGATATAGGTGGCGGGTTCTGGCTGGGCACTCCTCTTCGGCTGATAGAAAACAGCGAAAACACATCGCTTCTCATTCTCGGAGCACTCCCCAGTTTCGCTGTAAAGAACGTTTGCGGCATAGATCCGTTTAGTACAGGCGTAAATCGCTCCTGCTTACGATCGTCTTCATCGGATGAGACCGCTTTCTTGCAATCAATCGATGAATGGCTTGGTTGCGAGGATTCTCTGGATACCTGGACACAGAGAGTCCTCGATAGCCACCGTTCCAGGCTCACGTCGATGGATGACATAACGGCGGATCAACTGGAGATTTATGCCCCGGATATTTTCTTAAGCCGCCGCCAGAACGGACGCTGGCTTGAGGCGCGGCAACTGACCCAAGGCATAGACGGCCTTCGCCTTTACAGACCTATAGCCTCGGCGTCCCGTGAATGGGCACGCCCCTACTATCTTGGTGAATTTGGCTTTCGGTCGGGGCAAGCCACACTCTCGCGCAGTACATCCGTCAAATTCAACCTGACACTTCGGCTCCGCTTTGGCCTTGATAAGAAACTACAGGCACCGCGACGAATTATCCTGTCCACGAGAAAAGACACCTTCGATCTCGATCTACCGTATGACCTGCCCAACCCAGAACGACGCGTCCTTGGTTTGGGATGGCCATCTGGCACGCGTGATCGAAGACTAACGTTTCATATTTCGACAAAACCCATACTGAGTCATGCTTTTGAGAGACTGGGAGTTTTCGTAGAAGCCACAGGGGGGGACAATGTCAACCAGCAACACTAGTCCAGACACCGGGGTCCACGCGTCTGTGACGAAGCTTACCGAAAGCCTACGCTCTTACATCGAAGCACAATACCATATCCGCAATGAGGGTATGATACGCGAACGGCGCGCGCTGCTCGAAGAGCCTGGTGCCGTTAGCCAACTTCCCTACGTCGAGTCGACCCCTGTTTATGAGCTAGGGAAACCTTATCAAGACCTCGATATCCCAGGTGCCGCAAAGTCCATTTTGAAAGAGCTTGCCGATCGCAAGATCGGCCTTTTCCCGAGACCCTACGTTCATCAAGCATCTGCTCTTGAAGCTTTCTTTGCCAAGAACGGCGCAGACCTGATCATTGCGACAGGCACAGGCTCCGGCAAGACCGAGAGCTTTCTCATGCCGATCATTTCTCAATTGGCAATGGAAGCATCTGAGCGGCCAGCCAGTTCAGCATTGCCGGGATGCCGGGCGCTATTGCTTTACCCGATGAACGCGCTTGTGAATGATCAATTGTCGCGCATTCGCCGCCTGTTTGGAAATACACAAGCTTCCGCCATCCTTTCACAGGGGCGCGCCAACCCGGTTCGATTCGCAAGCTACACGGGAAGAACACCTTACCCCGGCCCTCGCACCGGGACGCGCGACGGCGAGCGTATCGAGCCACTGTTCGAGGAGTTCTATCTCCCGATCCTCAATGATCCTGCGAAAGAAGCGCAACTTCGAGCCATCGGACAACTGCCCGAGAAGGATCTTAAGTCCTTCTACGGAAAGCAACATGAGGAAGTACGCACGCTTGCAAGTGGGGCAACACGTCTCATGAGGCACTGGGATCGCCGCCTCGTAACGCAGGCCGCAGATCGCGAACTGATGATCCGCGACGAAACGCAAAAGCGGTGCCCTGATCTTCTGATCACGAACTATTCGATGCTTGAATACATGCTGATGCGCCCAATTGAGCGTGAGATTTTTAAGCAAACCCGAGATTGGTTACATGCGGATGACAAGAACGAATTGGTCCTCGTTCTCGACGAAGCCCATATGTACCGCGGCGCAGGCGGCGCCGAGGTTGCTCTGTTGCTACGACGGTTATTCTCCCGATTGGAAGTCCCACGCGAGAGAGTTCGTTTTATCTTAACTAGCGCGAGTTTAGGTGACAGCGAAGAAGCCACGCGGGCGGCCATACAGTTTAGTTGTGATCTAACTGGCCTTTCGGAGGGATCAAGGCGCTCTTTCTCACTTATCCGTGGTACACCAGAAGCAAGGGTTGGTGCAAAGCCCGGCTCGCCCACAGATGCCTCTGCGCTCGCGACGTTTGATCTGAAAGTATTTGAGCGTCATGCCATCGATAGCGCGGCAGCGCGTAATGCTGTTGTGGATCTTATAGGCCGCTTGCACTTCCGTGCTATCTCCGACACTGAAGATCTAGGTGACTACCTATTCGATGTTCTGACGGGCTATGGGCCGCTTGAAGAGTTGATCAAGCGTGTGTCCGGCAAGGCAATCTCACTCCCTCAATTAGAAGCCGAGCTATTCCCTGGGAGTCCAGATAGAACCCAAGCTACCGCTGCATTGCTGGCCCTCGCAACCTTCGCCAAGCGTCAAGCGGATCAGCGAGTACTGCTTCCGACACGTCTTCATATGTTCTTCCGTGGACTCCCCGGTTTATTCATCTGCAGCGACCCAAACTGCACAGAAGCCCGTGCGCCAACGGGCCCACGCCCAGGTGGACGACTCCATACACAACTCAACGATCAATGTGCGTGCGGCAGCCGCATTTATGAAATGCTCACGCATCGTGAGTGCGGTACGGCCTTCCTGCGGGGATACATGGATGGAACGCAAGGCGACTTCCTATGGCATGTGCCATCAGGTCCGTTGCGTGAGAGCCAACAGACGCCGTTGACCGAGGTCGAGTTCCTGATCGACGGCGAACCGAACGCGCAACAAGCCCCGGACTGCAATGCAGTCTGGCTCGATGTCAAAAGTGGGAAGCTTACCCATACTCAACCGAGTTCTTTGACCGGCTTTAGGCCGATGTATATGCCAGCACCGGGCGCAGCTTGGCAGGGAAATGGTGCTAAATTCGATTCATGTCCCGTTTGTAACGCCGATACGCTGCGAGCAGGACGATCCTCGATTATGGACCATTCAACCAAGGGCGAAGCGCCGTTCGCCAACCTCGTCAAAACTCAACTCGACTACCAGCCGCCCGTACGCGAGGAAACACGCCTCTATCCTAACGGTGGGCGCAAAGTGCTCTTGTTCTCGGACGGCCGCCAAAAAGCTGCTCGTTTAGCTCGCGACATCCCGCGCGAGGTAGAGCAAGATATCTTCCGGCAAGTCCTGGCGCTTGCCACTGCTCGGCTGGTGGAGGCCGGGCGGGAGCCGCAGCCCAATCAGCGTCTGTATATCTCCGTGCTGAGCATACTGCGGGAGTTCAATCTGCCTATTTTCGACGGCGATGGTGCGCAGCGAATTGAAAATGAAATTGGACGCCTAGAACGAGACCATGCCGATGACGACCTGAGCAGTCTTCTGGTCGATTTCATCCCTGGTGAAATCCATTGGCGATATAAGGTCGCCGTCCTGCGCCAGCTCTGCGGTAGATACTATTCGCTAACCGGCACCTCTGTCGGTCTCCTTGAGCCAATCAAGAAGTCAAGCGATAAGCTTCGCGCGCGCATACGCGCCGATATCCCATCTTTACAGGACAAGGATGTTGACAACCTGGCGATCCTCTGGATCGCTGAACTGGCTGACCGGTACGCCATTGACCGTGAAATACCTGATGGCGTCCGTGCAAAAGCGGCAGGATTCTGGTCGGATAGATGGGGCACGAACGGAAGGTTTGAGAAAACAATTCGCATTCAATTGCCCCGTATCCTCGGAATTTCCCCGTCATCGATTGAACAATTGGAAACCGCCTTTAAGGAAGACCTAAGCTGGAAAAATGATGCAGGGAACTACTTCCTTGATCCGAACAAGGTTAAGATTAGAGTCGATCTCTCCCTTCCGTGGCATCAGTGTGGCGAATGCACGGCATTGTTACCAGTCACGGTCAAGGGATGCTGCGGAGCGTGCGGCGCTTCGGACCCAGAACAGATTGATCCTGAGAATAGCGAGTATTTCCGGGCTAGGAAGGGATTTTGGCGTGATCCGGTGAAAGCTTCACTGGAATCGCGGTCGCGCCTTCGCAGTATCTCTGTCGAGGAACATACCGCACAACTATCAAACCGCGATAATGCGCGCGTACATGCAACGACGGAGCAATTCGAGCTTCGGTTTAAGGACATCCAGCTCGATGCACGTGACAAACCGATCGATGTGCTGAGCTGCACGACTACGATGGAAGTGGGCGTTGACATCGGCTCACTCGTTGCTGTAGGGCTGCGGAACGTCCCGCCACAGCGGGAAAACTACCAACAGCGTGCAGGGCGCGCAGGTCGTCGCGGCTCATCAGTATCCACCGTTCTCACTTATGCACAGAACGGCCCGCACGACAGCTACTACTACAACAAGCCCGACGACATCGTTGCGGGACCTCCGCGCAATCCGGATATCAAGGTCGATAACCCCAAGATCGCACGCCGCCATATCACGTCGTTTCTATTTCAAACCTACTTCCACCGATTTATGGACGAGTATGGCATCGGCTCTGGAGGAGCCACGTCAGCGCTGTTTCGCGCCTTGGGCAAGGCGAGCGACTTCTTTTTCGGCGACGAAGACATGGTACCAACTTTCGTCACCTTCAAGAAGTGGGTAACCGAGCAAGTAGTATCAAAGGATGGAGCTACAAGAAAAGAGATTAACTCGTGGCTGCCAGTCACTCTTCGAGTTTCTCCGCTTACGGTGGACCAGTGGGTCGAGAAAGTCGCAAAAGAGCTTATCGACGATTTGCAAGCGATAGCCGACTCTCTGCCGGCCCCAGTAACGGCTACAGGAGCAGTTGGCCCAGGTGATGAGGATGAAGACGATGATCGTAACGCTTTAGGACATGAAGAACTTCTTGAGTTCCTCTTCTCGAAGGGCCTTCTGCCCTCCTATGCGTTTCCGACTAGCCTTACAAGCTTCCTTGTCGAAAGGCTTGCGAAGCGGCCGGGATCTTCGCAAATGAAAATGGAAATCGTCGAGCGGCCTCAACAAGCCATCGATAAGGCGCTTAGCGAATACGCGCCGGGCAGGCTTATTGTTATAAACAAGGCGACTTATCGCTCGGGAGGCGTTGTCGCCAACGTGCTGCCCACGGTTCACGACAGAGCCACGCCGCTATTTGCCGAAACGACGACGCTCATTCATTGTGACAATTGCAGTTTTGTACGTGATCTTGATGGCGAAAATTCGCCTGACTCTGACTGCCCGGTGTGCCGAAGCACTCTCCAACAGACACGGATGATTGTTCCTCAAGTCTTCACGCCTGAAGGTGCCCGTGCTCTTGAAGAAGATGATCGAGACCAAGAAATAACCTACGCAACGAGCGCGCAATTTCCCGTTCCAGTAGGCGTGAGCGACATTCCTACGCCTACGAAGATAAGCGATAATCTTGCTTACGTCATTACGCTGGATCGCAAGCTGGTCACTGCTAACAAAGGTCAACTCAGAAATGACAATTTCGAAGGTTTCTGGATTTGCGACAAATGCGGTAGCTCACATACCCAGCAGCCAGCTCCAGGCCCGCACCAACGCCCTTATCTGATTGAGTATTCGTTCAATCAACCACGGCCTTCCCGTCAATGCTCGGGTACATTTCACAACGTGTTCCTCGGCAATATATTTACGACGGATCTACTTCTATTGCGCCTGTCTATCGACTCGCCGATCATCACGGACACGACCGACCCAGTTGTCCTTCGCACGCTTGAAGACGGGCTATATTCGATTGCCGAAGCTATCCGGCTTTCGGCAAGCCGCCATCCACAACTTGACCTTGATCCATCGGAGTTCGGAGCAGGATTTCGGATTGTCCCGGTAGGTCAGGGATCGTCGCTGTTCCTTGACATCTATCTGTACGACACGCTGGCAGGAGGTGCTGGATATGCCGAATTGGCGGGCCGCTACCTCAACGACATTTTGAAAGCGGCACATGCATTGCTTGCAGATTGCCAAGGCGGCTGCGATCGATCTTGCGAGACATGCCTGCGGCACTATCACAACCAGCACCTTAGAGGCCGCTTTGATCGGCGGATCGGTGCACAGTTACTTGACTACGCAATGAAAGGGACTATCCCAGCCGAGCAGCCCTCAACATCCCAAGCGGATGCACTTTCGTCCCTGCAAAGGCTCTTGGAACTGGACGGGTTCAGATGCGTCGCTGTCTGCGACGTGAGTAATGTAAGCGCCCCACTCGTCGTTGAGAGAAACGGCCGACGAGTTGCTGTTGGGATAAAATCTGGTTTGCTGGATGATACGTGGGATAAGCACTCGCTGTTACAAGCACCGTTAGGCAACGGTGTAACCGCCAAGCTGTTGAACGAATATATCTTGCGCCGGAATTTACCGGATGAACACCAATTGATTCGTGATCTGTTTTAGAAGTTGGTAAGTGCAACCTACGAATTCGCCGAAGCGGCAAACCGCGACACCGTATCCGGAGTCCCTCAAACCGTCGCCATTCAAGAGCCGCCGCGACGGGCTATCTTATCTGTTGCCCAGGGTATGGGTGGAAAACGCCACGCGTGCCGCGTCCTTCGGGAACAAAGTATCCCGTCCTGGCTGCAAACACCAACGACCAAATGAATGCCCCCGCCCCCACCCCGCCCAACTCAGTAGATCTCACATTCAGCAGACAAATCAGTAAATACCTTTGTCAGTCGAAAATTTAGCTTAATCAAAAACAAAGAGCATATTCGAATATCATCATGGCCTAACTATTCAGAATATTTGATTTTCGGAGCACTTTCCGCTGGCTAATGTGGTGAAAGCAAGCATGTATGGGACCGGACGGAGGGCCATGCATGGTCGAGAAAGCGGTGCGGGTAAGTGTTAAGGATCAAATAAAATCAGGCCTAGGAAGCGGGCCACACCGCCTCTCTCTCCCAGCCTCCCCGGCCTCCGCTCCTGACCCCACAGAGGCCCTAGAACAGCTCCCCACCTCCGAGTTGAAGCACCTCTGGTCTGAGCGCTGGAAGAGCAGCGGATTGCCGAAACGGGTCAGCCGGGAGCTGCTGGTGCTGGGCCTGGCCTATGACCAACAGGCCCAGATGCTGGGCGGTCTGCCGAAGGAGGCCCAGCGCCGGCTCGAGACGGTGATCGCTGGGCTCGAGCGCACCGGCAAGATTGATATCGAGGTGCCGATCCGGATCAAGCCAGGCACCAGGCTGGTCCGGGAATGGCAGGGCGAGCGGCACGAGGTGACGGTACTGGAGAAACGCTTCGCCTATCGCGGCCGACAGTTCGACAGCCTGTCCGAGGTGGCGCGGGAGATCACTGGCACCCGATGGTCCGGGCCTGTCTTCTTCGGTTTGAAGAAGGTGTCCCGGAGTAGACGGGATAAGGTTTCGGCTGACGGAGGCATCGATGCCTAACTTCCGTTGCGCCATCTACACCCGCAAATCTTCTGAAGAGGGCCTTGAGCAGGATTTCAACAGTCTGGACGCCCAGCGGGAAGCTTGCGGCGCTTATATCCAGAGCCAACGGCATGAGGGTTGGGTCGCCATCAAGGGTAGCTATGATGACGGTGGCTTCTCGGGCGGCAACATGAATCGCCCCGGCTTGGTTCGGCTTCTGGCTGATATCGATAAAGGCCTTGTCGATGTCGTGGTGGTCTACAAGGTGGACCGGCTAACCCGGTCTCTGGCCGACTTCGCCAAGATCGTGGAGGCCTTTGACAAGAAGGGCGTTTCCTTCGTCTCGGTCACCCAGCAGTTCAACACCACCACCTCCATGGGCCGGCTGACCTTGAACGTCCTGCTCTCCTTCGCCCAGTTCGAGCGCGAGGTCACCGGCGAGCGTATCCGGGACAAGGTGGCCGCCTCCAAGCGAAAGGGCATGTTCATGGGTGGCAATATCCCCATGGGCTATGACCTCGACAATCGCAAGCTGGTGATCAACGAGGCTGATGCTGCCTTTGTAAGAAGCCTCTTCGAACGCTACTTGGCCCTTGGCGATGCCACCAAGCTGAAGCGGGAGTTGGATCAGCAGAAGGTCTGCACCAAGGTTCGGACATCCCGGAATGGCAATGCCAGGGGTGGCGAGCCCTATACCCGCGGGATGCTCTATTACATCCTGAAGAACCGCATCTATCTCGGGGAGATCGTCCACAAGGGTCATATTTATCCTGGCGAACATCCACCGATCATCGATCCAGTTATCTTTGACCAAGTGCAGAAGCTGATCACCACAAACCGGTATGACCATGTAACGCGCTCGCGCAGCAAGGAGCGCAGCCTTCTGGCCGGATTTGTCTGGGACGAATATGGGCGCAAGCTTACGATCACCCACACCAAGAAGGATGCGCGCCGATACCGCTATTATGTCTCTGGGCCGGCCCAAACCGGAGAAGCCAGCGACAAACGCCCGGTTCGGATTGCTGCCAATGACCTAGAAACGATTGTCTGCGGTGAAATCGCTACCTTCTTCAAGGATGAAGAGCGGATAAGACACACTGTGCTCAGCGGCACCCATATCGAATCGCCGCCGACGCCTGGAATGGCACATTGGACAGAGGCTGCAGCCAGTGCGGCGCGAAAGCTGATGCTGCCACATGGTGGTGAACTCTTTGCCATCCTTCAGGCCATAGCACCCAAGATAGTTGCCGGGCGCTCCTTCGTCTCGATCACCATCAAACGCAAGGCGGTCCTAAGCCTACTGAATCTGCCTGTCAGTGAGGCGCAGGACGAACTCATAGAGTTGCGGCGGGATACGAGGCTGAAGACGATTGGCACCGAGCCCCGCTTGATCATTCAGCAGGATGATCCTCAACGCGCAGCAAGGCCCCAACGCGATCCAGCTTTGATCAAGGCCCTGGCCCGCGCGCATATCTGGTTCCGGCGCCACACCGGCGAGACACCAATCTCGACGGATCAGATCGCCAAGCAGGACAAGCAAGATCCAAGCTATGTCGGCAAGATCATGCGGATGGCCTTCTTGTCACCGGAACTGACCGAGGCGATCCTGGAGGGGCGCCAGCCGTCAGGGCTTACCATTGAGGCGATTCTCTCCGGCATCCCGGCCGATTGGACTGAGCAGCAGTGCAAATTCGGCAGGCCGTAACGCCCAAAACTCCCAGCACGAGCACAATGAATCCGGCCAATTTCCAGCCGCTTTGCATGCTTGCCCAATACCGCTGACGTTTACGTCAAGGTCATCCTGGAGTACCAGAACGACCTCCGGAGAAACCGCGACGAGTTCGGCCTGGATTGCCCAATCTGGCATCCAGCAACGCGGCTAAAAGGCGCAGAAATGCGCCCGCAACCATTTGATATTTAAAGACTATTAGGAGAGAGCGCGAAGATCGCAGTCCGGAGAAGGACTGGTTGGCTGCACAAAACTGATTCGAACTGGATGTTCCACTCCAGTTCCATGAATTAAATACAACTATTGATGGTGGGTTGGGACATAAGTGGCTGGATAGTGGGCCCAAAGAGAGTGATATTACATTGGAAACTATTAGTGTATATTATTTCCACAGAAAGGATAAATCGTCATGTCAGGCCAATCCCTACACAAGACAAATAACCCTGATCCGCAAAAGGTCGTTACTAAAGCCGTCATTCGAGGTTCAGAGCAACTTGGACTTACAGCAAGAGTCCTCGCGGGCGTCCTTGGCCTCAGTGAACCCTCCATATCACGCATGAAGCGCGGCGAGTTTGCTCTAGAACCAGAAACGAAAGCATTTGAGTTAGGCTTACTCTTTGTCCGCCTATTCCGATCTCTTGACGCGATCGCTGGAGGCGATGCCACAGTGGCAAAGTCTTGGTTGAGCAATCCTAATACAGCCCTTGAGGCTCGTCCCGTCGACATGATTCAAACCATACCAGGCCTTGTGGATGTCATCAGATACTTGGATGCCCGACGCGCTCTCGTCTGAACTGCGCTATTATAAAGGGCCTTGCTGGCGCTTCGTTGAGGCCCAGCATCTGGTGTCGACGTTGAAACTCGTTGATACTTTGGCTGAGCAACGTCTTCTCGAAGAGTTGATCGAGAAGACAAAACCTCCCATGCCGCCGGAATGCCGGCAGCTCGACTATCTGCTCGCCACACCATTCCGCTATGAACCTGAGTACCCAAAAGGATCTCGCTTTCGGCGGGCAGGTAAAACCCCTGGAGTTTACTACGCGGCAGAGAATCCTGAGACAGCGGCAGCTGAAATGGCCTTCTACCGTCTGCTGTTCTTTGCAGAGTCACCCGCAACTCCATGGCCAAGTAATGCCTTAGAATTTTCGGCTTTCGCAGCGCTGGTGTCTACTGATGCACTGATCGATCTCACGAAACCGCCATTTGAAAAGGATCGCACTCAGTGGATAGATCCAATCAACTACGAACCGTGCCAAGTGCTAGCAGAAAAGAGCAGAGAGGCGGGCGCGGAAATTATTCGATATGAATCTGTCCGCGATCCGAAGCAGGGCTCCTGCCTGGCCGTTTTGATGTGTCGTGCGTTCTCTGAGCCTCGGCCTGTTGAAAGCCAGACTTGGCGACTACACTTCAGTTCTAGCGGCGTCCAGGCAATTCGCGAGTTTCCGTATTATGCGGTCGAATTTGAGCGCGAAGCGCTTGTGAAGGATCCCCGAATTGCAAATTTTGAATGGGATCGGCCGCAGTAAATATCGCCTGATTTAAAGCCCAACTCTCACAATTCAAAATATCCCAGAGCGGCTCGCTCACAGTCAGCCGCAGCAAAACTCGCGAGACCTTGGCGGGCCACACCGCCGCGGCTACCCGCTGACGTTATCGTCAACGTCATCCTGGAGTACTTGGACTGCCTCCAGAGAAAACGCCTTCAATTTTGAGATATTCGGAGGATTTGCCCGCCAGAGAGCATCACTTTTTGCTCTCCCCTTCCCGCCAACTCTTTGATATTTCGCAACTATTGCGAGTGCTCTGGAGAGTAGTTATCAGAGAGCGGACTGGATGGCTGGGGGACTAGGATTCGAACCTAGACAACCAGAGTCAGAGTCTGGGGTCCTACCGTTAGACGATCCCCCAGCAGGGATCGGCGGGGGATATAGCCCGTCCG
>Ga0208492_1001125_pt1 | contig 18139 bp, 10 predicted proteins | sample Subbioar_CSW14AB_FD_184820 | JGI IMG/M metagenome (GOLD analysis project Ga0208492, IMG submission 184820) | Serpentinite rock and fluid subsurface biosphere microbial communities from McLaughlin Reserve, California, USA - CR12Mar_CSW14AB (SPAdes) | ecosystem: Environmental > Terrestrial > Deep... | reverse complement strand
CTCTTCGTCATCAGCACGTCCGCCACCTCTGACAAGAATCGGAACTGTCCCTGCAACCTCAACCACCTTATGATAATCTTCAACATTATCACAAGGATCTGCCTTTATAATATCGGCACCTAATTCAACAGCCTGTCTGACCAGTGGTAAAATAATATCTATGTTCCCATCAACCATATAACCACCGGCTTCACTGTTCGGGCGAAACACTAATGGCTCAATCATTAAAGGCATCGAATAATAATCGCACATTGGCTTCAGCTTCAGAATATTCTGGATACACTGATCCGTTACTTCCGGCGCACCGGGAATACGAAATAAATTCACTACTACACAAGTAGCATCAAGCCGAACTGCCTGAAGTACAGGCTCTTCGATCATTCTGCTATACAGTACTGATTGCAGCTCGAGACCATAAACATTGGCAACATCTGTTCTTAAAACTAAGGCAGGCTTCCTCTTTCCCGGTACAGATTGTAAATGATGTGCCTGCCCAACAGTTAGCTGAATCGCATCAGGATCTGCATCAATCAATATTTTGACAGATTTTTCAATATTCTCAATCCCGCCCAGAAACGTTAGTTCATTAAAAAATCCATGATCGATAGCTACATCAAAACATTTACCTGATTTTTCGTTGAATAATCTATTTAGTCTACTCTTTTTCATCTTATTTTATTTTTTATTAAACATTTTCTTTTTCTGATTATCCACGATTTAAAAGTGGAACTCTCATTAACCCTTTCCGGATAATAAATACAATACCAGGCCAGCTTTCCGGCGCGTAAATTTGAACCAACATCTACAGTATTCAGAGAAGGATAAAATCTCTGCACGAAACTCAACCGGCAAACTCTTTAGAGACCAGGCCGGCAGTATTTAATTCTTCTTTGTCCGCATTAATATATCAGACAAGTTGACCGGAATTCCTCCGAGCCTTTTACTCTCATCTGCCGCCTCCATGAAGGCATAAATTTCTATCGTTTCTTCATCACTAACCGGTGATCTTTGTGAACGAAAAAACTCTGTAATGGCTACCACCAATGGGCGGTAGCCACCGAATCCTCCAATTGAAGCTATGCCTTTATCTCCAAAAGCTGTTCCTCCGAAACCGCTCTTGCCTTTACGTATGCCACGAAAAATACCAATTCGGCCATCTGCCCAGTTCCCTGTAACAACATCGGCATCATCTGTAAACGTACGGGTAACCATCTTACATCCTGTCCCTCCCATCACTGTATAGAGTGATTCAACCGCATGAATTCCGTCCCAAAAGAGATCAACATGAGATTTTTGCAAGGGTGCCGGACCATAAGTATTTGCACCTAAAACTTTACCAACAACTTTACCTTCACGGATATCCAACGCTTCCTTAACAAAGCGGAGTGGTGAACAGGAAAACATAGGTACATTATGCTTTCTTGCAACTTTAAAAATGGCAAGTACATCCCTAAGAGTAGCTGCAAGTGGTTTGTCTACATAAACCGGCTTACCTGCTTTTAATACCGGTATGATCTCTTTCAAATGAGGACGCCCATCATTTGTTAATAACATCACAGCATCCACCTTTTTTACTAATTCTTTCAAAGAACCAGCAAATTCTACTCCCTGACCTTTAATAGTATCAGTAAAACTTTGCAGCTGTTTCTCAGAAAATTCCACATCAGGGTTACCCTCAGGATGAAAAATTGACACCACCCTGCAATCATTAAACTCAGGACTTGAAGTACCGGAATTGATGATTTCTGTATAAGCAGCACTATGTACTGAAAGTCCGATAACTCCTATTTTAATCATCTGCTACTTAAATCTTCTGTCTTTATTAGTACCGTATATTAATTTGATTGCCTGGTTTCAGATTATTTTATCACCTTCATGATTCCCCGCATCGTAAACGAGTGCCCCGGAAATGTGCATACAAAAGGATAATCGCCCGGTGCTGCCGGAGCAGTAAATTTGAGTGTCTCCTTGGCTCCTCCGCTTAAAAGCTTCGTTGCATAAAGTACCATATCACCTTCCGGAACATAATTTTTTGCAGCGCCATTGTCACCTAACTCGAGAGCTTTCTGAGCTACTATATCAATTGTTCCCGGCTTAGTGATCAGAAGATTGTGAGGCATTAAGCCGAGATTATCAACTGTCACCTCCACTGGCTGAGATGCCTTTACACTAAATTCCGACAATAACTGACCCTTCCATTTGAAACGCAATTCATCAGTTGCTTCAATGGTTAGGATAGCAACCTTATCATTTTGGAGTGCCGGACCTTTGCTAACTGTAGCCGGGCTTGCCTGTACTGCTGCTTTCGGAGCCTCAGTTTTATGAGTCTGATGACCAGCATGACCTGCATCTGCCCCCGGTTGTTCAGGAGCTTTCCAGAACTTCTCATAACCGGTTCTATGTTGCATACCTGTAATCGTAGATTCAGACTTAGCTGGTTTGAATGTATCCTTACCGCTCCAGAAGAACGCTACCCTTTGAGCAGCCAATCTAGCCTGATACTCAGGAGAACTTAAAACTTTTACAAGTAGTGGTCTGTTTATCACATTATGTTGCTGATGTAACCAAAGTATTTCCAGCATTGGCAACGCATCTTCTTTTTTCTTTGGATCTAATTTAGCCACCCATTCCTGTGCCTTTCTGATCACTTCATCAGTGTTTCTGGAGCTCAATTCAACACGAACCGCATGACGTATCCCATCAATCGGATGTCTGAATAACTCTAAAAGATTTTCAATTGGCTCACCATAAATGGATACCGGCTTTTGAAGAGGTCTGTTAGTTGCTACCATACGATAGATACGTCCATGCTCATGGTCACGACTCAAGTCTCTCAAATTATAGGGAGAGTGAGTAATAACCGCCTGATGCCAGTCTGCAAAGTAAAGGGCTCCGTCAAATCCCACAACACCATCACTCGGGCGGAAATTTGGGTCTCCTGTATAGTCCTTGCCTATTACTCTCGGAGTAGCTTCAGAACTGGGAGCAAATGCCGGATTACTTCCTGTAAAAATCAAATTCCCGGCTTCTTCGCCCTCTATAACACCTTCATCCAGATAGTTTAATTTATACCTTTTAATACCCTGAAACCCGATCACATTATAAACCAGTAAATTATTCTGGTATTCTTCAGGAAAATTCCCGCTGGATAAGATCTGACTGGAAGTATAAGGCCTGATAGTTTGTTTAAATAAAGGACGCTTCTCAAAATCACCCTTATCGGTGGTCGAAGTCACTGTTCGCTTGAAATAAACCTGAAAAGCCTTACCGGTGGTTCCATCAGTAATAAATTGATTGCCCCATTTATCAAAACTGATTCCATGAGGATTAGGGCTGTTGTCAACTACCAGAGAAAAATCAAAGGTACGTGGGTTAAAGCGATACAAACCTGACTCACCTGATTCAGCACTTTTACGCCATGGCGTTTCAATATTTTCCAGGATAAAAATACCTCTCTGATAGTAAATATTTCCATCAGGGCCATAAATCAGATTATTTGCAGTGTGATGAGTATCATCCGACCCAAGGCCTCCTAACATTCGGTACCTGACATCCGCAACACCATCACCGTCGGTATCTTTAAGAAATAAAATATCAGGAGCAGAAACAACGATTACACCACCATTCCATAATTCAAACCCGGTCGGGTTTGAAACATAAGCAAAGGTTACAGCTTTATCAGCAACTCCGTCACCATTCTCATCTTTTAAGGTAACTATCCGGTCATTCATTGGTTTCATCGGTTCCCATTTCGGATAATCAGCCCAGGATGCTACCCAAATCTGACCTTTGGTATCAATCTGCATGGCCACAGGATTAGCAATCTCCGGAAACTTATCTTCGGAAGCGAAAACGGTAACTTTAAAGTCTTTAGGGATGGTCATTCGTTTAATCGCTTCTTCGGCACTCAGATACTCCACATTACGGGTAATATGGGTACCTACAGGATATGGTTCAGGAACATTACTATCATCAACTTTGATATCTTTACCCTGTGCTCTGACCCAGATTCGCTTATCACGGTTCGCAGTCATTACCTCCAACATCTTAAGTTCATTCTGAAGGGTAACATGATTACCATCCTGAATGGTACGGGTACCCCAAACATCATTACCACTTGTTGCACGATAACGATTAAACCAATGCCAGTTTTTGTCTACAACTGCACTACGCAATGAATCCAGTCCGACTTTAGCCATACTGACTTTTTTACCAAATAAAGTTTCAGTAATGTAAAGGGCTAATCTTCTGTTTCCCTCACTATTAAGATGAATCCCATTAATAGTTAAAGGCTCTTTTGTACTATCATACATCTTCTGGGTTGCATTAAACAAATCCAGGAAAACCACTCCTTTTTCTTTAGCAACCTGCGACATTGCCAGTGAATATGCAGACAAGCGACGATTGTTCTCTTTGCCATCCGGCAAGTTTTTAGACTCCAGATTTTCATGGGCAATCGGTGAAAAAAGCACTAATCTGGGAGCAGTCTTTTTATCATACTTTTTTTTACGGGTATGATCTATAAATGCTGCCAATTGCTTTTTAAACTCTGCAGGTTTATCTTCGAACGACTCATTATATCCAAAAAAGGCGAAGATAACGTTAGCACCCACATTTGTTAAATGAGTGTCGCTATCCCCAAAACCCTCATGAGCACGGGGACGATAATGAACCTGATCACCAGTATATCCAAGATTTCTAAATATCAGCTTACCATTAGGATAAACGGATTGCAAATAGGTTTCAAGCCACCCATCATGCTGCATACGATCGGCCAGTCCATTCCCGATAATCGCAATTTTATCACCCGTTCTAAGCTCAAATTTTGAACTTTGTACCCAGCTCACCAAAAAAATTATCACAGGGATTAAAAGTGCAGGTGCAACCAATTTTAAAACATAACTGCCATTAAGAAAAACAGGTCGCACCAATAATTTTCTTAGGTCTTTGAGTTGATTCATCGTCTTTTTATTTAAATATAATTTTTGGGTAAATACATTATAATTTAATGCATTTCAACTGAACAGGTTCCTAATCCTGCCCTCAAAAAGTTGAACTGAACATTTGGATGATCTGCCAGCACAGACATAGGAACAGATACATCAGGGATTTTATTGGAAATCATATAAGTTGTTAACCTTTGCCCAAAAGGATTATCGTGTGCACCTGCGTGCCAGATTGAAACCTTCTCAGCCTGCCAGGTTTCTTTAGGGCCTACAGTTACTGCCTGAGTTGGGATAGTTGGTGCATTACCCCCGCAATGCAATCTCGAGTTTTGCGCAATAGTAATTGGATGCAAATCAAGGACACGGGTAGTCAGCTGTTTATATTCTTCAACTGTAGGAGGATTATCGATGTATTTTCCTTCGCGCATTGGTGGCTCATTGAACGCCCAGTGTTTCACATCACCCTGTCCGCCCTGCATAATCGCACATTTTGCTTTTGTCCAACTATTAATGTAGTCTGAAGTATCCGCTTTGGCGAAGTGCACATTTTCATCCGGCATAACCAGATCTTTGCGAATTCTATTTAAACACAATGATTTGAAGGCTCTTTTGAAGGATAAAGGATGATCTTCGGAGACCTCCTTACCATCAATTACCCACTCATCCATACACCAGAAATGTGCATGCTTCAGGGATAATCCCATTTCATTTACAAGCATTGCAACAAGCGGCAATTGTTCTGTCGGACCGATTGGTCCGCAAATACCCACAGGATTTGCTGCAGTAGCAGACTTCCATGAGCTTATATACTCCAAAGCTTCAGCTAAATAAAACTCTTCAATAGTGTCATAAAATACAACCTTAAAACCTGGTCTCGACATAGCGATCATTTCTTCAGGTGTCAACGCTGCAATTTTATCGGTTACTTTCTGGCCTAAATCCAAAGTGGTATAATCCCACCAACCCGGAGCAATAGAACTTTTCTTACGCATAATATTTTATTTAAATTGTTTTTAGTTAAATAGTTTGGTACTTTATTCAAACTTGTAATCCTTATTGATCAGATAATGTTCTCCAAGCTCTTTCAGAGGATCAAACCCTTCCTCAGAAAAGCCGAAGTGAAGATGTCTTCTCCATCCCTCTGCATGTTCAAACCGATCAGACATGGTTCCAACAGTTAATGAGAAATTTTCCATCGCCTGTATATAGGAATTCATTTTCTGACTGTCTTCCAACCAGTTCTGCTGACTTTTATGAGCACCCAGGGCCTCACGCTTAATCGTTTGCACTGAAGTGGTATCAATAAAAATCTCTGGGATTATCTTTCGTCTCAAAGGATCTAAAAGAGAATGAGGCAAAGCATGATAAACGGCGCAGCTGTAGTTATCAACTGCAGAATAATCGGCAGCGAAATTCGGAACACCACGGATAAAAGCAGCCGTAACCGCTAAACGACTGGTGTTCATATGATCCTCCATATAATCTGACGGCGAATGAGTTAATATCACCGATGGCTTAACTTTTCGGATCACACCTGTTAACTTCCTAAGCAGATCGAGCCCATAAAAGATCTCAAAATCATTACATATCGGGCCATGGAACTGGGCACCCAAAATCTTTGCTGAATTTTGAGCTTCTTTCAGCCGTATTTCTGTAGTAGTTGAAGAGTCGTATTCCAGACTTCCACAATTACCGGTTGAGAGATTCATATAATGAATTTCATAGCCTTGATTTTTTAATAAGACCAATGTTCCGGCCATCATGAATTCAATATCATCCGGATGTGCGGCTACTGCAAGTGCTGTCTTCTTCATTTACCCCTAATCAAATAATATTATAATCTCACTGGTTTACCTGTTGCAGCAGATCTGTCGGCAGCAAAAATGATTTCATGAGTTTTTATTCCATCTTTTAAACTGGTAAGTGGCATATCGGCTCCTTCAAGCAGACACTCAAAAAACTTATCAAACTGTGCCTGATAAGGATGATCAGCAACATCACCTGTATCCAGCATCTTCATCGCCAGTGAACTCCATAAATGGTGATCGGTTCCGAGTTTCTCAGAATGGAACTTATCATCCAGCAAGCTTCCCTCACTGCCAAAAAGATGTGTATGGAAATAATAAGGTTGAATACAGTCAATAATTGCTGATGACTTACCCACTCTTCCATCTTTAAATTTGAAGATACTTACCCTGCTGGTAGTATATTCATAAGCCTGGAAAATTGGATTTTTAGACTTAGTTTCATAGCTGGTAACCTCTTCAACATCAGTTCCCATAAACAGAAGCATAGCATCCAGCGCATGACAACCGGCTGTAAGGATAGAACTTCCACCTTTAGCCTTTTTAATATTCCAGTGATACTGACCATACCATGGACCAAGTCCGTGCAGGTAATCAACTTCAGCATAATGAATATCTCCGATCAAACCGGTATCGACAAGTGCTTTAGTAACCATGAACTGATTAGAGTAACGACACTCAAAACATACACAGACCTTCACACCTGCTTTTTTAACTTCAGCGTCAATCATTAAACAATCTTCCCATGAAAGAGCCATAGGCTTTTCAAGAATGATATGTTTGCCCGCTCTGGCAGCTGCAATAGCCTGAGCTGCATGCTGATCAGAATAACTTGTGATTGATACTGCGTCAATACTCTTATCAGACAGCATCGCGTTTAAATCGGTATAGGTTTTGATCGGGGAACCCCATCGTGCGCTTTCAGCTGCATCATCGTGCGGACGAGATGAATAAATAGCTGTAACCTGAGCATTTGGACTTTTATTAATCGCTGTGATATGTGCAGTAGCAACCCAGCTATACCCAATAATACCTACATTATACTTTTTCATAAATGCTAAATGTTTAAAAAGTTAGAAATTGTTATTTTTATTAAATGTGAATATTCTGATGACAAGAAGATCTTAATTAATTCGCTTTAGCGAGTACACTTGCTATAGTTACTGGAACACCCCCAAGCCTTTTACTCTCATCAGCTGCTTCCATAAAAGCATAGATCTCAAGCGTTTCAGCCAGATCTACAGGTGATTTCAGGGTTCGGAAGAATTCTGTGATCGGAACAAGCAACCGCCTGTAACCTTCAAATGTCCCAACATTCGCAATCCCTTTTTCTCCAAAAGCCGTCCCACCATAACCTCTGCTACCGGCTCTCAATCCTCTGAATACGCCAATACGGCCACCCTCCCAAGTTCCAACAATTACATCAGTATCTGGTGTATGTGTACGGGTAACCTTCTGGCAACCTGTTCCTCCCATTATTGTATAAAGCGATTCAACACCATGTATTCCATACCAAAACATATCCGTATGAGATGCTTGTAATGAGGCAGGGCTATAAGCTTCTGCACCAAGAACCTTTCCTACTTTCCCGTTTCGGATTTCTTGTGCTCCGCTAACATATCTTAATGAGGAGGAAGAGAAAACCGGCACATTGTACTTCTTTGCAGCGTTCAATATTTGCACAACCTCCTTTAAATTTGCTCCGATTGGCTTATCGATAAATACGGGTTTCCCTGCTTTAAAAACCGGTAATAACTGTTCCAGATGTGGTCTGCCATCATTGGTTTCAAGCATTACAACATCCGACATCGCAAGCATCTTATCTACAGAATCAACAAGTTCAATTCCCTGGCCTTTAGCTTTTACAGTCCAATCGGCAAGCATCTCGGCTTTGAACTCTACATCAGGATTACCTTTTGGATGATAGATCGCAACAACCCTGAAGCCGCTTATATCCGCATCAACTACTTCCGCATTCAGCATTTCCGAAAAAGCTTCTGTATGAACCGATAGTCCGATAATACCTATTCTTATCTTCTTCTGAGAAGTGTTATTTGCAAATAGCATTTGAGACATTCCGGTCATCCCAAGACCAATTCCTGCCACAGCTGCGGTTTTAAGAAAATCACGACGTTGAACTCTGTTTTTCATCTCTAAAAAAGGGTTTAAGGATATATCAAATTTCACTTTCCTAAGCAAATTAATCAGATACTCCTATTTACATTAATGATACTTTTTTCTATAAGTTGTGTCCTTAAAGTAGACTGTATCCCTTACTTGAATTAAATTTAATTATCCATGACCTCGATTAACATATTTTACAACCTTCATTTAATAAAATGAACCGGGATTCTATAAGAGTATGATCTATTTTAGTTCATTAATCCTACGCAGAAGATTGAACACGCTACTTTTTACCCTTTGCTACCCCTAAAGCTATTCGAAATCCATCTCTTGAATCTGAATAGCTGGTCCCCTGAAGCCCCAGACGAACAGCGACACGTGCATTACCCGGCACATCAAAATAGTTACCACTCCGACAAACAGGACGATAGTTCTGATCTGTAAAATAGGGTTCCTCATGACCACCTTTAGGATCAAAGTGATCCAGCACAATCTCCCATACACCGCCACATATATCCGCCAGTCCGAAGCCGTTTCTTCCCTTTTCTCCAAAATGATCAACCGGGGAAACGAATGCAAAACCATCACTCCAGGGTGCTTTGGCTAATGGCCATGTTTTGTTCCGGCCAGGCAAAAAGTCGATAGCAGAAATGTTCAGACGACCTTCACCATCACTCAGATCACTACCCCACCAGAAATAGGTACCCTCAAGGCCTCCTCTGGCTGCATACTCCCATTCAGCTTCGGTAGGCAGGCGATATTCAAGGCCTTCGGGAAGTCTGCCAGCCGCACGCTCGCGCTTCGTGAGCCATTCGCAAAATGCCCTGCCATCATTCCAGCTAACACAAACCACAGGGTAATCATTTCTTAATGGGAAACCAAAATTAGGATCGCGCCAACTCTTGCCACTTACTGAAATCCAGGGATGTGGTGGTGCCTTGGCTGTAATCTTCCACTCAGGATCAAAAACCTGAGTTTTACCCCCCGGTTTTTCTGCATCGGTAATGTAACCGGTTTCCTCAACAAAACGCTTAAACTGGCCAACACTAACTTCTGTACGTCCCATCCAGAAACCATCCTTTACCCGCATTGCACGTGGATGTTCTCCTTCATATGACTCCCTTACCGTACCAGGCGTCGCTCCGCCCTCAATGCCGGTTGCCCATGCCTTCTCTGCAGCGGTACTACCCATCTTGAACTGTCCAGGTGGAATATAAAGTACCTCAAGAAATACACCTCCGCCTAAATCAAGCTTTTTTACAGTATTCTGATTGGATCTGACTGCATCAGACCGGAGGCCGTTGCCATTACCCTGAGCTGTTGCCCTACCCCCTGTCATGGATTGTGAACTCAGAAGGGCCATCAATCCTAAAAATAAAATTAACAACAATGTCCTTTTCATAATATTGATTAGATAAATGGAGTAAATTGTTAAATAAGTCCTATCCGTTCGAGCTAAAATTTATTTGAATAAATTTTAAAGGAGTATCTTCATGAAACATGTTGCTCAGATATTTCATTTACATTTCCCCGAACATAATCGGCGGAAATAAAAGTGATTATTGTATAAGAATTTCCAGCCTGCAAACACAGGCTGGAAATTCCTTTTAATTTTTAATAAAGCATAGTATGCACAAAATACTATGTTTCATTATCAATAATCCGGGTTCTGAGTTAATTTCGGATTGAGCTGTATTTCTGTTAAAGGAATAGGAAGCAAGGCCCAACCTGGTTTATGAGTTCCCTTTTTATTGATAGTCATCAGATGACCTTTATATTTCCCTGAAAGTTCAACTTTTGCAGCAGTGTAGTTGGCAGGATCATCAGTAAGTTTCATCCCATGAAATTGCTGTTCCATCACATCAAACCAAATACCCCATCTGCGTATGTCCATATATCTGATCACGCGCTCCAGAGCGAATTCTATTCTTCTTTCTCTGCGAAGAATTTCTCTCAGTTTTGTACGGTCTGTTTCAGTCACAGCAGGCATAGCTACTTCGGCCCTGCCTCTGACTTTATTAATCGTTTCGTCCAGTAAAGATTGAGTAATAGCCTCATTATTTTCAATTTTGGCCTCTAAATAACCTAATAGAACCTCAGCATAACGTATGTGAATAATATCATCACCTGAAGATCCCTGGTTTCCACTGTAGCCCTCTGTTACATATTTTTTCCAGCCATATCCGGTTGCACCAACCAGTTTTCCTATTCCACTATTAGCAGTTGTGAATTTTATTCCGTTAAATACAGTATAATTCGGAAGAAAGATTGTAGCATAAAGGCGTGGATCACGATTTTCAAAAGGCTTGGTAGGGTCATATAACGGCGATGTTTCAATCGGCAATCCGTCTTTCATCAAATAGCTGCTAACCAATTCTTCCAGAGCTCCATCTTCCTGATAACCACCGTAAACATCAGGATGATACCCCAGCTGATTTTGAGGATTTCCATAAAGACCGGCAATACAATTAGTTGATAAGATAATCTCCTTACTATTTTCTCCTTTTTCTTCAAAAATCGCTTTGTAACGGGGATCAATAATATGAGCGTTCAGATCGATAATTTCTTTGTAAGTTTTAACTGCATCTGCCCATTTTTTATCCATCAGGTCTAATCTTCCTTTAACAGCAAGTGCTGCAGATTTTAAGATACGCCCTTTTTGACTCTCCGGTCTGACTGCGGGTAAATCTTTAGCTGCTGCCACAAGCTCAGCTTTAGCGAAATCAGTTACCTCTGCCAGCGTTGCACGAACCTGATTATTTGATTCATCAATACTTAGAACCTGTTTAACCAATGGCACACCTCCATAATACATGGCCAGTTGCCAGTACTCATAGGCCCTTAAGAATTTAGCTTCTGCAATTACTTCAGCCTTCTTTGCAGCATCCATTTTTACTTTGTCAATATTGGCGAGAAAATAGTTTACTTTAAAAATGGTGCGATATCCCCTTTGCCAGATGGAACCCACTACCTGACCATCACTGGAAACTACATAACCACTATAAATAAGTCCTACTTTACTATTTTTATAATCTGAATCATCGGTCATACTTGCCAAAATAAGCAGTTCATTATTATAGGCATTATTGCCAACACTGCTTCCGTTGTAAATCCCGGTTAATGCCAGCATAGCATCTCCCTCACTATTCCAGAAAGATCCTTCCGATAGTTCCGTTAATGGCTGCTGATCCAGCAAATCTTTTTGACATCCGGATAGACTGACTATAGAAATCAGTATACATATACTTGCTATCCTTATTCTGTTAAATACTTTCATCTGTTTATTTTTTAATGTTGATTAACCTGCTTACATACCTGCTGTTTCAGGGTGATCATAATTTAAATTATGCCCTACAGGTTTTGTTAAGATCATAACAGGACTAAAATCAAACTGTTAATTGATTAAAACTTCAAACTTATACCTGCAACATACATTCTGCTAAGAGGATAGTACCAGGCACTGCCTCCTGTTTGCATCTCAGGATCCCAACCTTTATAGAAATCGGAAAGAGTGAAGAGGTTTTCGCCGCTGACATAAATGCGCAGATTGCTGATATTTGCCCTGGTAACTAACTTTTTAGGTAATGTATAGCCTATCTGGGCATTCTTAAGCCTCAAGAAAGTTGCATCGCGATACCAAAAATCAACGCGATTAGTGTTAAAAAAGCCAGAAGCTATGTTACGTAATTTAGGATATGCAGCATTAGGGTTAGGATTTGCAGCTGTCCATCTGTTCTCATAAGCATCCCTCTGCACATTACTATTGTTTTCCAGTGGAAAGAAGAATTGTCCGAGGTTTACCTGATCATTTCTTCCACCTTCTCCCTGTAACATAAAATTAAAATCGAAGTTTTTATATCCTCCGTTTAGGGTCAGCCCATAGGTTGTCCTGGGAAGTGGCTTTCCAATAATAGTCCTATCGTAGGTCGCATTAACAACACCATCCGGCACCCCATTAGGACCGCTGATATCTAAATACTTAATGCCCCCACCCTGAGCCTGATCTGCAAATGGCTGTTTGGCATAGCCGGTAACTTCTGCATCATTAGCAAATAATCCATCACTCTTATAACCATATGTACTACCAATAGGATATCCTACAAACAGTCCTCTGGCAATATCCTGATTGATCTTTGATAATTTAGTGACCTTATTATCAACAAGTGAAAAAATTGCAGAAACTCCATACGAGAAGTCGCCGATGGCATTTCTATAATTCAAATTAAAATCCCATCCTCTGTTTTCAACTGAACCGGCATTAGCCAGTGCGGGAGTAGCTCCCAACATGTTGGATACAGAGACATTATAAAGAATATCATCAGTTGTCTTAACAAAGTAATCTGCTGAAAGAGTCAGTTTATCCTTAAACAAGCCTAAATCAAGGCCCACATTGTTAATTGTTGTGGTCTCCCAGGTAATGGCTTTATTAGCAAGGGTAGTTACCGCTGCTCCGGCACTTAATGCAGCACCAAAAGGATAAACAGGGGCGAGTGAAAGTAAGTCCTGATATGGATAGTTTCCTATTGATTGATTACCTAATTTACCCCATGAAGCACGAAGTTTAAAGTCTGTTAACCACGACATTGAATCTGTTACATCTTTGAAAAAGCCTTCCTGCGACACTCTCCATGCTGCTGAAAATGAAGGGAATAGCCCCCATCTGCTATCCTTAGGGAAGCGGGAAGATCCGTCATAACGGGCATTTGCCTCGAATAAGTATTTATTCCTGAAATTATAATTAAACCTTCCAAAATAAGATTGCAATGTATTTCTTGAGGCACTTCCTGACTGCCTTCCACGTGCAGTTGATCCTGCATCAATTTCATAAATGTTATTATTCGGAAAGGCATCTCTGAAAGCACCAAGAGCTTTATTATCAAATTTCTGACCTGAAACACCGCCAAGAAGGTAGAAAGTATGATCCTTTACTTTCTTGTTATATTCGGCAATCGTTTGAAGAGTTAATGCAGTGCCCTCAGACCAATTTTCATTTAAACTATTTAAGGCATTACCATAAGTAGGGGTAATATCGTATTTGGCCACATAAGCTTTAGACTGACCGATTCCGTAAGTATGCCCAATCTGTCCGGTAATTTTAAAATCTTTAAAAACATCCCATACAACACTTCCATTAGTATAAAAGTTGGTTCCTTTATTTTGTAAAAACGAAGCACTTTCCAAATCAGCTTCAGGGTGAAGTGTTTCATTTCTTCCATAATAACCATCCGGCATTCTCCCCGGAATTGTATTTGCATTTCGCATGGCCCCTCCGACTATAGTTCCAAGTCCTAGACCATTGATACCGGAAGGCTGGCTATTCTTATTCAAATTCCCCGCCATCTTCAAACTAAACTTGAGCTTATCGTTTAATCTGCTATCGAGGTTTACACGAATATTATAGCGATTAGCATCATTTTTTGTGATGATACCATTCTCATTATAATATCCTAAAGAGAACATGTATTGTGTTTGCTCAGACCCTCCGCGAACAGAAATATCATGCCGGTTTGAAATCCCGTTTCCGGAATTAAATAAATTACCGATATGATCAAAGTTGGGGAAATTCACCGGATCTTCTCCTGATCTGAATTTTGCGATGTCGGCATCAGAATACCTCTTTGCAGCACCGGCATCCACAAATACCTGATTAATAACTTCAGCATATTCCCATGAATTAATCATTTCAGGAACCATGGTTGCTTCTGATTTTCCGACGTATGAATTATAGGTAAATACCGGTTTTCCGACAATCCCCTTTTTTGTTTCAACCAAGATGACTCCGTTTGCAGCTTTTGAACCAAAAATTGCAGCAGAAGCAGCATCTTTCAAAACGGAAACACTCTGAATATCGTTAGGATCAACGAAATCCAGGGAAGCTTCGATCCCATCAACCAATACCAGCGGACTCGTTCCCGCTGCACTAAATGTACCCTGCCCTCTTACTACAAGGGAAGCACCATTGCTTGCAGGATTTCCACCACCCTGGCGTACCTGAATACCACTCATTTGTCCCTGTAAAACCAGAGAGGATTTTGTTGCCGCTCTTTTCTCCAGCTGTTCAGAACTTACCGAAGCTACAGAGCCGGTTAAGTTTACTTTCTTCTGAGTACCATAGCCGACGACCACCACTTCCTCCAGACCTTGCACATCTTCAACCAAAGAGATGTCAAGTGTAGAACGTCCATTTACTGGAAGTTCCTGCGTGATGTATCCGACATACGTTACTACAAGAACACTGTTGTTATCAGGCACATCGATGGTATACCTTCCATCTAAATTTGTAGTGGTTCCAACAGAAGTTCCTTTAATTTTAATACTCACTCCGGGAAGAGTTACTCCCTTCGAATCACTTACCTTCCCGGTAAGAATCCGACTTTGCGCACTGACATAGTACGAGGTACCAAGCAGTACTAGAAATAGAAGTAAAATACGTTTCATAATAAATTAATGTTTAGGTGAAATCAAATTTAACCTTACGCCAAAGCCGTATCCAGTACTTCTATTTACATTATTAATACTATATTCTGATTATTAGACAATTAGCTGCAGCTCTCCGAGCAGAAGATTATCCCAGATCGGATCCTGTTTTTAGTTGACAGTTGATAGTTGGCAGTTAATCGCATTAATAGTTGTCAATTGTCAACTATCAACTTTCAATTATTAATGATCACCCTTCTTGTACCGGTACGAGATGTTTAGATCAAATTTATAGCAGGTGCTTCCGGCCGCAAAATTCTGACGGGTTTTGACAGGATTTGATGGGTTTTGACGGGTTTGAATGTTTGTTTGCCTGCTGTCTGAAGAGATATAAAAGCCCCGAAAAAGAGACACAGTTTTTCATTCACTAAGGGTTCACTAAGGATTCACTAAGCGTTCACTAAGTCGGATTACTCATCGGATGACTGTAGTCATCCGATGAGTAATCTGGATGAGTACCCTGGAGCATGTTGGGCTTATCACAGACAGGTGTCCTTAAAATAACGTGAGTTCGATGTTAGATTATTAAAAAGATTAATATTTAACCACATAGATGGAATTTATGATGCATTCAAGGAGGATAGATTGAAAATCACATAGATTGAAGCGAAGCTTCAAGGCTATCTGTGTCTAAAATGTAGGTTACAAGCAATAAAATGCTATGTTTCCCTTCCCGCCGACAGGCAAGTATGTGGTTTTTAAATTTTTATGCCGGGTTCACGTTATTTAAAATCTTCCGGCTTTTTACTTTTTTGAAATCCATCCATCCCGAACATCGCAGGTTCATACTTTCCTACAAAATCAACATTACACTTCTCCGGTATATTTTTTTCTAAACCAACAGCCCAAAAAGCTGCATTCACTATTAGCCGCCTCAGATCTTCGCTTAAGAAATCAGTGGCAGCACCCATTGTAGTTGTAAAAACCCTGCCGGCTTTTCCCGACTCACTCAGATAGGTTCTGATCCAGGCAACAGGCATAATGGATTTCTGCCAGACGCCTGTGGCCAGGGGGTTCATTCCATCTGTTATCTGACCCCATAGCAATACATTGGTATTGAACGGCAAACTTTTAATGCCATATACATCCGTTGAAGTCCATATATCATTAACTCCCCTTAATACAGGGCTGTTTTCCAGGCCATTTACAAGAGCCCGGGTACCCTGCTTCCCATGAACTCCGTGGTGATTGACCCAATTTTCTCCAAGTATACGCTTACCAAAACCTCCTTCCCAACCTTGCACCGTGCTCTTATAGCCATACTTTGCATACTTATTATCCGGATTCCGGCTGTAATGGAAAGCATGGGTCGCAGTCCGCAGGCCAATAAGCGGCTTCCCGGCAAACAGGTAGTTATGAATATGTTTCATCTGCTCATCAGGCAGCTCCCTGAACCGGGTTGCAATAATCATCAGGTCAGCTGTCTCTAAAAGCTCCAGCCCGGGGATATTTTGTTGAAAATCCGGATCTACAAAACCTGTTTGGGGATTTATAGAGAATAATACTGTAGTTCTGAAACCATGATGCTCTGTAAAGATTTTGGCTAACATGGGTAAAGACTGTTCAGACCTGTATTCCTCATCCCCTCCAATCAAAACGATATGCTTTCCATTCGACCGTTCTGCTGATGGTATATACTGCACCCATGGATCTTTGTTCTGTGCAGAAGTTGTCTGTCTGCAAAGAATCAATATCCCAACAAATAAAAAGCTGAGCAGAATTTTGTTTGTAAAGATTTTATAGCTTTTCAGCTTATTCATTCCAATAAGTTACAGTTAAAATCAGTTATGTGAATGGAAACAGAATTTAAATTATAAAAAATAATACAATTTACTAATCACTTATTTTACTTGAATCACCAGCTTTTTGTGCTTAATTTATTTGTAATCCATCGGTGTTTTGCCTTTCTTAAATCCATCCATACCAAACATAGTCGGCTCATATTTTCCTACAAAATCCACATTGCTTTTCGCAGGTATATTTTTCTCCAGACCTACGGTCCAATAAGCGGCATTCACTACAAGACGTCTTAAATCCTCATTGACAAAATCAATAGCAGCGCCCATAGTAGTTGTAAATACTCTACCCTTTTTACCGGATTCACTTAAATAAATTCTCGTCCAGGCAACCGGCATAATAGATCTTTTCCAAATACCCGCTCCTGTAGGAGACACCCCTTCTGTTCCCTGGCCCCATAGCAAAATCTTTGCATCCGAAGGAAGACTTTTGATACCATATACCTCTGTCGTTGTCCAGATGTCATTTATTCCGTTAAGGATAGGATTGGCAGCAGCCACTTCAAGTCCATTGATTAATCCCCGGGTGCCTTCCTTTCCACTGGCACCATGATGGTTCACCCAGTTTTCTCCCAGAATGCGTTTCCCAAAGCCACCTTCCCAACCTTTCAGGTTGCTTTTAAATCCATATTTGGCATATTTATTATTTGGATTACGGCTATAATGAAATGCGTGTGTTGCAGTCCGTAATCCTATTACCGGCTTCCCTGCAACAAAATAGTTGTGAATATGCTGCATCTGATCATCCGGTAATTCTCTGAACCGGGTTGCAATTATCATCAGATCTGCTTTCGCTAAAAACTGAAGTCCCGGGATATTCTGATGATAATTAGGATCAATAAATCCTGTTTCTGGATTAATAGCAAATAAAACTGTTGTACGAAAGCCATGACGCTCTGCTAAAATTTTGGCCAGCATCGGCAATGATTCTTCAGAACGGTACGCTTCATCCCCGCCCACAAGAACTATGTGTTTCCCATTTGCCAGCGCC
>Ga0208492_1001124_pt1 | contig 18215 bp, 21 predicted proteins | sample Subbioar_CSW14AB_FD_184820 | JGI IMG/M metagenome (GOLD analysis project Ga0208492, IMG submission 184820) | Serpentinite rock and fluid subsurface biosphere microbial communities from McLaughlin Reserve, California, USA - CR12Mar_CSW14AB (SPAdes) | ecosystem: Environmental > Terrestrial > Deep... | reverse complement strand
TTCGCCTTGAACAAGAATTAGAAAGAGAGGTTACCAAAAGTATTGTCATTCTTTGTGGTGGTGATCCAAATACCTTTGAGCAGCTTTTTGGGGCTAATCCTCCTTAATCTTCCGAACACCTGTGGTCAGACGACCAAGAACGGTGAAGAATCGATTATCATTAAACGTACTAATATGGCTAAACTTAAAAATATTCATCCGGGAGAAATTCTTAGTGAAGAATTCTTAATTCCATTGAAAATTTCAGCCTATAGACTTGCAAAAGATATCGAGATTCCGCAAACCCGTATATCTGAAATCATAAAAGGCAATAGAAGAATCACGACAGACACAGCATTAAGGCTAAGTAAGTATTTTGGAACTTCGGCTAAATTTTGGTTGGGTTTACAAGATGATTTTGATATTGAAGAAGAATCAGTAACCAAGAAACTTATATTCAAGTCTATCAAATCATTTTCTTCCCAAGTAGCGTAACTGTGTTTAAAATTGTTAACTAGGTAGCTAGCAATACTTAAATGAAAAAGGATCGGTGATTACCGATCCTTTTTCTATGAATAGATTGAAAACTATTTCGCCTTCAATTTCTTAATCTCCTCCGTCAACTTCGGCACCACTTCAAAAGCATCACCTACAATTCCATAATCAGCAGCTTTAAAGAAGAATATCAATATTTGATATCGGTAGCTTTTATTTTTTTGATTTGACCTTTCTCAGATAATACTATGACACCATTTTGTGCCTTCTTTTGAATTAATAATTTTTCAAAAGATAAAGTCAAACCTTTGCGGATTTTTTCACGTAGCTTCTCAATATCCATTTCATTCTTTTTCATTAGACTGTTGCTTGATGAGTTCCCAAATGAGTATGTCATAAATTTTGGTTTCATTCTCACCTTGACCTTCTGCTATAAAAGTGAAAGGTCTACTAGAATTGTTTATGATTAACCAATAATCACATACTGAAGTAAATTTACTAATTAAATTTTTAATACCGCGAATATACCGGCGCTTAATCGTTTCTTCTGGTATATTATGTCCGCCTTCTCTAACTCTTGTTTTAACGCGTTCTATTGCTAGGGTTACATTGTCTAGCCAAAAAAATAAAAGCGTTATTGAGTAGCCTTTTACTTTTGCCTCTTTGATTGTGTTTAGGTATGATAGTGTTGTTAATGTTGTTTCAAAAGCAAAATCAGAGCGATTATTTAAGAGTTCATCAACTCTTTCAAGCATTAACCTGCCTGCTTGAAATGAGACATTTTCGGGTTGAAAAGGCGAAAGCCCTTTTGCAATTTCATCAGCATTTACAAATTCTTTGCAATCAAGTATTTCAGGAAGAATGGTAAAAGAGGCTGTTGTTTTTCCTGCTCCATTACAACCCGCAATGATGTACAAGTTCGGCACTACTCTAAATTTATAAATAAAGCTAATATTTTTTGTATGATACCTTAGAAATAAAAAGGGATCAACTTTTCTTGATCCCTTTTGAATAATTATTTAGCTTTTAACTTTTTTATCTCCTCCGTTAACTTCGGCACCACTTCAAACGCATCACCTACAATTCCATAATCAGCGGCTTTAAAGAAAGGAGCTTCCGGATCTTTATTGATCACTACAATTACTTTACTGCGATTCACACCGGCAAGGTGTTGAATAGCTCCTGAGATACCGATGGCAATGTACAAGTTCGGTGCTACCTGAACACCGGTTTGTCCAACGTGCTCATGGTGTGGTCTCCAATGTGCATCACCAACAGGTCGGCTACAAGCAGTAGCTGCACCCAATTCTTTGGCAAGGTCTAATAAAATACCCCAGTTCTCCGGACCTTTCAATCCACGTCCACCACTCACTACAATTTCTGCTTCTGTCAATGGAACTTCACCGCTTACTTTATTCACGGCTGTTACTTTCACTTTTGGTGCATCAACAGCGATGGATAATGGATTTACTTCCGCAGTTCCTTCGCCGGCGATGGTGGTATAACTATTCGGATTCAATGAAATCACTTTCACAGCAGAAGTAATGCTTACATTGGCAAATGCTTTTCCGGAGAAAACAGTTTTACGTACTACAAATCCATTGCTAGTATCCGGTAATGCACAAGCTCCTGCTACTAAACCGGCTTTCAGTCTAACAGCTACACGAGCAGCTACCGCTTTACCGGTTTGGTTATGCGAGAATACAACTACAGTAGCACCTGATTGTGTGGCTGCTTCAGCAATCACTTTCGCATACACTTGTGCATCCAGTTGATTCAGTGAGGCATTATTGACTTGGTGTACTTTTTTCACACCATATTTTCCCAATGATGCAAGATCGTCGCTTACGCTACCCAATACCAATGCTTCAGCAGTAGTACCCAATTGCTCTGCAACTTTAACACCATACGTCAAGGCTTCAAAAGAAGCTTTCTTGATATGGCCTTCTGATTGATCTACAAATATTAAAACAGACATGGTCTTTTGTTTGATGGTTAAAAGAAAAATTAGATGGCTTTGGCTTCTTCGTGTAATAATTTCACCAGTTCAGCCACGTTATCCGGACTCACCAGTTTTACACCTGCCTTGGCTGGAGGCATTTCAAAGCTTACGATAGCCGTTAAAGCATCAGCAGCAACAGGCTCCACCACTTTCAATGGTTTGGTACGAGCAGCCATGATACCTCTCATATTCGGAATACGCTGTTCTGCTATACCTTTCTGACAACTTACGACAGCAGGTAATGCTACTTCAGCAATTTCTTCTCCACCTTCAATTTCACGGGTAACAGTAGCCGTAGTTCCGTTCAATTCAAATTTGGTAGCCAATGAAATATAAGGCGCATCGATCATTTCAGCGATCATGCCACCAATGGAAGACCCATTGTAGTCAATGGTCTCTTTTCCGGTGAATACCAGATCATAGCCATCTTTTGCGATGGCAGCAATCTGTGCTGCGATATAATAACTATCACTATTGTCTGTATTGATACGAATGGCTTCATCACCACCCAATGCCAATGCCTTACGGATGATGGGTTCAGTATCTGCACCACCTACCGTTACCAGATGCACGATTGTGGCGGGATCTTTTTCTTTCAATTCAATGGCACGTACCAAAGAATACCACTCATCGTAAGGATTGATGATCCACTGCACCCCATTCTCATCGAATTTGGTATTGCCATCCGTAAAGGCAATTTTCGAAGTGGTGTCCGGTGTCTTGCTTACACAAACTAAAATTTTCATACGTCAATATTGTTTTGCTGAAATTCGTTTAGATAGTTGTTTATGCAACTAATTACAAATATAAGGCAGTTTTGTTTCCGGCAAAGGTTCGGATATTTTTTTTAACAGGAGAAATTTGTTGAGTAGTCCATGGTCGATAGTCCATAGTCTATGGTTGGGAAGAATTTTAGCCATCATAGCTAGGTAATTCAGGTCGTCATTTAGAACAATATTCTGTACCATGGACTATTGACCATGGACTATGGACAATGAACTATCTTTACCCCATGGACCGCATCACAAGAATACAGGCATTTTTAGAGCAGAATCCGAAGGATAGTTTTCTGCGGCATGCTTTGGCATTGGAGTATATTAAGCTGGGACAATTAAACGATGCTAAAACACTTTTTTTAGCGGTATTATCCGATAACCCCGATTATATAGGGTCTTATTATCATTTAGCTAAACTATTGGAAACATTGGAAGAGAGAGATGCTGCCATTCAATGGTATGAAAAAGGCATGGAGACAGCTAAAAAAGCAGGAGACACCCACGCGCTGAATGAGCTCCGAGCAGCTTATGAGGACTTAATTTTTTGATCTTTGATTTTTTGATTTATTGTCTAAATCAAAAAATCAAAGATCAAAAAATCAAAGATCAAAAAATCAAAGATCAAAAAATCAAAGATCAAAAAATCAAAGATCAAAAAATCAAAGATCAAAAAATCAAAGATCAGCTTCCTCTCGATCCACCTGTCTTAATCGGTTTTTTCGTTACACCTACCGCTTTGGCACCGGGTTTGGCGATGAATTTAGAAGCTTGCGCAGCATTTTTTGGCCCGCTCGCGCCGGCCTTACCGCCTTTCTTGTTATTTACAGGTAATCCCATGACTATTGGTTTTTATCAAATATACTAAAATCACTTTTGAAGTCTGATTCTTTGATCTTTGATTTTTTGATCTTTGATTTCTTGATTTCCTGATTTTTTGAATTTTTACTTTTGACTTTTGAATTCTTCTCCAGATCAAAAAATCAAAGATAAAATACCGTATTTTAACCCACCCAAAAACAACCCTATGTCTGCAACGATTGCTTATGATTATGCCAAGTACAAAACCCCGGTTGGTACACAACTGAATTGTAAAGGATGGATTCAGGAAGCGGCATTACGTATGTTACTGAATAATCTGGATCCCGCTGTGGCGGAAAGACCGGAAGAACTCATTGTTTATGGTGGGAGAGGAAAAGCTGCACGAAATATTGAAGCTTTGGATCAAATCATTGCTTCTTTGAAAAAATTGGAGAACGATGAAACACTTTTGATCCAAAGCGGTAAGCCCGTAGGGATCTTAAAAACACATCCTGATGCACCCCGTGTATTATTGTCGAATTCTCAACTCGTTCCCAATTGGGCGAATTGGAAACATTTTACAGAATTGGAACAAAAGGGACTGATGATGTATGGACAAATGACCGCAGGTTCCTGGATCTATATCGGCTCGCAGGGCATTGTACAAGGTACCTATGAAACCTTCGCAGCAGTAGCCGATAAACATTTTGGGGGTTCTTTGAAAGGAACTTTGAGTGTTACGGCAGGATTGGGCGGCATGGGTGGTGCTCAACCTTTGGCCATTACCATGTGTGATGGTGTTGCATTGTGCGCAGAAGTAGAAGAATGGCGTATCGATAAACGTATAGAAACCCGATACTTGGATATTAAATACAGCTCCATAGATGAAGCCATCGATCATGCGGTTGCTGCGCGTGAGAAAGGAGAACGATTGAGTATTGGAGTGTTGTGTAATGCCATTACCTTATTACAAAGACTGATCGAAAGAAACATAAAAGTAGACGTATTAACAGACCAAACATCTGCGCATGATCCATTGATCGGTTATATTCCACATACACTGGATAATCAAGCTGCGAATGTATTGAGAGAGAAAGATCCCGATGCTTATATTGCATTAGCATATGACAGTATGAAATTGCATGTTGAATTGATGATTCAATTGCTACAATCCGGCACCATCACTTTTGATTATGGTAATAACCTACGCGCTCGTGCAGCTGAACATGGATTGAAAAATGCTTTTGATTTTCCCGGTTTTGTTCCCGCTTATATCCGTCCATTATTTTGTGAAGGAAAGGGGCCATTTCGATGGGTGGCACTCAGTGGAGATCCTGCTGATATCGCTGTTACGGATGAATTGATCATGCAGTTATTTCCTGAAAACAAATCGATGTTGCGATGGATGAAAATGGCTAAAGAAAGGATCGCCTTTCAGGGATTACCGGCTAGAATTTGTTGGTTGGGACAAGGCGAAAGAGAAAAAGCCGGTTTGGCATTCAATGAACTGGTCAAAACCGGAAAAGTAAAAGCCCCCATCGTGATTGGTCGCGATCATTTGGATACAGGATCCGTTGCATCACCCAACCGCGAAACAGAAGCCATGTTGGATGGAAGTGATGCAGTAGCCGATTGGCCCATCTTGAATGCATTGGTCAATACAGCGGGGGGTGCCAGTTGGGTAAGTTTGCATCATGGCGGTGGAGTAGGTATGGGGTATAGCATTCATGCCGGAATGGTGATTGTGGCAGATGGCACAGATGCAGCTGCACAAAGATTAGCACGTGTACTACGAAATGATCCTGGAATGGGTGTGATCAGACATGCGGATGCGGGATATGAAATAGCGCAACAAACATTATCGAAACATAATTTAGGATTGTAGGCGAAGGATGGGACGCAGATTTTTATGATTATTTATGATTGATCATGACTTATCATAACCGATCATATCCGAAGGATTCCTAGAGGAAAAAATCTGCGTCCCATCTATAACTTCAATCAATCAAGCCGCCTCATCAACATATCATCAATCTTTTTGAAAAGATGATAAGGCTTATAAGTTCGCCATTCAGGTAGATCTACTAATTCTATATAATAATTCAGTTTTTTCTTTTTGAAATCATACTGTGCCGCCTCACTCATATTCAATGCAACAGCCCATCCATTTTCTTCACTCAGTTCTTCATACCATTCCTGATAATATTCTTTATCACTGCTATGAAAATTGAGTACATTTTCTGCGATGAGGATATATTTTACGATGCCTTGCTTGTACAAAAGATCCATTACTTCACGTTTCAGTTCCATGATATCATTCTCAATGGCATCATTCCATTCGCCGATCATTTCAATGATAGCAAAATTCAATTCATAATCTACATAAATGATCTTGAGGTATAAAGTCTTACTCCCAAAATCATCCCACTGTGGATGGATATAATAATTGTAAACTGTTTGCGAAAACTCGAACTCACTATACGTGCGCCCAAAAAAAGGAGAACGACTGTCTTCCTCCGAAACATAGATATGACGCCAGTTATAAAATGGTTCGATGTTGTGCATGCCGGAAAAATATCGAATGTTGAATAATGAATATCGAACAATGAAATACCTCGACATTCATCATTCATCATTCTTCTGTTCTATGCGCCTGCTGCTTCCACAGCTTTCTTCACGCTTCCGTGTTTTAACAAAAGGTCTTTGGCTACTTCGTATTCAGTGATCTTGAGTTTGTCCATCACCATTTTTACACCTCTGTCTACCAACTTCACATTACTCAATTGCATATTCACCATCTTATTGTCTTCTACTCGTCCGAGTTGTATCATGACTGAAGTAGAGATCATATTCAATACCAACTTCTGTGCGGTACCACTTTTCATACGGGTACTTCCTGTAACGAACTCAGGACCTACCACCACTTCAACAGGAAAATCTGCCTCTCTTGAAACAGGAGTATTGGGATTACAACTGATACTTCCCGTAATGATCCCTCTTTTGCGACATTCTTTCAAAGCGCTGATGACATAAGGGGTGGTACCACTTGCGGCCAATCCTACTACCACATCTTTATCACTGATGAAATGTTTTTGCAGATCAGCCCATCCTTGTTCGGTGCTGTCTTCTGCAAATTCAACCGCTTGTGTAATGGCTTTATCACCACCGGCAATTAAACCAATTACCAAACCATAAGGAACACCAAAACTTGGCGGACATTCACTCGCATCTACAATACCCAATCTACCACTGGTACCGGCGCCGATGTAGAATAGGCGCCCACCGGCCAGCATTTTATCGGAAATAGCAGCTACTAATTTTTCAATTTGGGGAATGGCTTTTTCCACGGCATGTGGAACCATTTTGTCTTCGTTGTTGATGTTCATCAACAACTCTTGAATCGACATTTTTTCTAAATGTCTGTATGTAGATGCCTGTTCTGTAACTTTAATAAACTCAGCCATAATTCTTTTTTAGCGATGATATTCAATAAGGCCCTGCATCGGGGCTTTCAATACCCTTCCCAGTTCCAGTTCATAAGTGCTGCAAAGTTCTTTTAATACATCTTTGAAACCAAATGCAATACTTCCCACAAAATGAATAGGATGTGTCCAGCTTTCTCTGTATTTGTATAAATGGGTGAAGAAGAAATCATTGAGTCCATCTTCGATAATATTCTCGATCATATAATGACCACGGTTCTCTGCGAGAAATATGGCATAGGAGGCGAGGTATCTATTGGCCAATGGTTTTTTATACACGTTTTCCAATATCTCCATGGGAGTCACCATAAAACGCTTTTCAAAACGTGCTTTTAGTTCTTCATCATAAGTATTGTAGAGATAGTATTGCACTACTTTTTTACCCAAATACGCACCACTTCCTTCATCACCCAGAATATAGCCCAAACCCGGACTGTTCTTGACCATATTCTTTCCATTGTAAAAACAGGAATTGGCGCCAGTACCTAAAATACAGGCAATACCTTTTGTTTTACAGCACAAAGCCCTAGCTGCGGCGAGCAGATCATTTTGTACTTCTGTTTTTGATTTCGGAAATAATTTTTTGAAGACGGCTTTAACAATTTTGATATTATTCGGATTACCCAAGCCCGTACCGTAGAAATAGATTTCTTGAACAGTGATGTTTTTCAATTTGGTGAGTAATTCCTTTTCCAACAGGCTGATGATCTGCGGTCCGGATAGAAAATAAGGACTGATTCCTTGTGTATAAATGGTTTTCTTCTTCTTTCCGTTCTCTAATACACACCATTCACATTTAGTGGCACCACTATCGGCGATTAATCTTACAGGCATAAACAAATTTTGAAGACGGATTATGTCAACAAGCTACGAAGTACGAAAATTTTAATGAAAATGCCGCTTGTTTTGTGGAATGTTTCAATACTAATAGCTGTTAGCCGTTTATCAGGAACATCCGCTTTAGTTAGGCTTGAATTTCGGATATTTGCCGTATGGGAAATAATAAAGTAAAGGTTTGGTTGCCGTTGATGTTCTCCGTAGTGATGGTTTTGGGTATGATCATTGGATATCAATTAAGGGATAAAACCCAAGGGAGCCGCTTTTTAACGATCAATAAAAGAACGGCCTTACAGGAATTGGTGGAACTGATCAGGAATAAGTATGTTGACCCGGTAAAAGTAGATAGCATTACACAGGTTACTGCTGATGAGTTACTGTCTCGTCTCGATCCCCATTCAGTATATATTCCTGCCAAAGACCTGATGGAAGTGAATGAAGAATTGATGGGTAATTTTCAGGGTATTGGTGTGGAGTTTCAATTGTTGAATGATACTGTACATGTAATGAATGTGATGAGAGGGGGACCTTCTGAGAAAGCGGGGATCATGGTGGGTGATCGTTTGATCAAAGTGGATGATAGTATTGTGATTGCAGGAAAAAAAATCAAACCCGATGATGTGCGTGCCATATTGCGTGGACCTGCTGAATCAAAAGTGCAGGTGAATATCTTGAGAGGACAGGAAGAAAAGAAAGTCACGATTCAACGAGGTGTTATCCCTGTTCCTACCGTGGATGTTTCTTACATGATTACACCGGAAACCGGGTTCATCAGGATCAATCGTTTTGGGGAACCTACTTATGAAGAGTTCATGCAGCAACTGGAAAAATTGCAAGCGTTGGGTATGAAGGAATTGATACTGGATCTGCGTGGAAATGGTGGTGGACTCTTAAAAGAGGCAACAGATATTGCGGATGAGTTTTTGGATGGAGATAAGTTGATTGTGTATACAGAAGGGGAGCATGTTCCCAAAATGGAATACCGTTGCAAAAGAGATGGTTTGTTTGAAAAAGGAAAATTGGTTGTACTGGTAGATGAAACTTCTGCCTCGGCTAGTGAAGTGTTGAGTGGTGCATTACAAGATTGGGACAGAGCCACGATTATTGGCAGACGCTCTTTCGGGAAAGGATTGGTGCAGCAGCAATTTCAATTGTCTGATGGCAGTGCCGTTCGATTAACCATCGCAAGATATTTTACGCCATTGGGTAGAAGTATTCAGAAAGCCTACGATAAGGGTAAATCGAAGTATGAAGAAGAATTGGTGAATCGTTGGCACAACGGAGAGTTGGTGAAGGCAGATACGGTAAAGCCATCGGGTAAATCGTACAAAACACCCGGAGGTAAAATCGTGTACGGTGGGGGAGGTATTACACCGGATATCTTCGTGCCTTACGATACTTCAAAATTGGATACAGCATTAACTGCGATGTATTACAAAAGCACGATGAATAATTTTGTGTATCGTCTTTACTTGCAGGATGCGCAAAAATTCAAGTCATTCAAAACACCGGATGATTTGTACAAGCAATTCAATCCGGGTGAAACAGAATGGAAGCAATTGGTAGATTTTGCTGCAAAAGATAGTATCCGTTTAAACAGAGCTTCTTTAAAAGATAAAGCCTTACTCTTGAAAACGATTCAGCTGATGATGGCACGTCAGATATGGAGAACGCAGGGATATTATGAAGTGCAAAACAAGACTGATCAAACGATTAAAAAAGCATTGGAAGTTTTACAATAAATAAGATCAATAATAACACTATCAAATCCACTATTTAAAAAAGTTTTATGACGGCCTTAGAAAAAAAGCGTAATGAAATGAATTTTAGCTTTTTTTCTAAAGCCTTGATTTTTCTTTGTTACTTTCTTTGCATCAAGGCAAAGAAAGTAAGCGGAGGGAATACTTTTAATAGTTAAGATCCGGTTATGTTCTACCCAATTAAAAAAATTACTATTCTGTTTTAGATGAAAATGAAGATCCAATTATCACTAGTTGCTATCTTGTTGGCAACAACTGTAATAGCCCAGCCCAAGAATACATCGCATGCCTCGCAAACATGGTTGGCTTATTTCAATCAAACTCGATTGAGTAATAAGTGGGGTTTATGGGGCGATTTCCAGATCCGTACAAGGGAAGAACTCGTCAGTGATTTTTCAACCGGTATTGCTCGGGTGGGACTGACCTATTTTATTGACGACAATGTGAGATTAACATTGGGTTATGGTTTTATCAATAACTATCCACCAAATGATAACATCAAAGTCTCTCAGCCGGAACATCGTCCCTGGCAGCAAGTGCAATGGTTTACGAAGAATAAGCGAACGAGGCTGATGCAGTATATCCGTTTGGAGCAGCGTTATCGCAGAAGGTATCTTAACAATTCGGAGCTGGCAGACAGTTATGCTTTCAATTTCAGGTTGCGTTATAATTTCTTCTATCAAATCCCATTACATCCACAAGGGTTGATACCCAAGAAATTATCAGCAATCGTGAATGATGAATTGCATATTAATTTCGGTAAACAGATCGTAAATAATTACTTCGACCAAAACCGATTGTTTTTGGGGTTGAACTACTCGTTTGATAACAATAACAATCTGCAGTTTGGTTATCTGAATACATTTATCCAGACTGCTGCCGGTAATCAGTATCGGAATATCAATGCGTTACGGGTAGCTTATATGCATAGTTTGAATTTACGGAAGGGTAAGTAATCGGCTGAGACATCCGATCAGATTGAATTTTCGTATTTTAACGATAATTCACTTTTGATTAAGTTTTGATCCCTTCATTGTATTGAAACCCTTCCCAATTCCCAATGTGTTTTCACCCAATGGAGATGGTGTTCATGATACTTGGGTGATTCCTGAATTGGATAAATATCCGAATGCGGTGGTGAGTGTGTTTGACAGATATGGTAGAAGAGTGTTTTTTACAGAAGGGTATAAGCGACCTTGGGATGGAACATTTGAAGGGAAACCTGTTGCAATAGCTACTTACTATTATATCATTGAACCGAGATTGGTACCGGGAATATTTTCTGGGTCTGTTACGATTTTGAAATAGAGGGAAACAAAAAAGGCTACGATCAATCGTAACTTTTTTTTCAGTGATCCCGCTGGGACTCGAACCCAGGACCCTCCCGATAAAATCGGGATGCTCTACCAAAGCGAGCAAGAATCAAAATCAAAAAAATAAAAAAGGCTACGATCATTCGTAACCTTTCTTTCAGTGATCCCGCTGGGACTCGAACCCAGGACCCATACATTAAAAGTGTATTGCTCTACCAACTGAGCTACGGAATCTCCTTCCTTAGAACTGAAAATACATTACTGTATTCCGTTTTGGGAGTGCAAAAATAGGTGAAATAAAAAACCAGCCAAATTTTTATGCTTCTTTTTTAGAGTATTTACTCACATTCAATTCCTTATAAGTGATTTGAAACTGTATTTTTGTTCTTTAATGATATAAAATATGTCGCAATTCCTCAACAAAGTGGTAGTAGTTACCGGTGGCTCCGATGGAATCGGTAAAGCGTTGGTAGAAACTTTTTTGGTCTTGGGTGCTAAAGTGGCTACTTGCGGAAGAAACTATGATAAGCTTTATCAACTGCAGTCTGCGCACCCGGGTGCTCCTTTATTGATTCACACTGCGGATGTTAGCAAAGAACAGGATTGCAAACAATTCATCGACATGACCATCAAGTCATTTGGTACCATTGATATCCTGATCAATAACGCAGGCATTTCCATGCGTTCAATATTTGAAGAAGTGGAATTGGATACTTTACGAAAAGTCATGGACATCAATTTCTGGGGCACGGTATATTGTACCAAATTCGCTTTACCGCATATTTTGAAAAACAAAGGAACCATTGTAGCTATTTCATCCATTGCCGGTTATCGAGGATTGCCGGGAAGAAGTGGTTACTCCGCTTCTAAATTTGCAGTCAACGGCTGGATGGAAGCACTCAGAACTGAATTACTTGAGAGTGGAACCAATGTACTATTGATTTGTCCTGGATTCACCACTTCTAATATTCGAAATGTTGCATTGAACAAAGCCGGACAATCGCACGGAGAATCACCTATGGATGAGGGTAAAATGATGAGTTCGGAAGAATGCGCAACACATATCATTGCAGCCATCGAAAAAAGAAAAAGAAGCCTTGTACTCACTTTCACCGGAAAGAGAACCGTTTTCATGAATCGCTTTTTCCCCTCGCTGACAGATAAGCTGGTTCGTAAGTTTTTCTTCAAAAATGGACAATTGGTGAAATAACCGACGTATCCTGACGTTACTATTGCGGCATGCCCATACTAACGTTGACAACTGATATAGGCCAGCGAGACTTTCTCGTGGGTGCTATCAAAGGACAGTTCCTGCAACTGGATCCTTCTGTCAATATTTGTGATATCACACACTACCTGCCCCAAACCAATTTCCCGCAGGCGGCTTATATCTGTGCAAATGCATTTCAACATTTCCCCTCGGGTACTTTTCATCTGATTATTGCCAATTTATTTGAATCACCCCTCAAATATGTGTTGATGGCCAAACACCGCCAGCAGTATATCATCTGCTCCGATAATGGCTTATTGACCATGATTACAGGTGAAAAACCTAAAGAGATCATCGCAATACCCTTGGGTGCTGCTAAAAATTTATTACAGATCACAAGTGCTATTGCCGTAGCTATCAACACTTTCTCTAAAACCGCACAGCTCAATAGCATCGGTCAGCCAATAGACACGATTGATGAAAAATACCCGCTCAGACCAACCGTAGGTCCAGATTGGATAGAAGGACAGATACTGTTCATCGATCAGTTTGAAAATGTGGTGATCAATATCACAGAGGCTGAATTCAATGAACATCGTAAGGGAAGGAACTTTAAGATCGTTTTTAAAAGAAATGAGGTGATCGAAACGATCAGTGCCAACTATACGGCCGTTCCGGAAACCGAAAAATTGGCATGGTTCAATTCCGCCGGTTATCTAGAAATAGCCCTTAGGAATGGGAATATGGCCGGACTTTTCGGCTTACAGGGTTTCAATGAGCAACTCCAAAAGACTCCCTCCATCGATACCAGCTGGTTTTACCAGACCATCCGGGTATTCTTTGAGGGATAAGATACCGGGTTCTTTCACTTTTCACCTTTCACTTCTCACTTTTCACTACTTTCCAGTATTTTCGCATCCGCAATGACATCGTCATTGGATCATTAAATCAATCAAAATCTTATGGCATACGACGTAATCGTTATTGGAAGTGGTCCGGGTGGATATCCTGCTGCTATCCGTGCTTCTCAGCTGGGTTTTAAAGTAGCAATCATTGAAAAAGAAAGTCTGGGTGGTATTTGTTTGAACTGGGGCTGTATTCCTACCAAAGCATTGTTAAAAAGTGCACAAGTGTATGAATACCTGAAACATGCCTCTAATTATGGCATCAATGCAACCGGTACCCATGATTTCGGTGGTGTTATTAAACGTAGTCGTGGTGTTGCGGATAAAATGAGTAAAGGTGTTCAGTTCCTGATGAAAAAGAATAAGATCGATGTCATCATGGGCTATGGTAAAGTGCAGTCTAAAGGAAAGGTAGAAGTAACTGCAGCAGATGGTAGCAAACAAATCGTTGAAGCAAAATATATCGTGATTGCCACCGGTGGTCGCAGCCGTGAATTACCGAACCTGAAACAGGATGGTAAAAAAGTGATCGGTTATCGCGAAGCGATGGTATTACCTGAACAGCCTAAGAGCATGATCGTTGTAGGAAGTGGTGCGATAGGTGTTGAATTTGCTTATGTATACAATAGCATGGGTACCAAAGTAACCATCGTTGAATTCATGCCTCGTATTGTTCCGGTAGAAGATGAAGATGTTTCTAAAGAATTAGAGAAGCAATACAAAAAGCAAGGCATTGAGATCATGACCAATGCTTCTGTTGAATCAGTAGATACTTCAGGTGCGGGTGTAAAAGCACAAGTGAAAAAACAAGATGGTTCCATGGTAACCCTTGAAGCAGATGTAGTATTGAGTGCAGTAGGAGTGGTAGCCAATATCGAAAATATTGGTCTGGAAGAAAATGGTATCAAAACAGAAAAAGGAAAGATCATCGTTGACAAATACCAGCAGACCTCTTTAGCAGGTGTGTATGCAATTGGTGACTGTTCACCCGGACAAGCACTCGCTCACGTTGCTGCCAAAGAAGGTATCAATGCTGCAGAGCATATGGCTTATCTGGAGAAGAAGCATCATCATTTGCCGGAAGCAATTGATTACAACAATATCCCGGGCTGTACGTATTGTATCCCTGAAATCTCAAGTGTAGGTTATACGGAGAAAGCTGCAAAAGAAGCCGGATACGAGATCAAAGTAGGTAAGTTCCCATTTGTAGCCAGTGGTAAAGCCAGTGCTGCAGGAGCCACCGAAGGTTTTGTAAAAGTGATCTATGATGCGAAGTATGGTGAATTCTTAGGTTGTCATATGATCGGTTACAATGTTACTGAAATGATCGCTGAAGCAGTTGTGGCTCGTAAACTCGAAACCACTGCACATGAAATTCTGAACGCAGTGCATCCACACCCAACCATGAGTGAAGGCTTGAAAGAAGCAACAGCTGCGGCTTATGGGGAAGCGATCGATATTTAGGAAATTTAGGATGTCTGATTGATATTTTTTTTGAGTGATGCCGGATACTTTATCCGGCATCTTTTTTTGTTTTCAACTGTCATATTTGCTAAAAATTATAAACGCCCCATTTTCATGTTAAGTGGGAGTAGTATTGTATGGGGAAACTTCATTTTTGTTTGGAAGAAAAACTTTAACTTAAAGGGATTTTTTGGACAGACCTATACCTCAATCACCATACATTAAAATCACTATATGGCTAAGATTACACTAAAAGTCAATAAGAAAGAACATACCATTGATGCCGATCCCCAAATGCCGCTCTTATGGGCTATCCGCGACATCGTTGGATTAAAAGGAACCAAATATGGATGCGGCGTTGCTCAATGTGGCGCCTGCACGGTTCATATGGAGGGGCAACCGGTTCGTTCTTGCTCTATCCCTGTGATCGGTGCCGCGAATAAATCCATCACCACCATCGAAGGACTATCAGATGATAACTCACATCCTGTTCAGGCTGCTTGGATAGAAGAACAGGTGCCGCAATGTGGATATTGTCAGTCCGGACAAATCATGGCGGCTGTTGCTTTATTGCAAAAGAAAACTTCGCCTACAGATGCGGATATTGATGCAGCCATGCAAGGACATATTTGCAGATGCGGTACCTATCCAAGAATACGGGAAGCCATCAAAAAAGCTTCCAAGAAAATGACCGCAAAAGGGTAGTACCTACATTATTCAACCACAACAATGACCAATCATGGAACCAAAAGATATTTCAAGAAGAAAATTCATTAGAGTCACCGGCTTATCAGCCACTGCACTCACATTGGGTTTTTATTTTTCCGGTGAATCCAAAGCATCTACCATCATCAAAGGAGAAGATGCTGAGAATTATGGCGTATCGCTGAATTCATGGATACACATAGATACCAATGGTAAAGTCACCATCGTGAGTCATCGTGCTGAAATGGGACAAGGTGCTTATCAAGCCATCCCGCAAATGATTGCAGAGGAGTTGGAAGTGAACCTCGATGAAGTCAATATCATTTTCGGAAAAGGGGATACTGTAAAATATGGTAATCAGATTACCGGTGGTAGTTCTACTGTACGTGGTACTTATAAGAACTTGTCCAAGTTGAGTGCCAGTGCTCGTGAAATGCTGATCACCGCTGCTGCAAATAAATGGAGTGTTCCTGCTGCAGAATGTTATGCAGAAGCCGGACATGTGATTCATCGTCCATCCGGCAAAAAAATGCATTATGGTGAGTTGGTAGTAGATGCTTCAAAATTGGAAGCGCCTAAAAATGTGCAACTGAAAAAAATAGAGGATTATAAATTGGTTCGAAAGCCACTTGCTCGTCAGGATACTCCACTCAAAACCAATGGTACGGCTGTTTTTGGTATTGATAAAACATTGCCCGGTATGTTATATGCCATGGTAGAACGCAATCCACGTTTGAGAGGAAAAGTAAAATCCTATGATGATACTGCTGCCTTAAAAGTGCCAGGTGTGAAAAAGGTATTCAAGGTCACCATGAAAGTATTTGATACGGATCGTGAGGGAATAGCTGTTGTAGCAGAATCAACTTGGGCTGCGATGCAAGGACGAAAAGCATTAAAAGTAGTGTGGGATGATGCAGGTTTTGATTATGTGAATACGGAAGATATCTATAAAAAAATGAAAGCGGAGTTACAATCCAAAGAAGGATTGTCTGCCAAAAAACAAGGTGACCCCGATCCGATCCTGGCACAACAAAAAAACAAATTGGATGTGGTCTATGAAACACCCTATCAAGCCCATGCTTGTATGGAACCTTTGAATTGTATAGCGCATCATAAAGGAGACTCGATTGAGATTTGGGGACCTATTCAGGCACCTGATTGGGTGCAAGGGGATATCAGTCAAAAAATGGGCGTGAAAAAAGAAAATGTGATTGTGAATATGACTTTCCTGGGAGGTGGCTTTGGTCGCAAAGCATTTTTAGATTATACGCATGAAGCCTGTTTGATTTCCAAAGAAGCAGGAGCACCGGTACAAGTTATTTGGACAAGAGAGGATGATATGACACAAGGACCTTTCCGTCCGGGTGTGAGTTACAGAGCGGAAGGTGCTGTGAATAATGGTGAGATCAGTGCGATCAAGTTCAGATTGTGCGGACAGAATATCGGACATTGGATGGGTAGCAAAAAAGATGTACCGAATGATAGTGTGTTGGAAGGTTTTCAACCACATTATTTTGATAGTATTAAAAATATCAGCTTCTCAGATGTGCCATTTGAAACGCCGATTCCGATTATGTGGTGGCGTTCAGTTTATGCATCTACCAATGGGTTTGCTTATGAGAGTTTTATGGATGAACTTGCTATTGCTGCAGGTAAAGATCCGTTGGCATTCAGAAAGCAATACCTTAAGAGTGATCGTTGTCAAAAAATATTGGATAAGGTAGAACAGGTGTCAGGATGGAAGAACAGAAAACCCAAACAGGGTTATGGAGTAGCGATCACAGAATGTTTCAGTAGTACGGTGGCGCAAGTGGTGAAAGTATCTAAAGATGCAACTGGTAAAATCAAAATCGATAAAGTATGGGCAGTGATCGATTGCGGATGGTATGTAAATCCGGATACCGTTCGTGCGCAAGTAGAAGGTTCTATCGTAATGGCATTGGGTGCAGCCACCAATCATGAAATTCATTTCAAAGATGGTTTGACGGTAGAGAAAAATTTCAATACTTATCGCATGCCAAAGATCAATGAGATTCCACCTATTGAAGTGTTTATCATGGATAACAATGAAGATGCAGGAGGTGTTGGAGAACCCGGATTGCCACCATTCACGCCGGCATTGACCAATGCGATTTATGATTTAACAGGAAAACGAATCAGAAAGTTGCCCTTTGATCTAGCGAAGGTTTGATCGGATGTATTTTGATAATTTGCAGGTATGAAAAAGAAGATATCGATTGTAACAGTTATGTGTTCCATAATCATCATTGGTAGTAGCTTTATACAAAGTGAGACACAAAAAAGTATTACCAGAGGAAAAGAAGTATATGGATTGTATTGTCAGAATTGGTACATGGAAAACTAATTAATTCAAGTTGCTAGTTAAGGCGTGAGTTTGTTCAGTGTAAAAGCCAGAATAAACATCACCAATTTCAATAAAAACCCTTTAAAGGTTACGGCATGTATCTTTCTAAGAAACAATGCCTTAA
>Ga0208492_1001123_pt1 | contig 18220 bp, 16 predicted proteins | sample Subbioar_CSW14AB_FD_184820 | JGI IMG/M metagenome (GOLD analysis project Ga0208492, IMG submission 184820) | Serpentinite rock and fluid subsurface biosphere microbial communities from McLaughlin Reserve, California, USA - CR12Mar_CSW14AB (SPAdes) | ecosystem: Environmental > Terrestrial > Deep... | reverse complement strand
GCCTTGGTTCACGGCCACGGCCGTGTCGTTGACCACCTTCAGGAAGGGGACCACGCCTTGCGACTTGCCGTTGGTGCCCTTGATGTGCGAGCCCAGGGCGCGCACCGGCGTCCAGTCGTTGCCAAGGCCGCCAGCGAACTTCGACAGCAGCGCGTTTTCCTTGATGGCTTCGTAGATGCCGTCAAGGTCGTCGGGGACGGTGGTCAGGTAGCACGACGACAGCTGCGAGCGGCGGGTGCCGGCGTTGAACAGCGTCGGGGTGGACGACATGAAGTCGAAGGACGACAGCAGTTCGTAGAACTCGATGGCGCGGGCTTCGCGGTCGATTTCGTTGAGCGCCAGGCCCATGGCCACGCGCATGAAGAATGCCTGGGGCATTTCGATGCGGGCGCCGTGCACGTGCAGGAAGTAGCGGTCGTACAGGGTCTGCAGGCCGAGGTAGTCGAAGTTCAGGTCGCGCTCGTACTTCAGCGCGGCGCCCAGGCGGGCCAAGTCGAACTGACCGAGCTTTTCGTCCAGCAGCTCGGCTTCGATGCCCTTCTTGATGAAGCCGGGGAAGTAGTCGGCGTAGCGCGTGGCCATTTCGGCGTGCGTGACCTCTTCGCCCAGGATCTCGCGGCGGATGGTGTGCATCAGCAGGCGCGAGGTGGCGCGGGTGTAGGCCGGGTCGTGTTCGATGCGGGTGCGGGCGGCCAGGATGGCGGCCTTGTAGACCTCGTCGATGGAGACGCCGTCGTACAGGTTGCGTTGGGTCTCGGCGAAGATGGGGCCGGCCTTGACGTCTTCACCCAGGCCTTCGCACGAGGTTTCGATCAGGGCCTTGAGGGCGGCGGTGTCGAGGGGCACGCGCTGGCCGCGGTCGATGACATGCAGCGTGGGGGCGGCGACCTGTTGCTCGGTGGCCTGCTTGGCGCGCTCTTGTGCGCGGCGTTCGCGGTAGAGCACGTAGGCGCGGGCGATCTCGTGGTGGCCGCCGCGCATCAGGCCGAGCTCGACCTGGTCCTGGATGTCTTCGATGTGGAAGGTGCCACCGCTCGGACGCGAGCGCAGCAGGCCGCGCACCACGGCTTCGGTCAGGCCGTCGACGGTTTCGCGCACCGATGCGGAGGCGGCGCCTTGCGTGCCGTGAACGGCCAGGAAGGCCTTCATCAGGGCGACGGCGATCTTGCTGGGTTCAAACGAGACGACCGCACCATTGCGTCGGATGATCTGGTAGGCGGCGTAGGCCGACTGACGGGGCTGCTGAGCGGCGTCGGCAGCGGCGCCGGAGAAGGCAGACGGGGTGGACGACTGGGTGCTGGGCGTGGACGTTTGCATGGGATTCCCTTCGGTGGGCACAGGGCCGAAACCCCTTGTGATGGGGCGTGCGGGCCTGAAGATGGGAGGCGCCGCGGGGTGGCCGGGCGCCGACTGCTGGAGCACTAGATATGGTGTCCGTTGTGTTTTTGGACGCTACCTGTAGTGTTCGGAGCCGACTATAGCGCCTTTTTGAGGGCGTGCATCAGGCTGTTGCAAAAACTGGGGAAAGCGCTGATTCAGGTGCCTTGCCGTGGCATGGCGAGGGGCGGCAGGAGCTCGCTTTGCCAACCCGTCAGTGCGGCCAGGCGAGCCCATTCGAAGGCGTTGCCGGGGTCCTGTTTTCGCCCGGGAGCCACGTGTTCATGGCCCACTGTCTGGCGGATCGGCCAGGTCGCGCTCAGGTCGGTGAGCAGGCGCGCGAGGGCCTCGTACTGGGCGTCTTCGAATGGGTGGTGTTCCAGGCCTTCGAGCTCTATCCCCACACTGTGATCGTTGCAGTTGTCGCGGCCCTGCCACGAGGATTTGCCCGCGTGCCAGGCGCGGTCATTGACGCTGACGAACTGAACCAGTTCGCCATCTCGTCGGATGAAAAAATGCGAAGAGACTTCGGCGCCGCGGATCTGATCGAAATAGGGGTGGGCGTCCCAGTCCAGTGTGTTGGTGAACAGGCGCTCGACTTCGGCGCCACCGTACACGCCTGGCGGCAGGCTGATCGAGTGAACGATGGCCAGGTCGATGTCGGTGTCGGGCGGACGAGGGCCGAAGTTGGGTGAGGGCACGTGGCGTGCATGCGCATGCCAGCCCCCTTGCCAGATGCCTGGGTCACGGGGCACAGCTGTGTCGGGCAGGGGCTCAGTCGCCATCGGTTTCCGGGTCGAAGCGCTCGCCCAGCAAGACGCCCTGGTCGGTCACCTGCACGCCCAGCCGGGCCATGCGGTAGCGCATCTGGCGCAGAGACAGGCCCAGGCTTGCGCCGGCGGCTGTTCGGTTGAGCCGGTGCTTTTCCAGCGCCTGGATGAGGATTTCTCGCTCGACCTGGTCGAGGTGGCTGACGAGGTCGCTGGGCAAGGGCAGGGCGCGTGTGGCCTGGTCGTCGTCGCCAACCCCGATGGGCGCGGTGGAGGCCCTGTTGGGCGACGCGGCCAGGGCATCGGCATCGGGCAAGGCAGGCGATGCCGACGAGGCAGGGGGCAGCCCCAGGTCCTCGGGCTCCAGCGTGGCCACGTTGCTCAGCGCCACCGCTCGGTGCAGCATGTTTTCGAGCTCGCGCACATTGCCGGGGAAGGGGTGAGCCAGCAGGGCCGCCAGCGCGTCGGTGCTCAATTGGGGTGGCGTGGCCAGGCCGGATTCATGGCCGATGCGGTCCAGGATGCGCTGACACAGGATGGGCAGGTCTTCGAGGCGCTCGCGCAAGGGCGGCAGGGCGATGCGGATGACGTTGAGACGGTAGAAAAGGTCCTGCCTGAAGCGCTGGGCCTGGACCTCTTGGGCGAGGTCTTTGTGCGAGGCGCTGATGAGGCGCACGTCCACCGGCATCTCCTGCGTGGCGCCAACCGGGCGCACGGCGCGCTCCTGGATGGCGCGAAGCAGCTTGGACTGCATGGCCAGGGGCAGGTCGCCGATTTCGTCAAGGAAAAGGGTGCCGCCATGCGCGGCCTGGAAGAAGCCGGTGCGGTCCTCGTTGGCGCCGGTGAATGCGCCTTTGCGGAAACCGAAGAACTCGGCTTCGAGCAGTTGTTCGGGGATGGCGCCGCAGTTGACCGCGATGAACGGCGCGGCGCCCCGGCTGCTGCAATCGTGGATGGCGCGGGCCACCAGCTCCTTGCCGGTGCCGGACTCGCCCCACAACAGCACTGGGGCCATGCTGCGGGCCACCTTGTCGATGAGCACCCGCACTTGCTGCATGGCGGGGCTGTGGCCGGCCAGCCGGGCCAGGCCGGGGGGCGCGCTGCCGGCGCGAGGGCGGTTGCGGGGTTCAGGCTGCGACACCACGGGAATGGCTGTCGGCAGAGCGGGTGCCCCGACGACCGAGGCTTCGCTGGCCTGCAGGGCCGAAGCCACCACGCTGCGGAACTGCTTGAGGTCGACCGGCTTGGTGAGGTAGTCGTAGGCGCCGGCCTTGAGCGCGCTGACGGCGTTCTCGGCCGACCCGTAGGCGGTGATGACGATGCTTTTCTCGTGGCGGCCCGCCGCGTCGAGCCTGCGGATGAGATCAAGCCCTTCGCCATCTGGCAGGCGCATGTCGGTGATGACGGCGCTGAAGGGTTGCTCGCTGAGCAGCTGCCAGGCGTCTTCCACGCAACCGGCGGTCTCGATGTGATAGCCCTCTCGCAGCAGGGTCAGCTCATAGAGCGTGCGCAGGTCGGGCTCGTCGTCGACGACCAGCAGGCGATGGCGGGTTGGGGCGCTCATGCGGGGAAGGGGCCGTGAGCCGGTGAGTCGACGGGCATCGTGATGAAGAACTCGTTGCGGTGTCGAACAGTGGGCGGGTGTTGGCGGTAGTCGATGCTGGCGCCATGCCGCTCGCACAATTCTCGGGAAATGTACAGGCCCAGTCCAGTGCCGCGGCTGCTGGTCGAGAAGAAGGGCTCGAACAGTGCCCGCTCGGTGTCGGGCTGGATGGGCTCGCCATCGTTGCCCACCGACAGCATCAGCAAGCCCTCCTGCGTGACCGATGGCACCCAGCGCAGGCTGAGCAAGATGGCACCGGGCTCGCCGCTGTTGTAGCGCAAAGCGTTGTCGAGCAGGTTGACCAGCACGCGTTGCAGGTGCTCGGGCTCGAAGCGCACGCGCAACGTCACCTGTTGGGGCACGGGCTGACAGCCGCTGAAATCGGTTTCGAGCAGGCCCTCTTCGCCTCCGCCGATGCGGTGCGTGCTGCGCCATTCGTTGCAGATGGCCATCACCGTCTCGATGGGGTCGATGGCCGGCGCGGGGGGGCGCAGCCCAGGCGCCACGGTCAGGATGTCGTCGACGATGTGCTTGAGGCGATCGACGTTGGAGCCGATCATCTGCGTGAGCTTTTGCTGGCCGGGTTGCAAGGCGTCTTCGGCCAGCAAGGCGTTGGCCTGCGCGATGGCGGCCAGCGGGTTGCGGATCTCGTGCGCGATGCCGGCCGACATGCGGCCCATCGAGGCGAGCTTGTCCTGGCGTTGGCGGGCGCGCACCGTGCGCAGGTCTTCCAGCAGCATGACGCACATGTCTTCGCGGGGGGCGTCGGGCTGGGGTGGCGCAGGGCTGCGGGTGAAGCGCACGCGCAGCCGCAGTTCGCGTTGCGACTGGTCGTCAAAGCGCAAACGGATTTCCTGGCCACCTTCGGCTTGCAGCGGGCGGCTCATGGCGCCTTCCACGGCTTCGACCAAAGGCTGCCAGGCGGGCACGCCGCGCAACTGGAAGGGGGCTGTCGAGGCGATGCCGTGGGCCGACAGCAGGCGGCGCGCGGCGGGGTTGGCGGTGCGCACGCGGCCCCGGCGATCCACCACCATCACGCCTTCGGCCATTTCTTCGAGCACCAGCCGGTTGAGTTCGGCCTGCTGCCGCGCGAGCTCCAGGCTGCCTCGGGCGCTGCGTTCCTCGCGGGCCAGCCGGGTGGCCAGCTCGTTGGACAGGATGGCGATGGCGAACAGGCCGATGCCGGTCAGACCGGCCTGGGTCATCAACTGGGTGAGTTGAACCTGGCCCTGCGCCCCTTGCAGCGCTGCGGCGCCCAGCAGGTTGAGCGTGGCCACCGCCGCCGTGCCCAAGGCCATGATGCGCGGCATCAGCACGCCGGCCATCAGCACGGGCAGCACGAGCAGGGCTTGCGAGTTGACCGACGAGCCGGTCAGGTAATGAAGGGCGGAGAAAAAAGCCAGGTCCACGCCGATGCTGCCCAGGGCCTGGCGCGGACGCAACGTCGACTGCTGGGGCGGGGCGGGGCGTCGCTGGCTGGGCCACCACCAGACCAGCCAGGCGAGGCCGGCATAACCCAGCGTCATCAGCCTCATCCAGGTCGGGGTGGCCGTGCCCACGGCGTGCAGGAAGCCGATGAGTGCCAGCAGGGTCAGCGCGAGGACGGCGCGGGCGTTGAGGAAGGCGCGGTAGACGCGGAAGAAATACGGCGTCACCACCACCTGATCGTCCGCGATCTGTGGGGCAGTCGGGCGGCCACCGAAGGCTTCCTGGATGAGGGCGCTGTCGAGCCCATCTGGCGGGCCGAACCAGGAGTTCGCCGATGCGTTGCCGGAAGGCGCTTTCGGGGGCGTGGTGGCCATGGGCAATCAGGCGCGGCGAGGGCCGGCCCGACGGTGGGCCTCGCTGCAGAACGGCTGTCCAGCATCGTTGACGAGCGCATCGCTGGCTGGCAGGTGGACCCCGCAGTGGGCGCAGGGCACCATGGCCACCGGCTGCGCGGACTCCGGTTTCGCCTCACCCGCAGGCGGGGCGGACTCGCCGGAGAGGGCGCCCCGAATCAGCTTGCGCACCCCGGGTGAATACAGCAGCCACAGCACCAGCGCGGCAAGCAGGAGGAACTTCAGCATGCAGGCCTTTCAGGCAGGGCGGTGGAGCAGGATTTCGAGCACGAAACGCGAGCCCACATAAGCCAGCAACAGCAGCAGCGAGCCCGCGATCAGCCAGCGGATCGCCTGCCTGCCACGCCAGCCAAAGCGCGCCCGGCCGATCAGCAAGGTGGCGAACACAAGCCAGGACAGGATCGAGAAGATGGTCTTGTGGTCCCACTTCCAGGGCGAGGTGAAGGCCGCGCCGAGCAACAGGGTCAGGCTCAGCATCGCGAATCCTGCCGCCACGAACTTCAGGGTGAGGGACTCCAGGCGCAGCAGTGGCATGCCCAGCGCCTGACCAGCCGGCCGGTTGGGCGAGGGGATCTGGCCCGAGCCCGCGGAGCCCGATCGCAGGCGGCGCTCGGCGTGTGTCAGCAAGGCGGCGTGCAGCAGCGCGGCCCCGATGAGACCGTAGGACGCAAAGCCGGTGACCCAGTGCAGGGGCGCCCAGGCATCGATCTGGCTGGCGGCGTAGGCCCGCCCGGGGAAGACCCAGGCCAGCACCACGGTCGCGGCCGCCAGGCAGGCCAGCGTCTGGCGCACGACGGGCAGGCCGAGCCGGCGGCTTTCGAGCGCGTAGACACCCAGCACCAGCCAGGACGTGACCGAAAGCGCTGGCGCGAAGCCGAAGCGGGCGCCCGCCTGGGGGGCATCGAGCGCCAGCACGTCCACCCCGATGGCGACCGCCTGGGCCACCCAGGCCAGCAGACAGAAGGCCGCCAGCACGGTGGGCACGCGGTGGCCGGTCTGCTCGGCGCGCTGCGGCCAGGCGATGGCCACGGCGTAGCCGATCACGGCCAAGAGGCTGGGCCAGAAGGTGGGCGATAAAATCATCCGATCAGTTTACGAGAGCAAAGCGCTTCTTCATGGCTTCCAACCTCACCGAACGCCTCAGTCGCCTGGTCAAGACCATGCGCGGGCAGGCCCGCATCACCGAATCCAACGTGCAGGACATGCTGCGCGAGGTGCGAATGGCGCTGCTGGAAGCCGACGTCGCGCTGCCGGTGGTGCGCGACTTCGTTGCCCGCGTCAAGGACAAGGCCCTCGGTCAGGAGGTCGTCGCCTCGCTGACGCCCGGGCAGGTGCTCGTCAGCATCGTCCAGAAAGAGCTCGCCGCGACGATGGGCGAGGGCATCGCCGACATCAACCTGGCCACCCAGCCGCCCGCCGTCATCCTGATGGCCGGTCTGCAGGGCGCCGGCAAGACGACGACCACCGCCAAGCTCGCCAAGCACCTGATCGAAAAGCGCAAGAAGAAGGTGCTGACGGTCTCGGCCGACGTCTACCGCCCGGCCGCCATCGAGCAGCTCAAGACCGTGACGGCCCAGGCCGGCGCCGAGTGGTTCCCGTCCACGCCTGATCAGAAGCCGGCTGACATCGCCGCGGCCGCCATCGACCACGCCCGCCGCCACTACTTCGACGTGCTGCTGGTCGACACCGCCGGCCGCCTGGCCATCGACGAGGCGCTCATGGCCGAAATCAAGGCCCTGCACGCCCAGCTCAACCCGGTTGAAACGCTGTTCGTCGTTGACGCCATGCAGGGCCAGGACGCCGTCAACACCGCCAAGGCCTTCAAGGACACCCTGCCGCTGACCGGCGTCGTGCTCACCAAGCTCGATGGCGATTCGCGCGGTGGTGCTGCCCTGTCCGTGCGTCAGGTCACCGGCGTACCCATCAAGTTCGCGGGCGTGTCCGAAAAGATCGACGGCCTGGAGGTGTTCGATGCCGATCGCCACGCCGGCCGCGTGCTCGGCATGGGCGACATCGTCGCCCTGGTCGAGGAGGTGCAAAAAGGCGTCGACATCGAGGCCGCGCAGAAGCTGGCCGAGAAGGTCAAGTCCGGCGCAGATTTCGACTTCAACGACTTTCTCTCGCAGCTCAGCCAGATGAAGAAGATGGGAGGCCTCTCGGGTCTCATCGACAAGCTGCCGACCGAGATCGCTTCCAAGGCTGGCCAGGCCGACATGGGCAAGGCCGAGCGCGACATGCGCCGCATGGAGGGCATCATCAACGCGATGACCGCCAAGGAGCGCGCCCAGCCCGCGCTGCTGATGGACGGCAAGAGCAAGGCAAGCCGCAAGCGCCGCATTGCCGCGGGTGCCGGCGTGCAGATCCAGGACGTCAACCGCCTGCTCAACCAGTTCGATCAGATGCAGGGGATGATGAAGAAGATGAAGGGCGGCGGCCTGTTCAAGATGATGAAACGCATGGGCGGCATGAAGGGCCTGCCCGGCATGGGGCGCTGAACCGCCGTCGGCGCGCTGCCTTTTACATATCTGTTAGTGGATGTGACGTCTGTACCGCTTGGTTGAGGGGCCCTTCAGCCATCGCCTGAACAGCCGATGATCCTGCGGATGCGGGTGTCTCCACCCGCGACCGAGTTGGAGAGGTTTGGTATGGACGTCGTTTCGATGTGGCCCCTGTTGTTGGCGGGCGTGTGCACGGCAGGGCTGGCGGGTGCCTGGTGGGTGGTGCGGCAGCGTGCTGCCGGGCAAAGTGCGCTCGCCGCGCGCGCGGCCCGTCGTCAGTCCGAAAAAGCGGGGCGTGGTGAAGATCGCTCGGAAGCCTCGGCTCGCCGTGAATCGCGCGAGGGAAGGGACGCGGGCAAGGGCCTGCGTCGCAGCCTGTCGCGAGGTCGGGGTGAGCGCACCCCCGACCAGCTCGACACCCTGATCGACTGGGAGCCCATGGCCACCCGCGTGCTGACCTCGAACGAGCGCGAGGCCTGGCACGTGTTGCGCAAGGCTTTGCCTGATCACATGGTGCTGGGGCAGGTGCCCGTGGCCCGTTTCATCAAGGTGCCCACCCGCAATCCGTACTCCGAATGGCTGCGTCGCGTCGGCTCGTTGTGCGCCGACCTGGTGGTCTGTGACGCGCAGTCCCAGGTGATTGCCGTGGTCGAGGTGCGCCAGCCTGCTTCGAAGGAAAACGAGCGCGCTCGCCGCCGCCATGCGCGCATGGACCGCGTGCTCGATGCCGCGCGGATCCCGGTGCACGTTTGGCTGGAGGGCGCTTTGCCCGGACCGGTTGTTGCACGGGAAGCCATCCTTGGCGCGGCAACGGCCAGCACGGGGCCGCAAAACCTGGTGGGCAATGAAACGGCCCGCCGCGATGCGGAAGCTGCCGCCGTGGTGGCGTCTCTGCAAGGCGGCGGCAGTTTCGAAGGCCTGTCGCTGCAGGAGCGCGCCATCGACGTCGTCGTGGACGAAGCGATGGACGAGTGGGAGGCCAATGGTGGCGCCGACGGTGAGCGCAAGGAGCCACCACCGTCGACCTGGTTCGACGACATGGACCTCGATTCGGGTCGCATGCCGCTCGATGGGGCTGCCAGCGGCAGCCGGGTCACCGAGAAGGCCTGATCAGCTCAGCAGCGCCTGCGCGAACTCGCGCGCCTGGAAGGTCTGCAGGTCTTCCAGCTTTTCGCCCACGCCGATGAAGTACACCGGCACCGTCGCCTTGCGCTCGCGCGACCACAGCGCGATCGCTGCCAGCACACCGCCCTTGGCCGTGCCGTCGAGCTTGGTGATGATCACGCCCGTCAGGCCCAGGGCCTGATCGAAGGCCTTGACCTGCGACAGCGCGTTCTGGCCCGTGTTGCCATCGACCACCAGCAGCACCTCGTGCGGTGCGCCTTCCATGGCCTTGCCGATCACGCGCTTGACCTTGCTGAGTTCGTCCATCAGGTGAAGTTGCGTGGCCAGGCGGCCCGCGGTGTCGGCGATGACCACGTCGCAGCCACGGGCCTTGCCCGCCTGCACGGCGTCGAAGGTCACTGCGGCCGGGTCGCCCCCATCCTGGCTGACGATGTCGACGCGGTTGCGGTCGGCCCAGACCAGCAGTTGCTCGCGCGCGGCGGCGCGGAAGGTGTCGGCGGCAGCCAGCAGCACGCGCTGACCGGCATCGGACAGGTGACGCGTCAGCTTGCCGATGGTCGTGGTCTTGCCCGCGCCGTTGACGCCCGCGACCATGATCACCGTGGGCGTGTGCTCGCCCACTTCCAGGCTTTTTTCGAGCGGCTGCAGCAGGTCGGTGATCGCGTCGATCAGCAGGCCCTTGACCTGGGATGGGTCGGTGGCCTTGGCCTCCTTGACGCGGCGTTTGAGGTCTTGCAGCAGGTGCTCGGTGGCGGCCACGCCGGCGTCTGCCATCAGCAGGGCGGCTTCGAGCTCCTCGTACAGCGCGTCGTCGATCTGCGTGCCGGTGAAGACCTGAGCGATGCTCGAGCCGGTCTTGCGCAGCCCGTTGCGCAGCTTGTCGAGCCAGGAGCGGCGGGCGGGCTCGGCGGGTGAGGCCGAGGGTGCGGGTGCGGGTGTGTGTGCCAGGGGCAGTGGTGCTGCGACCGCTTCAGGGGCAGGGGCAGGGGCCTGTGCCGGGTTGGCCGGGGTGGTTTCGGGCTCCGCAGAGCCCCATCCCAGCTTTTTCTTGATGAAACTGAACATGCTCGGGATTGTAGAGGGGCGCTTCTCTACAATGCGCGCTCTTGCACGACACGCCATGCCGCCACGCTCCCCTCGCCTTCATGCCCCCGGGCAGGCCCCCCGCCAGGAAGCCCGCGGAGCCTCCCGTGTGGACGTGCGCGGGCAGCAGACCCGTGCCGCGCAGCGCGTGGCGGGCAGTGCGCCCCAGGAGGTGCGCCTGATCGGCGGGCGCTGGAAACGCACCCCTTTGCCCGTGCCGCTGTCCGCCGGCTTGCGTCCCACGCCAGCGCGGGTGCGCGAAACCCTCTTCAACTGGTTGGGCCAGGACCTGTCCGGCTGGCGCGTGCTCGATGCCTTTGCCGGCTCGGGCGCTCTGGGCCTGGAAGCCGCGTCCCGTGGGGCCCAGCAGGTGACCCTGATGGAGAGTGACGCAGCCCTGGCGCGTTCCCTCAAATCCGTGGTGCAGCGGCTGACGCAGGGCTCTTCGGCCCAGCCAGGCCAGCGCATCGAGGTGCTGCAGGCCGATGCACTGGCCTGGATGCGAGGTGGCCGCGCGGCCTTCGACCTCGTGTTCCTGGACCCCCCCTTCGACGAAGGCCTGTTCGACGCCGCGATGGACGCGGCCTGTGCCTGCGTGCCAGAAGGCGGCTGGGTCTATGTCGAGGCGCCGCACGAGTTGCCCCCAGCAACAACGGCTGGCGAGCCCGAGCAGGCCTGGTCCAGGCAATTGACCCGTCATCGCCACGGCCAGGCCGGGGCAGTGCACTTTCACCTGTTTCAGCGCGTGGCCTCCCCGGGGACGCACGCAGCGCCCGGGGCTTGAGCCTTAAACTGACGCCGTTTTCCGCCTGCTGCCTCGGAGCAACGATTGAAACCACCCCAAGTGCTGACCGCCATCTACCCGGGCACCTTCGACCCCATGACCCTGGGTCACGCCGACCTCATGCGACGTGGCAGCCGCCTCTTCGGCCGGCTCATCCTGGCTGTGGCCGCCGGTCACCACAAAAAGACGCTGTTCACCGTCGAGGAGCGCCTGGCCATGGCCCAGGAACTGGCGAGCGAGCACGGCAACGTCGAGGTCATGGCCTTCGACGGGCTGCTGCGTGATTTCGTCGTTCAGCACGGTGGGCAGGTGGTCGTGCGCGGCCTGCGCGCGGTCAGCGACTTCGAATACGAGTTCCAGATGGCGGGCATGAACCGCCAGCTCATGCCCGATGTGGAGACCGTGTTCCTCACGCCCTCCGATCAGTACCAGTTCGTCTCGGGCACCTTCGTGCGCGAAATCGCGATGCTGGGTGGCGACGTGTCCAAGTTCGTGGCGCCCAGCGTGCTCCAGCGTCTGCAGGAAAAACTGACCTCCCGGCAGCGCGGCGCCGGCGCGGCGTCCCTGACGGCTCGATAGGGGTGTCGCCATGGCTTTGAAGATCACCGACGAGTGCATCAACTGCGATGTATGCGAGCCCGAGTGCCCCAACCAGGCCATCTCGATGGGCGAGACCATCTACGTGATCGACCCGAGTCGTTGCACCGAGTGCGTCGGGCACTTCGATGAGCCGCAGTGCGTGCAGGTCTGCCCGGTCGAATGCATCCCGGTGGACGTGTTGCACACCGAGACCAAAGAGCAATTGATGATCAAGTACCAGGGCCTGCAGGCGCTGGCGACTCAGGGCGGTGATGCCGAAACGGCGTCGGCCTGATGTTGCCCTGATCGGTTGCGAGCGAGCGTGGGCACCTCTGCCCGGAACACGTCGTGACGGCGTTTTCGAGCGCGACTTGAGCGCCGATCGGCTGCCTTGATCCGGTCTTCTTCGCGTTGCCCGACGCTCACCTGGCGAACCGGGCCGCTCAGGCTGGCGTGGGCTGGCGGCAGGTTTTTCTCACGCTTGGCGCGTTGTCGGCCCATGGCGCGGGCCAGGATGGCTTCGCGCTCGGCCACGCGCGCCGATGCGTCCCGGTCCTCGGCCGTCGGTGGCTTGTCCGTGGGCAGGGCCTGGCCGCCGTCCTTGCAAGGGGTGGCCTGGTATGCGACCGCGGCGCCTGTCCCCGTTGCGCAACGCCAGACTGGCGTGCTCGATTGAGCGCACACGCAGAACGCCATCAGCCAGGCGAAAGCGCTGCAGTCGAGGAGGGGGGAGCGTGGCATGGAGGGACTTTCAGTCGTCGCCAGCGTCACCCGGCGCAGGAGAAGAAGGCTCCTTGCGTGGCGGCTTGGGCCGTTGCGGCCCGGCGTGGATGACCTTGGTGGCCTGGTTCATGTCGCCTTGCAGGAAGGCCTCCGTGGCGTCGAGCGACTGATCGATGCACTTGAAGATGGCTTCTCGTTCGGCCTGTGGCGGCTTGCGCAGCACGAAGGCCGCGACCTCGTGCTTCACGCCGGGGTGACCGATGCCCAGGCGCAGGCGCCAGTAATCAGGCGTGCCCAGTTGAGCGTGGATGTCGCGCAGGCCGTTGTGGCCGGCGTGCCCACCGCCTTTTTTCAGCTTGACCTGACCGGGCAGGAGGTCGAGCTCGTCGTGGGCCACCAGCACTTCGTCGGGGTTGACCTTGAAGAAGCGCGCCAGCGCCGCCACGGACTTGCCCGAGAGGTTCATGTAGGTCTGCGGCTGCAGCAGCCACACGGGGCCTTGCGGCGTGTTGGCACGCGCCACCAGGCCGTGGTAGGCCCGGTCGGGTTGCAGGAACACGCCCAGGCGCCGGGCCAGGCCGTCGATGTACCAGAAGCCGGCGTTGTGACGGGTGTCTTCGTACTCGGGGCCCGGGTTGCCCAGGCCGACAAACAGTCGAATCATGATGGCGGCGATTGTTCGCTATCAGGTCAGAAAAAGAAAAGCCCCGCCAAAGCGGGGCTTGACTCAAAGCACGTGGCTTTGGGGGCCTTCTCAGGCAGAAGAAGATTACTTCTTCTTCTTGCCCTTGGCGGGTTCGGCGGCGGCCACGGGGGCAGCGATCACTTCTTCAACCGGCTCGACCACGGTGGCCAGCGTCGGGGCCTTGCGACCGTGGGTGATGACCTTGATGTGGGCAGCCAGGCCCAGGTCGTCCACGCCGAACACTTGGCCCTTGACGGCCTTGCTCAGGTCCAGCGTCAGGAACTCGGGCAGCTGTTCAGCCAGGCACTCGATTTCCAGTTCGGTGGTGACGTGGTTGATCAGGCACTTGTCCAGCTTGACAGCAGGAGCCTCGGCCTCGCCCACGAAGTGCACGGGCACCTTCTTGTGGATGCGGGTGGTGGCGTCGACGCGCTGGAAGTCCACGTGCAGCACGAGTTGCTTGTACGGGTGCTTCTGGTAGTCGCGCAGCAGGACCTTTTCGACCGTGCCGCCCAGTTCCATCTCGAGGATGGAAGAGTGGAAGGCCTCTTTGCGCATGGCGTGGTACAGCGCGTTGTGGTCCAGCTCGATGACGACGGGGGCCTTGCCGGCGCCGTAGACGATGCCGGGGGTTTTGCCAGCGTCACGCAGGCGGCGGCTCGCTCCGGTCCCCTGCACGTTGCGCTCGAAAGCGGTGAATTTCATGGAAGTACTCCAGTTGAGTGAAGCGCCCGCGACCAGGCGCTGAGAAAAAGACCGCCGCGTTGCCTTGGCGATCAGGGACTTGTCGAATCAGAAGTTATTGTTCTGTTCCGAGAAGAGGGAGGTCACCGAGTCACCGTCGGTGATGCGACGGATGGTTTCGGCAAACAGGAAGGCGGTGCTGAGCTGGCGGATCTTGGGCGTGCCCTTGGCGGCTTCGCTCAGCGGGATGGTGTTGGTGATGACGACCTCGTCGAGGTGCGAGGCCTTGATGCGCTCGATGGCCGGGCCCGAGAAAACGGCATGGGTGCAGTAGGCGTACACGCTCTTGGCGCCGCGCTCCTTGAGCACCTCGGCGGCCTTGACCAGCGTGCCGGCGGTGTCGATCATGTCATCCATGATCACGCAGTTGCGGCCTTCGATTTCACCGATGACGTGCATCACTTCGGACACGTTGGCCTTGGGGCGGCGCTTGTCGATGATGGCCAGGTCGCAGCCGAGCTGCTTGGCCAGGGCGCGGGCACGCACCACGCCGCCGACGTCGGGCGACACCACCACGAGGTCGGTGTAATTCTTGGACTGCAGGTCCGACAGCAGCACCGGCGAGGCATAGATGTTGTCGACCGGGATGTTGAAGAAGCCCTGGATCTGGTCGGCGTGCAGGTCCATGGTCAGCACGCGGGACACGCCCACGGCTTCGAGCATGTTGGCCACGACGCGGGCCGAGATGGGCACGCGGGTCGAGCGCGGGCGACGATCCTGGCGGGCGTAGCCGAAGTAGGGGATGACGGCCGTGATGCGCTGGGCGGAAGCGCGCTTGAGCGCGTCGGCCATGATCAGCAGTTCCATCAGGTTGTCGTTGGTGGGGGCGCAGGTGGACTGCACCACGAACACATCGCGGCCGCGCACGTTCTGCTGGATCTCGACGGTGGTTTCGCCATCGGAAAAGCGGCCCACGGAGGCCTTGCCGAGCGAAACGCCGAGTTGGGTGGCGATTTCCTGGCTGAGGGCCGGGTTGGCGTTGCCAGTGAACAGAACGGTGTCGGAAAGCATGGCGGGCGTGACGGTGGTGGCTGCGAAAAACGTCTGCCCTTCACTTGCCCGTCGAGGAAGCCCGGCATGCACAGCTGGTGCGGTCACCAGAGTTTGCCTTGGCCATCGCCCAGACATCACCCATTTGGATCAACCATCTGGTGGCAGGCTTGGGGCAAGTCGATGATTAGCTCGGGTGTGTTCGGCCGATCATCTGAAAGTTTGGCAGGGGAAGAAGGATTCGAACCCTCGTATGTCGGAATCAAAATCCGATGCCTTAACCAACTTGGCGATTCCCCTACACAGGTCTCAAGTCACTTCAGCAAAAGCCGCCATGTCTTGCAACCTTGTAATTTTCTCTCTTGGATGAGAGACTCACATTCTAGCCCGTTTTTGCCTGCGATTGCAAGTTGTTGTGTTTTTGCTTCGCTTCAAGGCTGGCCGGCGGTTTCATCGCCGAGCAAGTGAAGCAAAGGGTGACACGGCAACACGCGACAGACGCGACCGACCCAGTGATCCTCGATCAAGCCATGCAGGTCCGCGCCGAGCGCCTGGAGGACCTGATCGGGGGCGGGTGCTCCACCCTGGTTGACCCAGGAAAACACCGTGCTGCCCGAACCGGTCATCCGGCTGTTGCCGAAGCGGTTCCGCATGAGGCCCAAAGCCTGGCTGACCTGCCTGCCGTCGCTCGCCGCAAGCTGTGGAAGGTGGGCTGACCCAGCGGGTGGGGGCTCGACCTCGCGCCATGCTTCGGCGGGCTCCTGCAGGTCGTTTCGACCAAAGCGCTTGGGCGCTGCAAGAAAGGCGGCAAGTATAGCGCGTTCGGTGTCGCGTTTGAGCAGCGGGCTGCCGAAAATCGCCGAAGTCGGGATGGCTGCGGGGGGCTTGAGCAGCACCAGGGGGGTGTCGAGCACCTCGGGGGGCAGGTCGATGGGGGTGATCTGCTCGCCGATGCCCTCGACCCAGGCATTGCGGCCACGCACGAAGAAGGGCACGTCGGCGCCGAGTTTCACCGCCAGGGCCTCGAGGCGGAGGGCGGGCCAGTCCAGGCCCCAGAGGCGGTTCAGGGCCAGCAGCACGGTTGCCGCGTCGGAGCTGCCGCCGCCCAGCCCGGCTCCCCAGGGCAGGGACTTCTCGATGCGGATGTCGCAGCCGAGCTTCGTGCCGCTTTCGGCCTGCAACAGGCGGGCGGCGCGCACGCACAGGTCGTCCGCAGGCAGGGCAACGTTCAGGTCGTGGCGACAGATGCGACCGTCTTCGCGCGTGTCGATGTGCAGGGTGTCGTGCCAGTCCAGCAGCACGAAGACGGACTGCAGCAAGTGATAGCCATCGGGGCGCCGACCGGTGACGTGCAGGAAGAGGTTGATCTTGGCGGGAGCGGCCAGGTCGTGGAGGCTGGGCATGGCGGGCGGGTTCAAGGGTCCAGGCGCACCTGGATGCGGGCGTCGCGCAGACCCGGCTGCGCCTGTCGCGTGGCCAGGGCGCGGCCTTGTTCACGTTCGCGTGTGTCGATCAGCCAGCCGCGTTGCTCGAAGGTGCCGGCTTCCGGCAGTGGCTGATGGGGCAGGGCAGGGTCGGGTCGACCTTGCATCCAGTGCACCAGGGTCTGCAAGGGCAGGGCCTCGCCGAGCGCGGCTTCGGCCAGCTCTTCGATGCTGCCGCGGCGGATGTCCTCGCCGCCTCCCGGGCCGACTCGGCGCAGCGTGGCGGACGTCGGCGTCCATTCGACCTGGGCCACCTGGCTGCCCAGCGGGGTCATGAGCGAGAAGCTGCCGCGCTCGACCTGACCCTGGAAGAAAAAGCCGAAGCTCATGCCGCGGGCGGGCTCCGACTGCCAGGCGCCAAGCTTGATGCCCATCTGGCCCTGCAGCTCGATGGCGGCGGTCGGGGCTGGGCTTGCCTCGGCGGCTGTGCCCAATGGTTTGACGGGCGCTTGCGCGCAGGCGGTGGCCAGGCAAGCGACCACCAGGCTGCTCAGCCACCCGGTCCGCCAGCGCGCCTGACCCGTCAAGGCTGGACCCCGAAACGCTGCAGCGTTTCCTTCAAGGTTTCGTTGGCCTTGTCGCGAGCGGCGGCCTCGCGCCAGACCTTCTGGGCGCCGTCGCGGTCGCCTTGCAGCCACAGCACTTCGCCGAGGTGGGCGGCGATCTCGGCGTCCTGGCGGCTCGCATAGGCCTGGGTCAGCAGTTGCCGTGCTTCGTCGAGCTTGCCTTCGCGGAAGGCGACCCATGCCAGGCTGTCGACGATGTAGGCGTCACCCGGGCGCAGCGCCAGCGCCTGCTCGATGAGCTTGCGCGCTTCAGGCAGGTTGATGTTGCGCTCCGCGAAGCTGTAGCCCAGGGCGTTGTAGGCGCCGGCGTTGTCAGGCGCCAGGGCGATCACCTTGCGCAGCAGCTGCTCCATGTCCTCGAAGCGCTTGAGCTTTTCGGCGACCATGGCCTGGTCGTAGAGCAGGTCGGGGTCTTCGGGGAATCTCAGCGAGCCTTGTTCGAGCACGCTCCAGGCTTCGCGCCATTGCTTGAGTTCGCGCAACAGCTGGGCCTCGGTCTGGATCTTCAGGACGGCGTCGCGCGCCTCGGTTTCTGGCAGCTTGCGCAGGCTGCTGCGTGCTTCGGCCAGCCTGCCCTGGAAAGCGAGCAGGCGGGCTCGCTGGCTTTGCACAGCGAGCTTTTCGTGTTTGGGGTCGGCCTTGTCGAGCCAGCGCAGCGCTTCCGCGGGCTGGTTGCGGCGGTCGGCCACCTGGGCCATCAGCAGGAAGGCTTGTTCGTGGTCCTTGCTGGGCGGGGTGGTGGCCCTCTGCAGCACGGGCTTGATCGCCGCTTCGGCGGCGTCGATCTGGCGCATCTCCAGGCGGATGGCGGCCAGCAGCACGCGGTGTCCGTCCTGCTCGGGTTGAGCCTCGATCAGCACATCGAGTTGTTGGGCCGCTTCGTCGTAGCGCTGCAGTGTGGCGAGCTTGCGGGCGTAGGCCAGTCGCAGCACGGGCAGCGTGTCCGGTCGCGCCAGTTGGGCCTTGACCAGGGGTTCGGCGTCGGGCTGCTGACCAATGAGGTCGGCTGCCACGAGCTGGGCGCTCAACTGGCCGGCATCGAGCTTCAAAGCCTGGCGGGTGGCATCCATGGCGGTGTCGGGGCGGCCGGCCATGAGCCAGGCTTCGGCGCTGGCGCCCCACGCCACGGCCGACTCCAGCGGGGCCTTGCGCCAGGGCTCGGTGGCTTCGTCGATCACGCGGGCGGCGGCGACGCGATCTTGCAGGCGTGCAAGGCTGCGCGGCAGGCTGGCGATGAGCTGGGACTGCTGCTCGGTGGGAGTGAGCTGGATGAGGGCGCGCACAGGGGCTGCGAGTTCCTTGCTGCGGCCCAGCGCGATCAGGATGTGGGTGTTGAACTCGGCGGCGTCACGCGATTGCGGCAGGGCC